>Ga0082335_1001360_pt1 | contig 52651 bp, 53 predicted proteins | sample Subgrocontami58m_FD_72375 | JGI IMG/M metagenome (GOLD analysis project Ga0082335, IMG submission 72375) | Subsurface groundwater microbial communities from S. Glens Falls, New York, USA - GMW37 contaminated, 5.8 m (SPADES assembly) (version 2) ... | reverse complement strand
GGCATTGTTAAGGGAGAGCTGATGCTTGATTTATGCTATGAAGAAGATTCGCAGGCAGAAGTGGATATGAACGTGGTTATGGTTTCAAACGGAGAATTTATCGAGATACAAGGGACAGCCGAGCGCAATACTTTCAGCAAAGAAAAATCCGATCAAATGCTCACGTTAGCCAAGAAAGGCATCGAAGATCTGATTACGCGTCAGCGTAGAAGTCTTGAAGATATTTCATGGTAACAGAATTAGTCGTCGCGACCAAAAATAAGAAGAAGCTTAAGGAGATCGAAGAGATCCTTGCCGGTTTAAATTTTAAGATAACTTCCCTGGCAGATTATCCTAAAACTCCCCGGATTATCGAAAACGGAAAAACTTTTCAGGATAACGCGATAAAAAAGGCAGTTAAAATTGCCCATTTTACCGGCGAACTTACCATGGGTGAAGATTCCGGTATTTGTATTGATGCTTTAGGCGGAAAGCCGGGGGTGAATTCCGCGCGGTTTTCGGGTAAAGATAAAAGTGATAATAAAAATAACGAAAAAGTTTTAAAATTATTGGGAGATTTACCGCTTTCAAAGAGAAAAGCCTACTATGCCTGCGCTGTGGCGATAGCGGATAAAAGCGGTTTGGTGGGCGTAGTCGAAGGTAGGTGTAACGGCTTGATTGCCTTTGAGCCCAAAGGGCATTTTGGTTTTGGTTATGACCCGTTATTTTATATCCCAAAGTATAAAAAAACCTTTGCCCAATTAGGGCCAAGAATAAAGCATAAAATGAGCCATCGTTTCCTGGCATTAAAGAAGGCAAGAATGCTTTTGACAAACGCGAAACAATAATGATATACTTATAAACTATGTTTGAACTCAATAAAACCGATAATACTAACGGCACAGCCACGACTGAAGGAAAGAGGGTGGTTGATCTTTTCTTAGGGATGTGCACGACCCTTAATTCGCTGAATGAATTGGATAAAATAATCTCATTTTTAGTGAGTGAATTATCCGAAATGTTTAAGGTGAATAAGGTCTCTTTCATGCTTTTGGATGAGGCTAAGGGTGAATTGTTTATGAAGGGTTCTTTTGGTTTGAGCGCCAAGGCAGCGCACGCCCATGTTAAGCTGGGGGAGATGTTTGGAGGCTGGGTTGCCCAGAGAGGAAAGCCTTTGTTGGTTAAAGACGTAGCCGAAGAATTCCCTTATTTGACCCATGACCGTCTGTCGCGCTATACAAGCAAATCATTTGCCATAGTGCCGGTGCAGATAAGCGAAGGGATTATTGGTGTATTAAGTGTTACCGAGAAAAAAGACGGCTCAGTATTCAGCGAGCTGGATTTGGAAATTTTAGATGCGGTGGGAAGGTATCTGGGTTTACGCATCGAGAATATGCGTTTAACCGAGAAATATACCAATATTTATAATATCGATATTTTGACCGGCTTGTATAACCACCGTTATTTTCAGGAACAGCTTTTTGAGGAAATCTATCGTGCTGAACGTTACCGCCGGCCGTTAAGCCTTTTGATGGTTGATATTGATAATTTTTCCGGGTGTAACCAGGAGCATGGTTATTGTACCGGTGATAAAGCCTTAAAAGAAATCACCAAAGTACTTAAAGAAAACGTGCGTAAGGTAGATATAATCAGCCGTTTTGGCCCGGAAGAATTCATGGTTATTTTGCCTGAGACTACTGCTAAAGATGCGGCTATCGTGGGTGAGAAGATCCGCTCTAAAATAGAATCGGCGATATTTGCCGAAAACAGGACTTCTTCTTTGGGGATGTTTAAATTGACGGCAAGCATCGGTATTGCCCAGCATAAATTAGGTTTATCCAGTGAAGAAGTTGAAAAAATGGCGCAAGCCGCGCTTCTTGAAGCCAAGTGTAAGGGTAAAAACTGCGTTTGCGTTTTCCGCAAAGGCGAAGGTATAGATTAGTAGATTTACGGGGCGTGGCTCAGTTTGGCTAGAGCGCCTGCTTTGGGAGCAGGAGGCCACAGGTTCAAGTCCTGTCGCCCCGATTTATTTTTAAGGAAGGAAAATATTATGCTAAGAGTAATATTTTTATTTTCGTTATTAGCCGTTTCTAATTTTAGCGGAATTTCCTATGCCGGAGAGTTGGCTGCCAAAGAAGTAGCGAATTATTATAATGAGGCTTTAGAGAAGCAGCAGGATGGCGATATTGACGCAGCTATTATTCTTTACGATAAAGCTATCCTCTTAAGCTTTGACGGCAGGTACCAGAATATTATTTACAACAATCTTGGCGTTGCTTATTTGGCGAATGGCGATATGAATAAAGCTTTAGCCGCATTTAAAAAAGCTTTAAGTATTGATAATAATTATCAGACGGTAAAATTAAATTTAGGTTTTATATATGAGAAGAAATTCTCTAAGCTTGAGTCAATAAATTATTGGCTGGATATCTTTAATATCAATTTAGAAGAGATGAAACCAAAGAAATATATTATTTTAAGCAAAGGTGATTTTGGTTCTTCCGAGGTGGTGCTTGCGGATCCTAAAGATAAATTTTCTCAGAAAATCATGCAGAATAATGCCGGCATTGATAATGTGCAAAAAGGCAATTTAAAAGCCGCGGAGAAAAATTTTATCCAGGCACTTGTGTATGACGGAAATTATCGCTCTGCCCAGCTTAATCTGGGGTTGATTTATGATCAAAAGCCTGATAAGCTTAAAAGCACGGAATATTGGTTAAAAGTTTTTAACATAGATTTAAATGCGCTTAAGCCAAAAGCGTTAGTTATCGAAGGTAAAATCGAGCCTTCAGCTTAAAAACCGAAGGTTAAATAGATTTATGCGCCTGTAGCTCAATTGGATAGAGCACCTGCCTTCTAAGCCGGTTGTTGGCCGTTCGATCCGGCCCAGGCGCATTAAATGACCGCAAAAAATTTAGGGGAGATTGAAAAGCTATGAAAATATTAAATAAAATATTATTGGTGGTTTTGGTAATCCTGGTATTAATTTATCTTGGCATATGCGCATTTGTAGCGGTAAAAGGCAAAGAAATAGTTGTCGCTAAAATCCAGGAATCTACTCAAAAGAAAGCCACTATTGGCTCGGTAACTCTTATTCCTCCGATAAACATTAAAATAAATAAATTAAATATTGAAGGGTTAATGAGCGCGGACTCGGTTTATGTATCGCCAAGCATCCTCGGGTTTATGCGGGGCAAACTGGTTTTTAACCTTTTGAAATTAAAACGCCCGCATATTTCTTATGAGTTAAAGCCGGTTAAGAAAGAAGAACCGCCAATAGTCAGCAATACTATGGTTGAATCCGCGCTAAATGCGGCAGAGGCTGTTTTGATTAAAGAAAATCCTCCGGCGAAAGAGCCTTTACCGGCAGCCCCGCAGCAAGCTATTGTGCCCATGATTTTTAAGAATATCCGCGTTAAAAACGGCAACGTGGACTTAATAGATTATAATGTAAGTAATGAAGGCTTAAAAATTGCCATTACGGAAATAGACTTAAAGTTAACTAATCTTTATTTGATGCCGGTTTCAGAGACCGCGCATTTTGATTTAAAGGCAAATATTCCCTGGAAGGATGGCTCTAGCGTCGGCAAGATTTTGCTTAACGGCTGGATTAATCTATTTAAGAAAGATATGCAGGCAGATTTAAAAATTAAGGATATAGACGGAGTATATTTGTATCCATATTATGCAAGCTGGGTTAATTTGGAAAAGGCGCGCATCGGTAAAGCCAAGCTTAATTTTAACAGCGATATCCACGGGCTTAACAATGACATCACCGCAACCTGTCATTTAGAGCTTGCGGAAATGGAGCGGGTCCAGCGCCAGAATGGCGAAGATGCCAGTAGAACGGAAAAGATAACTGATGTGGTCCTAGATATATTCCGGGCTTTAAACCAGGGCAAAATCGTTCTTGATTTTACCATTAAAACTAAAATGGATCAGCCGCAATTCGGCTTTAGTAATATTAAAATGGCACTTGAAAATAAGATCGCCGAAGGCAGAAAAGCCAATGGTACACTTACCGATAATGTTATCGCTTTTCCCGGGAAAGTAATTGAAGGCACAGTAAAAGAAGCAGGGGATGTTACTAAGTCAGTTATCGGCAGCGTATTCGATATCGGGCAGGAATTAAAAAAGTCCGTTGAAGATAGCTTTAGGAAAGAATCTGTTCCAACAGAAACACCGGCACAGGCGCAGGAACAAGCACCGCCGGCTGAAACTGCTGTTGAAAATAAATAGATTGTGGTGGCTATAGCTCAACTGGTTAGAGCACTAGACTGTGGCTCTGGGGGTCGCGGGTTCAAATCCCGTTAGCCACCCCATTATTCGTAAGTCATTGAGAGGTAATGATTGATAGCCAATCCCCGAAAAGAATAACTTGTCGGGGATTTTTTTATCTGGCCATACTATAGGAATTAGGGTGTTATTCCTGTTTATTTGTATGGTTTTTCTTGAAGGATTGATTGTTCGGTGTTAAACTATATTTTTCACAATGAGGTGATATGATAATGACGGCGATCAACGCAAGCAACTCTTTTTAACATAATAAATGAAAGAGTTGCTTTTTTATTAGAAGATGAGAGGCTAGGATAGGTAAGGTGGAGATATTGTTAAATGGAGGTTTGAGATGAATGATATCCCGAGTACATGGGGAATATTGAAGAAAATGACCTGGGAGGATATGCTTCTTGTTGCAGGAGTGCTTGTTTTGGCTTGGCTTGTTGCAGCAATAGTCCGATGGGCGACTCGTCATCTTGCAGAGATTGTTCCGGCGCGGCTGCGCCTTTTTGTTTTGCGCCCTCTTCCAATATTGCGCCTTGCTATTGGGATTGGAGCAATAATCGTTGTTACTCCCATCCTTATCGAGCCGAAATTTCAAAATGTCATAGCGCTTATCGCAAGCGTAGGTTTGGCGCTGGCCTATGCGTTTAAGGATTATGGCAGCTGTCTTATCGCAGGCCTTATAACCGTTCTTGAGAATACTTATCAGCCCGGCGACTGGATCGAAATCGACGGTACTTACGGAGAGGTTAAGTCGATAAATTCCCGGGCAGTGCATATAGTAACGCCAGATGATACCGAAGTTATTATTCCGCACTCGCGCCTATGGTCAACCAATATCTTTAACGCCACGAGTGGCAATCGCAGTTTATTATGTGTTGCTGATTTCTATCTGCATCCGGAACATGACGCTTCTTTAGTGCGCAAGCGTTTAGCCGAGATTGCTGAAACGAGTTCTTATCGTAAGCCTGAAACACCGGTTACTGTAATTGTATTTGAGAAGCCATGGGGGACGCACTACCGGCTTAAGGCGTATGTAAAAGAGAGTCGCCAGCAATTTCTGTTTATAACTGATCTTACCGTGCGTGGTAAGGAGGCTATTAGGTTAATGGGTATCCGTTTTGCTCAGGCTGTGTATGCACAGACAAAAAACTAGAAGTTTCTAAATTAAAGAAAGGAGCGCGATCGTGCGGATAAAATACCTGTTTTTTATTGTAACCGCTCTGATTTTTTGTTCTCTCCATTTTAACGTTGTTGCTTTTGCCGATGAACCCGGCAAGAAATTAAAAATCACCCCTGTTTTAATCTCAAGTGAAGCTTTTCTATCTTCTGATTTTGTAAAATTACTCAAGAATAAAGAGTACCCCAAGGCATTAAAAGCTATTAATGCGCTCATTAAGAAATATTCCGATGATTATCTTCTTTTGCGCTATCGCGGATTTACTTTAGAAAAACTCGGCCGTAAAAAAGAAGCCATAAAAGTTTATAAAGGTATTCTTAAAAAACATCCGGATTATATCCCGGCAAGGATTTTTTTAAGCCGCGCTTATCTTAAGGCTGGCGAGCGGGAAAAGGCGGCAGTGGAATTAAGAGAAGTAATCCGGGCGAATGTTTCAATCAAATATTCTAATTGGGCGCAGGCTCAGCTTAACCGCCTGCGTTTGCGGCCGCAAAAAGCAGCCAGGAAAATCGAGAAAAAACCTTATTCTTTGATTAAAACCGGGATTGCTTATGACAGTAATCCTTTATTGGTCCCGGATAATAAAGGTTTAGTGAATACGAAAAAGCGGGACGGTGTATTTTATTCTTTGGATATTGATTTGAGTTATCCTTTGGTATTGAAAAAAGACTACCGCCTGGATACGATTTATATAGGGCAGCAGAAGTGGCATGACAGAGGAGTAAAAGCGGTTGATTTTACTTCCCAGGGGTTTGCTGTAGATGTTAAAAAGCGCAAAATAATCGGCGAGCGGGCAGTGATTTTTGGCAGCCGTTACGATTTCCGGGCAAATTTCCTGCGTAGTGAGTTTTTCTCGGTGATCAATCGGCTTCTTTTGAGCGCGGATATTTCTTTTTGGAAGAAGACCAGGACCCATTTTTATACCCGCTTATCTATGTTAGAATATAACAAAGATGGCTCAAACCCTTCGCGTACATCGCGCGACGGTTTCCGTGGCGGGGTGGGCCTGACCCAGTATTTTTATTCGTCGGATTTTAAAAGGTTTTTCTTCCTTAAACCTGAATTTAACTTTAACCGGCCTCGGGGTGATAATTTTATCAGGCAGGGTATTTTAGGCAGGATAGGGCTGCATACTCCGGTCGGATTTCTCCGCAATACCGACTTTGATATTTCTACCGGCTATGATTGGGGAGAATACCCGGAATTTTCTTCTTTGTCTTCACTTGATAGCGATGAGCGCTCAGACAGGCGCTTGGATAATTATGTTGCTGTGACTTATCATTTTAAGCCTGATATCGCGATGCGGACATTTTACAGGTTTATCAAGTCTGATAATGATAATGGTTTTTTTGACCGCAGGCGCCATATCGCGGGTATGGAAATGATTTTTTCATTTTAAGCGGGAGGTAAACTATGAAAAAAATATTTTTATTGTTTGTAATTATGCCGTTTGTTTTCAACCCGTTTATTTTATTCGCGGCAGAGCCGGGCAGGCTTGATCAGAGGGATATTGTTGTTGATAATGCTATCGGAGGAATGCGTGAAGGAAGCCGCATGGTTGCTCCGGATAGGTATGGCCAAAAGGCAGAAATTACGCAGATGCCCGGCACGCAACTTGCTCCGGGAGATATAAATGTTACTAACGCGGGCGTATCAGTAGGCGTAAGCGAAAATACGCCTGGCATAAGCGAAAGCACGTCCGGCGGAAGTCAGGTAGATATTTCATTTTCGAATGACGGCTCATCGGTTGAGGTTGGTGGCCCAGGAGAAATAGGCCCCGGCAGCGGCCCGGATATTGAAACAGACATAACCACGGAAACCGGCGGAAGTTTAATTGATATCGATGCGGGTGTTGGTTTGGGTGATGACGGCCTGCAAACAGATGTTAACGTCGGCATTGATATTGAAGAAAGAGAGCAAATCTTGGATGCGGATATTAGCGCCGATTCCGAATTTTCTTCTGAAATTACGGATAGCGCTATAAGCTCTGGAAGCGATATCGGCACAGAAGTGGATACAAGCGGCTCGTCTGTCGGCAGCGAAGCGGATATGGGGGTTGAGGCTGATATCGAGGGTGGCGGTGCAGGTGATGATGTGGCGGATGATCCTGCGGACGGTCTTTCTACGACAACAACAGGGATTTAAAATGACTAATCAAAAAAAATCTGCATTTCAGTTGATACTGCTTTTCGGAAACTTTGAAGATATCCTCGAACCTGTCCCAATCTGTCTTGACCTGGAACAACTCTTCAAGCCACACCACCATTTCTCCCAGCTGGCTCTCCAGGTAGTCCCTTCCTTTCTGGGTCGGAAAATATGAGGCATCCAGGTAAAAGTGAGGCACCCTGCCTTGCTGGCCCAACAGATGCCCAAGGTTGGAGATATTGTCACATTGGGAAACGCAGTTACAAATTATGGCGTCCGGTTTCGGAAACCACTCGTCGCCGTAGCTCCCTGCCATCGTACGGCATATCGAGCAGTTTTCCACTCGAAGGCCCATGGAAGAGGCTTTCGTTGAAGCTTCATGGTGGATATTCATCAGCTTCGCGATAGCCCCTGAGATGGGGACCATGCCAAGCCAGTGAATGTTCAGTGCCTGAAGGACTTCCCATGGGAACTCACCGGTCACCAGAACGAAGGGATGGCCATGATCAGCAGCATCACGCGCCTGCTTGAACGCCCTGATAAAGACGTCATAATAGGCCTGCTCAGTTCTTGTGGTCGGGTGGTCCTTGCGGCGAGAAGAGATTCTTTCCAGGACATCGATGGCTTTCGAGAACTTTTCAATCCTTCTTTTCGTTTCTGCGGTCTCGGTAGTCATGGCACTCTCCTTAGATCCCTTCAAGCCTTTCCCGGAAGGCTTCCAGCCTCGTCCTGAGCTGGCCGGTGAACGGTTGTCCGTAATCTACGTCGAGCGCGTAGGCAGGAACACCACCTTTTCCCAGTTCTTCGGTCAAGTAGGGCTGGGTGTACACGACGTTGTTGCAGTAACGGACCATCAGTGAGACCGCGCCGTCCACCCGGTACTCTTTGGCCAAACGAAGGACTTCGGTGGATCTTAATTCCTTGGGCATCTCCCGGGCGCATGGTAGCTGGAATACGTAGCGTCTCGCCAGAGCTTCGTATGGTTCGATTTCAACTCCATCCTCCACCGGGCCAGACAGGCAGTACTTTCCCCCGGTACACAACTCATCTACCACTACTCTGAAACCGCAGGCCTCCAAACCGGCGATGAAGTTGCAATCGTTTACCATGCTTCCAAGCAGCATAAGTCTCACGCCGCCGCCTTCGGAATACGGCCTTCGGCCGGGAAGTTCTTTCAGCAGGTCGCGAAGAAGCACATTGAATTCCTCTCTTGGCATCATGTGGGCAGCGTTGACCACCTGCAAAACTTCTGCGCCGGTGATTGGTGGCTCATTAGCTTTCCTGAGTTCATAAAGCTGCTTAAGAAGGCGACGGCCTTCATTGTAGAGGCGAATCGATTTCCTCAAGGCTTCGTCAGAGATAGTGACTTGCAACTGCTTTTCCAGAGCCTGCTTGAACGTCAGCAACTCATCTTTGTAAAAAGCAACTACGCTTTCCGACATCTTCCTCGGTATATCCAATGTGTCAATGACGGGTACCCTGGGGACCAAGCAGGCCCATAACTCAGAGAGCCTTGTGCAGCCACTACAGGCTGATGACGCGACCAGGGAGTCCAGGAAGTCGTACTCGCCTTTTAGACCTACGTTCAGACAGCTGCGTACGAAGGAACATGTCGTGTCAGCCGTATGCACTTCAGCTTCATTCGTGGTTGTCTCACCAACACCCCCGATGACTCGTACCGGCAAAGCACCCGCAGCATGAATCAGTTCTTCTGGCACATAGATGCACAGCCATCCCACTGCCTTCTTTCCTCCGGCATTCCAATGCGCTATGGGTTCAGCGTAAGGGAACCTACGAGTCACTTCCTGCAGTTTCTTCAGGCTATCCATCAAGACCTCCCACGGAAGTAGCGCAGCCCGAAAGAAGGGAGGTGCGCGACTGCCGGACGGTTTGGGAACCTCATCATATGCATACGCGCTTGTTTCGTCCCGCGGCCTGCTTGATCACAGGGCCAGTCCCCAAGAGTGACGCCTCCATCCATCGGTGTTTACCGTAACAACGGTATTAGGCGTATTATACGCTAGATCGTTCCTTACCACAACGTAAAGCAGGTTCATTCCAAAACTGGGTACCTGGAGGAATGACACCTGTGGCTTGAACGACTGTTGTACGTTCCGCCCTAAGGCCTGCAACCACTTCCGGTCTGAGCCCCGGACCAAGGCAGGCCCTTTCTTCGGAAACAGGTCAAGATGGTTGGTCAACTGCATACCCGCGATGTTTCGTTGGTCGGGCCGATTACGCACCCATGATGCTGTCTTCAATCTCTTTGCCCAGGCGCCTCCAGGCCCACGATTCATCACCATAGGGCGGATGTAATCGCTGCAAGAACTCCCGCGCGTGAGTGTCTCCCAGCGCATTCTTGGCGAGCGCCAGCATAACCGCTATCTCGCCTACTCTCCTTCCAGCGATCAGGGCATAGGTTTTGCCATACTTGTCATTCTTGACTCCAATCACTTTTCCGTCATCATCTTTAGGCAACGGGCCGTTGGGAGGCCCGCTTACGCAGGGAACTCCGATTGGCCAGTTCGCGGAGAGCATCTCTGAAGCGATTATGGTGCGGTTCATTTCATCGAGACAAGTTTCTTGTCCCCCTATGGGCATTGTTGCCACTGCGATGGCGGCGGCGGGCTTATTTACCAGGACGCCGTGGCAGAGTGGGTCGGTAAGCCGGTTGGCAAAAAGCCTCCACTGACTTGAAGTGCTCAGCCCGTATACCGGAGAGCCAAATACAAAGCCGTCACCTTCTTTAAGTTTTGGAATCAATACTCTGGCCATGTAGTCATTCTTGATTATGCAGCCAAATTCAGGCCTCTCGCCTTTGTAGGGTAGTCCATAATTTGGCTCGCAGTAGCGCTTGTCACATGCCAAGCACGCTCTTATCTTTTCGCCGGCCGTATCGACGAATTCTGTTTCTACTTCGGCAGCTTCTTTGATCCTTACTCCAAATCCTTCGGCGGCCTTCAGTGCGTATTTGACCATCCAGGCCACGTTCCTGCCTTTCCTGTGTGAAAAGGAAAACCCGATTATCTTGACTTTGACCTTTCCCATTCTCTCCTGCTTTCTGCCAATCTATGAACTGTCCGGGGCAACTTCGCCGACATAGCCTTTCGGGGACCGTGTATGTCCCTCCACACCGAAGACAGAATTTCAGGAACACGGGTTCCGACACGACAGCAACTATAACGTCGACCAAGACCGGACTCAGTTGAAAACACCTTCACCAACAAGTCCCACGAATTCTTCGTCTGACATGCCCAGTAGCTCAGTACACACGTATTCGGTGTGTTCACCAAGGAGCGGAGGCCGCGACACCTCACATTCTGCCTGTGAAAGCACAAAGCCAGACCTGTGGTAGAACCCACATTTCCCGAGGGTTGGATGTTCGACCTGCTGAAAAAAGCGATAGTGCTTCAATTGGGGATCCTCGGCATGGCCTTGTGCGTTTGCGACAATGCCGGCGCCTACTCCATTCGCCTGCATCAGGTTCATGACTTCCTCGGGTGAACGCTGGCTGGTCCACCGTTCAACAAGTTCATCGAGTCCGTCTTCGTTTCGCTTCCTTGCCAGTATTGAAGAGAATCTGGGGTCTCCTACCAGCTTTGGTTTGCCGATAACACGACAGAACGCTTCCCATTCCAGATCCGAAAACACAGCTATCGCGCACCACCGTTCATTGCCCTGGCAGCGGTACACATTGTGGGGGGCAGCATCTGGCACGCGATTTCCGGTCCGGTCCGGTTCGCGGTGGTTCACCGCCGCATCCAAGACAAGCGGACCAATGAAATGGATACATGCTTCCTGCTGAGACAGTTCGAGGCATTGCCCATTGCCTGTCCTGTGTTTGTAGTCAAGAGCTGCAACAAGGGCTATAGCTGCGAACAGGGGAACTATGAGGTCCGTGTATGCCCCGTGCATCTGCGTCGGGGGACGGTCAGGCCACCCCGTGAAAGTGTTCAGACCGCTTACGGGAGTGAGATGATAGCCGAGGACTGGTTGCCTGGCCAGAGGCCCTGTTTGGCCGTATCCGGAAGCACGCAACAAGATAATCCCAGGGTTGATCCCTTTGAGGTTGTCGTAGCCCAGCCCCCATTTCTCCAGCGTCCCAGGAGTGAAGTTCTCGACTACAACGTCAGCCCAGGACACAAGACGCTTAACGAGTTCCTCTCCGCGCGGGTTGTTCAGGTTGAGAGAAATGTCCAGCTTTTTCGCTCCATTGCAGGCAGCGAAGTACACGCTGTTTTCAAGGCCTGGGACACCATCTTTGTAGGGTGGAACCGTTCTGGTCAAGTCCGGCCTGGAGCTGGACTCAACCTTTACGACTGTTGCCCCGTATTGGGCTAGGTAGTTTACCGTCAGAGGACCCGCTCCGGCCCAGGTGAAATCCAGAACGTTTACCCCATCAAATGGTCGGATCCCCATCGCTTTAGATGACTCCGTTTCCCTTCAACGCAATGAGGTCTTGGTCAGAGAAGCCCTGCTCCTCCACGTATATTTCGTGGTTGTGTTCTCCAACCAGGGGAGCGCGTCGAGAAATCGAGCATGTGGTTTCTTCAGACCTAACGAACGCGCCCGGATAGGTTATCGACATGCCCAGTTCCGGGTGCTCCATCTCAATCCAATAGCCCCTGGCCGAGAGATGCTCTAAGCGAAGCAATTCTCCAGCGGTGAGGACAGGACACAATGCGATCCCCCTCTGAGATGCTCCAGAGAAAAGTTCAGCTTTGGTGTGTTTAAGAAAGAACGTGCCGAAAACAGCAACGAGTTGGTCAGCCATTTCCTGGGTTATCTCGTCCCACCCTATCGTGTCCCAGGGGAACTGCCTAAGGAAATCGTTACCCACCCCTTCGCTATCCACCCACGCCGAGAGAAGCTGGTTGCTCAAGGTCATTCCACTGCCCACACGGATCATGTATGCGACTTCGCCGTCACCACAGGGCCATATGATCGGTGTCCGAATCCGGGTTCCCGGACGTTGATGTATTCCTCCGGTACGGTGAGTTATTACCTTTTCCATGTCCCAGATCCCTTGAACGTCCGGTTGCGGGAGTACGGACACGCCCATCAGGGCTGAAGCATCGACTTGCTGCCCCTTTTTGATCGAATGACGCTGGAACAGTGCTATGACGGTGCCCAGGGCTCCCTGCATCGCACCGAACAGGCGTGCCTGCGGGAAACTCGGTGCCAACGGTGGTCGGTCAGTGTCTCCCGTTACAAACAGTATCCCACCCAAAGCCCAAACCACGATGTCCGGGTCCTTGAAATGTTTATACGGTCCTTCCTGCCCGAAACCCGATATCGATGTCATCACGAGGCGAGGATTCGACCGGCTCAACACCTCGTATCCCAGTCCAATCCGGTCCATGTACCCGGGGGTAAAGGACTCAAGGAGAACATCCGCGGACCTCACGAGTCTTTTGAAGATGGCCTGACCTTCCGCGGTTTCAATGTTCAGGGTTATACCCCTTTTGCTCGTGTTGAAAGCAAACCAGTACAGGCTTTTTTCAGGGTCGGGTTTTTCATGGTAGAAAGGGGCGATGTTCCTGGCAGCGTCACCGCCCGGTCTTTCGATCTTTATCACGTCGGCGCCAAGGTCGCCCAGTATCTTTCCGCACAGAAAGCCACGCTCATTGGTCAGGTCCAGGACTCGGTACGGGCTCAACAACCCTGCATTGCCCAATCTATACGTCTCCCCTCGCACAGAAATGAAGAATCGTGCTGGGCCATTCCTATGGTCGGGCCAGCGTCTACCATCTGAGCTCACGCTCTTGACCTGGGCGCAGTGATGGTCGCCTCCAGGCAATCCTGGCTGCCAGCCACGTAGTGCCTAATGCTCCTCCCCGCCGGCGGCCAGGAGCGTGCCGTAGTGTTGCTTGCTCAAAGCGCGTTCCATGAATTTCGGTGGGTCCAAGTCGAACTCGTATACGACTTCGAAGTAGTATATCTTCCAGAATCCTTCCACCTTCCTGAATCCATGTATCAACTCAACCAGGCGTCGGGGAGGTTGAAGCTGTGCAACCATGCCTCCGGCCCCGAGAACTCCCTCCCCGGGCTTCCCATCGTTCCTGTAGAGCGTCATGTAACAGATGCTTGCGGCTTCTGTACGGCTGACCGATGTGAGCATGAAGTTACACATTTGATGTTCAGTCAAGAGGCCGTCCCTGGTTTGTCCCTCGCGAGCCACGGCTGTTTTCAGGAGGTTGCCCTTGCCTTTCCATATGCCAATGTTAGGGCTAACTTTGATTACTCCATCGTCTGTGAAGAGGTCCATAGATTTTGAACACATTCCGTGGTCGTCGTACCAGAGGAAAAGGGCGACAAGGCGCTCACATTCCTGGGATATCACCCACTTCGTCACGTCGTCCACGCCGTTGGCCGGGAGTATACCCGGTACATCGAGGGATGCGAGATTCAGTTCTGGTCTTTGCGTCTCCATTGCGTCGTGCTCCTTTGATATTCATTAGTCTCGAAAAGGACAGGCTCGTCAAATGTACTTCCGGCATCATTGACCGCTGCGTTCATCGCCGAAACCTGCGGATATTCTCGATCAACCTTGTGATGCCGCGCTCCATCGACCATTCGGGCCGGTATCCGAGCTCTTCGTTCGAAGGGGTAGTGTCAAAACTATATGGGTACGACTTTTTGCCGGGCAGCAACTCGATGCTGGCACCGCCTATGATTGAGCGTACGCAGTCCGCAGTCTCACGAGTGGTGTGTCTGCAGCAGGCCGGGGTGAACGCTCGTGATCTAGTCTGTGGGACCGTGGATGCGGTGACAAGCGCCAGTGCAGCGTCCTCAACGTACATCCAATTGTGATAGGCATCACCGTTGCGCACGACACCGTGAATGCCGAGGGCCGGTTTCCAGAACAGATTGGTCTGCACCGAAGCCTCAGGGTAGTTCTTTCTCCCCCACCCATATACCTCCAGTATTCGGATGGCTATTGCATCCAGACCGTGTTCCAGGAAATAGTACGCAGCACACGCTTCGTTCAGCGACTTGCAGGCTCCGTAGGTCGTATTCGGACGATGGGGCGCATCGTTGGAGATAACCTCATCTCTCTGTTCGTTCTCCGGAGACCCGAATACCTGGACGCTGCTTGCCAGCACAACCTTCCTTGCGCCTATCCTGCGCCCGCATTCCAGCACGTTCACCGTTCCTTCGCAGTTAACACGCACGCTTGCCACCGGGTCATCCGAAAGTACGGCCGCAGTGTGTATGATGCGTTCGACGCCGTGTTCCCTGCATACACGAAGCAGCATGTCAAGGTCACAGATATCACCCTTAACCACCTTGACCGATGCCAGGGCGTTCCCATCCATGACCTGGAGGAGGAGATTCTGGTCCGGTTGGTAGTCGAACGCTATGACCGCCTCACCATCGAAGGCCAACCGCCGAGTAACGTACGATCCTATGTAGCCTGTTCCCCCAGTAACGAGATAGTTCATGAGAGTCCCCTTTTGTGTCAGAGTCTGGGTTCAGAAACGTTTTGCCGGCCCTGCTACTTTTTCCCGGTTCGAGCAGAGCATCGGTTGAATTCAGAGTAAGCCGATTTGCGGCGGTCCCCGCCAGCATCAACGTCGAAGACATAGATTATCTCGTGTTCCGCGATTCTCCAACCTCGAGCGGTCTTGACGAATTCATCTCGTGTTTCCCCAACGACCATCGGCTGTTCAAGCTTGGCGACATATCCCTGCCCGGGCCCTCGCTGCCCCGGCTTGCCAACGGACTTATACATCGTGAAATACGCCGTCCCCGCGGCCTCTGTCCTGCTCACCGATGTCAGAAGGAAGTTGTGGTACTGGTGAACCATAAGTATGCCCCCCCGGATTGCCTCATCCTGGGCCTTCAATGCGTTGAGGATGCTGTCTCTGCCTTTCCACACACCCACGTCTGGCGTCACTCTGAGAACCGGATCGTCGCTGAGAAGTTCGATGCAGTCATCTGACCTTCCGTGGTCCTCCAGGTAGTAAAAGAGGCAGAGCAAACGCTCGCACTCGCGGCAGATGCGCTGCCTGGCGGCTTCGGACATTGGTTCGTCGGACGGTAATTCCAACAGCACACCGCCTGTTTCAGGACTCGTATTGCCAGATTTGGGCCGAGGTGATAACCGCTTCACCACCATGATCGTTGTGCCTCCGGTTACAGTTTTGGGGATCAGTGAATTCCTTTCAATACATCGGACGCGATACGCGCGTGACTAGAGCCACATACCGTACAGCCGCTTTGCCTCGCTGCGTAGTTCAGTGCGAAAGTCCGGATGGGCAATGGCTATCATCTCGTTGAGCCTCTCCTTGATGCTCTTGCCCCTGAGCCGGGCTACTCCATGCTCGGTGACAACGTAGTCGGCATAGGAGCGGGGGATCGTCACTATCGTCCCCGGCTCAAAAGCGGGAACGATTCGGGAGACTCTGCCACCTTCGGCTGTAGACATGATGCCGGTGACGGCCCGGCCACCCCTGGAATGGTGGGCGGCGATGTGGAAATCCGTCTGGCCTCCCGCTCCGGATATCTGCCTCGGCCCAATGGACTCCGAGGCTATCTGCCCGGTCAGGTCAACGGCAACAGCGGTGTTTATTGCCACCATGTTGTCGTGCGCCATGATTACCCTGACGTCATTCGTGTAGGTAATATCATAGAGTTCGAACCTCGGGTTAAGGTTTGCATACGCTTTCTGCTCCGGAGTCGCCATGAACAGGGATGTGGCCACCACCTTCCCGGGGTTCACTGTCTTGTACTTTCCGGTGACTATCCCGTCCCTAACCAAGTCGATTATGGCGCCGGGATAGCCCTCTGAGTGGATTCCGATGTCATGCCTGTGGTGGAGATAGGCCGGAATCGCGGAAGACACCTTACCCACTCCCATCTCCAGCGTGTCGCCGTCCCTGATGATGTCATGAGCGATTGTCTCTCCAATGACCTCTACCGCCGCTGTTTCCTCATCCGTCCTCTCCCGCTTCAGCTGGCCTCCAAGCCCCACCCTGGGCTCTTCGTTCTCAACGAAGTAGTCTATCTCGGAAACGTGCACATAGTTGTCACCGTAGGTCCTCATCATCCCCTCGTTAACCTCGCCGATGACCGTTTTTGCATGCTTCGTCATAGTCTTCGAGGTCCAGATAACGTCCCCGAAACTGCAGTACCCGTGGTCGTCAGGGCGGGACACACGGACCATGAACACATCCGAGTCATAGAACCCCACAGCCCCACCGACCTCTTCCCCCGGTGTCATGAACTCGCGGGGGCGAAAGGTGTATGTTGGCGAGAAGTCGATTTTGGTTCCTTTCCTCAGAGCTTCCCGGTCGAGGGGGTCGAGATGGCTCTTTGCCAGCTTGAAACTCTTTTCCCGCCCCGGCTCATGCCACGGCAGACTGGTCCAGGCAACTGTCTCGTAGATGGTCACATTTTCCAATTCATCCTGGCGTTTCGCCAGCGACTGGCAAAGGAACGTGGGCGTTCCGGAAAGCCACGCGATATGAACCTTGTCGCCCGACTTGACCACACCAACGGCCTCTTCAGCCGAGATCAGCTTCCTTTCATAATCGTCCCTCCAGTTCATGAGCGCTTCACCGACCAGTTGCCATCATCTTCCATGTTGGCCTCCCCGGAAATCTGTTTTCTCAGTTCTTGTACGAATTTCCGTAGTTTTTCCTGCACAAACCTGTCAAGGACTTCCCCGGGAAGCTTCCCGAGCAGGCCTCCCAGTTGCGCATCAGCACTCCACTCGACCAGAGCGGAGTTTCGGTTCTGAAGGACCGAGAACCGTCCGTCCACGTAGACGGACTGACCGGCAACCGAGCCGTTGGCGAGCAGTGTTGCTGAGTTGCCATCCTTCTTATCCCTGATTTCTACTTTGATCCGCAGGTACCCAGCAAAAGGGCCCAGGTTGATACGCATGGCTACGCTGAAGTGGTCCGAGTCGGCGATATCGGACACCTTTGCGTCAGGGATGCATCGAGCTATCTTGTAAGGGTCCACCAGGAAGTCGACGGCTTCCCTGGCGCGACAGGGTACAGCGAACTGTCCGATGTAACTCATTGTCATCAGATTTCGACCTCGATTAGATTCTGCTGGATGGCGGCGGGTTGGTCAGAACTGAGCGCACCACTCTATCGAAGTCTTCGAAATCGCCTTCGAACTCCACCTTCTTCTCAGCCATTTCGGCGAATACTCCCACCCACCCCTCGTGTGCTATGAACACCCGGCCGGTTACGTCTGCTGACCGCTCGCTAGCGAGCCACAGTACTAGTGGGACGATTCCCTCAGGACTACCCGAACCCAGCTTTCTCTTCAAATCGGCAAGCGGCATTGACTCGGCGTCCTCAATGCCTATAGATGCACCGAGATCTCTCCACCGGTATTCAGTTGTTCCAGCCACAATCCTTGTCTCCGCCCTTGGAGAGACCGCGTTGCAGGTGATGCCAAGTTCCCTGAGACCGATAGCGCTGGACTTGGTCAAGCCGATTATGCCCGCCTTGGCCGCCCCGTAGTTGGAATTGACGCCGTTCCCGAATATGCCGCTTTCTGACGTGAAGTTGATAATCCTTCCACCTTTCTGTCTCCCTTCCAGGATTGCATACCTCATCTCGCGCACTGCCGCCCGAGTGCAATAGAAAGAGCCATGAAGGTTCACCCTGATGACAACATCCCATGTCTCATCGCTCATTCCCCAGAGAGGCTGGCCCCTGATTATGCCGGCGCAATTCACTAGAATATCGACATGGCCAAAGCTGTTTATTGCAGTCCTGACAAGCCTGTCGGCGCCCCTGGAGTCCGCCACCGAGCTGAGGTCGGCCACCGCAGTGCCCCCGGCTCTTGCAATGTCCGAGACCACTTCCTGCGCAGGGCCCGTGGATGCTCCGGCGCCGTCCGGTGCGCATCCGAGGTCATTCACGATCACACTGGCGCCCTCGGATGCCATTCGCATGGCTATGGCCCTCCCGATGCCACCGCCGCCACCAGTCACTATGGCTGCCTTCCCATCAAGCGGTCTGGCCACGGTGGGCTCCTTCCACAAGTTCGGGCGGAGGCTGTCCCATAAGTGACTCCATCTCGAACATATCTCTGGAACACCTGGTATACAGCATGCCTCCGAGGCGCCCGACCGGCCTCAGTTTCGACATCTGGATTTCGCCGTTTTCGATGACATCGTCTTTAACATGGACGCGCTGGATTTCGCCGATGACGAATGCGGGCTTGACCGGGCCTTTGCCGAATTCGAGGATTTGCACCAGGCGGCATTCCATGTTGATGGGTGATTCAGCCACGAGAGGTGCTTTAACGAAGTCCGCGGCGACCGGGGTCAATCCAGCTCCCTCGAACTCGCTTCTATCTGTGGGGTAGTCATGAGAACAGTGGTTCATCTTCTCGGCGAGGTCCTCGGTTACCACGCAGACGACGAATTCCTTCGTGTCTTCGATGTTTATCAATGTGTGTTTCTTGGTGCCATCATCGGGGAATCGGTGATTCACATGAAACCCGATGAGAGGAGGCTCCGCGCACAACGGACTGAAGAAGCCGTAAGGAGCGAGGTTGCAGACACCACTCTTCCCCACGGTTGATACCAAGGGTATCGGACGCGGTATTACACAACAGGTGAACACCGGGTACCAGGAAAAAATGTCCATTCCTGATGGATCGAACTTGGCCATGGAAACTCCTCGTGAGGTGTTATTCTTCCTGCAGTCTTATAGCCAAAGGCCTATGTAGTCAAGTCCCAAGCCCTGGTACCCCCGGAAGACAAGGATATGGTATGATATATACTACATTAGGTATATTGTTTACAACGTATAATATCACATTGATTTCTGTTCGGCTTCCGCCTCATCATCTCTCATCTTGTTGTGACAGTTCAGTGTGTTCCGTTTACGTGAATCCGTTGAAAGCGCCAGAAGATTTTTGCTACAATACTCTCATGCCATGAAGGAGACTATTCCGTCCAAGAGACGTATCGGGCTGGTAGCCCGTCGGATTCGTTCCGATGATCTCGTAATGCTGGTCCATCTGGCAGACCTGGTCAATCGCTGGGTCGACAGGGGTTTTGACAACCCTGATTTGGGGGTGGGGCGGCTGTCTCAGGCCGCCCTCAACCACCTGATCTTGCACCAAGGGTCTCTGAAACCCACAGAGCTCGCCAGGCTCATGCACCGTACGAGACACAGCATCACCAAGGTCATCGACCACCTCGAGATGGAGGGTCTGGTCAAACGCCAGGCAGACGCGGCAGACCGAAGGGTCACGAACGTCCGGATCACCGCTGCCGGTCTCGAGCAGGTGAAACGAGCCACAAGCCAAGCGGTAGCTGCAGGCGACACCTTGATGTCCTGCATGAATGTTGGTGAGAAGCATGCCTTCATGGCTACAGTACGCAAATTGCGGCGGCAGATAACTGCATCCCTCCTGGCGAAGGAGACAGACTCGGACGCCAACTGACATCCGCTCATGGACATGCCGACGACACCCTTGGTCAGAGGAGGCCGCAAGCAATGGCTCCTCGTGAACCCCCTTTCACCACTTCTGCCTTGAACGGTCTCTAATGTGATGCATATATATGCCGGCACATCGGGTGATTCGCCTAATTGAGGGACTGGTCGAGTCGAAACTAACCCAAGAGGTCGTCCAGATCCCCGCCCGTGTTCAGCGTCGGCAGATGATTGTGTTCCTGGGAGAACTCCTGCAGTAACTCGCTTTCGCGTTGTGTGAACATCCCACTTTCTTCGTAAAAGAAAAACTTCGCCTGGTTTGTGGAGGTCGCCTGTTGCTTCAATTCCTCACGCAGGTTGGGCGTGCCTTTGATGCATATCGTTCTTCTCTGAGCATCGAACAATTGGAGGACTCCGGCCGTGTCCGGAACGCCTTCAATGGTGTCGGCGTTGAAGGGCAACGACTTGACGGGCGGCGACGCGGGTTTGGTAAACAGCAGTTTTGGTTTGCGCCTCAACCCCTTGTCGATCAAAGCGCCAGTGGGACACACCTCCACGCAGGCGCCACAGAAGTTGCACCTTGATTCCCTCGGAGTTGCGCCAGACCAGCCCATAACGACCTTTCCGTCGGACAGGGTGTACGCCAGTGAAGACCTTTCTCTCACATATTTACATACCCTTACGCAACGGGTACATCCGATACAAAGACTGTAGTCCGTTGTGAACAACGGGCCGTCAACCACAATGGGGTGGATTTCCGCCGTGTCGCCAAGGGTTTCGCGACTTATCCCCACATAATCTGCCACTCTCCGCAATTCACAGAAGGTGAACTTGGAGCAACATCGTTTTTCGGGAGGCACGCCCATAGAGCACGTTGTCAGGTCGCAACCATCCCGCTGGGGGCAGATCAGGCACTCATGTGGGTGATTCGCCAGAATAGAGGCCATCCTGCCTTGGCGTTGCTTGACGACCGCGTCGCTCTGGGTGGATATGACCATACCCTCTGAAACAGGTGTATCGCAGGCACGGTGGATGCTGCCATCCTGGAATTGAACGAGACAGAGTTGGCAGCCTTCGTCGGTTCCCGTCACTGACCCATCGATCTTTCGACAATCCCTGAAGACGGAATCACAGGGGGTTAACCCCGGAGCAGGCGGAAGGTCCGGGTGTGCGCAAAGTGCGGGGATATAAACGGATGTCTTGGATGCAGCATCCAGAATGGTCATCTCTGGCGCCGCCTTGACCCACTGTCCGTCAATCTGCAGACTGATGAGGTCCGATGCGCCTTGCGACACTTTGGGCCATTCCTTTCCACAACATTCCCTTGGTGTCCCGCATAATTAGAGGAGAACCATCCTATCGTACGCCAACTGCTTTTTCGTGTGTCGCTTTGGCGAACAGCGCCGCGCCGATTGCCCCGGCAAGCTGTGGATCACGACCTTCCTTTGGCACAAGGGCTTTGACACCCAGCATGGTTTCAAGCCTGCGGACAAGCCCGATGTTCTTGGATTGCCCCCCGGTTATTGCGAAGTCCTCCTCCATCTGCACATGTGCGAGTAATTCGGCAATCCTGATGGCCATCCCACGGCAGTAGGACGCGAGCACCTTGTTGACGTCCCAACCTCTGCGCAGCAGCGACACGGCTTCTGACTTGGCAAAGATGACACAAAGAGATGTTGTCGGCTCAGGTTCTTCGTCGACTTCCAATGACCGCGTGCCTATCTCGACAATAGGTACACTGAGTAGTTGGGCCATCGTCTCCATGCCTCTGCCAGTACCCGCGGCACATTTGTCGTTCATTACGAAGTTGAGCACTTTGCCCCGTTCGTCGCACTTGATGGCTTTGCAGTCCTGACCACCGACATCGAGGATAGTCCTCACGGTGGAACCGTATACAAAGTTTGCGCCCAGGGCATGACATCCTATCTCCGTGATGGCCCTCTTCGCGATCGGAATCCGTAGTCTGCCGTATCCGGTTCCAACGATGTAATGGATGCTGTCCTGGCTAAGTCCGGTGCCCTCAAGCGCCCAGTCCAACACCTTCTTGGCGCTGTCTGCGCTGCCGGCGCCGGTCCTCATGTTGGCTGTCGCATAAAGCTTCCCATCCACCATGACCGCAGCCTTGGAACCGACGGAGCCGATATCGATGCCTGCTGAGACAACCTTCCCACCTCGCCAATCGATATCCTGCGAAGTCCAGCGATATTCCTCCCAGCGGAAGAATTCCTTGGCCTTCTCATTACCGTTCGTTGGTGGTTTGACTAGTGTATCCAACAAGGTTATTCCTCCTCGTCAGGTAGTGCTGCGCCCAGCGCACTGGCGAATTCTGGCTCGGGTGGCACCAGAATGTCGGTTCCCAAGGCACTCTTGAGTGAGCTAACAAACCCAACGTTGTTGCCCATCCCGCCAATCAGTACAGCCTGATTCCCGGTTCTTACTCGTTTTGCCAATGCGCCGAGCCTGTCAGCGATGGCGTCATGAATTGCCTTGACGATATCCTCTTTGGGTGTCTCTTCGTGGATCAGGGATACGACCTCCGACTCAGCGAAGATGACGCATTGCGCATTCATCGATACCTTGGCGGAAGACCGCAGGGACATGGACCCCATGTCCTCAACGCCGACTCCCAGGGCCCTTGCCATGGATTCCACAAAAGCCCCTGCCCCGGCCGCGCATTTCTCGTTGACCGCAAAATCGACGATTACCCGGTTGTTCAGCCTCAAGGCCCTTCCCGACTCAGCCCCCGCGTCGATAACGGAAGTCGCCTCCGGGAAGAAGAAGCGCGCGCCCTTCGCCGCCGAATTGACTTCATCCATCATCTCAGCGGTTATCTCCGGAATAGCATTCCTTCCCATTCCAGTAGCCGTTATTTTAGTAACGTCTTGCCGGCTTCTCCCTGCTTCTTGAAGCGATTGGGAAATCGCCGCCTCGGCCGCGGCTCTCTGGTCCAAACCAGTTACTACACTGGCTTTGGCAAGAACCTTTTTGGTCTCGTCCATCACGATTACTTTTGTGTTTTCAGAGCCAACGTCCAAACCAATGAACAACAACTTGTATACCTCCGAGAACTAGTGCCTGGACCCAAGGGACTGCAGGTTTCTATAGAAAGATGCTGTCAACTCGAGGACCCGTGGAGCATCGAAATTCCTGTTGTCCCCAGTGAAAGTCTCATAGGCCAAGACGGGGTAGCCCGCATCGAGCATTACAGACCGATTCTCCATCATGCCGAGCTGGGTGCCCTCGCAACCCCGGTTGAGCATGAGAACCACGGCATCACACTTCCACTGCTTCACCATGGCTACCAGCAATTTGCTGTGCATCTCTCCCGAGGACCATATTTGCATGGAGTGGTTTTTCGATGTGCGCCAATCGATGTACCGGCGAAGCCAGTCTGCTCTGCCTCCTGCGGAGAATTCTGCTCTGGTCGGAGCTGTGACGGTATGGAAACACTCTCCATCGAACTCCCACGCCGTGCCCCATTGCATCACGTACTGGGAAATCACCGGTATTGCGCCGAATTTCCGTTCAAGGGCCCTGAAATCCTTGAGGAAAGCCCACTGCGGTGAGGCGGATGTTGCGATGCGGTATCTCTCCTCTGCAACACCGGCAATTCCCCGCTTCACTCTGTCTATAGTCTCGTCCTTCAACTGCCGGAATAATTCTATCGTCGCTTCCCATTGGGGATTGGTCAGATTGAAAGAGAAGAAAGAATACAACGAGTTCTCGCTGATAGGCGCGGGGATGCTTTGGTTAAGGAAACAGATTTCTGACCACAGTTCGTTGGCTTTCATTTCCCGGAGCGCGTTCTCGATGAAAAGATCATCGTCGAACTTCCTGCCCGATTGTTTTTCAATCCAGTCGATGCATTCGAGAGCTTGAACCAAGAGATAGTCCAATGAACTGTCGTCGGTTTCGATGCTTGTGCGGCATCCCCAATCTATGCCGAACATCGGCTTACTGCATAGCTCGGCCGCATACTGATACCATTTGGCATGGCTGCAGCAGATATGCCCGGTCACGTACAAGTCAGGGTGAGGCCAAGGCAGGATTTGGCCGTTCGGCAGGATATACCGGTCACTCCACAAACTGCCAAGGTATGTCTTCATATATCCGCAGAGGTCACTGGCCACACCGCGATTTTCCACAAGCCGGCCACAGCTTGCCACAAAATCGTTGAACGCCGACGCTCCCGCGCAATACGGTTCACTCGCAAGGAAGACAACGTCTTTTCCGAAAGCCTGCAAGAACGACGGCCAGTTCAGTCCGCTGCCGGCAAAGCGTAGCCCACCATTATCGTGGGCCATGGCAAACGATTCGAAGTACTTCTGCCTCAGTTCTTTCGCCTTACCCCAGCACTTGATGGGCTCTTCCGAATAACTTTTTAAGTCTTGATTCGTGGTTGTTTCTCCGGCCAGTAATCAGCCATCGTAATACGCCAGACACACAAGTGTACTCTCCTCAAATCAGGTCGCTCATCATCTCCAGGAATGCTTCGACCCTGGTTCGGAATTGACCCACAGGTATGGTGACATCGATTTCCAGGCGAAGGACCGGCAATCCCTTCTTTTGCAGATAATCCGTTAATGCCGGCATATCGAGGGCCTGAGGGCTGCAAAACTTCTGTGCAATCAGTAGAACGCCTTCAACGTTCCAGTCCCTTATCAGTTCCTCCAAGTGCTCAAACCTGCGGCGCACGGGCCAATCTTTGCTCGGGCACGGCGGCCGGTCCAAATAGCGTTTGGCGATTGAAGCCAAACGGTCTTCCGCAGGAATTACCTCATTCCAGAAATACCGCGCCCCAACGCAGTGTTCCTCGATCACGAACGTCGCGGGCATCGTCAATTCCTGTTCGACCATGGCAACAAACCTGCGGTCATCGTTCTCACTGCCGATGGCGGCCAACCTGGTCCCGGTTTCCCGCTCCGGTTTCCGGTTCGGCAACATTGCGATAAACTCTTTCAGCGCTTCATTGTGCTCCCTCTTGTCAACGACCTGGCTGGACATCACGATTTGCATTGCCTCAAGACCCGTGATCGCTGGACTGGGATTCTTCCGATATTCCCATATCTGCCGCATCAGTCGCCGGTTTGTGTTGCAGGTCTCAATGCCGCGGTCAAGGTCCTCGTCAGAAATGCTCCTGCCAATCCACGCCTCCACAGCGCTCTTGAACTTGGCAAGCTCAGCGACCAGGTACTCAGACGAGCCACGGCACTGATTACCGTGAGGCATATAGAGGTAATAGCTGAACTCTCTTGGGATCTCTTTCTTCCAGCTCCAGAACGCTTGCCGCATATGGAGACAAGATTGTGCAATTCCGATACCGTCAAGATAGTTGTACACACCTTTCAATCCCCGGGACAGGCAGTCACGGCAATACGGGCAATACATCGAGTGTATGTGAGAGTCCGCGACGCCAATATCGGCTTCGTGCCCACCAAAGATTCTAACCGGAAGAATATCAGCCGCATAAAGGATTTCGTCAGGCATATAGGTGCAAAAGTACCCAAGAACTTTTCCACTGTTGCTCTTCTTCCATTCCTCGGCGTATTGATGCGGCTGTTCGCACCAATCGTGGAACTGCCGCATCACTCTTCCTTCAGCCAGGGACGCACGAGTCTTCAACGTCGAAATCAACCTGGTGGACCTCCTTGGTGACCTCCCGTCAATTGGTCGCGTCTGCGACACCGGACAGCGAGCAAGCACACACGCATCTTCATCGCCAGTTAAACCTCCAAGCCAGCCCGGTATCCTGATCTTATTGCCTCCGCAACCCGCCTAGGGGTGACGGCATCCCCAACGACCCGCACGACCGGAATGCTACCGTCCAGTTCTGTCGCCAGGCTGTCGGGGGCTTTCATGCCGACCGCTATGACGATACTGTCGGCCTCCAACAAGACTGTCTTGCCATCATGCTCCACGTTGAGTCCATCCGAGGTAATTTCAACGGCTTTCGTATCTGCCAGCATACTTACCCCAATCTGCTTCAACTCCTGGAGCACTAGCCACCGATCAGTAGCCACAATGTCACTGCCGATGCGTGGAAGCATTTCCACCAGCGTGACCTGTTTGCCCCGAACCACCAGGAACTCGGCAGTCTCGCAACCAACTTGGCCGCCACCAACAATCACCACTCTTTTGCCCGGTTCGCATTGACCACGCAGCACATCTTCAGCGAAAAACACGTTGCCCTGCCGGATTCCGGGCAAATTCGGAACGATAGCTGAGGCGCCTGTCGCGACGATACACACGTCGGGCTTCTCACGGACAATGTCCCGGGCGGTAGCCTCAGAAGACAACCTGACATCGACCGGACTATTCTCCACTTGGTGGACGAGATGCTCTCTCAGTCGATCGATATCGGGCTTGTGAAGCGGCAAGGCAGCGACCCCGAGTTTCCCACCCAGTTGTGGTTCCTTTTCGAAAAGGGTTACCCGGTGGCCTTTTTGCGCTGCGCCCAGTGCAGCCTCGATGCCCGCTGGGCCGCCTCCCACGACAATCACCTGGCGCGGACTCACAGCGGGGGAGGCTTCCCGGACACGTTCTTCACCAACGGCCGGGTTGACTGTGCAGGAGAGACCTGACTCCTCAATGACGGATGTGTAGCAGCAGCAACAGGAAATACACGGGCGAATCGCAGCGAGTCGGCCGGATCTTGCTTTCTCTGGCATATCGGGGTCGGCGATACAAGCCCTCGCCATATAAACATAGTCAGCCTTACCGTCCGCGATAACCTGGTCTGCGACTTCCGGGTCCTGAATGCGCGTGCCAGCACCCACGATAACAGAAACGACCTTCTTTATCTCCGCTGACAAATATGACCACTGGCCCTGGGGCACTCGGCTTTGTACCATGGCTACGCGGTCTTCATGCCACCCCGGAGCAATGTCAATCGCCTGAACGCCATCTTGCTCCAGAATCGCACATATCTTCTGCAGGTCACCAACGGAGATGCCGTTCCCGGTGAACTGCCCCGAGACTCGAACCCCACAAGGCCATTCATCTCCCGCCTGTTTCCGGATGGCTGCTATGACCTCTCTCGCCACAGTCATCCGCTTCTCAACGCTACCTCCATATTTGTCGGTACGCTGATTGGTCAACGGTGACAAAAACTGTCCGAGAACATAACTGCCTCCGATATTGACCTCAACCGCATCGAAGCCGGCTTCCCTCGCTCTCCTTGCCGCTGCCCCGTAGGCTTCGAACAAGGCTGCGAGATCCTCTTCATCAAGTGCACGACGAGCGGAGCTGGCGCCTGGTCGCGGCCCGCCGAGCCGGTATGGAGGCTCAACACGACCGGATACGGAGATTCCAGACGGGCTCACAAATTCCACCTGGTGCCCAGGGAAGGAGAAAGCGTAGCCAGCCATCAAAAGTGCCTGGACCCTGCAACCGTTGTCATGGAAAACACTCACAAGTTCCATGAGTCCGGGAATGAACGCGTCGTCATGGGCGGATGGCCAAGGGCCCCCATCGAGCCGGCAGGGAGAAACACAGACACCAATGATGCCTGGCCGGCTTTTGGCGCGTTCAGCATAGAAAGCTTTAAGCTGGTCCGTCACCTCGCCATCCTTAACAAAGCCGGTTGCCAGACCAGGGAACTTGATACGGTTCTCCAGTTCCAGATTCCCGAACCAGACAGGAGAAAACAGATGTTTCAAATTCATTCCCGAGTCAACCCTGGTCCGCCATGAATTCCACTGTTCCCAAAGGTATCGGGTGGGTGGACACCTTCCTGGAAAGTGCCTCAACACCGATAAAAGGAATGGCCCCGCAGTTTGCAGGAACGTTCCTAACATTTCGTGCAGCTTCGAAACGAATCAACATGAACTGCTCTTATCGTTTATTGTATACTCCCGGTACACCTCCAACAGTATACACGGGGCGGCCCACGGTGCTGTTTATACGGTACCTTGACGCATAGCTGTTAATACCGTACAATATCATAGTCGAATCTAATGGTCTTGTCAATCCCACCGGAAGGAAGTGAGGTCGCAAACATGAATCTCGGATTGCAGGGAAAGTCCGTTATCGTCACCGGAGGCAGTTCCCACATAGGGCGAGAAATCACGTTTGCCTTCGCCGCAGAGGGCGCAAACGTGGTCGTCGCAGATTGGGATGAGGCGCAGGGTGCCAAGACCGTGGAGGAAGCTAAAGGCCTCGGTGGTACTGCGATGCTCATCCCGACGGACATCACTAAGCCGCAGATGGTGGCCTCGATGGTGGCCAAGACTGCCGAAAAGTTCGGGGGCGTTGGCGTTCTGGTAAACAACGTCGGGTTTTCTCATATCAGGCCGTTCATGACGCTGACAGACGAGGACATTGAGAAGGAGTTGAATGTGAACTTCCTTGGCGCCGTGTCGTGCATTCGCTCGGTGCTGCCTCATATGCTGGAAGCAAAGCACGGGGTAATCATTAATATTGGGTCTGATGCTGGCAGGGTAGGGCAAGAGCGAGAGGTGTTCTATTCAGGTACCAAGGGTGCCATCATTGCATTGGGGAAAGGCCTGGCCAAGGAAGTGGGGCGTTCTGGCGTCCGGGTCAATGCTGTATGTCCCGGTTCGGTCCCTGTTGAAGATCCCTCCCACATTGGAGAGAAAAGCGTATGGAAGAGCCCGGATGCGCAGAAGTTCTTCACTCCCGAGGTCTACCAAAAGGTGGTCCGGTATTTCTATCCCATGGGCCGCATGGGGAAACCAAGCGATATAGCTAATGCAGTAGTCTTCTTGTCATCGGACGCCGCCAGTTTCATCACCGGCCAGACGCTGAGTGTGAGCGGGGGCTACACAATGCTCTGAGGCTCGCGGGCCAAGGTCATTGTTGCTTTTGGGCAAAAGAGAATGAGTGACTTCAAGACCATAGACATAATGAACTATTACTTCACCCAAGAAATGCTCGACGCATTTCTTGGTTCCGATGACGCAAGGCCCATGGTGGCATCGTTCTCACGCGCGTCTCTGCCCTACCGTGCATTTGACGCCGATGCAATTGTCCTGGAAATGGACGAGTGCGGATACGACAAGGTTTTCGTTACTGGCCTGAAGATGTTCTCCTACCTGAACAAGGTGATGCTGATCAATGGGGATGTCGATCAGGTGAGTCGCGCAATAGCGAAATACCCAGGACGGCTTATCGGGTCCGCCAGCTATAACCCGTACCGAATCAAAGAGAGCTTGGGCAACATCGAGCGAGCGGTTAAGGAAATGGGTTTCAAGTACGTTTACTTTCACAGCCTTTCCTTTGGGCTCCGCTTGAACGATGCCAAACTCTATCCCTGCTATGCTAAGTGCGACGAACTGGGGATAACGGTAGGCATGCAGGCCGGGCATTCCGGTGAAATCATGCCCAGTGAGCCGGGACGACCTATCTACATTGATGAGGTGGCGATGGACTTCCCAGGTCTGAAGATCATTCTTTCGCATACTGGCTGGCCCTGGGTTGAGGAGGTCGTAGCGATGGTATCCAAGCACCCAAACGTGTACTGTGACATCAGCGCCTGGATGCCCCGATTCCTCCCAGTGAAACAGGCGGCGCTTTTCGAATTCATGAAGAGCAGTCAGGGGCGTGAGAAAGTTATTTTCGGAACCAACGGTTTCGGTTTGCAGCGGTGCCGCGAACAGTTCCTGCAATTGCCATTGAGCGACGAGGTTAAGGAGAAGGTATTGTTCCACAACGCGGCGAGAATCTTCAATTTAGAGACCCCGGCATGAGTCATGTACTCAGGGATCTAGAATCCTGAGAAAGCGTCCGTCAAGTCAAGCTGGAAGAATATTGACTGGAGAGATGCGATGGCAGCGGAGAAAGAGTTTCTTGAAAGCTACCAACTGGGCGAGAAATTCAGAAGCCCGCAAAGAACAGTGACCGAATCAGACATAGTTTCTTTTTGCTCTTTGACTGGCGACTGGCATCCGCTGCACAGCGACGTTGAATACGCAAGCAAGACTGTCTTCGGGGAGCGCATCGCGCATGGCTGGCTGGTCCTTTCACTTGGCGTGTCGCTTGCGTTCCGGCTGGGTGAAAACATCTTCCTGCCCAAGTCATTCATCGCCAACTACGGGGTAGACAGTCTGCGATTCACCAAGCCGGTGAAAATCGGAGATACCATCAGGGGAGAATGGGAAGTCACAGACCTGACGATTAAGGACCAGAACCGGGGTATCCTCACATACCGGTACCAGGTGAAAAACCAGCGAGATGAGGTCGTTGCAGATATGATTCTCAAGACACTCTGCGGAAGGCGCGGTTCGGCCGCGTAATTTTGGGTGCCATGTCACAACATCCTTCCGGAGAATACAGATCTTCACGAACAAGGCGTAAGGCACAGCATCGGAGGTGGCACTTCATATGGCAGAAAAGATAGGGATTGTTTCTGTTGCCCAGACCCGTTACGAAGCCAGTAAACCTCATCTAAGCAATGGTGAGCTCGTTTTCGAAGTCGTAGAGAAAGTCCTGCTGGAAACGGGCTTGAAGTACGAAGACCAGGTGGGAGAGGATAAGCGGCCCTGTATTGACAAGATCATAAGTTGTTCAGAAGACTACTGGCAGGGGAGAACTATTTCGGATATGCTGCTCCACCTTGAAATGGGCGGTTTCTCAATGGATGCCCCCAAGGTGGCGGCCGACGGCTGCCAGGCTGTTTATCACGGCGTCATTGACATACTGTCCGGCAAACACGATGTAGTTCTGGTTGTGGCCCACCGCAAGGAGTCTGAAACCGACGGCAGCATCATCGAGAACGCCGGTTTAGACCCCATATACCTGCGGCCCCTTGGACTGGATTTCCTGAGCGCCGCAGCGCTGCAGGCCCGGCGCTACATGCACAAATACGGGTTGAAGCCAGAGCAGATTGCCGGGGTGGTGGTGAAGAACCTGAAGAACGCACGGGACAACCCTCTCGCGATGAGGGCCATGGATGTGTCGATTGGAGACGTGCTCGCTTCGAAGGTGTTGTCCGACCCAATCAGGGAACTCGATGCCAGGCCTCGTGCCGATGGCGCTTGCGCTTTGATATTGGCCAAGGAGAGCTACGCCAGGACTCTGACCGATCGTCCAGTATGGATCATTGGGATAGGCAACTGCTACGACGCTCACTATTTGGGCGACAGGGACCTGGCTGATAGCGCTGCGCTCTCCCTTGCCGCGAAGCGGGCTTACGGCATGGCTGGCATCACGAATCCCCGAACCGAGATAAGCCTCGCAGAAATATCCGAAGAATGGTCGTACCAAGAGCTGTTATGGGCAGAAGAACTCGGCCTTTGCGAACGAGGCAAGGCTGCTGAGATGCTGGACAGTGGTATTACGCAAATCCGAGGCAGCCTGCCCATCAATGCGTCAGGCGGCCTTCTCTCGGGAGTTCCTTCGGGGGTTGCGGGCATTTCCCGGGTAGCAGAGGCCTTTCTGCAACTCCAGGACAAGGCAGGCGGCCGGCAGGTAGCTGATGCAAGGACCGCAGTGATACAGGGCGCGGCCGGCGCCTGCGGGCAGTCACAATGCGTACTGGTGCTGGATAATCGATAGAGGTGATCAATGGCTGAGAGAATCGGAATCATTGGCATCGGACAGACTGAGTTTAAGGGCCGACGTACAGACGTCAGCCAATCGGAGCTCGTTGGCACTGCAGTGAGAAGAGCCCTGGAAAACGCTCAGCTTACCATCAAGGACGTGGATGTGGTATTGACAACCAACATGGAGCTCTTCGAGGGAACATACATGACGGATGCGGTGCTGGCTGAGGGAACAGGCAGTTACCTGAAATCAGGCATGAAACTGCAATCAGGGGGGACTTCAGGCTCGACCATTTCGGTAAGCGCTTTTGGTCATGCTGCGTCAGGCCTCTTCAAAGCTGTCCTGGCAGTAGCCTTTGAGAAGCAGGATGAGGGTAGCAGTGATGCAGGTCTCAGAACCATCAGTGAAGATGTGTTCTTCGACGTCACAACCGGGGGCCGCGGGGCCAGCAACGTCATAAGCGAATTGGCTCAAGATATGCTGCGAAGGAAGTCCGTCACCGAGGAGCAAATCGCTAGGTTGAGGGTCAAGCAATCCGAAAACGCAGGCAAAAACCCCCATGCACACTTAAGGAAGAAGCTAACTGTCGAAGATGTGTTTGCCTCAAGATACATCATCCCCCCGCTGAGGCTCTGGCACGTTTGCCCCACCTCTGTAGGAGCGTGTGCAATAATTGTGTCTCCAGAGTCATGGGCAAGAAGACTGAGCCCAAACCCAGCGTGGGTAGTCGACTGGACAACGGTCCACGGAGGCATGCAACCCCCAATAGGCTACCAGGGTGTAGCGTTGGGTCGGGGGCCGTTGGGACCCATGTGGGCATACGGGGTTGAGGAGAGCAGTGGAAGGCTGTATCGGAGAAACGGTATTACCAACCCGCGTAAGGAATTCGATGTTGTCGAGGTGTATGACATGTCCACATGGAGCGAGGCCGAATGGTATGAGCGCATCAAACTATGTGACATCAATATGGCCGGCAAATTGATCGATGAAGGCGCGACTACTCTCAGCGGTGACATTCCAGTGAACCCGTCCGGAGGTGTGACATCGACAAACGCGATCGGCGCGTCTGCCATGATCAGAATCGCTGAAGCTGCGATACAGGTACGGGGTGAAGGTGGGGATCGGCAGGTGCCCAACGTCAGGACAGCGTTAGCCGTGACTGCCGGCGGTGACAATTACTCCAGCGCGACACTTATCAAGAAGTCACTGGTATAAGGTTATGAGAGGAGGCTTTCAGAATGAGTGAACCGAACTTGCAGCCCAGCTGGGTGAGGGAGTACGAGACACTGCTGAGTACCATAGACGATGAATTGAAGAAGCGTCAAAACAGTAACGTCCCGGAATGGGCGAAGAAGGTGGAGATATTCAGCCTGGAATTTGGCAAATCCAAGTTCAAAGGGGAACTCGACGAATACCGGAAATCGGCCGATGGTGGCCACCTCATTGTCCACAATATGGTGAACCTTCCGTTCCGTGAATCGGCCGGAATATATTTGAGCCGGTTCTTTGAGGCGATGAGAGTAGAGGGCAAAATCCTTGCGAACAGATGCCCAAAGTGCAAACGTACTGTATTTCCTCCGCGAATCGTCTGCGGCTGGTGCAAGATAAGAATTGAGGACAAGCCCGAGAACTGGATTGAGCTTGAAGGAAGAGGTACCGTTGTCTCTTGCAGCGACCTGACGGAACGGGAAGTCGACCGGGCAACAGGGAAGCTTCTGGGCGAATACCATCCGAACGCGTTCATCCGGCTTGACGGTGGGGATGAGTGGACGCTCCTTTCCCATTTTCTTAACGTCAGCCCCGAGAACATGAAAGAAGGAATGCGTGTAGAGGCCGTCTGGAAGCACCCCGAACAGCGCCGTGGAAGACTGACCGACATCACGTATTTCCAGGCAATCGATGAAGGGTCAAGAGGGAGCTAATGAGATGGGTTCAGATGTGAAGTACTTGGTAAGTTCTGAACGACCACGAATCTTGCGTTTCACCAATTCGGCCGGGCCGGTAAGGAGCAAATTCCTGCTCGGGCTGAGGGACAGCAAGAAGATGTTGGGAACTCGATGTCCCGGCTGCGCACGGGTCCATGTTCCGGCAAGACCCGTTTGCACAAACTGTTTCTGCGAAATGAACGATTGGGTTGAAGTCGAAAACAAGGGGACGCTCCTTACCTATTCGGCCGTGCATCAATCCCAGCTTTCTCATCGCAAACTGGTACCGTTTGCTTTTGGCATAGTACAGTTGGATGGGGCAGACACGGGCTTTCTGCACTATCTCGGAGACGTTGAACCCGGAAAGGTGACCGTAGGGATGCGTGTGGAAGCGGTTTTCGCTGAAAATCGCGAAGGGAGTATACTCGACATAAAGTATTTCCGGCCGGTATCCGATTGAGTCTTCTCAGGCATCTGCGGCAACTCAAAATGACAGGCGAGGTACAAAGTAGTGTCGACCGTAACATATGATGTCCAAAACCGAGTAGGCGTCATCAAGCTCAACCGTCCCGAAAGACTCAACGCCATGAATGACGTGATGCTTAATGATTTCTCCAGGGCCATAGCCGATGCGGCAGCCGATGATGCGGTGAGGGCCGTGGTCATCGGTGGTCATGGGCGTGCGTTTTGCGCCGGGGCTGATTTCAGGTTCAAGGAAGTAGCAGCCAAAGAGGTGAAAACCCACGTGGCCGAGGACCTGCGATCTGTACATGATGATATGCGCAAAGGGAAAATCCTCAACAAGATACAGTCAGACATCACCCTGGCCCTGACCCGCATGCAGAAGCCCACCATTGCCATGGTACAGGGAGCCGCGGCTGGCGGGGGATTTGATATTGCGCTTGCTTGCGATATACGGGTGGGAGCCACCGATGCGAAGTTCATGGTGGCCTATACTCAAGTCGGTGTTCTTCCAGACGGAGGTGGCACTTGGCTGTTGCCCAGGGTTGTTGGCCTGGGCAGGGCCATGGAGATGATATACACCGGCGAAGTATGCGATGCTCAGGAAGCCTACCGGATAGGAATCCTGAACAAGATGGTCCAACCGATAGAGCTCGAAAAGACCACATTGGAGCTTGCAACTAAGATCGCAAACGGTCCGCCGATTGCGCATCGGCTCAACAAAGTCATGGTTTTGAAGGGTTTGAATATGGACCTGGAAACTGCTTTGCAGTTCCTCACTGCGTCTGTATTCATCGCGGTCTCTTCAGAAGACCACAAAGAAGCTATCAACGCTTTCGTGGAGAAACGCCGGCCTGTGTTCCAGGACAGATAAGGATTGACAAAAGAATCTTTGCAGGAGAATTGTGCTATGACAAGCAACTATTTCCTTTACGAGAAAGACAAGGAGAAGAGAATCGGCTGGATCACGTTCAACCGGCCTGAGCGCCTCAACTACATGGAGGTGGAAGACATGCGTTCTTTCACTCCCTTGCTCTCGGAGATAGAGAATGATGATGACGTGAAAGTCCTGGTACTAAAGGGGGCAGGCAAAGCGTTTGGCACAGGAATGGACGTTATGGGGTTGGGAACTCAGACCGTAGGCATAACGAGAGATACTAATGTTCCCCGGCCTTCAGTACACCGCCGGCTACTGAACGACCGGCGCATAATGCATACCCACATCGATGATTTCGGTTTGGCAGCAGTCTCTCATTTCATGAAACCTGTGATCGCACAGGTCCATGGGTACTGCTACGGTTGGCACTTTCAGGTTGTGTCCACAGTCGACATGATTGTGGCCTCCGAGGAGGCCCTATTCACACATCCAGCCTTCCGGTACATATGCGAACCGCAACCCGGTATGTCCTGGATGTACACCCTTGGCGCCAACCGGACGGCAGAGGCCTTGTTCACAGGCCGTGCCTTCACCTCAGCAGAACTTGAGCGCTGCGGGATGGTCAACAAAGTCGTCCCATACAAAAGGCTCGAGGACGAGGTCAAAGAAATTGCCTCCATAATCGCTCTCCAGCCCCTGGACACATTGATGGTGACCAAGCATTACCTGGAGACGCTCAAAGCAATGCGCCACGAGTCATATTCTTCCCACTTGGTTGGTGTTATGGCACATACACTCTCCAGCTACTACAAAGTCGAATCCGGCGACTATTCGATCTTACGGGAGACATCCAAACTCGGCGCCAGCGGGGCGATCCAGGCCAGGGAGGACAGGTATCCGCCCAAATCCCGTCTCAGCCATAAAGGAAGGGGAGAAGAAGAAGTCTGACCCCTGGAGGAGAGCCTGCCACCATGGCCCCCACACGGTTTCTTGCGTTCACGGTCACCGCAGGCCTGCGTGGTGCGAGCATCGTACCCTGGACGGCCTGCTAAAGAATGCGAGATGACTACGCGCCTTCCGTGCGCCAGCTCTTCCATTGAGGCAGCTTGGCGCTGACAAGGCGGCCGAAGCTGACGTCAGATTTCGCAGCACGTATCTGCGGCTTCGGCTTTCCCAAGGTCGCTCTGGATATCGGTTCTCGGGTCGCCTTGCCAGAGTATGCTGTGTATCCCATGGCTCCTCTACATGCGAGTCTCCCCGAAGTAACGGCCTCAGACTCTACAGAGTCTGCAGTTTTCAGGCCTTTGTCAGGTATCTGTTCTCACACTACCAGCTCTACTATTTCTCTCTTCCTCAAATCAAGTAGGCCATGTGTGCTAATTCTAAAGAAGGGCATGTAAGGGCTAGGCAGAGTCTGCAGTGCCAGACACGGGTCTGCGATGGTACAGCCAAGATTCCGCAGGTCTTCAGTTACATTGCGAAAGGCAGCGGCTACCTTTTCGGCCGGATCATCCGTCAAGAACCCTGCAATCGGCATGGGAAGTTCAGCTCTAACGTCCTGCCCCTCAGTCACCACGAAACCTCCCTGCAATTGGACGAGCCTGTTTACGGCTAGCGCCATATCTTTTCCGTCGGCACCAACCACAACGACACAACTATTCGGCCCCCAACCTGAGCTGCAACAAGCAAAGGCGCCAGCTTTCAATCCAAAACCTCGGACAAAGCCGTTCACGACCCTGCCGTTACCCGCCTTTCGGTCTATGACGGAACACTTGACCACGTCTCTGGTAGGATCTAGCATGACAAGTCCGTTCTTCACGTTCAGGCTGACACGTTGTTCGCGAGTGATAACATTGCTGATAAGCTCGACCACGCGCACTTGAACCCGACCTGTTGTCACCGGTGCTGGAACGTTGAAGTCTTGTTCACGCATCTCCCTGCCGATACGGACCGATTCGGTAATTGACTTCGGGTAGCGTGATTCCGCAGGTGGTACCCGCAGATTACCATCTTTGGATATTACATTACCCCGGCACACAACGTATTGCGGCTGCATTTCACTGATGCTGGGCAGAATCAACATGTCAGCGTACCTACCAGGTGCAATCCCACCGACGATACTGTCCAGGCCAAAATGCTCTGCTACATTGAGCGTCACCATTTGGATAGCCTCTATCGGCGGTAACCCCAAGTTGATAGCCTTCTGCACTACGTGGTTGAGACACCCAGAACCCGTAATATGCTCCGGGCTGAGACCGTCGGTCACCAGTATGAGTCGGCGAGAATCTATGCCTTTCTCCTTCAATTTGACAGCTATTTGCAGGTCTTGCCTGACGGAACCGTCGCGAATCATCACATACATACCAAGTCTGACTCTATCAATGGCCTCATTCACGTTGACCGATTCGTGACAGGAAGAGACGCCTGAAGCGGCAAATGCGACCAGTTTCGTGCCATGTGCACCGGACCCGTGGCCCTCCACCCGTTTACCGGCAGCTTGTGCCTGGGAGATGTATCCAATAGCATCATTATGATCTATGACATCCGTCCACAACGTCTCTCCGAGTGCGATCACATCCTGCCTCTTGAGGAGAGCCGTATTGTCTCGCTGCGATATCAGTGGTCTCCTTCCTAAGTATTTTGGAATGCACCGTGATGGGGCCAAGCCGAAGAGGTTTATCGGCTGATTGCGGAAATTTCGTAGTAGCGACAACGCCCCGTGATAGCCGGCGACTTCGGCAAGGTCCAGCTCCACAATCAGCGTAGTCGTTCCAGTAATGGCGGCATGCTTTATGAAACTGCGCGGACTCAGCGCTGTGAAATGAAAATGCCCGTCTATGAATCCGGGAGTGATGACCTTGCCTGATGCTTCGATAACTTCCGTTCGCTCTCCGACCGCATGGCTGGCATCCTTCCCAACATAGACAATCTTTTCTCCCTTGATGGCAACAGAGTAGCCATCAAGTATTTCACCACTATAGACGTTGACTAGGCTTCCGTTGCGAACTACCAGGTCGGCCTTGATTTTACCCAGTGCCCCCTTTATCAACGACCTGGTATTGCTCACGCTAGCTATCTGTGCTCGCGCAAAATACATCGAATTACTCTCTGGCCGGTGGTTTCCGTTACGGTGAACGGATCAATGCCCGCCCCCTCCAGAGCCGCCATGAGGCGCACACCCACGGGGTCGCCATAGGCTCTCGGAGCGGTCCCCTTGCTGCCGTGATATCAGTAACCATAGTAGTGATTATGCCCGCAGCAGCATACCATCGGACGGCATCGCTTGCAAACTTGATGGTTGGTCGCAACCAGCCCATGTTATCCTTGACAACCTTAGTACCCACAAGCCCAAGCATGACCGCTGGTTGGCCAAACATCCTCTGGTCCATTTTCACTACACGCCTACCCACGCATCCTGGCTCAACCAGGTGGAATGCTGGTTTAGCATCCTGTGGCGCCAAGCCCTCAGAGGGCTGGGCGTGACATCCTTCAGGAAGTTGCGCAAGGCCATTGACGACTTCATCGAGGCATACTCTCAGACTGCACATCCCTTTGAATGGACGAAGCATGTCGTCCACCCTGGCAACCTCAAACATACGTATACGCAATTATGCAAGTAGGTACTAGGTTGTTCCGAGATACGCCGAGTAGTGGCTCTCATTTCCATTTTGGACCTACGGTTGGCACCTAATCCCCACGAGGTGATCATAAGGGCGTGAGCGCCTGGAGTACGCTGAATGACCAAGACCCGTGGTTGTTCATGCACCCGTCTCCACACGCTAGAATCACTTGCGTTCGGAGGCTATAATACGAAAAAGCAATCAACAGGTTGGGAGGACTCATGAAGTACAAGGTCAACATGCAGAAGACGCCGGAAGGGTATGCCGTCTCAGTGCCAGGTCTACCCGGTTGTTGGTCGCAGGGTAAGACCGAGCAAGAGGCCTTGGAAAACATCAAGGACGCCATAGAGGGGTATCTGGAAACCGTCGATAAACTGAGCAAAGACAAAGAATCCCGGTTCGTGGAAGTCGGATAGGAACGTGCCAAGACTGCCGGGGATTGGTCACCAGCGTGCCGTGAACGCTTTTGAGAAAAGTGGCTATTGGATCACAAGGCAGGGCAAACACATCATCATGACCAATGGGAAAAGGATTATCACCGTACCGAGAGCAAACCCCATCGACGCTTTCACAATGGCCGGCATAATAGACGATGCCGGGCTGACCATTGAGGAATTCAAGCGGCTTCTGTAGCCACCGCAGTAAGAGCGAATTCGGATCGGAACGTTCTACCTACTGCCACCCCAGCTCCACCAAGGGTTACTGTTACTGTAGACAGAACTCCTACACTATCGCTCGTCTTTCCCTCCGGGGGCATCGGAAGTGAGTACTGGATAGTCACCTGACCGTGGGCCAATGTGAGGCCACTGACGTCCAGGCTTCAACGGCCGGTGTCCCTCCACCCAGTCTGACGCGGGGCCGGAACAGACCGCATTGTACCTTTCTCCTGCCGCCATTGACCGGCTTCGAACGTTCCCCGGGCCTGACTACACTGCCGCCCGGCTCCATAGGTCGATGTCACGCAGGCTGAGGACGACGACTTGAGGAACGCCCTCGAGATCCCAGAAAGAACAGCAGCCATGCGAAGGCCACGATGAACATGAGACGCTGCCAGATCCCAGCGTAGTCCTCCATCCGGAATATCAGAATAGAAACTAGAATCGCCACGGCGCCGGCTCCCATAGCGACCAGTCGGCGTACTTTGGTTGGCTCAATAGCCGCCGCTGCAATGGCAAACAATGTGAACGAGAAGCCCGTGATCGAGGCAAACAGCGAATGCAGCCCATCTTCGTATGTGCTGAAGGGAACGTCCGGGACAATAGGAGCGTGCCGAAAAACGCCGGTCACGATCAGCGAAGTCCCGAACACGGCGAGTATGACTTTGTGCAGCCAGTAGTTGCCCAGCCGCAACCATCCTTCGACAATAGCGGTAGCCCCCAGGAGGACGAATACCATATTCATTACCCAAGCGTACGGAGCATTCTGCGCACCAAGATGGCTGGTCGTGTTCTTGAGGATCGAGTACTCATCCACGCTGTGGAATGGCAGGATGAATACTGTAAGAAGCATGGCGACACATGCAGTTCCGAGAAGAACGGGTCTCGACAATATCCCGTTTGCTGTCGCCGGATTGGACATGACGTCTGGCCTGCCCCCGAAGGCAGTCCCGCACGCTAGGCGGGAGCCGCCAGTTGTACTCTGGGAATTTCCTGAGGTACCTCAACGGACCAAAGTGTCGCAACTAATTGTAATCTTGATTGCCGGCGGCAATCAACACCTTGGCCACGGCAGGCGTCGTGGAGGAATTCGGGTTGGACGGCCAGTCCTTGCCTCTTGTACGCCTCCAAAACGCCAGCCCCCTTGCGCCTTGGCCAAGAGAGGCCTATTATTGCCTCAGTCCATAAAGACTTCACGGGACATCGATGGAAGTTCGAACCGGGCTGACCGATGACAACAATGAAGAGCGTAGTCCTCTAGACAAAATGCCGATGGTCCAGCCCCACCCGAAGCCAAGCCGTGACGAATCGATGACGACCCCGCGTGAAATCCAGGACAGTCCTCGATCTGCGGGACTCGCCAAACGTTTCAAGGCCTTTGCATTCGACTATCTCATCATCGTCAGCTATATTGTCGTACTGGCCGGCGTGACTATGGTGGTGGTCAAGACTGCCGGGTTTATTGGCTTGTCTTTGCGATGGCCGGAAGACCCGTTCTTGGCCGACCTAGTGGCCTTCATTACACTGATCCTGCCGGTTGTCCTGTATTTCGCACTGCAGGAGAGTTCTCCTAAGCAGGCTACATGGGGCAAGAGGAGAGTGGGCATCAGGGTAGTCAACGCCAATAACGGAGCATTGACCAGGAAACAGTCTTTTGTACGATCGCTTGTGAAACTGCTTCCCTGGCAAATAGCCCACACCTGCATATTCCAAATGGGAGGTTTTACCTCTGCACCTGAAGAACCATCGCCTGTACTAATAGCCGGGTTCACGCTGGCCTATTTGTTGGCCGTTATCTTCATCGCCTCGGCGTTGATTTCGAAGAAGCACCGTACACCCTATGACCTAGTGGCGGGTGCACACGTGGTCGTGGCCAAATAGGCATGCAGGTGCCTGCCGAGGGTAATGGAGGACGCCGACAGCTTGCTCGGTTGGGCCCGCGGCAGCCACCTCACAAAGGTAATATCCGATCTTTATGGGCCGACGCCGCGCGAACGCATTGTCACTGAGTTCGTTCTGCAAGGACGGCATACCAAAGCATAAGCTCTGGTGCCGAGGGAGGGAATCGAACCCACAAACCCTTGCGGGAAGCGGATTTTAAGTCCGCCGCGTTTGCCATTTCGCCACCTCGGCCTTGGAGGACCAGGGAAGTACCAAATACCAGGCACCAATTACCAAGACCAATCCCCATGGAAATGCCAGGCACCAAACCGGAGATTTCGGATTTGGGACTCGTATGGTATTCGTTACTTGATTATTGGGAACTCAGGGCGTTGTTTGCTGCTTGTTACTTGACGTTTGCTACTTATCAAGAGTTGGAGGCGACGGGCGGATTCGAACCGCCGTATAGGGCTTTTGCAGAGCCCCGCCTTAACCACTTGGCCACGTCGCCCCGCACACAGGAGATTTCATTAAGAGGGCCTGCAGGTGTTACCCGCAGGCCCCGTCGAGTTCGTTGGAGCGGGAGACGAGATTCGAACTCGCGACCCTCTCCTTGGCAAGGAGATGCTCTACCGCTGAGCCACTCCCGCGCTCCAAGCGTCCCGGCCCTGCCGGGACCGCATATATGGTGCCGAGGAGGAGATTTGAACTCCTACGAGCTTACGCTCACCACCCCCTCAAGATGGCGTGTCTACCAGATTCCACCACCTCGGCATGGCAGGAGCGGGAGGACTCGAACCCCCGACCGGTGGTTTTGGAGACCACTGCTCTACCAACTGAGCTACGCTCCTATCAGAGCTCCTAAGGTTCCTCCCGCGAATAACGCACGTGCCAGCCTGCCTGCCGGGGCGACTGCACCGCGGGCATTATTATAACGGCTTGCACCTGCGCATGGCAACACACTTATGGCCAGGATTGAGGTGACAAACCTTGCCTTCTACTCGCAGTACGGCTCGCCTCCGATACGTTTCTTCAGGACGAGATCGTCCCATCGCAGAGCAGCCGGAAAACAGGAAGTCGGCCAGAACTGCCGGGGGAAAGGGTTTTCGCTCCGGCAACTCCAGCCGACTTCAGAAGCCAAAGTTTGTATTCGGTTTAGCCGGGGAGATGGGACTAGGCTTTTCCCATTTTGAAGACTTTGGTACCGCAGTCCTTGCAGGTCCCCTGGGTGGCTTCCCTCTTGTTCTTGAGCGTCACCTGCTTCGGGCTCTTGACCTCAACCTTTTTCCTACATTTTACGCAATAGGCCTGTGCCACGGCTGTTCCTCCTTGTTTTTGTATTTGGATCCCTCGTGTTGGGGCCAAGACTATCACTATGTGACGAGGAAGTCAATAGGCGCACGCCTGAATTTGGGAGGTTTTCGGCAATATGTTGAGGAAGACCAGCCACTTACGGCTCTTTGACAGGTGCCGCAAGATGGCGATATATTAGAGACTGACTGGTCGGTTTGATGTCCTTCGTGGACGGAATGACGGGGTCCGGTAAGGAGTTCAGGTGCCGAATTCAGGCGCTGGCGATATCAGGAACAAAGTGGTAACCCGCGAACGCATAATGCAGACTGCCACAGACGCATTCGCCGAGTCAGGCTACCACGACACCAGTATGGATGATATCGTGCGCCGGGCCGGCCTGTCCAAAGGCGCTATCTATTTCCATTTTCCTGGAAAGGAGGCGTTGTTCCTGTCACTGGTAGGGCGGCTCGCCGATGTCCTCGAGAATTCGGCAAGGAAATCGATTGCCGAGAAGCAGGGCGCGGTAGCCCGCGTGGACGCCACACTGAAAACGATTCTCGACATGCTTTCGAGGCATCGCGGCCTGGCTAAGGTAGTTCTGATAGGCGGCGCCGGCCTGGGGCCATCTCTCGACCGGAGATTGCTCGAACTCCACGAACGATTCGCCGGGTTTATCAAGGAGTACCTGGACAAAGCAGTAGCGGACGGTTCGATCGAGCCGGTGGAAACCGAGGTGGTTGCCTATGCCTGGCTGGGCGCGATTAATGAGATCGTTGTTCGCTGGCTCTGCGCCGGCAAGCCGGATCCTTTGGAACAGGCAATCCCTCATCTTCGGGCATTGCTGCTCAGGTCCATCGGCGTTGACCCCAACAAATCAGAGAGGCATTGATGCTTCAGACCACGCGCAACCTTGGATTAGGCATGTCGCCCATGCTTGCCGAAGGCAAGAGGCGCTCAGAGACTGTGGGACGCCCCGTGCTGGTATCGCTGACACAGCGCCTGCCGCTGCCGCAAGACCCGTTGTCTATCTTCTCCAAAGCGGCACGGATTGCCGATGTACGGTCCTTCTGGAGCCGCCCGGCCGATGGTTTCTGGCTGGTTGGGGCAGGCGAGGCTGCGCAAATCAGAGGCGACGGCCCAGACAGATTCCGCGCCTCGATGGCGGAGCAGGGCGAACTTGTCGGTCGGGCCGTGATGGAAAGCTGCGATTCCTCAAGTCCCCACGTCGAATTCATCGGCGGCTTCCGCTTCGACATATCCCGTGCCGGGGCGGAGGCCTGGCGCGAATTCCCCGACGGCTTGTTCACTCTGCCGGAATGGACTGTTCGCCAGACGGATGGAATATGCACCGCCACGGCTAACGCAATGGTGTGCGCCGACACAGATATCCATTCCTTGTGTGCCGTCTTGCAGGAGAGGGCTGCCGGGTTGTTTGGTCCCGCCGAACAACTTGCCATTCCCGGCCCTGCATGTTCAAAGGAACATGCAGGGCCGGGAACTTGGCACTCCGGTGTGACAGGCGCAATTGAGGCCATTCGCTCTGGTCGACTGGCCAAAGTTGTCCTGGCGAGGAATCTAAAGGTGCGTGCACCGGCGGGGTTGAGTCCGGATACCGCTATCGGGCGGTTGACGATCGACTACCCCGAGTGCCGCATCTTCGCCTTCAACCGCCGTGGTTCATGCTTCATCGGTGCCACACCTGAGGAACTGGTCAGCAAGACAGGCAACCGTATCACATCCGTTTGCATGGCTGGTTCAGCCCGGCGAGGGCTTGATGAGCGGGAGGACCTGCTCCTTTCGGAAGGGCTGATTGCTGGTGAGAAAGAGCGCCGTGAGCATGCGCTGGTGGCGGAATGGGTCTCGAATGGAATGGGACTTCTATGCACTTCCGTCACCCGTGACAGAGTTCCCGGGGTCGTTAAGCTGGGCAATGTGCAGCACCTCGCCACCGGTTTTGTTGGTGAGGCGGAAGAAGGACGCCACGTACTCGAATTCGTTGAAGCGCTTCATCCTACTCCGGCAGCAGCGGGAGTCCCTGTTGACAGGGCACTGGAGTTGATAAGGAATACCGAGCATTTCGACCGGGGATGGTATGCAGGCCCTGTAGGATGGATGGAAGGCAGCGACGGGGAATTCGCTATCGCGTTGCGCTGTGCACTGCTGCAAGGCAATGAGGCGCTGTTGTATGCAGGGGCCGGAATCGTGGCCGGTTCAGATGCTGAAAAAGAGTACCAGGAGACTGCAATGAAGTTCATGCCTCTCCTGGCGGCCCTGGGGGTGGATAGGTGACCAATCCGCCGGATTCCAACTATGCATTTGTCACTGCCTTTGTTGATGAACTGGCCAGGTCCGGATTAAGGCACGTCTGCCTGTCTCCGGGATCGCGTTCTACCCCATTGGCGTTCACTGTTGCCGCCTGCCCGAGACTGAAGACCTGGTTGCACCTGGATGAACGCTCCTCGGCCTATTTTGCGCTGGGCATGGCCCGGGCACTTGGAGAGCCGGTTGCCCTGGTGTGCACCTCCGGAACTGCTGCAGCAAACTACTTTCCGGCGGCAGCGGAAGCCCGCTTTGCCAATGTGCCACTACTCATGTTGACGGCCGACCGGCCACCCGAATTGCTCGACTGCGGGGCTAACCAGACCATCGACCAGGTTGGCATGTACGGCAGTCATGTTAAGTGGTCCGTTAATCTACCGGTGCCGGATGCAGATCCCGAATTGCTGCGCTATGTTCGCGCCGTGGCCTGCCGGGCCATGGCGACGGCTGCTCGTCCCCCGGCAGGGCCGGTGCACATCAATTTGCCATTCAGGGAACCGTTGCTGCCCGGTCCGTCGTGCCTGGACATGGTGCGGTCTGAGGGCGCAGATGCAACAAGTGAGGGGCGTGCTCCGGGACAGGTCCACACGAGGTTTGAGATAAGCCCCCGGCCTCTTGAATCGTCGAAGCTGAAGGAGATTGCCGGCAGGCTGGGAGAATCCCGCCGCGGGGTTGTTGTCTGCGGCCCTCAATCCGATCCCGATTTTGCCTCAGCAATTACTAGTCTTGCTTCTAGGCTTAACTACCCCGTCCTGGCCGATCCGCTGTCGCAGGTGCGGTGCGGGCCGCACGAGCGGGGCCTAGTCGTAGATTGCTACGATGCGTTCCTGCGCGATGAGGGTGCAGCGCATTTGCTGGAGCCGGAGGTAGTTTTGCAGTTCGGCGCGGCGCCGACCTCAAAGTCCCTGTTGACCTACTTGCGACGCAACATGAAGGCACGACGAATCGTGGTGCAGGACGAGAACTGGGGCGATCCCCTGCATTCTGCTTCGGAAATCATCTGTGCCGGAGCTGCCGGATTCGCTGAAGACCTTGCCAATGTCGTATCGGCTCGGACCGGGGACGGGGGCTGGACTGACCGATGGCAGGCCATAAACTCTGCTGCCCGCATCGCAATCGACAGCACCATCGCGGGCATGGACAGCCTTTTTGAAGGAAGAATATTCGCCGAACTCGCGACGGTCCTTCCTTCCCGGGCCAACCTGTTCGCCGGGAACAGCATGCCGGTGCGGGACATGGACTCGTTCTTTCCTCGATCATCCAAACATGTCCGTTTCTTCTGCAATCGGGGCGCCAGCGGGATCGACGGCGTGGTCTCCAGCGCACTCGGCGCCAGCGCGGTGCTGAAAGAGCCCCTTGTCCTGGTGATCGGAGACCTGTCTTTCTACCACGACATGAATGGCCTGATGGCGGCGCGGCTTCACCACCTTAACGCCACTATTATCCTGGTCAACAATGATGGAGGCGGTATCTTCTCTTTCCTCCCACCACGTGAACATCCGGAGTTTTTCGAGAAATGCTTCGGCACGCCGCATGGCCTTACCTTCGGCGCGGCGGCTTCCCTCTATGGGCTGGGATATTCCAGGGTGAATAGCTGGAAGGATTTCAATTCGGCAGTGTCGGCCAGCATCAATTCACCCGGCACCGCTATCGTAGAAGTGCCCTCGGAAAGGGAACGGAATGCACAATTGCACAGCGGCGTCTGGTCGGCTGTGGCCATGGCATGTGGCTGCATCGTGGAGGAGGCAGCGTGAGCCTGCTCCGGGTGAACGGTGCAAACCTCAATGTTCAGGTGACAGGCTCAGGTCCGACGGTGGTAGCGCTGCACGGGTTCACCGGTGATATGTCCACCTGGGCAAGTTTTGTTGACAGTGCCGCAGGGAGGCACCAGGTGGTGGCGATCGACCTCCTGGGACATGGCCACTCCGATTCGCCGCCGGGTCAGGCGCGTTACAGCATCGAGAACGTCGTCAGAGATGTCGCCGCAGTACTGGAACGGCTGAACATTACCTCGGCTGCGTGGATGGGATATTCGATGGGAGGCAGGATCGCCCTGATGGCAGGCGCCATGATACCTGAACGCTGCACCTGCCTGGTGTTGGAGGGGGCTTCGCCTGGAATCGAGAATCCCGTTGAACGAGCGGCCAGACTGAAAAGCGATGAAGAGTTGGCCCTGTTCATCGAACAGAATGGGCTTGAGGCATTTGTCGACAGGTGGGAACGGCATCCCCTGTTTGCCAGCCAGGTCAATCTACCGGCAGAAGTTCGGGCATGGCTCCGGACGCGCCGTCTTTCCAATAATCCTCATGGGTTGGCCAGCACCTTGAGGGCTGCCGGCCCGGCAGCCCAGGCTGCGCTTCACGGAAGGCTGCCGACCATCCTTATGCCGGTAATATGTGTCGTGGGGGAACGCGACGGCAAGTTCAGGGCTATCGCCGATAACATGTGCCGTGGACTGCCAGTAGGCCGGGTAGCCGTTATCCCCGGCGCGGGCCATTGTGCCCACATGGAACAGCCGGAACAATTCAACGGCGCTGTACTTGATTTCCTGAATGGAGCCGGGGCGCGGGAGGTTGTGGCAGAAAGACAGAATGGTACAAGGACCAGGCATTCGTCAATTGCACCAGGGCAGTACGAATCATGAAAACGCCCGGACGTCCGTTCGTCGATGCGAGGAACGGAAAGACGAAGCAATCCCATCGTGCCTGCCATGGGGGCGGACCTTCGTGTCCGCCGTGGGCCGACAGAGTCGTCGGCCTCTGCGCCAGCAGGGACGACATTATGGGATTAATACCCGGTAGCTGTCCTCGAAGTATCTACCGGGAAATGCGGCCTCTGACGTGCGAAGCGTACCTGGAGACTGCTGCAGGGTCCGGTTCTGCCCCCAGGCCGGGTCCGGAGGGACAGGCCAGAAGTCCGCGGTCCGGACTGAGTTTCGAGGACACCAGCGTATCTTCCAGCAACGTGGCCGTCGCCAGGCCGCAGATGCCGCAATCGGGGACTGACGCTGCCAGATGGAGCGATGCGGCGAGACCGACGCCGGTCTCGAATGAAGATGTTACTATCGCCGGCTTGCGGTACGCCACGGCCATGTGCATCACTTTGGAGGCTTCCAGCAGCCCGAGGCGCGCAGCCTTGACTATCAGAACGTCTGCCGTGCCGGTCCTGACCAATCTGAGGGCTGTTTCAACGCTCGTGACCGACTCGTCTGCGGCTATTGGTGTCGATACAGCGTTGCGTACCCTGCGCATCCCGGCTATGTCCGCGGCAGCGACGGGCTGTTCCACGTATTCCAACCCGTGTAGTTCCATGAGCCTGATGGCTTCGATGGCTTGCGGGACTGACCACCCCTGGTTGGCGTCAAGCCTGATGGATATGCCTGGCGCGGCGCTGCGGACCGCCTCCACCCTCTCGACATCACAGGCAACCGGCAGAAAACCGACTTTGAGTTTTACTGCGGAGAAGCCTTTTGTAACGGCTTCTCTTGTCTGTCGAGCGGCGTCTTCGGAGCTTTCCGCCGTGAGCAGCGCGTTAACGGGCATAGTGCGGGGTGTTCCGCCCAGCACAGAGGCGATGGACCTCCCTTCCGACTTGCCGACCAGATCGCATAGCGCCGTCTCGATGCCGAAACGCAGCCCCGAGGACACTTTGGAAAGAATGGCGGACAGGGTATGCAACGAACCCGCATCCGTAATATTCATCCTGAAGAGTGCGTCCGACACTCCCTCCAGTTGCTCAGCGAATCCAAGCAGTTGTTGCTCGTTTCCAGGCCCTACCGGCGATGCCTCCCCCCAAACCGCCAGACCCGTATCCGAATATAGCTGCAGGAGAAGCCCCTGCCGCGCCGGGGCATCGCTCCCGGCCGTGCGAACGGGGTCCTTGAAGGGGACGATGTACCCCTGCCACTCGATTCGTGCGAGCTTCATGCTCCGTCTCCTCCCTCAGCCTATTATCGCCCCTGTCACACCGTGTAGCAAGCGGGGGGTGCACCTGTGAACCCAAACCCGAGCGGTTTGCCGGGGCTGTTATCCGGGGTGACTGTTGTCGAGATCGGCCACATACTGTCAGGGCCGTTCTGCACCATGCTTCTGGCCGATCTCGGGGCCAGGGTGATCAAGGTGGAGCGGCCCGGCCTCGGAGATCCTGCAAGAAGGCTCGGCCCCCGGGCTGGCGGCCAGAGCGCCTATTTCATGAGTGTCAATCGGGGCAAGAAGAGCATCGCTGTGGACCTCTCACGTGAGGAAGGGATAGGGCTGATCAGGGACCTGCTGTGCAGGGCGGATGTGCTGGTCGAGAATTTCGTCCCGGGGACCATGGCCCGCCTGGGCCTAGACTATCCCAGCCTGAAGACCTTGAACCTCCGCCTCGTATATGCGTCCATATCGGGGTTCGGCCAGGACGGGCCGTACGCCCGGCGGCCTGCTCTCGACATAATCGTTCAGGCGATGGGCGGTATGATGAGTGTGACTGGAGAGCCTGGCGGGCCCCCGTTGCGGCCGGGAGCCTCGCTGGGCGACTCGGTCGCAGGACTGTTTGCCGCTCTGGCCATCGTTGCCGCTCTCAGGGATGCGGAGAACACCGGAGAGGGCAAGTACATCGATATGTCTATGCTGGACTGCCAGGTGACGATGATGGAAAATGCCTTTTCGCGGTACTTCGCCACCGGCGACGTTCCCGGGCCATTGGGCTCCCGCCACCCGGCGGCGGTGCCTTTTCAGGCTTTCGCCACAAAGGACGGGCATATCGTTGTGGCCATGATATCTGATGATCCATCACTATGGGGCAGTTTCTGTGCGGCGATAGGTCATTCCGAACTGGCTGATGACATCCGTTTCAAAGACAGTTGGGCCAGGACGCAGAACTATGCCCTTTTGCAGCCCCTGATGGATGCCGCCATGAAGAAACGGCCCTCGGATGAATGGCTGGGAGAATTCGCCGGAATAGGGGTACCCTGCGGCCCCATCAACAACATCGAGCAGGTGGCAAATGATCCTCAAGTCGTGCACCGGGGCATGATAGCGCAGGTAGCGCACAACCAGTTGGGGACGTGGCGGGTGGCCAATACACCCTTCAAGATGGCAGGCAACTACTGCGGGCCGCAGGGTGGGTCCCCCGAACTCGGAGAGCACACAATGGAAGTGTTGGAGGAAGTCCTGGGCCTGTCACAAGGCGCCGTGAAGGAACTGAAGCAGAGGGGGATAGTTTGACGGGCTGGCGCGTGTCCGGTCCCAGAACTATCGCCCCAACTTAATAGGAGCATATCATGAACTCTAATCTTAAAGACATCATCTACGAGAAACGGGAAGGGACGGCCATAATACGCATCAATCGCCCAAAGGTGCTCAACGCTTTCCGCCCTGCGACCATTGACGAAATGCGGGAGGCCTTCTGGGACGCGTGGCAGGACACAAACACGGGCGTGGTAATACTGACCGGTACCAATGGGAACTTCTGCAGCGGTGGCGATGTTAAGGTTCGGGGCGAAGGCGGATACGTGGACGAATCCGGCACTCCGCGGCTTCAGGTAACTCACCTGCACCGCCTTATCAGGGAGATACCGAAACCGGTCATTGCCATGGTTGATGGGTATGCCATCGGCGGCGGGCACATACTGCATGTCCTGTGCGATCTGACCGTGGCATCGACACGCGCAGTCTTCGGCCAGATCGGGCCGAAGTATGGAAGTTTCGATGGCGGGTTTGGCGCGATCTATCTTGCGCGAATCGTTGGCGAAAAGAAGGCGAGGGAAATCTGGTACCTTTGCGAACGCTATTCGGCGGAAGAGGCTAAGGCAATGGGTCTGGTCAACAAGGTCGTCCCGCCAGAGAAGCTGGAGGAAGCTGTCATGGCCTGGGCCGGGGAATTGCTCAAGAGAGGGCCGACCGCACTGCGCTTCCTCAAGCACTCTTTCAATGCAGATACGGACCATGTGTGGGGGATACAGAACCTGGCACATGGAGCCAACGCCTTCTACTATTCCACCGATGAGGGGAAGGAAGGCACCAGGGCCTTCCTGGAGAAAAGGGAGCCCGATTTTTCGCGCTTCCGGCGGCACCCGTGGTAAACAGAGAAACCGTGTCCGGTCCAGTCCATGCCCCGGGCGGCCTGCGCCAGAAAATGCGTGCATGGTATTGGGCCGGGCGTCCATTCACCCTGAGCGCCTCCGTGGTGCCCATCGTGGTCGGCTCTGCTTTAGCCTTCCGGGACGGTGTGGCACGCCCTGGACTATTACTGCTGATGTTGCTGGCAAGCCTGCTGGTCCAGGTCGTGGCTAACCTGGTGGACGAGTTTTCCGACCATGCCAGGCCAGAGGGAAAGGAAAAACTTCTCGCTCCATACAAGGTTATCGCTCTTGGTTTGTTATCGAGCAAATCGGTAAAAGTGGGTGCAGCGGTCTGTTTCGGCATCGCCACGGTCATCGGCCTGTACATGGTCAGCGTAGCTGGCTGGCCTGTGCTGGCCATTTGCCTGGCAGGGGCCGCCACCGCCTATTTATATTCAGCGGGACCCAAGCCTCTGGGCGTGATCGGGCTTGGACAACCCCTGGTCTTTCTGTTCATGGGGCCGGCAATGGTTCTCGGTTCTTACTACGTGTATGCGAAGGCTTTCACCTGGGTCGCTTTTCTGATCTCGCTTCCGGTGGGGTTCACTATCACTGCGATACTGGCCGCCAATGATCTGAGGGACCTTGAGGAGGACCGTTCTGCAGGCAAAGTGACTCCGGTCACTCTCTTCGGACGTACTTTTGGAAAGGCCGAATGGACGTTGCTGGTGACCGCCGCATTTCTCCTGGTGGTAATACTCGTCTTGACGGGCATTCTGGGCCCCCTTGCCTTACTGTCTCTTCTGGCATTGTTTCCTGCGATCAAGGCTTTCAAAGGAATAGCCGAAGGCAAAGACCGCATCCATCTGGCCCCAGCACTTCGCTCCTCAGGCAGGCTCAACCTTGTCTTTGGGCTGCTTCTGGCTGTCGGGGTAGCGATGCAAAGGTTCGTTTCGCTATGAGGTCTGAGGGGAATGCCCGACCGTCAGCCGCGGTAGGCGTGGAACGAAAGGCCCGCCGGGTTTCAGCCATGTTTGCCCGGATATCCGGGCGCTATGATTTCATGAACACCGTGATGACTGCAGGCATGCACGGGCGCTGGCGGTGTATCGCAGCGCGCCTGGCCTGCCAGGGGATGCGCCCGGGACAAGCACTGGATGTGGGCACTGGCACCGGCAAGTTCGCCTTTGAATTGGGGAGAAGACCTGAGGTCAAAGGCATAGTGGGAGTGGATTTTGTCCCTCAGATGCTGGCTATCGCGCGAGCCGGCGAAGAACGGCTGAGGTCGGAGGGAGCCTTCCACTGGTCGCTGGGTGATGCCATGGAACTCCCCTTCCGCGACAATGTCTTTGGATGCGCCGTCACTGGTTTTACCATGCGCAATGTGGATGACCTTGGTCGCGCGATCAGCGAAATGGTGCGTGTTGTAAGGCCAGAAGGAAGGGTGGTCATACTCGAGATAACCCCTCAGGACAGTCCGGGAGTTCGGTCGCGTCTTCTGGGATGGTACTTCCGCCGCGTGGTACCTTTGCTCGGAGGCCTGTTGGCCGGCGACCGCGCAGCCTACACTTATCTGCCGGAGTCAGTTGAGAGTTTTCCGACCCCCCTTGCCCTGGCGCGGATGATGGAGGAGGCCGGGCTCACGGGAGTGACATGGCGCTCCCTGGGCGTGGGCCTGGTCTCCCTTCATGTTGGGGAAGTTCCGGAGAAGCCCGGAGGCAGGGGCAAAACACCTTGACAATGTCGTCATACCGGACCTGATCCGGAATCCAAGCTCCATGTTCTGGATTCTCGCTCGTGGGAATGACAACACGGTGGCTGGTGCCTTGTAAAGGGAGTGGGACACTACACTAATGGCTGATCTTGATCTGAATTCTTTTATTATCCCCCACCCCTTTTAGACCAAAGTTTTCAAGTGAAAATGGGGATGGCACAGATACGAGTTAGCTTCAGGGGGGACGATGTGGTAGTGTCGTCGGTCTGGCTACAAGGCCAGGGAAACCCCCAGCAAATCGAGGGCCCGGCGTTGCAGGGGGGTAGGCTCGGTGAAGGTAGTGATTTCTGGAAGGCCA
>Ga0082335_1001359_pt1 | contig 52675 bp, 48 predicted proteins | sample Subgrocontami58m_FD_72375 | JGI IMG/M metagenome (GOLD analysis project Ga0082335, IMG submission 72375) | Subsurface groundwater microbial communities from S. Glens Falls, New York, USA - GMW37 contaminated, 5.8 m (SPADES assembly) (version 2) ... | reverse complement strand
CGTCCGGGCCGCTGCGCTGGGCCCCGTCCGGCTCGATCCCCGGGATGTGGCAGCCGAACCAGGTGGCGAGGCGGGAGCCGGAGGCGAAATCGAAATTGCCGTTGACGCGGAAGCCGCCTGGCACCGCGTGCGCCTGGCCGGGACCGGGTCCCCAGGCAAGGATGCCGGTGTCGGGGCCGAAGATATCGCGGGTGACCGATGGCTCCAGATAGGCGGACGTCAGCGCGCAGATATTGGTCTGCCCGGCGCACCAGGCGGTGCTGGCATCGTGACGGGCGATCTCTTCGATAATCTGCACCAGGGACGGCGGGTCCATCTCCGCGCCGCCGTAATCGACGGGCTGCACCAGGCGGAACAGGCCGCGTTCGCGCATCGCGTCGACCAGCGGCGCCGGCAGATCACGGGTTTCGTCGATCTTGTCGCCATAGGCATCGATCATGGGGCCGAGGTCGCGCACCCGTTGCAGGTAATCGGCGCCCTTGGGGCTGAGATGGATCATAGGCTGGGGTTCCTCGATATCGGCTAAGAATGGGGCCGACGATGGGACGGCGACGATTGTCTGGCAATATGTCGGACGGGCGGCGGGGGCAAATCGCCGGGAGCCCGATCGGCTGGCGGCAGATGTGCCATTCCCGCCCGTATCGCGCCGTATTGCCACCCTACAGGTCCACGGCTAGGGTAACGGCCAATGGTAATTGCTCAGGTCATCTGGAGCGAAGGACAAAGACTGCGATCGTTCCTTTGTGGTTGATGTGGGCAACAAGTCAATAATGCGGAAGGGAAGACGAAATGTCGAAGCTGCGTCATTTGACGGCCGCGCTTGTGGCGACGGGTGGAATACTCTGGGCGACCGCTGGAAGCGCCGTAACGACATGGGACTACTACGCGGTCACTGGCGTGACCCACGCCGTGACGAAATTCCAGATGGCGTTCGCGGCGGAGGTTTTGAAGCGCACCAACGGGCAGCTCAAGATCATCGTCCGCCCGGCGGGTGAGTTGCCGTACCGCGCCGACGAAGCCGGACGGATCGCCGGGGAGGGGCTGGTGCAGATGTCGGCGGCCTATGCCGGTTTCCTGTCCGGGACCATCCCGATGGCCGGTGTCGCGGGCCATCCGTTCCTGGTGCGCACCAATGCCGATCTGGAGAAGGTCTATCCGATCATCGAGAAATACACCAAGCCGGAATTCGACAAGCTGGGCGTGAAGGTGCTGTTCCGCTTCTCCTGGCCGCCGCAGAACCTGTTCGGCCTCAACAAGCCGATCCTGACCGCGGATGACTTCGCCGGCCGCAAGATACGCACCACCGACCCGAAGCAGGCCGAAATGATCAAGCGCCTGGGTGGCTCGTCCATCACCCTGGCCACCGCCGAGGTGCCGGTGGCGATGCAACGCGGCCTGATGGAAGGCGTGATGACCGCCAGCTTCAATCTGGTGGCCGCCAAATGGACCGAGCTGGTGAAATGGGGCTTCTATGCCGACATCAATGTCGGCGGGCCGGACTACGAACTGGTCAATCTCAAGGCCTATAACGCGCTGGCGCCGGATGTGCGCAAGGCGCTGGATGAGGTCGCGGCCGAATGGGGCCCGAAGATGACCAGCGAGATCCAGGCGCTGGAAATCACCGACAAGCAGTCGCTGAAGGCCAAATTCGGCATCGACACCCATGATGCGCCGCAGCCGGTGGTGGATGAACTGGCCAAGCGGATGGCGCCCTATTGGGAAGAATGGGCCAAGCAGAACGGCCCCAATGCCCAGGCGATGATGACGGAGATCCGCGCCGCTCTGGGGCGGTAATGCGCCTTCCGTCCGGATAAACCGGCGCCGTTCCGCCCGACCGCGGGGTCGGTGTCCGGGACGGCGCACCGCAAGCCCTTGCCGCGAAAGGAAACCCGCATGTCGGACACCGTGCTGGAACGCATGGCCGGAGGTATCGACTGGCTGGGCCGTGTCGGCGGCTGGATCGCGGCCGCGGCGGTGTTTGGCATTCTGGCTTTGGTCGGGGTGGAAATCGCCTTGCGCGGATTGTTCCGAATCTCCACCCAGATCTCGGACGAAGTCAGCGGCTACCTGAACGTCGCGGTGATTTATTTCGGCCTGGCCGTTGCGCTGAAGGACGGGACCTATGTGCGCGTCGAGCCGATCTACAACCGGTTGAAGGGCCGCTGGGCGATCGCGGTACGATGGTTCATCGTCCTGGCCAGCCTGTTGTACATGGTCATTGCCACCTGGGTGACGTTGAAATACGTGGCATACAGCTATCGCGCCGGCCTGGTGTCCACCAGCTATTCGGAAACGCCGTTGTGGATCCCGCAAACCTTCGTCGTCATCGGGTCGGCCCTGCTGGTGTTGCAGCTTGCGGGCTTCCTGTTGCGCGGCTGTCGTGACGTTCCCTGAAGCACAGCCGAGCGGTCGGAGATTTCGCGAATGGAGTGGCAAGAATTTGCCTTGATCATGGCGGCGGCGCTGACCGTCACCATGGTGCTGGGCCAGTGGACGGCGATGGCTCTGGGCTGCGTCGGCATGCTGATGCTGTGGCTGGCGCGTGGCGATATCGGCCTGAGCAGCGTGGGTTCGGTGATCTGGAACACCGCGAACAGCTACATCCTGATCGCGGCACCGATGTTTCTGCTGCTGGGGGAGGTGATCCTGCGCTCCGGTGTCAGCAAACATTTCTACCGTGGCGTGGCAGCGATGATGGGCCGCACGCCCGGTGGTCTGCTGCACGCGAACATTATTGCCTGCGCCCTGTTCTCGGCGATTTCCGGGTCCAGTGTCGCCACCGCGGCGGCGGTCGGAACCGTGGCGATCCCGGAGATGCGCGCGCGCGGCTATGCCCAGCGGCTGGTGTTCGGGTCCCTGGCGGCCGGCGGCACCTTGGGGATTCTGATTCCTCCGTCGATTGTCATGATCCTGTATGGCGCGCTGGTCGAGGAATCGATCGCCAAGTTGTTCATGGCCGGATTGATCCCCGGCCTGGTGATGGCGGGGCTGTTCATGGTCTATATTGCACTGCATGCGTGGTTTCGGCCCGCGGACGTCCCCGCGCGGGAACCGGTGATGCCGTGGTCGGAGCGGCTGCACCATGGCCTCCACATCCTCCCCATAATCGCCCTCTTCCTCACCGTTCTCGGCAGTATGTATTTCGGCATCGCCACGCCGACCGAGGCGGCGGTCGTCGGCGCATTGGGTGCCATCGTGCTGGCCTGGGGCTATGGCGGGTTGACGATGGCGGTGTTCGTGGATGCGCTGATGGCGACCGTGCGAACCACGTGCATGGTGCTGTTCATCATCATCGGCGCCCAGGTCTTGACCAATGCGCTGACCTATACCGGTGTCAGCCGAGGCGTTTCCGAATGGATCGTCGCATTTGAACTGTCGCGCTGGGTGCTGTTCCTGGCCCTGGTGGTGCTTTATTTGTTCCTGGGCTGCTTCGTCGACGGCGTGTCGATGATCTACATTACGCTCCCAGTGCTGTTCCCGGTGGTGGCCGCGGCGGGTTTCGACGCGATCTGGTTCGGCGTGGTGCTGACCATCCTGATCGAGCTCGGGCAGATAACGCCACCGGTGGGCCTCAATCTGTTCACCATCCACGGCATCTCCGGCGGGGCCGCGTTCAGCGAGGTGGTGATCGGCTCCATCCCGTTCGTGTTCGTGATGCTGATCATGATCCTGTTGTTGGCCATATGGCCGGAGATGGCGTTGTGGCTGCCCTCCACGATGTAGTGCAGCGCTCTGAGCAGACCGGAACGTTCCGGTCTGCCCAATAGAGCCTCAGCCGCCCGGGCAGCCTTGCGCCTCGACATACAGGGCATAGACGGATTGGCTGGCGGTCATGAACAACCGGTTCCGCTTGCGCCCGCCGAAGCAGAGATTGGCGCAGCGTTCCGGCAACAGGATACGCCCGATCAGGGTGCCGTCGGGGGCGAACACCGCGACGCCGTCCTGGTCCGGTCCACCGGAGAAGCCGCACCAGACATTGCCCTCGGTATCGACGCGAATCCCATCCGCGTAACCCGGAGTGGCATCGAAGAACACCCGCCCGTTCACCGCCTTGCCATCGACAATGTCATAGACATGCGTCGTCTTGGTGCCGCCGGGCGTATCGACCACATAGAGGCGGGATTCGTCCGGGGAGAACGCCAGGCCGTTCGGCCGCTCCATATCGCCCACCGCGATGGTGTAGGAGCCGCTGACCGGGTCCAGCCGATAGACCCGGAACGGCATTTCCTGCGGCGCCTTGTCGCCCAGGTAGTTGCCGCGAATTCCGGCACCATTGTCACTGAACCAGATCGATCCGTCGGATTTCACCACGGCGTCGTTCGGACCGGTCAGCCGCGTGCCCTGGAAGTCGGATGCCAGCACCGTGATCGTGCCGTCATGCTCGGTGCGCGTCAGGGTGCGGCTGCCGAGTTCGCAACTGATCAGGCGCCCTTGCCGGTCGCGGGTGTTGCCATCCGGGTAGCCGGCGGGGTTGCGCAGGGTGGCGACGGCGCCGGTGATCTCATCCCAGCGCACCAGGGCGTCGTTGGGGATGTCGGAGAACACAAGAACGCGGGTGTCGCCGTAATAGACCGGTCCCTCGGTAAAGCGGAAGCCGGTGGCAATGCGCTCGATCGCCGCATGGCCCAGCACCATGTGCTGGAAACGCGGGTCCAGCACGACGATATCCGGATCTGGGTAGCGGATCGGGGCGGTCGACTCCCAGCGCGAGGCGCGCTCACCGGCCCCCGCGACGACTGTTGGTCCCTGGCTCATTGTTCGGTTTCCTTCCTTGGTCGCGCCCATCGGCTGAATGGACCCGATCCGTGCGAACAAGGATACAAGGCGGGCCACAAACCGTGAAGACGTGAAGGGACCAAAGTTGGGGGCCACCTTGGATGCCACCTTTGATGCCACCTTTGATGCCAGAGGGGGGGGGCGTGCGGTTGTTGACAGGCCTCGGTTTCCCGCTGACTGTCGCTGGAACAACGCGGCAACCACGCCGGCAAGGGAGAGAAACATGGGGCGGCTGGAAGGCAAGGTGGCACTGATCACTGGCGCTGGAACCGGGATCGGACGCGCGACGGCGCGGGCGATGGCAGCGGAGGGCGCGAAAGTCGTCGTCGCGGAAATCAACGCCGCTTCGGGCGAGCAGACCGCGCAGATCGTGACCCAGGCTGGCGGGACCTGCATCGCCGTCGCCACCGACGTGACCCAGGAAGACAGCGTCCGGGCCGCCATCGAAACCGCCGTGCGGGAATATGGTGGCCTGCACATCCTGCACAACAACGCCGGCGGCTCGACCCCGGTGGACAGCACGGTCGTCGATGTGCCGATCGAGGAGTTCTGGCGCGCCATCCGCCTGGACCTGTTCGGAACGTTTCTCGGCTGCCGGTTCGGCATCCCGGCGATCATCGCATCCGGTGGCGGCGCGGTGATCAACATGGCGTCGAACGTGGCGCTGATGGGCATCGCCGGCCGAGACTGTTACACGGCCGCAAAGGGTGGGATCGCCGCGATGACGCGGTCGATGGCGGTGGAGTTTGCCCCGCAGAAGGTAAGGGTCAATGCCATCGCTCCCGCCGCCACCATGACGGACCGGGTGCGCGGGCGGCTGCAATCCGGCGTGCCGCGCATTGTCAAGATGACCGAGTCCCAACTCCTGGGCGTCATTGAACCCGAGGACATTGCCAACATGGCGGTGTTCCTGGGCTCGGAGGAGTCGCGGATGGTCACCGGGCATATCTATCCGGTGGATAGCGGGATCACCATTTCCTGACCGAAGCGGCCTGGTGTCACGCCGAACCGTGACACCAGGCCCGTTGGTGGCTCAGCCCGGCCCCATCCGCGCGGAGGCCGGATGCCCGGGCACCTTGAACCGCTTGCCGGTGTTTGTGACGTCGGTACCGTTTACCTTCAGGATCGAGAAATCCTGATCCGAGAAGTTGCCGACATAGATATACTTCCCATCCGGAGTGAACACGATCGCTTCCGGAAACGCCCCGACTTCGATCGTCTTGATCGGCGACACCATCTTGCCCTCGATCCGCAGCACGGTCACGGTGCCGTTCGGGTGATGGAACCATGCCTGCTTCATGTTGGAGCCGTTGACGTTGGCGACCACTGCAAGCTTGCCGTCCGGGCTGATCGCGAGGCCCTCAGGCGCGTCCTCCACCGTGATATGCGCGATGACATGCGGGTGCGGGCCTTCCAGGTCCACCACGCTGATCGCGTCCATGTTGCCGTCGGAGGAGCCGCCGTTGCCGTTATCGGCGGTGATGGCCAGCTTCGAATCCGGTGTGACCGCAACGTTGTAGGGGAACGCGTAGGTCGGCAGGTCGAGCTTGTTGTAGGTGACCTTGTCGCCATCCACCTCCAGCACCGCAAGCTTGTTATCCGGTGACTTCAGTGCCAACGCGCGCTTGCCGTCCGGCGTGAAGACGACGTGGGAGACCCCCACGCTGACCGTGACCGTACTGGTCACGGTCACCTGCGTCCCGTTGATCTTCAGCACGCTGATCGTCCCATCGGCGCGGTTGCACACCAGGGCCATGTCGCCTTTCGGGCTGAACGACAGTCCGGACGGTTGCCGGCCCAAGGTCACCGTCTCCGCCAATTTCGGCGGCGCGGACTTCATGTCGATGACAAACAGTTTGTTGGTCGGCACCATCTTGCGAACGCCGTTTTCCTCGGCCACCGTCATGGAATCCGCGACCAGTGCGATGGCACCATTCGGTGAGATCGCAACATTGGTCGGCGGCCCGGCGAGGGAATTCTCCAGCGGCAGATTGGCGACGATTTTCGGCGCCTCGGGGTCGGCCACATCGACGATCAGCACGGAATCATTGCCGGTGGGATTGACCATCGGTTTGCCTTGCGCGTCGGTGCCGGGCTTCTCATCGTTGCCGACGATCATGAACGGAGCGGCACGCGCCGGACAGACCGCGGCAGCGGCGACACCAAACAAAATGGCGCAAAGATGGAGGTATGGCGACGTCATGTCTTCCTCTCCAGTATTTCTTGCCAGCGCGTATTCACCGTGCCGGTCGGCCGAGACTTTGCCCTGGCTTCTTGTTTGAGAACACGATTCACGGCCTGCCACGGTTCCCCGTGAGCCGATCGTGCTCCAGCGCCATTCACTGTGGAAGCGACATCCGGCGCTGGCAAGCTTTCTGTCGCAGCTTTCTGTCGCATGCGCGGACGAGATGCCCCTGTCGGCACCGGCCGATCTCCTTCGCAATCGTCCGGTCGAATGGCACCCCCTTTACATCTCCGCCGGGTCAAGGTTGGCTTGGCTCTCTCAGCCGTGAACGGAGCAACCATCATGACAAGCCGTTTCCAATTCGGACTGGTGGTCCGCGGGCAGGCGGAGGCCGATGAGGATATCTCCCGGCGATTCCAGGAAACGCTCGCGTTCGTGCGGCTGGCCGATCAGCTCGGCTTCGATTCCGTCACCAAGACCGCCCATTACAGCGCGCACCCGTTCCAGATGCTGCAACTGGTGCCCATGCTCGCCCGCTTCGCCGCCGAGGCCCCACGGCTCCGCCTCAACGCCGGGGTCTTGCTGTTGCCGCTGATGTCGCCACTGCACGTGGCTGAGGAGTTTGCCACGCTCGACGTCATCACCGGCGGCAAGATCATCCTGGGTGTCGGTCTCGGCTACCGCGACGTCGAGTTCAAGGCGTTCGGCGTGCCCCGCAACCAGCGTGCCCGCCGGTTCGAGGCGAATCTGGTGGCCATCAAGCGGCTTTGGACCGAAGAAAAGGTCAGCATGAAGACGCCCTATTTCGAGCTCGACGAAGCGTCCTGCCTGCCGAAACCGTTGCAACGCCCGCATCCGCCGATCTGGGTTGGCGCCAATGCCGATCCCGCGGTCGAACGCGCCGCGCGTTTGGGGGACTGCTGGTATATCGGGCCGGCGGTCGAGATCAGCACCGTCGAGCGCCAGTTGGAGATGTATCGACGTGCGCTGGACACGGCCGGCAAGCCGTTCCCCACCGAACTGCCCATGCGGCGGGAGGTCTTCGTCGCGAAAACCCGGGAAGAAGCGATCCGCCTCTGTGCCCCCTATCTGGGCGCGAAATACGAGGCGTACCACTCCTGGCGCCAGGAAATGCCCGACGATGACCGCGGTCTCGGTCAGGAGTTCGAGGCCCTGATCGCTGACCGGTTCCTGATCGGCTCTCCCGACCAGGTCGCGGAACAGATCGTGGCGCTGCATCGGCGTCTTGGTGTCAATCATCTGGTCATGAGCACGGAATGGGCCGGCATGCCGGAAAGCCTCGCCATCGAGACCATCGACATGCTCGCAAAGGAAGTATTTCCGCGCGTTCAACAAGGCATCTGAGGGGAAACGACATGACAAACAAGATCCGCCTGGGCCTGATCGGCGCCAGCGTCAGCGGCACCTGGTCATCCCGGTCCCACCTGCCGGCGCTGCGGCCCAGTCCGGACATGGAACTGACCGCGGTCTGCACCACCAAGGCCGCCAGCGCGGAGGCTGCTCGTCTGGCCTATGGCGCGCGCCTGGCCTTTGACGATTACAACAAGATGATCGCCTCGCCCGACATCGATGCCGTCGCCGTTGTCGTACGGGTGCCATCCCATTACGGCCCGACCAAAGCCGCCCTCGAATCCAACAAGCACGTCTATTGCGAATGGCCGCTCGGCCGCACCACCGCGGAGGCCGTTGAACTTACCGAACTGGCCAAGGCTAACAAGCGGGTCACCGCCATCGGCCTCCAGGCCCGGGTCAATCCGGCCATGATGTATATGAAGGAACTGGTGGAGGCCGGTTACGTCGGCGAAATCATGGCGGTCCGGGTCGGCCTGATGCGCGAAGGCGTGTTGACCCGACCGTCGCACCGTACCTGGCAGCGGGACGCGGACCTTGGTGCCAACACGCTGACTATCGCCAACGGCCACACCCTGGACGCGATGCGCTTCGTCGTCGGCGATATCGCCCGTCTGTCCGCTGTCGTGACGACCCAGGCGAAGCAGTGGCTCGATACCGGCACCAACACGTGGGTTGACGTCACGTCCCCCGACAACATTCTGGTAAGCGGGCATCTGGCCAATGGCGCGGTGATCTCCTCGCATGTGTCCAACATTCCCTATGCCGGCAGCGGCTATCGTATGGAAATCTATGGCCGCGACGGGACGCTGGTGGCGTCGGGCGAGGATTCGCCGCAGTTGAGCGTCGTGGTCCTGCATGGGGCAAAGGCGGGGAACACATTGTCACCCTTGCCGGTGCCGGAACGCTTCACCATCGCCGCGCCTGGCACGCCTGCCGATGAGGCGTTCAATGTCGGCCAGATGTACACGGTGTTCTCGCGGGCCATCAACGGCGGCGCAACCGGGCAGCCGACCTTCGAGACTGCCGTCGAACTGCACCGCTTGATCGATGCGATCAAGCGGGCGTCCGATACGGGCCGGGAGGTGAAGATCGGCTGATCGTCTCCCGCGCCAAACGATACGGGCGATGGTGCAGCAACATGTGCGGCAGGGGAAACATCAGGTCGAAACCGGAACTCGACCGCGACCGCACAGGCCATGACGGGCGGCACGCCGAACATGACAGGACCGTGGTTGGCCAACGGCAGGTATTATAGGGCAGGCGCCCTGCCGCGACGTGCTGCCGCGACGTCCTGGCGCGGTGTCTGTGAAGCCCCGGTTGCCGTCGGTTCGTCTCACGCGGCCGCGGCGAATTCCGTCACGGGAGCGTTCAAGCCAGCCATGACATTGCATATCAGGTCCCGGGTGGCACCGTCCTGCGGGAACATCACGCCGACCCCTTCCGGTGACGCACGCGCGACACGCACCATGATCGACTCGCCGACCCCTTCAATGTTCAGTTCCAATTGTTTGCCAGGGCTCAAGGCCAGCGTCGTCTCCAGCAACGCGCCGTTCACACTGATGTTGAGAATGTGCACTCGGGTGCTGCGACCAGCATCGTTGATGGTCGCGGGAAGCCGGCAATCCTGTCGATCGAAATGGCGACGGTCGTCCGCGACGCCAATGCCGCGCGCAAAGGCCTCCACTTCGTCGCGAAGCGTGCTGGTCTGAAGTGCCACATCGGCCGAGGCGTCCAGTACGCGAGATGCTGCCCGGCCACTCTCCTCGGTATCGGTTTTCACGACGCTCATGCTGATACTGACGTCTTTCGTGGTGGCGGCGACCCGCTGCACGTTGACGACGATCGCGCGGGTTGCCTCCCCTTGTTCACCGATCGCGGTGGCGATCTCGCTGGCGATTGCGCTCACCTGGTTGATGGTCGCGCTGATCCGGTCGATCCCACTGATCGCCTCGGTCGTGGAGTGCTGGACCGCCTTGATCCGGTTGGCCACGTCGCTGGTGGCCTGGGCGGTCTGGCCAGCCAGGGTCTTGACCTCGCTTGCCACGACGGCAAAGCCCTTGCCGGCGTCTCCCGCGCGCGCAGCCTCGATTGTCGCGTTGAGGGCAAGAAGATTGGTCTGTCCGGCGATCTGGCCGATGACGTCGACAACCTTGCCAATCTCAGCGGTGGCGCGCCGCAGGTCGGCCACGGCGCTGTCGGCAAGCCGAGCCTCCCGGACGGCTTCGTCGACGGCGGCGGTCGCGGTCGCGACCTGACGGGTCAGCGCCTCGATATTGGACTGCATCTGTTCGACCGAGGCCGCGATCGTGCCCAGGTTCTCAACGCTGTCCAGCGCCCCACGCTCTACGTCGGTCGCCCGCTCCTGCGTGCGTCCGGCGGTTTCGCTCATGATCTGGGCGGTGTCTCGCATATCACCGCCAGCGTTTGTCAGGGCAAGGAGCACGCCACCCACCGAGGCCGCAAAGTCTTTCGTCAGGTTCTCGGTTTGCTTCTGGCGCTTGTCTTTGTCCGCCCGCTCCGTGGCGGCCAGGGCTTCGATCCCGAGCTTATCGATGCCTTGTTGGCGGAATGTGGCCAACGCACCGGCCATTGCACCGATGTCGTCCAGTCGATCGGTATCGGGGATTTCGACGCCCTGATCTCCGCCGGCCAGACGCCGCATGCAAACGGTCATGCGCCGCAACGGCCGCCCGGCGAGATATTGCAGGATCATCGCGGTCATCATGGCCACCAACAGGGTGCCAATCAGTCCGGTCACCAACAGCCGATTCCTCGCACTCGCGACCGTGGCCTCGATCGGCGCACGGCTCCAGATCGCGATCAATGTGCCCTGACGCTCGTTGGTTTTCGTGACACCGGTCGGCACAGATACCAGTACATGCGTGCCGAGGTCCCGCGTAACCGGTTCCAGCGAGCCACCGAGCAACTCGGCTGGCGTGCTTTCCGGATGGTCCGCCAGACGTGGCGAGTGCCACTCGGTCAACCGCGTGCCATCCGGACGCCAGGTCTCGATGCGTGACAGGGCGACCTCGGGATCGGCGACAAAGCCGGCATAGGCGCGCTCAATCGCTTCCGTCCGGCCGAAGCGGACGGCTGCCGCCGTCACATCGCCCAGCAAGGTCGTGGTCTCAACCACCGAGCGATCGGCCTGCCGCAGCAGCGTCACGCTCTCCAGGGAGGCGGCAACAAAGATGACGGCCATGAACCCGATCGCGATCGCAAGCGCGACCGCGATCGAGGTCTTGGCGGACACAGGCATCCGAGCGATCGGCGCAAGCATTCCCATGGTTCCATTTGAGACGAGACCGCTATTGTTTCAGGTGCTCGATGCTGATGCCGATTGTTACGGCACCGATGGACTTACCATCCGCCGGATCGACCAGGGTCATGCTAAGTTGAGACTGGAACTCCTGGGTCGACTCGTCCTGCTCGATCTTGTCAACGAACACCGCCGTCGGGCTGACGTCGAAGCTGCGCTGAAATTTGGCTTCGTCACCCTGCCAGTAGTCCGAGGTCACTTCGGACTGGCCGACATTCAGTCCTCTGTTGTCCATCACGAAAATCTCGGTGATCAGGCCCTTGCTGGCAACCTGAATGGCCTTGAGGGCGGCCGAGGTGCTGCTGTTCATGACAGAATCGATCAGCGGCCGTTTGCTGGCTTGAACTTCGGCCCGCCACTGGAGGTCCAGCCGATCGATGTCCGCCTGGGTCAGGCTGGCATGCTTGACGTTCTGGGCTTTCACCGCGTCGAGAATGGCCGGAGTCGACACCAGGACGCGCAGGCCCGGTGCCATTTGTGTGATCGGCGGGACGTGGTCGGCGGCCTTGGCTTCAGGTGCCCGGACCGCAAGCGACAGGCCCACGCACACCACAAGCGGCAGCGTGGTCCGGATAAGGCGTCTCATCTCAGGCTCCAGTTTGATGCATGGTGACGCGGCGGCTGAACTCGTCGATGTGGCCCGTCGCGGGGCTGCTCGCGGCATTCCCACGCGCACCCTGACAGGCCGAGATTAAGGAAACATTGATACCGGGGCACCGGCGGTTGATCGAAGCGGCGACCGAACAACGCCGAATGGGCTGGTCCGATTCTCGGCGGCTCGATCGGTGATGACACGCCGAGGGATGGCCGAAGGCGGGCAGGTCTGGTCGGCGTGGAACCGAAGTGGTCTGTTGTGCGAAGTTCGGGAGACTCGAGACCCTTGAGTGGACATGTGGACAACCCTCTGCGCGGGATCGGGCTCAACCTGCTCGCCGGGATCATCTTCTGCGTGGCCGACACGATCGCCAAGAAGCTGGCGGGTGAGGTGGCGATCGTGCAGATCACCTGGACCCGCTATGTCGTGTTCGTCCTGATGGCTGGTCTGCTCACAACGAGGATCGGCGGGGCATCGTTTTATGTCCGCGCGCCCTGGTTGCAGGTGGCGCGGGGAATGTGCCTGGTGTGTTCGTCGTTGCTGTTCGTGTTGGGGATCCGTGACGTGGGCCTGGCCGAGGCCGCCACGATCGGCTTCATCGGCCCGATCCTGGTGACAGTCCTTTCCATCCCCCTGCTGGGGGAGCGGGTGGATGCGCGCCGCTGGATCGCACTGGCCGCCGGCATGCTGGGCGTGCTGGTGGTGCTGCGGCCGGGGACCGGCACCTTCCAGCCGGAGGGACTGTATCGCGTTGCCTCCGCGATGTTCTGGGCCGTGGGCGTGATCCTCACGCGACGCATGACGGCGACCGAGCGGGCGGAGACCACCATGTTCTGGTCCGCGGTTTCGGGCCTGGTGGTGCTGACCGCGATCATCCCGTTCCATTTCGTGCCGCCCACCGCGATGCAGCTTTGGCTGTCGATCGGGCAGGGCGTGCTGTCGTCGCTGGGACAGTGGCTGGTGATCCTGTCGCTCCGCTTCACGCCGGTGTCGACCTTGGCGCCCTATTCCTACATGCAGCTTCTGTACATGACGATCGCCGGGTTTCTGGCCTTCGGTGTCTTGCCGGATGGGTGGACCCTGGTGGGCGCGGCCATCATCGTCGCCAGCGGGTTCTACACGGCGCAGCGGGAGCGTCGCCGGTAGCGGGCCGGGTGACGAGCCGGGCAGCGGGCCGGATCAAGCGACCCGTCGACAGGAACGCCGCCGGTTCCTCTGCGTCACGCCAGACGGCGAGGTTTGGGGTACAACGCGGGTGTAACCCGCGTACGGGCTATGCGCGAAGCGCGGTTGGCGGTAAATCCCCCCCATGAAAGCACCGAAGAACACCAATTTTCAGGATCGACTGACCGCGGCCGCGAAGGCGAAATCCGCCATGCGGGAGAAATTCCAGGCGCGCCCTGGCCCTGACGATCCTGCCGTCATCGAACGCCAGGCGGCCCAGATGGCCGTCGCGGCAGCACGGGAGGCGCGCGCTCAGGAGCGCAAACTCGCGCGGGAGGCCGAGGCGGCCAGGCATGCCGTCGAAAAGGCCGCCCAGGCGGCGGAACTGGAAGCCAAGGCGGAGGAAGAGGCCGCCCGTGCCGCGCGGCGCGCGGCGGAGGCCGCGGCGATCGCTGCTGAACGCAAGGCCGCCCGCGATGAGCGCTACGCCGCTCGCCAGGCCCGCCGTCGCTGAGTCCATCGTCGCGGAATCCACCGTCGCTGCGTCCACCGGCGCTGATCCGCCGTCGCTGATCCGCCGCGGGTTCGGCCTCTGTCACCACCTATGGCGATTATGCCAATGCCGTCCTGATCCACTCCATTGCCGGCGGCGGCGGCAGTGGCGGCTTCGGCTCCACCACCACCCAGGCCTTCGGCGCCACCTGGACCGGCACCCTCGGCGTATCCGTCGGCGGCGTCGGCGCGCCCGGAGCGGTGGGTGGTCCCGCCACGGCGACACTTTATGCCGGAAGTTCGATCCGCACCTATGGCTCCGGCGCGCTGGGCATCATGGTGCAGAACGTCGGTGGCGGTGGCGGCACCAGTCAGGGCGGGTCGGTCAATCTCGGCGGATCCGTGGGCTGTCCGCCGTGCTCCAACGGGTCGATCCAGCCCACCTTCACCGGCACGTTCAACTGGGGCGGCACCGGCGGCAGCGGCGGCAATGGTGGTTCGGCGTCGGCGACGATCCAGGGCAGCGTCCTCACCTCCGTTGGCGATTCAACGGGCGTGATGGTGCAGAGCATCGGCGGTGGCGGCGGTCTGGGCGGTTCGGCCGGCGCCGAGGCCTCCGCAGACAATCCCGTCGGCATCCTGATCGGCACGCGGGAGTTCATCTCCGCCATCGTCGAGAAGAATGTGCCGCTGAAATTCGGCTTCACCGTGTCCCTCGGCGGCCGGGGCGGCGCGGCCGGTGAGGGCGGCCCCGTCAACCTCACCAATGCCGGCAGCATCACGACCAGAGGCGATTGGGCGCAGGCCGTCTTCGCGCAGAGCGTGGGCGGCGGCGGCGGTAAGGGTGGCACCGCGGTGTCCAACACCGCGGGCGCCCTGGCCGCGCTTAATTTCGCGATCGGTGGGTCGGGTGGCGCGGGTGGCAGCGGCGAGACCGTAACGATTGCCCTGAACGCCGGCAGCACGATCGCCACCGGGCAGACCGTCCCTGATCCAACCACCGGGGCCAGCAACACATACGGCTATGGCGCGCCTGAGCACGATCAATGTGCGTACGGGAGCGTATCGGGAATCGGGCGGCGGGGTGTTGAACCTGTCGGTGAACAGCACGTCCCAGACGACGGCGATACTGACGCCGATGCTGGAGATCGGCGGCCGGGTCGCCATCGACGAGACGATGGTGTTGCGTCCGTTCCTGATGGCGGGCGTGAGTTTCCTCAGCAACGACCAATGGAAGCAGAGCGGACGTCTGGTCAGCGCACCGACGGGGGCAGGCGGCTTTACGACATCCGTGCCGATGGACCAGGTGGCCGGGCGGGTGACGGCGGACGTGCAGCTCTACACCGGGCGGCTGATGGATTTCCGGTTGCAGTATGACGGCGAGTATGGCGGCACCCTGACCGCGCATGGCGGGTCTTTGGTGGTGTCTTTGGAGTTTTGAGTTTGGTGCGGGATACTGGGCGTAAATTGCGGTTGAGGAGAAAAATCTCCCCCTCCCCTTGCGGGAGGGGGCGGGGGGAGGGGTTATTCCGCTGAGATTTTGCAGAAAAACCCCTCCCCCCCAACCCCCTCCCGCAAGGGGAGGGGGAGATTTTTCTCTATTTCGGGATCTCTGTGTGCGGAAGGGGCGCGCCGAACTCTGGTGCGGGGCCTTGCCGCCTATTCCGCCGGCGGCTTGCGGTCCGCGTAGCTGACTCCCATGCCCGCCCGCACATCCTGCTGGATGCCGTATTGCGGGAACGGATAGCGCAGGCCGTTCTTGGACAAGGCTTCCATGCCGGCGATCGCGTGAGACAATTGGTCGGGCGGCAGCGCCATCAGCATCTCATCGTCCAGCACACCGCCGTAGCGGCGTTCGGCGAAGCAGGGAATCGACAGGCTGGGCTCGCGAGTCTTCAGGGCGCGCCCCCAGGAATCGGCGCAGGCGGACTCTCCCACCACGCTCCAGTCGAACCGCTTGTAGCCAGCCCATTGCAGGCCGTTGATGAAATACATCATCGCGCCCGGTGTCGCGTAGAACAGCGCGATATCCGGCGGGTTCAGCCGCCCGCTCGCCAGTGGAGACACCACCATCGCGGAATATTTGCCGTCCTCGACACAGTTCATCGCCGCCTGGTGCGCCCCGGCGTCGTCCGGAGTCGAATACCATACCCCGACCATCCGTTGCCCCGACTTCCACTCCTCATCCTTCGAATTCCCCAGCCCGATCACCGCTCGGCACTGCGCGCCGACCAGGTTCTCGGCGGTGACGCCGACGGTCCAGCCCAGACGCGCGGCCTGAGCCACCACCTGATCGAACGCGTGTACGACCTTCGGACGGCGGATGCGGGGAATGGCCTCCATGTCCTCTGTCCGCTCGAACAGCTTCATGCCGAATGGCGGATTGCGCAGCTTCAACAGGCGTTCGAGATCGGCGACCAGTTTCGTCCAGTCCGTCGTCATGTCGGTGTTCCTCCTGATATCTCGCCGTTGTTCATGGCGGGCCGGATGTTAGCCCAGGTGGCGCCACAGCGCCGCCCCCCATCTCGCCTTCGCTGAATGGGCCGTGGGCGGCGCTCACAAGGCGGCACGGAAACCCGCTTCGGGCGGTGCCGGATATCGGATCGGTGTCAATCCAGGCGCAATTCGGCAACCGGACGGCAACCACAGGCCCGCCGCACATCGCGGGCCGTCGGGCTTCATGTTACCGCAACGCGCCCGTCACGCGATGGCGAACGCCGGCAGTCGCGCCCAGGCCGGTTGCCGTTGGTTCGCGCGGATGGTCGTGCCGTGCTCCGGCGCAAGCGCGTTCGTCACCGCCATCCAGGGCATGCCGCGCGCGCGAAACACGTCGGCGAGCGCGGCCATCGTCGCATCGTCACGCCACGCCCACAGCCGTTCGACCAACGGCTCAAAGGTGCGCGTCCATTCGGGGCCGGCCGAACGGGCGGGCGAAAACGTCTCAATCAGCGATACGAGATCGTCCACGCTCGCCTCGCTGATGCCACGTCGCATCTGGTCTTCACCGAGTGCGAGCGTCGCGGCGGCGGCATTGCGGGCCCGCCAGATGTCACGCAGATGCGTCTGGTCGTTGCTCATGACGGTCCCTCACGCGGCGGCAGGTTTGAAATGATCGACATAGACCTGGAAGCAGTCATGCGTCGGCGCGCGCTTGATGTAGCGTGACTGATGCTTGACGTAGCCGCGAATGATGTCGTCGCGCCGCGATGTGCGGTTGTGCCGGAATTCTTCCAGCGACGAACTGCAATTGCGCATGACATGCGGATCGTTCTGCCAATGGCAGGCGGCATAGGTGATGGTGTCCAAAAGCTGATGCCGCTCGGTGGATCGCTCCAGATACGAATCGACCAGCGCGCAGGAACGTGGGGCGTCCTGCTCCAACACATACCGGGACAGCACGGGTAGGATATCGCTCAACGCGATACCATCGGCCCAGCCACGGAAATTCCGCCGAGGCTCCAGGGTGCTCTTCGGATCGCGCGGCGCCATGGCGTTGGAGCGGATAGTGTCGTTCATGAAGCGGGCGCCCATGAAAACCCCCTTAACCTGGTGCGGATTGTCATGGTTCCGCGTCCAGGACTGCACGACATTCATGTAGTCCAGCGCATGGGTCGGATGCAGGAATGCGTTCGGATGCTCCAGCACATCGATCAGGTAGCGCTGGAAGCAGACCATCACGGCATCGCCGACGTCCAGGATGCCGGCGCCGCGCTTGAAGAAGCCCATGATGGCGCCGTTGACGTCGAACGGCCCGCCCCAGACCAGCGCCTCGGTCAGGACGTCCAGGTCGCGCTCGGTCAGCGGCTTGTCGGACCGTTTCGGGATGGACGCGTAACCGGGCAGTTCCATCCGGCAGATCATATTGATCTCGTTCCAGAGACCATACAGACGAGGGGAGCAGCCCAGATCCGGCACGACCGTATAGATCAGCTCATGGGAATTATCCCAACCGAGGTAATCTGCCATGTCCACCAATGCGCGCGCCCGCAGCGCCTTGTGGCCGATATTCTGGTAGCCGCCGCGATTGATGATCGTGTCCTGGAGATCGGTGATGCCGGCGAACAGGATCGCGTCCTTCAGCCGATGCCGGTTGTCGGGATCCTTCGCCAATCCCAGGAACAGCCCGTAGGCTTCGGCCTTGTCGCCCTCGGCGATGGCCCAGTTCATCCGGGCCAGGCGATCGTCGACCGAGCCGCCCTCGATCGGCGCATGGTCCTCGAAATAGATTTTCGGCGGGTTCCAGGCCGGCCCATCGAAACGATTGGTGTGCTCATCCGGGCCGGGGAACTGCCGGTTGCACTGCTCTCCATCGCGGGCGTAGTGGCCGGGGAAGGCACAGGTGACCTGCTCCCAGACATTCAGGCCCTGCGGCACGTACCACATCGCCTGGATATTTGGCAGAATGCCGCGTTTGCCGCCGAGTTCCCCCATCAGGGAGATCGCGCCACGCCAGCCCAGGATGGTGTGGTCGTAGTTCACACCTCGCATTTCGCCGTTTGGCAAACGCATCAGATGGGAGGGGACCTGGACATAGGGCGCCGCCGCGGCGATCGCCTCCTTGATCATGTCCTTGAGCGGGCGATCTTCCTCGGTCACCAGACGGCAGAACGTGGTTGTCGCGTCCCGATAACGGACGCCCTGAATCTCGTCCCGGAGCCGATCGACCGTCGCGGTCCCTTGAGCCAGCATTGTTGATACTCCCCCTCCTCAAAACCGCCCGACAGCGGGGCGTCAATGCGCAGGCCGCCGAGTGTCTCTTGTGAAGTCTCGGGTCGGTGATGCCCCCCGTCCTTGATCCAGATCAAAGACGTGGGCAGGAAATTGTCCGGGTGTTCGGGCTGATCCGGGGCGTCGCACCGCGGGCCTGTCCGACTGAACCGCACCAAGCCCCCGATCGGCAGCCGCTCGACCGCGGCAGAATCGGTTACAGGGGCCTGAAGAGATGGTAACATTCTGCAAAAGCGCCGAGAGCGGGTGGCGCCGTGCAATCCCGCTCGGCATCGCATCGTGACGGGAATCTGCTATGGATCTGACAACTCTGCTGGCGGCGATCGCCATCGCGTTTGGGCTTCTTACCATCGACACGATCCGACGAGCCGATCGGGTCGATGTCGAGGTCGGTGAAATCCCGCGGATGGAGAAAGCCAGTATAGACCGCGTCACGATCGAGCAGGAATTCGCCCGTCAGCTCAATAATATCGCCAGCGTTTTTTCGATTGTGGTGCCACCGGAAATCAAGACGCAGCGCGATGTCGGGATCATGCAGGCGGTCGCATCGTCACTGAAGATCGACGGCCTGACGCAGGCGATGGAAACCGATCTGGGATACAGAACGGATCGCCTGCGGCTCTCTCTGGTGTACGACAATGGCGTGCTGCAGGGTGTCGTCAGCGGCACCGGCGGACGGCTGGGCCAATTCCAGCAGGTCCTGGTCCGGACCGAGGGCGAGCCATTGATGGATTTTATCCGTCGCTGCTCCCTCGTCGGCGCAACCTACCTGGCGCCCTATGGGACGACCTTGTTCCTGATCCAGGAAGGGATCAAGACCGGCGACTTCACCGTTCCGAAACGCATATCGGCCCGTGCCAAGAGTTATCTGCCGCCAACCCCCATCAGCATCGAACGGTCACGCCTGCTTAACCTCGATGGGATTATCGCCCTGATGGAAAACGACCTGAAAGCGGCGATGGGGCTGTTCAAGCAGGCCGTTGCATCCAACCCGAAGAACCAGGTGGCCCACCTGAACGCGGCGTTCGTCGAAGTCGAGATCGATGAATATGCCGAGGCGGACGCACGGATGCAGCACCTGATCGCGGAAAACATGCCCGAGAACCCGATCCTGCAATCAACCATCTACATGACTCGCGCGGCGGCCCAGCTCGGCTTGAAAAACCCGGCGGAGGCTGACGTTTTGTTGAAAAAGGCCACGGCAATCAACCCGAAGAACTCCAGCGCCTGGTATCTATGGAGCGAAACCAAACAGCTTCTGGGCGACAAGGACGCGGCGGAAAAAATGGAACACCGCGCATTCATGGAAAGCGACAACGCGGAGAATTTCGCCGAGGTGGCTACGCTCTACCTCCAACTGTCCTGGAAGGATGGCTCTCCCATGCTCCGCAGCCCGTTCCGGAATCCGCTGCTGAACCCGGTGCTGCGGGGGGCAATGTGACTGAGGCAATGTGACCGGGGGGCCATGTGACGGGGCGAAGTGACGAGGGTCCGGTGATGGGGCCCCGGTGATGGAGGCAATGTGACCGGTTGCCGCTTCAGGCGCTTCGCTTGGTGCGCGCCCGGGCGCTGGTCGGCTTGCCCCGATACTGCCGTTCCGGCATCGGGCCGTTGCCGGCGCGGGTGATCCGCGCCTCACTGGCCGGCAGGTTCGCGGTCGCCGCGGCGAAGGCGTCGCTCACGTCCCGGTTGATCTCGAACTGCGTATCGGTGTCAAAAATCCTGATCGCCCCAATATCCCGTTTCGTCACCCCGCCCGCTCGGCAGAGCAACGGCAGCAGCCATTTCGGGTCCGCCCGGTGATTGTGGCCGAGCGCGATGCGGAAGCGGACGACGTCGGTGGAGGCGGCGCGGGTGCGTGACGCCTCCGTGTCCGCTCGGTGCGCATCGGACCCATGAGCATCTGACCTGTGCACATCCGACCTGCGCGCGTCGGATCTGCGCGCATCGGATCTGTACGAATCGGATCGGGGTGCTTCACGCCTGGACATGTCGCGGGGCGCCGGCGCTGGCGCCTGGGTGATCGCCGCAGGTTCCGGCAACTGACGACGATAGAGCCGTAGCAGCGCGGCGGCGATGGCGATCGGGTCATGCCCCGCCAGCAGAGCCTCGGCGTCCGTGCGTTCGGCCCCTTCCGGTGCATCCAGCATCGGGTCGGTCAGCAGCCGTTCCCGGTCGCGGCCATTGATGTCCTCGGCGGTCGGCGGCCCGGACCAGGCGACACGCACGCGGGCCGCGTTGGCCACCTGCTCTGCCCGGCGGCGCTTCGAGTAGGGCACGATCAGGACCGAAACGCCCTTCCGCCCGGCCCGCCCGGTGCGGCCGCTGCGATGCAGCAGGGTCTCGGGGTTGGTCGGCAGGTCCGCATGCACCACCAGATCCAGCGCCGGCAAATCCAGGCCGCGGGCGGCGACATCGGTGCACACCCCCACCCGGGCGCGACCGGAGCGCAGGGCGTCCAGCGCCGTGGTGCGTTCATGCTGGCTGAGTTCGCCGGACAGCATCACGGCGGCAAACCCCCGCTCCACCAGCGACTGATGCAGCCGGCGGGTGGCATCACGGGTGGCGCAGAACACCAGCGCGCCGAGGGCTTCATACCAGCGCAGGATGTTGATCAAAGCCGCATCCGTCTCGTGCCCGGCGACGGTGATGCCGCGGTATTCGATGTCGTTATGCGGCTGGGAGCGGTCGATGGTGTCGATCCGCAGGGCGTTGCGCTGATATTTCCGCGCCAAAGTGGCGATGTCGTGCGGAATGGTGGCCGAGAACATCAAGGTGCGGCGATCCGTCGGCGCCGCTTGCAGCAGGAATTCCAGTTCGTCCTGGAAGCCGAGATCGAGCATCTCGTCGGCCTCATCCAGCACGACCACTTTCAGGGCCGACAGGTCGAGGTTGCCGCGGCGCAGATGGTCGCCCAGCCGGCCCGGCGTTCCGACCACGATATGGCAGCCGGCGTACAACGCCCGGGCTTCGCGCCTGATATCCATTCCGCCGACACAGGACGCGATCCGGGCGCCCGCATAGAGCCAGGCGAGTTCCGCCTGCACTTGCAGCGCCAGCTCCCGCGTGGGGGCGATGGCCAGGGCGATGGGCGCGCCGGGCGGGGGCAGGGTGCCGCCGGGCAGCAAGGTCGACGCGGCGGCCAGGCCGAACGCGACGGTCTTGCCGGAGCCGGTGCGGGCCGACACCAGCAGATCGCGCCCTGCCGCCTCTGGCTGGAGCACCGCGGATTGTACTTCGGTCGGCTCGAGATAGTTGCGCGCGATCAACGCCGCATCGAGCATCGGGTGGACTTGGGGGAATTGCATGGCCTGGATGTAGGCCGATTACCGGTTCCGCGCCACGTTTTGCGTCATGAACATTCAGCATGGCTGTCCGCGCCTGTTTGTCCCGCCCCGTTGGCCCGCCCCGTTTGTCCCCGCCCGGTCACCGAGGGGAAGACGTCACCGCGCCACCCATGCCATACTGCCCCCAAGCCGGCGCAATCGACCGTCGGAGAGATAACGTCCGGAGTCCCTCATGCAACGCCGCCATTTCCTGGCCGGCGCGGCCGCCGTAGCGGCACGCCCGGCACTCGCCCAACCCGCTATCGGCGGTGCTAGCAAGACGCTGGTATTCGTACCGACCACCAACCCGCCCAGCTTTGACCCGGTGTGGAACCCCGCCCAGGCGACCCGCACCTTGGGGTTGATGATCTACGAGACGCTCTACACCCGCGACATGGCGTTGAATCCGCACCCGCATATGGTCGAAGGCCACCTGGTCGAGGATGACGGCAAGCGCTGGACCATGAAGCTGCGACCGGGCCAGACCTTCCATGACGGCACGCCGGTGCTGGCGCGCGATTGTGTCGCCTCGCTCAAGCGCTGGATGGTGCGCGATCCAATTGGCCCCTCCATCAAGGCCCGCCTCGATGCGCTGGAAGCGGCGGACGATCGCACCATCGTCTGGCGGCTGAACAAGCCGTTCCCGTTTCTGCCGAACGCGCTCGCCAAGACGCAGCCGACCTGCGCGATGATGCCGGAGCGTCTGGCCGCCGATCCCTTCAAGCAGGTGGCGGAAGCCATCGGCAGCGGCCCGTTCCGTTGGGTCGCCAATGAGTTCGTGACGGGAAGCCGAGCGGTATTTGTGAAGAATGAGAAGTATGTGCCGCGGCCGGAGAAGGTGGAGTATGGCTGGGGCGGCTATCATGTGAAGCTGGACCGGGTCGAATGGCGCATCATGCCCGACCCGGCGACGGCTGCCGCGGCTCTGACCACCGGTGAGGTCGACTGGGTCGAACTGCCGCTGCCGGACCTGCTACCGATGCTGCGCAAGGCGCCGGGCGTGGTGGTGGACCGGATCGACACGCACGGCGTGTTCCCGGTGCTGCGGCCGAATTTCATCGTCGGGCCGACCGCCAATGTCGCGGTGCGGCGGGCCATGATGCTGGCGATCGATCAGACCGACGCGATGACCGCGGTGATGGGCGACGATCGCGACGGTTGGCGGGCGCCGGTCGGGTTTTTCGTTCCCGGTACAGAAAGTGCCAGCGATGCCGGCATGGAGATCCTGCGCAACCGCCCCGGCCCGGATGCCATCAAGAGAATGCTCAAAGAGGGCGGCTACAACGGGGAGCGCATCGTGTTCATGCACCCGACCGACCCGGCCTCCTACGACGCGATGTGCCAGGTCGCCGAGGGCGCGTTCCAGCGGGTCGGGCTGAACATCGATGTGCAGACCACCGATTGGGGGACGGTCACGCAACGACGGTCCAACAAGGAGTCACTGGACAAGGGCGGCTGGTCGATCTTTCCGTCCGGGTTCCCGTCGGTCGATCTTGGCAACCCGGTGCTGGCTGGCGGGCTGCGCACCAACGGCAAGGACGCCTGGATCGGCTGGCCGGAGAATGCGCGGATCGAGGCGTTGCGCGACGCCTGGATCGACAGCTCCGACCCGGCGGAACAGAAACGACTGTCCGAACAGATCCAGCTCGAATGCTTCAACTATGTCCCGTATATCCCGCTGGGCCAGTATATCCCCGCCGGGGCTTGGCGCCGCAACATCACCGGGCAGTTGCGCGGCCCCGCCCCGGTTTTCTGGAACGTGGAGAAGGCATAGGGGGCGGTGGTCCGACGCGCGGGAAAGCGCCCGTCGAACCACCCAGGGAAGCGGCTATGGCGCGTGCCAAGGGTTCGCCTTCCGCGGGAATGCACGATAGGATTCGGATCATGAGAGAACCAATCGGTCGACGAACCACACTGCGGGGACTTGGCGCGATTGCCGCGGCCACCGCAACACGGGCGGTTGCCGCCGACGCATGGCCAAACCGCCCCGTGAAGCTCATTCTTCCGTTCGCCCCGGGCGGTGGAGCGGATTTCATCGCGCGCCAGTGGGTCGAAAAGCTGCACCAGGCGTTTGGCCAGCCGTTCGTGATCGATTATCGCGGCGGTGCGGGCGGGGCCATCGGGACCGAGGCGGCGGTGCGGGCGACGCCCGATGGCTATAATTTCTGGGTCGGGCCGAACGGGACCCTGACGGTGTTGCCCCAGGTTCGCACGGTGAGTTACGACCCGGTGAAGGATCTGGTTCCAGTCGCTCGCCTGGGGGACCTGGTTTGCGGCTTTGTCATTCCTCCGGCCAAAGGTCTCGAAACGATCGGCGATGTCGTGGAGTATGCGCGGAAAAACCCCAGGAAACTGACCTTTGGGTCCGCGGGCGTCGGCACGTCATCCCATATGCGGATCGAGATTTTCAAATATCGCGCCGGCATCGACATCCTGCACGTTCCCTATCGCAGCAGTTCCGACGCAATGAACGACCTGCTCGGCGGTCACATCGACATGATGAACGAAATCGTCGTGCTGCCCCATGTCAAAGCCGGGAAGCTGAAGCTGCTGAACATCAATCACGTCAACCGACATCCCGATTTCCCGGCTGTCCCGACCTTGACCGAGGCCGGTTATCCGCATGCGGACGCGCCGATCTGGATTTCCCTGCAGGCCCCGGTGGGTACGCCCCGCGACATCATCGAGACCCTGAATGCCAAGATCAGGGAAATTGCGCGAACCGACGATATGATCCAGCGCTTGCGCGGGATCAATGTCGTGGTCCCCATCCAGACGACAGACGAGATGGTTGCCTTCCGCGCCGCCGATATCGCGGCAAACGGTCAGGTCATCCGGGAAGCCAATATTCGGGTGGAGTGAACCAACTCCGGTTTCGGCAACGGTTGTCATAGAGGGGAGTAACGCCATGAAAAACGGCAAGACACGGATCTTCGCAGGCGCCGGGACCTCGATGTCCCGAGCCGGCGTTGCATCGCAAGGCGGATTGTTCCGCCGCAGCGCCGGCGACGGCGCGTGGGAGGCGCTGGGCGCGGGCCTGCCGGACAAGGCGGAAGTACGGGCCATTCTGGTTCACCCCACCAAACCGGACGTGATCTATGTCGGCACGCAGGATGGTCCCTATCGCAGCACCGATGGCGGGGATCACTGGCAGCGGCTGGAATTTCCGGATCGTAACACCGTAATCTGGGCCATCACCCAGCATCCGACCCGGCCCAATGTGCTCTATGCGGGTTCGGCGCCGATCGCCCTCTATCGCAGTGTCGATGGTGGCGACACCTGGCAGAGGCTGCCCGGGGCCGTGTCGCCCGCCCATTGTGAGCGGGCCGGTTTTGACAGCCGGGTGCTTCGGATCACGGTCGATCCGAACCGCCCGGACGACATCTATGCCGCGCTGGAAGTCAGCGGCGTGATCCGCAGCACCGATGGGGGTGAAACCTGGTCGGACATGTCGGCGCCGCTGATCAAGCTGGCCGAACAACCGCATCTGCAAAGCGATATCGGGGGGCGTCACTGCGGTGTTTGCGAGGGGATGCTGGATTCCCACGCGACCGCCAGCAGCGCCGCGGCGCCGGATACCGTGTTCCTGGGGATTCGGATGGGGCTGTTTCGCAGCGACGATCGTGGGGCGACCTGGTACGATACGGAGATTGGCCGGTTCTCCCCGCTGACCTATTGCCACGATGTGATCGTCTCGCCGCACGATGCACGGGTCCTGTATACGTGCCTGTCCCCGGCTGCGTTCAGCGAGGATGGGTCGCTGTACCGCAGCGACGACCTGGCACGGACCTGGCGTCGGATCGACCACGGGATAAAGGCTCAATCCACGCTGATGGCGGTGAGCCTGCATCCCAACGACCCCACGAAAATCTATTGCGTGACGCGCGGAGGGCAGGTCTTCGGTACGGAAGATGGCGGTGACTCGTGGCAGGAATACCGCCTGCCCGCCGGTGTTGACGACGTCTACGCGATCGCCTGTGCCTGATGGGGCATGGCAGCAGGTCGCACCCATGTCTGACAGCCCATGCTATGGTCGCCAGCGGTTTCACCCTGACTGGAAACGGCAAACCGCTCTTGCATTTTGTTGGTCGCATGATTCACGCGCGGTGACGTTCCGCGCAGCTTGATCGTGCTCTAGCGCTCTGCCCCCGACGGGTGTTACCGTCGAGTTGAAACGCTAGCGCTTTGATTTGGTGTTCCGATTTACACGACGGATGGCCACCATCCGCCGCTATCGGAACACCGGCATCGCCGGGAGAGCGACCGGGACACGCACCCCCGGGCGCAAAACAAGGGGAGAGGACAGGATGGCCATCGTCGACGCCCAAATCCACACCTGGGGGACAGGCCTGCCGAGCAACCTGTCGCATTGGCAGGTGACGCATTTCACGCCGGAGGAGGCGATTGCGCTGATGGACGAAGGTGGCGTCGATGCCGCCGTCATTCATCCGCCGGGATGGGATCCGAACTCGACCGAGATGGCCTTCAAGGCGGTGCGGGATTATCCGGGCCGTTTCGCGATCATGGGCTCGCTGCCGCTTGATGATCCGGCATCGCGTGGCAAGATCGCGGGGTGGCGCAAGCAGCCGGGCATGCTGGGTCTGCGCTACACGTTCCTGCACGATCCCGCGCGCCAATGGATTGCCGATGGCACGATCGACTGGCTATGGGCGGAGGCTGAGAAAGCGGGCGTTCCCGTCGCCACCTTGGCAACGGACTCGCTGAAGGAGTTGGGTCGGATCGCCGAACGGCATCCGGGGCTGCGGCTGACGATCGACCATCTGGGTGGACGCGGCGGCCTGACGACCCTGAAGGACGCGGCGGCCATGACGCATATCCCGGAGCTTCTGGCCCTGGCGAAACTGCCGAATGTGGCGGTCAAGGCAACGGGCGCACCGGGCTATTCCAGCGGGACCTATCCGTTTGCGTCGATGCACATGTATCTGCGTCAGATATACGACGCGTTCGGCCCGGATCGCATGTTCTGGGGCACGGATATCAGCAAGATGCCGTGTTCCTGGAAGCAATGCGTGACGATGTTCACCGAGGAACTGCCGTGGCTGAACGCGCAGGACAAGAAACTCATCATGGGCGACGCGCTCTGCGCGTGGTGGGGCTGGAACCGCTCAGCCTGACGCAAGGCCATCCGCCCGCGGATAACAGACAATGAAGGAAGCGTTTCGACATGAGCAAGACAAACACGAAGGGCAAGAAAGTCGCCGTGGTCGTGGGGGCAACCTCCAAGTGGCAGTCGGACGGCCGCAACACCATGCTGGCGCACGGCAAGCATCTGGACGACAGCGCGTTGCCGGTGGGCGTGCGCTGGGGCGTTGGCGGCGCCATTGCGCAGAAGTTCGCCCAGGAAGGCTTCTTCGTCGTATTGACCACCCGATCCACGTCCAATGCCTCGGCGCTGGCGGAGGCCATCGGGCAGCAGGGCGGCGACTGCACGATCGTCGAACTGGATTTGTCGTCGGAAGCCTCGGTCAAGGCGGCGTTCGCCACGATCCGCGCCGATGCCGGCGATCCGGACGTGCTGGTCTACAATGCCGGCTATCTGGAGGGCCGTGATCTGCCGCCGGACCAGGAGTTGCTGGAATACATCTCGGTGGAGATGTTCGATACCGCCCAGCACATCGCCAGCCGAGGCCCCTTCCTGGTCGCGAAGGAAGTGTTGCCGTCGATGCGGAAGAAGGGGGAGGGCTCGTTTTTCTTCTCCAACAACTCCAAGTCGCTGCGTGGCAAGAAGCGCTACACGGGTGAGTCGCTTTACTACCCGCGGGTGATGATGCGGACCTTGGCGCAGGTGCTGACCGAGGAGTATTCCGAGCTTGGTGTCCATGTGGCAAATGTGGTGATCGACGGCACGATCGACTCGCCGGGCACGCGGGCGCTGCCGAAGGTGCAGAACCGGCCGGAACTGGTGATGAATCCGGTGAAGATCGCCGAGGCGTTCTACTACCTGCACACTCAGGATCGATCCTGCTGGACACATGAGTTGCAGTTGACGCCTTTCTCGACCAAGCCGAGCTACTGATACGGGGGAGGGGTTACTTGTGGGGGATTGCGCGCGGCCTTGGCTTGAGGGTTGCGCCGGAGATTGCTGGGGATAGCAATCCGCCCCCCTCGTGGCTTAACCGGGCTCGGCTTTTGGTACGTCGAACCGCCCCACTCTTCTCGGGCGGATCCTTGGCTTCGCGGGTTTCGAGCCATGGTTGTCTGGCGAGCGTGGACAAGGCCGGCACTGTCCGTCGTTCAAACGCTGGCGCCTGACGGCTTGCGCCCGGGCCGCTGGCGCGTTTCACTGCGCCCGCCCATCAAACAGAGGTCCGGATGCCATCTGCCCGTCTCGCCGTGGATATCGGCGGCACTTTCACTGACCTCGCATTGGAGCATGCGGGCAATCTGATCACAATCAAGGTTCTGACCACCCCGGCCGCGCCCGAGCAGGGGGTAATGGACGGTGTGCGGTCCATCCTGCGAACCGCCGGGATTGCTGCCGCTGACATTGGCATCATCATCCATGGCACGACCCTGGCAACGAACTCGATCATCGAGCGCAAGGGGGCCCGCACCGCGCTGATCACGACCGAGGGTTTTCGTGATGTCATCGCGATGGGCAATGAGAGTCGCTACGACCAATATGACCTGAACATCACCCTGCCGGAACCGCTGGTGCCGCGCTATCTGCGCCTGCCGGTGCCGGAACGGTTGGACAACACCGGCAAGATCCTGCGTCCGCTGGATGAGGCAGCCGTGCAGGCGCTGATCCCTCTGCTGCGGCGGGAGGCCGTCGAGAGCATCGCCGTCGGACTGCTGCACGCCTTCGTCAACCCGGTGCATGAGCAGCGGATCGCCGCGATCCTGACGCGAGAGCTACCGGACATCCAGGTCTCCCTGTCGTCCGACGTGTCTCCCGAGATGCGGGAATGGGAGCGGTTTTCCACCACCGTCGCCAACGCCTATGTGCAGCCGATGATGGCGCGTTATCTGCGCCGCCTGGAAGCCGATCTGCGCGCCACCGGCACGGAGGCTCCACTGTTCCTGATGATGTCCGGTGGCGGCCTGACCACGATCGAGACCGCGTGCCGTTTCCCGATCCGCCTGGTGGAAAGCGGGCCGGCCGGCGGCGCCATCTTTTCCGCCACCATCGCGCGCCAATGCGGTCTGGACAGCGTGCTGTCCTTCGACATGGGCGGCACCACGGCGAAAATCTGCCTGATCGACGACGGCAAGCCGCAGACGGCACGCAGTTTCGAGGTTGCGCGGGTGGGGCGTTTCCGCAAGGGGTCCGGTTTGCCGCTGCGTATTCCGGTCATCGAGATGGTGGAAATCGGCGCCGGGGGTGGCTCGATCGCGCATGTGGATACGATGGGGCGGATCGGCGTGGGACCGGAAAGCGCGGGCGCCGATCCGGGGCCAGCCTGTTACGGGCGCGGCGGCCGGTTGCCGGCTGTCACGGATGCCAATCTGTCGCTGGGCCGCTACGATCCGGCGCGGTTCGCGGGTGGGACGATGAAGCTCGACACAGCTGCCGCGCATGACGCGCTGGTGGCGCAGGTGGGTGCCAAGCTTGGCCTGACGGCGGAGATGGCGGCGCTGGGCGTAGTGGAAATGGTCGATGAGAACATGGCCAATGCCGCGCGCGTGCATGCGATCGAGTCCGGAAAGACCTATGAGGGCCGCACCCTGATCGCGTTTGGCGGCGGCGGCCCGGTGCATGCGTGCCGGGTGGCGGAGAAAGTCGGCATCACCCGCATCCTGGTGCCGTCCGGCGCCGGCGTCGGCAGCGCCATCGGCTTTCTGCGGGCCCCGGTTGGGTATGAGGTGGTTCGTAGCCTGTATCAGCGGTTTTCCACGTTCGACGTGGATGCGGTGAATGGGCTGCTGGCCTCCATGCGTGCCGAGGCCATGACCGCGGTGGAACGCGGCAGTTTCGGCGCTCCGGTCACGGAAAGCAGAGTCGCGTATATGCGTTATGTCGGGCAGGGGCATGAAATCCCCGTACCGCTTCCGGGAGGCTCGCTGCAAGCTGCCGACGTGGCTGTCATCCGTGCGGCGTATGACCGGGAATACGCTCGGTTCTATGATCGACCGGTGCCTGGGTCGGATGTGGAGATCATGAGCTATGCGGTGGTCGTTGCGACCGTCACCGACTCGGTGAAGGGCGTCGATATCGAGGCACGGGGCGATACTGCCCCGCTTGCGCCTCGCGCACAGTTGGTGCGGGACACGACGACCGGAGAGGTTTCTCCGTGGGACATCCATGACCGTGCGACACTGGCCGCGGGGATGCGCATTTCCGGTCCGGCTATCGTGGCGGAGGACGAGACTTCGACTTTGGTGGGCCCGGGCTGGACGGCACGGGTGAATGGGATGGGGTATATCGAACTTGTCCGGGATGCCTGATGCCCCCAGGATAACGTTCGCGCCTGTCAGAGGGCGGTCGCGCGAGCGTCGAAGGCGGTTCCACAGGAAGTAGGAGACGCGGATATGGATGTTAAAGAGGCCGTTGATAGGGCAAAGAAATTTGTTTCCGAGTTGTTCGAAAATGAAGGCCTGGTCAATCTAGGTTTGGAAGAAGTGGACTACGACGATGCGCGGGACCAATGGCGCATAACACTGGGGTTCTCCAGGCGTTGGGATAACCAAGTCGGCGTCTTGGCAGCCGCACTCAACCAATCTGCTTTCAAGCGGACCTACAAGGTCGTCCTGATCGATAAGGACGGCCGTGCGGTCTCGGTTAAGAATCGAGACGTTCAAAATGCCGGCTGAGACTGTCGTCGTGGATGCCAATCTTCTTGTCCTCTTAATCGTGGGATTGGCGTCCGAATCATACATCACCCGCCATAAGCGCCTGAAAGCGTATAGCGTCGCCGATTATCGGCTGCTTCGTAGACTGATCTCCGCCTATTCGCAGATAATTGTGACCCCAAATACGGTGACTGAGACGTCGAACCTCGTGCGCAATATTGCCGAACCGGCCCGCACCCACATACTTCAGGTGTTGGGCGTTCTGCTTGAGCAGGCGGAAGAACGCTACGTCGCAAGCCGCGATGCGGCACGCCACCGGGATTTCCTTCGTCTCGGCATCACTGACGCGACACTTCTGAACGACAGTCTGCAAAGTTCTGTTCTGCTGACTTCCGACCTGGACCTTTATCTGGCGGCCGACAGTGCAGGGCATACAGTTGTAAATTTCATCCACCATATAGAAGCCAACCGCACCTCCGCCTGACCCGCCCCCTCCGGAGACTGTCCGCCCATGTCCCACGAAACCAACGCCCTGGCGCAAATCCACCGCCAGATCATGTGGAACCGCCTGATCGCCGTGGTCGAAGAGCAGGCGCAGATCATGATCCGCACCGCCTTCTCCACCACCGTGCGCGAGGCTGGAGACCTGTCCGCCGGCATCTTCGACCTGCACGGTCGTATGATGGCGCAGGCCGTCACCGGCACCCCCGGCCATGTCAACTCCATGGCCGAAAGCGTAGGCCATTTCCTGAAGAAATTCCCCGCCCGCGCCATGCGCCCAGGCGACCACTACATCACCAACGACCCCTGGCTCGGCACCGGCCATCTGCACGACCTGACCGTCGTCACCCCCGCTTTCAGACAGGGGAAAATCGTCGGCCTGTTCGCCAACACCGCCCATGTGATCGATGTCGGCGGCCTCGGCATGGGGCCGGAAGGACGCTCGGTGTTCGAGGAAGGGATGTATATCCCCATCGTCAAATGTTTCGACCAGGGTCAACCCAACGAGACCTTCTTCGACTTCATGCGCGCCGGCTCCCGCCTGCCGGTGGAACTGGAAGGCGACATCTACTCGCTGTGTGCCTGTAACGATGCCGGCGCCCGCCGCCTGATCGAAATGATGGACGAGTTCGAGATGGACAGTCTCGATCCGCTCGCCCAGTTCATCTTCGACAGTTCCCACCGCGCCACCCTGGCGGAAATCGCCCGCATCCCGCGCGGCACGTTCAGCGCCGAAATCTACTCGGATGGGTATGAGGAACCGGTGCGTCTCGCCGCCGCAATGACCATCCTGGACGATGCGATCGAGGTGGACTTCGCCGGCACCTCCGGCCTGTCCTCACGCGGCATCAATGTTCCGGCCGCATATTGCAGGGCCTATGCATGTTTCGGGATCAAATGCGTGGTGGCGCCGGAAATCCCGAACAACTGGGCGTCCCTGGCACCGTTCCGAATGAAAATACCGGAAGGTTGCATCCTGAACGCGCCGCGCCCCTATCCGGTCTCGGTGCGGCATGTGATCGGCCATCTGCTGCCGGACCTGGTGATGGGATGTCTGCACCAGACCGTGCCGGAACGAGTCACCGCGGAAGGGGCGTCGTCGCTATGGAACCCACCGCTGCGCGGCGGATCGTCGGTGTCCGGCCAGGCGCGCGGCAATCGCCCGGTGGTGGATGATTTCGAGATCATTACCTTCAACTCCGGCGGCACGGGTGCCCGCCCGACCAGCGACGGCTTGAACGCCACCGCGTTTCCGTCCGGCGTGCGTACCATGCCGGTGGAGGCGACCGAGAACGTCGCTCCCGTCATCATCTGGCGCAAGGAGCTGAAGCCCGATTCCGGCGGTGCCGGGCGCACGCGCGGCGGAACCGGCCAGATCATGGAGATCAGCACCAAGGGGGAGTTGGCGTTCGCGGTAAATGCGTCGTTTGATCGCATCGCCCATGCGCCCAAGGGCCGGGAGGGCGGATTGAACGGTGCGGCGGGCGTGGTGCAGCAGAAATCCGGCAAGACCCTGCGCACAAAGGGTTACCAGGTGATTCCGGACGGTGACCGGCTGATCCTGGAGCTGCCGGGCGGCGCCGGCATGGGGAACCCCACCACGCGCGATCCGGCGCTGGTGGCGCGCGACGTGCGGGACGGGCTGGTTTCGGCGGAGAATGCCCGCCTGCTCTACAAGGTTGCTCTCGACGCGGGAGTGACAGTGGATGCGGTCGGCACCGCCGCCTTGCGGTCCGGACGGTCCGCCTGATGGGCGTGACGGGGTAGGGGCGGCATGGTGGCGCGCATTGGACTCGATGCTCGTTGCCTGAACACGGAATTCGTTCGCGGTATCGGCGAATACATCCTACCGCTGGTGGCCCGGCTGAACCAGGACCGGGCGGTGGATTGGGTCTTCTATGGGCACCGCCCCGACCTGCCGTTCCACCGTCCGGCCGGCTGCGAGACGTCGAAGGTGGTGCTCCGCGATGTGCCTGGACATCGGTTCCACACATGGGAGCAGGTGGCGCTGCCAACCCAGGCAGCGCTCGACCGGGTATCGTTGCTGCATTGCACGGCGACGACTTTGCCGTGGTGGCAACCGGTCCCCACCGTCGTCACGATTCACGACACGATCCCCTGGAACACCGGTGAATCCATCGAGCCAGGCTTCTACCGGGACAGGCTGCTGCCGAGTGCCTTCCGGCGCTGTGCGGCGATCATTACCATCAGCCATCATTCGAAAAGCGACATACTGCGTCTGTGGCCGGAGTTGGAGAGCAAGCTCCATGTCATCCACCACGGCATCAACAACCTGTTCCTGCAACAGATGCCCGCACCATTGCCGACGCACCTGCGCGACCTGGGCATCGACAAGCCCTATCTGCTGTATCTAGGCGGCACGACACCTCGGAAGCGGTTGGACTGGACGCTCGATCTCTTCCAGGCGATCGGCCGTGCCGATATCGCCTTGGTGGTGTGCGGCGTCGCGGTGGCGGACCATGCTACCTATCGCCAGAAGTTGCCCGGATCGGTGCGGGACAACGTCGTGTTCGCGCCGTTTCTGGCCGGTGGGGACATGCCCACCTTGTACCAGAATGCCCTGGCCGTGCTGTATCCAACTTTGTACGAGGGGTTTGGCCGACCCGCCCTGGACGCGCAGGCGGTCGGCACGCCAATCGTCGTGAGTGACGTCAGCAGTCTGCGGGAGTTGGTCGGGCCGACCTCGATCGCACTCGACGCGGCGGACGACCGCGGATGGTTGGAAGCCTGTCGCGCGGTCATTGGCCGGCGTTTGGCGGCGGTGGAACCGGACCAGGCGTCGCGGGTCTGGGCCAGGCAGTTTAGTTGGACCGCGTCGGCGGAGGCGCATTGGCGGGTTTATCGGGCGGCAGCGCCGGGGATCGGATGAGGCGCGGGGCTCCGCCCCGGACCCCGCCAAGGCCGACGGGCCTTGGAACCCGGAACATTGAAGATTGAACCCCAGGCCTACCGAGACCTGTCAAGGTCCGGGTAAGCCTGGGGTTCAATCTTCAATTATTCGCATTCCAAAGGCCGTCGCCTTTGGCGGGGTCGAGGGGCAGAGCCCCTCGTGGGGTCCGGGGCAAAGCCCCGTCTTGCCTTCCGCCCTGACAAACGGCACCTTGCCCGCAGTTTCGACGGGGGGCGCGGATGGCGGTCAACAAAATATATCCGGACGCAAAGACGGCTCTGCAGGGCCTGCTGCGCGACGGCATGACGATCATGTCCGGCGGCTTCGGCCTGTGCGGCATCCCCTCGGCCCTGATCGAGGCGATCCGTGACAGCGGGGTCAAGGACCTCACCATCATCTCCAACAACGCCGGCATCGACGACGCCGGGCTGGGCCTGCTGCTGGTCACGCGGCAGGTGAAGAAGATGATCAGCTCCTATGTCGGCGAAAACGCCACCTTCGCGAAACAATACCTCGCCGGCGAACTGGAAATCGAGTTCAACCCGCAAGGCACCCTCGCCGAACGTATCCGGGCCGGCGGCGCGGGTGTTCCCGCGTTCTTCACCGCGACCGGCGTCGGCACCCAGATCGCCGAGGGCAAGCCCACCCAGGTTTTCGACGGCCGCACCTATGTCATGGAGCGCGGCCTGCGCGCCGATCTGTCGATCATCCATGCCTGGAAGGCCGACACCGAAGGCAACCTGATCTACCGAAAGACCGCAAGGAACTTCAATCCGATCATGGCCACCGCCGGCGAGGCCGTGGTGGTCGAGGTCGAGGAGATCGTCGAGGCCGGTCAGATCGACCCCGACCACATCATCACCGCCGGCATTTTCGTCAATCGCATGGTCAAGCTCGACACCGTCGACAAACGGATCGAGCAACGTACCGTGCGCAAGCGTTACTGAGACGGAGGCAACCGCAATGCCCTGGACCCGCGATCAGATGGCCGCCCGCGCCGCACAAGAGTTGCGTGACGGCTACTACGTCAATCTTGGGATCGGCATCCCGACCCTGGTGGCGAACCACATCCCGGACGGCATGTCCATCCAACTCCATTCAGAGAACGGCATGCTTGGCATGGGCCCGTTCCCGTTTGAGGGCGAGGAAGACGCCGACCTGATCAACGCTGGCAAGCAGACCGTGACCGAGCTGCCGACGACCAGCTTCTTCGACAGCGCCGCCAGCTTCGCCATGGTGCGCGGCGGACATATCGACATTTCCATTCTCGGCGCCTTGCAGGTCGCGGAAAATGGCGATCTGGCCAACTGGATGATCCCGGGCAAGATGGTGAAGGGGATGGGCGGCGCCATGGACCTGGTCGCCGGTGTCCGCCGCGTGGTCGTGCTGATGGAACACACCGCCGGCGGCAAGCCCAAGCTGCTGAAGCGGTGTAACCTGCCGCTGACCGGTGCCGGCGTCATCGATCTGGTCATCACCGAACTCGGCGTGTTCGAAATTCCGGTGAAGGGCCAGGATGGCGGCATGCGGCTGGTAGACATCGCGCCCGAAGTGACCATCGCGGAAATCCGCGCGAAGACCGAAGCGCCGTTCACCGTGGCTGAAGGACTGAAGGTCGCCGCGTAGCCGCGGCGACCCGCAAGGGCATCACCATACGCCGCAATCGACTGCGTGATCTTCGGAACCGCGATGCGGGGCGTGCGGGCGGACGGGGTCGACGCCGTCGGCCTAAGGCGACGCCGGGGGGATGCTGTCCGGGGCATCGCTGATCACGCGGGTCGCGCTCCGCCGAGTGGTGTTTCAGTTTGAATGGCGGCTTTGGGTGGGAATCAGCCCTTACTAAAGATAGTCGCCCAGATGTCTGCTCTACGCCCATGTTGGTCGTACAACGGTAGCCTCGCCGCTTTTGTTAGCCGACCTTCATTTTTGTCATCGACACTCGAGCATCTGCCGTGCCCCCCGGAGTGCCTCGAGCATTCTGGGCCGCAAAATTGCCTGCAAATTCGCCGTGTGCCGACCCGACACCATCGAGGAACCCGATTAGCTGACGAGCAATCTCGGGCCAGGGCTGAGTGAGGTCCAGCGTCTCTGCTCGCACGCCGTGACCGCGCAGTCGGTACGCCGCCGAAAAGCGATGCGCCGCGACCGGATAGACCAGCAGCCCGTCAACAGGTAGAAGGTTCTGGGAACCTCCGGCATGCTCCAGATAAGTGAATAGCTGATACAGGTGATCTGAGCGGAGCCGTGCCGTCCCGAAGTAGCCAGCAAGTGCCTCGGGGTAGTACTTCGCTTCCACGACAATGATCCGTTCCTTGGAGCGAAGGGTGATATCGGTCCGCATTTCAGGCAGCAGCGCGGCGCTCGTGGTATCCGCAGGCTCGGCCTCCCAGGTCATGGTGTCGGATCCGACGCTGAACGAAGTTTGTTCATGATCATAGAAATTGCGAAGGAACAACTCGAAGACTTTCCCCATGATGGCCTGGCTTTCCAGGATATCCGCGAAACGTGTCGATGTTCCGTTTTCGTCGGGCAGCTGCGCACGGAATAGTAGCTGGCAGAGAGAAAGAATGAAGCGGTAGCGCCGCAGGTCGCCAACCGGTTGGGCACGTTTGAACAGTTCCGCGTCGAGCCTCACGTCGTCGATCCGCGCGAGCCTTGCTACGACTGCCCTGAGGGCGTCATGGTGCGCGGCCGTGACCTGATCTGAACGAGCGAGGGCGAGTGCGGTCGCCTTCACGATCTGATTGCAAGCACGATTGGAGGTGAACTCGTCGAACCGGCATGCGACGCGGCTCCTAAGCTGTTGCTGGAGCCGTATGGTCTCGTGAAGTGCGATTTTGCCTCGCGGTGCCGCCAATTCATCTTCCAACGGCTCATAGTCATGGGCAAGGCCGCGACGCAGTAACGTCTGTGTTTCTCTGACGAGGAGGTACGCAAACAGGTCGAGGAGGGTCGGGCATTGGTCAACCCCGGCATCAGCTATCGACCCCCCGGGGAAGCGGGCCCATGCATAGACGAAGATAAAGTACAGGTTGCGGACGGGGATGATCATGGCGCAAGCAGGCGCGTGTACCAGTGCTCGACTTTTTCCGGAGCGTCGAACCAGTACTCCTCGAGCAGTGGCCGGATCTCGGTGTCGATTACTCGTTCGAACCATCCGTCGCCGACGGCTTCGTTCTCGCTGGGAACGAAGAAGCTGTGGCCGATCCGAAATCCGGGTCCTAAGTTGATGGTATCGGCCGAAATTGCCGCGTTGAGCTCAGTAAGCCGTATGATGAGCCGGTTTCGCTCTGCGTCCCCCACGCCCGAGTTTGCGAGCCATTTGTTGAAGTCTGGGTTCTCGAAGGCCGGCGCGAGGGTCACGAAGGCGAATCGCCGCCGCAGCGCATAGTCGACCACTGACAGACTTCGGTCGGCAGTGTTCATCATTCCAATTATCCACACGTTATCCGGGACATGGAAGCGAGGCTGATCGTCGCCAGCATAAGTCAGCCGCGCGCCCCACTCAGGGCGGCGCTTGTCCTTCTCGATGAGCAGCATCATTTCGCCAAAGATCTTCGACAAATTGCCGCGGTTGATTTCGTCGATGATAAAAACGTGGTCGTTGTCCGGCGCCGCCGCGGCCCGTCGACAGAAGGCATAAAAAGAGCCGTCTCGCAGTTCGAATCCGCCTGCTCCAGTGGGACGATAACCCTGAACGAAGTCCTCATAACCATAGGACTGGTGGAACTGCACAGATTCGATACGTAGATCGTCGCGAGCGCGAATGAGAGCATAGGCAAGCCGACGCGCGACGAATGACTTTCCAGTTCCTGGCGCACCTTGCAAAATCAGGTTCTTTTTAGACCGCCAGATCGCGAGGATTCGCTCGAACACCAGCCGATCAACAAACACCCCCTTCATCGCGTCGTCAAGCGAGTAAATTCTGGGGTCAACGGGCGGCGGCGGCGGGTCTACCGGATCCACAATGGCCGGCAACTGAGACCAAAGGGCTTCGACCGCCTCCAGGGCCTTGGGACGGATCTCTATTCCCGAGCCATACGGGCTCCACTTCTGCGCAGGGTAAGCGTCGGTCAACGTCTCGACCGTGATAAAAGGGTCGCGCTGGACGTCACGGATGTCGTCGTAAGCGACGCGAATGTATTTAGCCGTCTTTCCCGCCTTCGCGCTTTCAGGATCGAAATGCGGGGCGTCGAACGATGCCGAGAGAACGCGACCACGCGCCACTAGCCCTCGCGGCGGCGTCCCGGCGCGGAACAAAAAAACACTGTGACCTGGCTCCGGCTTGGTCGAGGAGCAACGCCACTCCATTTCGATCGGCTTACCTTGCGCGGTGGCGCGGCGGTCGGCATCAAAGTTCTCCCACGTCCATTGGCCGGGGTTCCAGCTCAGCAGCCAAGCCGACACCGTCCGCCATTGCGCCTCAAACTCCGGCTGATAGAAGTCGAATGGCTTGCCCGCTCGCTTGGCCTCGATACGCTCGCGAAGCTGCTTAAGCGCGCGGTCCAGGTCCGTGTCGCGATCCTTGCTGAGGTTCACCAAAAGATCCGGCGCGAGCGAACGGACGATCTGGGCCTTTTGGTCCAACACAGTGATCCGCTCGATATCGTCCGGGAACAACATATAGCGCAGCATGTTGGGCAACTGGCGGTAACCGTCTCGAGGCAGGTCTTCGATCCATTCGCCGCAAGCCCAGGGGTCGCCGAACAACTTCCGGCGTTCATCGACCGTCATCTGCTTGCTGGCAATCGTTAGGCCGATCAGGAGCGCGAGTTCCTTCCAGCGAAAGCTGTTGAAGGCTTGGCCGGTCGATCCGATGCCACGTAGAACATCATCATTGAGCAGTGATGTCTGGGGTATCGGGGCGCCGCTCCACGACCAGATGGTTGATACGACCTCGCGCTTTTTCGCGGATGTGACATTGCTTTGAAACAGCAGGAGAACCCAAAGCATTTCTGCGGCGAGCCGCTGCGCACCGGCGCCCGAGCTCGCCAACTGAGTTTTGAGCTTTTCGAGGAAGGTTCCATTCCCGAGATCGGGGCGGTCAACAAAGTCCGATCGTAAGGTTTCTGCGTTGGTCCGCGACCAGACAAGTTCCGAACCGTTCTGAAAGAGAGATTCATCGCCGACTAAGCACTTACTTCGCCATAGTGCCGCTGCACTGAGAATCGGTGATATATCCCATTTCGGATGAAAACGAGCCAATCAACCTACTCCCTCAAATGCCTCGAGGCATTTATCAGGTAACGCGGCGGGAAAGATAGGACAGACCCGGGCCTGATAGGATTTACCAGGACTCAGAATGGCCGCATTTCGTTTTGCAGGATCGAAAACGGGGATTCCGCTTCCGGCCAGAACCGGACCTTCGGCCCGAGACGGAGAATGTCCGATCTGGATCGAAAGCCGACATTCAAACTGAGACACTGCCTCCCGCCGATGTGCACCAGCGCCGACCACCCAGGGCAATGCCACACAACCCCGTAGGGGTATGGTCGACCGGCTTCCCCGGTCGACCAGCCTCCTCGCGCCGGCCTCAGGATCGCTATTCCAGAGCGAATCCCACTTTCAACGTCACCTGATAGCGCTTCACCTTCCCGGCATCGACATTGCCGCGAATCTGCACGACCTCGAACCAACCGAGATGGCGCAGTGTGTCCGACGCCTTGGCAATCGCGGCCTCGATGGCTTTCGAAATGCTTGTCTCGGAGGTGCCGACGACTTCAACGACCTTGTATATCGTGTCCGACATGTTCGTCTCCCCGCGCCCGCTCGGCCTGGCTGCTGGCGCTGTTCAGCGTTGCATGCTCGTCTGGACGCGAACGATCGTCTGGCTGCCGTGTCGGTTCCCGAGCAAGGGACAGGCCATCCACGACCAGACATGGGGATCAATCGCACGATGTTAAACCCTGCCGGACACCGATCGGTCAGGCCGAACCGGAGTCCCGATACTCCTTCACCGTGAACCAGACCCACACCAGATTGGCCAGCAACAGCGCCGCCGTCATCGCGAACACCCAGCGAATCCCCAGGCTCGCCGCCACCAACCCGCCCGTCAGCGGCCCCAGGGAGTTGCCCATGAACGTCGCCGACGCCGTCATCCCATAGACCGAGCCTCGGTTTTCCCGCGACACGCTGCGCCCGATCAACGCATTCGCCGTGGGCAGGATGCCGCCGATGAACAGCCCCACCGCGAAGCGTTCGGCGCAGAACAGCCAGTAGCTCTCCACGAAAATCTGCGGAATGCTGGTCACGGTGGCACCGAGAAGCGAGATCAGCAGCACCCGCCGATAGCCGATGATATCGCTGCGATTGCCAAGGAACGGTGCGGCGATCAGATTGGCCAGCCCGGTGATCGAAAATGCAATCCCAGCCAACGTGGCGATCTGCGGCGGGGAGCCGATCAACTCCTGCACGAACAGGGTCACCACCGGCTGCACCGTGCGCACGCTGAACTGTGCCATCAGCAGCACGAAGAACAGCGCCATCAACCCAGCCGAACCCGTCAGCAGCGCCAGCCCACCGAACAGTGATTTCGATTTTCCCTCCGCTTTCGGCGGCGTGAAATCCTCCTGCACCACCCACCAGACCAGAGCCAGCGCGATCATGGTCATGGCGGATGTCAGGAAGAACGGCATCCGATAGCTGCCGGTGAGGTCCGCAAGCACACCACCAATGACCGGCCCGACCAGGGAGCCGACCAATTGCCCGGTGCTCAACCAGCCCAGCGCCCAGCCCAGGCGACGCTCGGGGACCTGGCTGGCCACCAGCGCGATGGCGGCGGCGGTGAAGCCGGCAAACGCCCCCATGATCGCGCGAGCACCGAAGAACTGCCACACATCGGTCGCCAGCCCCATCAACCCGATGAACAGGCCGATCGCGAAGCTGGACCGCAACAGCGACAGTTTCCGCCCCCGCCGGTCGGCGATACGGCCCCAAAGCGGCGATGCGAACGCCGCAACGAAGGAGGTGGAGCCGGTAATCACGCCGGTCCAAATCCCCACCGCCTCCACCGAATCCACGCCCAACTCGGGCAGCATCAGTGGAATGATGGGCGTCAGGAAGCTGACCGAGCACGTCATCACGAACTGGATGGCGACCATCGCCCAGAGCGTGCGCTTCCAGGTCTCGCTGGATGGCGGCAGCGCGGGTTGGATGGATGCGGATGGCGCTTCGGTCATTCGGCGCCATGGTAGCGGAACCCGGCGCCCTGGGAAGAAGCTGGCCTCCGGCAATCGGTCCGTTGCAACGTCCGTGGCGTGCCATCGCTCGGCTGGCCGTCTCACGTCCTCGGGGCCGTAAGTCCCGGGCGAGCCGGCGGGGGACCACAACCGCCGCACCGGTTTGACACAGCGGGACCGCTTTGAAACAGTCCGTCCGAACTCCGGGAAGGAGAAGGGATATGCCGACAGGCGTGGGACCATCGCACGCGGGATTGCGCAGGATCGGGCTGCTGCTGCCCTCCTCCAACACGACCCAGGAGATCGAGTATTGGCGGGTGATGCCGCCAGGTGTCAGCCTGCATGTCGCCCGCCTGCCGCTACGCAATGTGGAGGCGGACTCGACCGTGCGCATCGTGGCCGATATCGAAACCGAGGCGCGCAAGCTGGCCGACGCCGATGTCGATGCCATCGTGCTGGCGGCAACCGCGCCCAGTTCCCGGCGTGGTGTCGGCTATGACCAGGAATTGATCCAGCGGATCACCTCGGCCTCCGGCAAGCCGGCGACCACCGCCTCCACCGCGCAGATCCAGGCGATGGCGGCCTTGGGCGTGCGGCGGATCGTGATCGCCGCCCCCTGGAGCGAGGACGTCAATCGTTTCACCGCGGCGTTCATCGAGGCAAGCGGCTACGAGGTTCTGGCGCACCGGGCCCTGGGCCTGGTCAGCAACCTGGACATTGGCATGCTGGACCCGAAAACCGCGCTGGACCTGGGCCAGGCGGTCGATCGGGCCGACGCGCAGGCGGTGATGCTGGTATGTGGCAACTGGCTGACCTTGGACATCGTCGATGCGCTGGAAACGGCGTTGGGCAAACCGGTGCTGACGACCAACCAGGTCAGTCTTTGGGCGGTGTTGCGGTTGGCCGGCCACACGGCCCCGCTTGTCGGCTGGGGCACCTTGCTGCGGGACCACATGGCGGTGACGGAGGCGGTGGCATGAGCACGACGATGACGGCACCCGCCGGACACGGGATCCCGCCAAGCGGACCGCGACCAGACGAGACAAGGCGGTTGGAAGAGGTGGGCGGGATCGAGATCACCGACCTCGATCTGTCCCAGCCGCTGACGGCCGATCGCAAGGACTGGCTGCTGCGGATGTTCCGCGCGCATCCGATCCTGGTGTTCCGCGACCAGCGCCTGAGCAAGGAGCAGCAATTCGTCTTCACCGCCAATTTCGGGGAGATCGAAACCCGGCACGTGGGGCGCTTCGTCGACAGCCAGCGCTATACGGCCGTGCATACGGTGTCGAATCTGGATGGAGACGGCAATCCCTCGGAAGTGTTCAGCGAGCGCGGCAATTATTACTGGCACTCCGATAAGTCGTACCACGCCGTGCCGTCGCTGCTGACCATGCTGCACGCGGTGGAACTGCCGCCGAAAGGCGGGGAGACGCAGTTCGCCAACCTGATGATGGCCTATGCTGCGTTGCCGGATCAGACGAAGCGCGGCCTGGACGGGTTGCGCGCCGAACATAGTTGGGAGGCGAGCCGCATCAACTCGGCCAGCCGACCGGCGACCGAGGAACAGAAGCGGGAACGCCCGCCGGTGCAGCATCCGGTGGTGCGCACGCATCCCGATAACGGCGCGAAGACACTGTATCTGGGCAACCACGCGTCCCATATCGTCGGCCGGCCTTATGAGCAGGGGCGGCCGGTGCTGGTGGAACTGCTGGCGCATGCGACGCAGCCGGCATTTGTCTATACGCATCGCTGGCGCCAGGGCGATCTGGTGCTGTGGGACAATCGTTGCCTGGTGCATCGCGCCTTGCCGCATGAAGACATGGGGCGGCATCGCCGGGTGCTGCACCGGACGGTGGTCACTGGAACGGTGCCGTACTGACATGAAAATCGTCATCCCCGATGAATACCAGGACATGGTGCCGGCCCTGCCTTGCTATGCGCTGCTGGCAGGCCACGACGTCACACGCTATCGCGAACCCGCGGCGGATTTTGAACAACTGGTGCAACGCCTGCATCCGGCCGAGGTCATCGTCGCGATCCGGGAACGGGTCGCGTTCACCCGGGCCCTGATCGAGCGTCTGCCCAACCTGCGCCTGATCGCTCTGGTCGGACGCAATGCCACCACGATCGACTATACGGCGGCGACCGAGCACGGCGTGATGGTGTCCACCGGCGCCAGCAACTCGCCCCATTCGCCGGCGGAGTTGACCTTGGCGTTGATCGTCGCGAGCCGGCGCAACATCGTCGTCGAAGCGGAACGGATGCGCCGCGGTGAGTGGCCGCACACGCTGTCGCATCGGCTCAGTGGCTCGACCCTGGGGATTTTCGGCCTGGGCGCGATCGGATCGATCGTTGCGCGCGGCGGCGCCGGGATGGGGATGAATGTGCTGGTCTGGGGCCAGGAACACTCCGCCGCACGGGCGCGCGAGTTGGGATATGGGGTTGCCACCAGCAAGGCAGACCTGTTCGAGCAGTCCGACGTGCTGTCGCTCCATGTGCGGTTGCGACCTGACACAAGGGGTATTGTCGGGCCGGAGGATCTGGCGCGGATGAAGCCGACCGCGCTGCTGGTGAACACCTCACGCGCCGAACTGATCCAACCCGGCGCCCTGCTGGCCGGATTGCGGCTGGGACGCCCGGGCTACGCCGCGGTCGATGTCTATGAGCAGGAGCCGATCACCGGCGGCGATCACCCGTTCCTGGCGATGCCGAACGTGGTGTGCACGCCGCATCTGGGCTGGGCGGAATGGGACAATTTCGACCTCTATTTCCGTGAGGCCTTCGAGCAGATCGTCGCTTACGCGGACGGGACGCCGATGCGTCTGGCCAACCCGACGGTTGTCCCCCGCGCCAGATAGGGTCGGCAGTGGGGGCGAGCACCGGACAGGCCACGGATGGGTGCTCCATCCGGCCCCGTCCTGGCCGGCGCGCGCTGGAATGCCCAAAGCACGGGCAACCGTCCGTTTGGGCAAACGGCGGCGCCGGTCGGTGGGGCGGGAATCACGCAACCGAGCGGCCGCGTATCCCCGGCGTCCAACCTCGCGCCCAACCTCGGTCATGTCCTTGGCCTGATGGCTGCAGTGTCACGCGGGTATGCGTGGCGACCGGGGCGCCACGCGACGCTGGGTTTGCGGCGCCCGCGAAATCGGCTACGTCCCGCGCGGCCTCGCCCGCGGGCGCAGGCTGAAACCCCGTGACAGGAATAGGATCCCCGATGCGCTTCACCATCGACCGCATCGACCATTTCGTTCTGAATGTGAAGGACGTGGAGATCACCGCGGCCTGGTACCAGCGCGTCCTCGGCATGGAACGCGAGGTGTTCGGCCCGAAGAACCGCACCGCCCTGAAATTCGGCGGTCAGAAGATCAATGTCCGCCCCGCCGGGGAGGACCAGAGTTCCTGGCCAACCGGTGTCAACGACCGTCCGGGTTCGGCCGATCTCTGTTTCATCACCGCGGTCCCGCCGGATGAGGTCGTCGCCCATCTGCACGATTGCGGCATCCAGATCGTCATGGGCCCAGGGGAGCGGGCCGGTGCGCTGGGTCCCATCCAGTCGGTCTATTGCCGCGATCCGGACGGCAACCTGATCGAAATCTCCTCCTACCAGGCGCGATGATGACGCGGCAGAGCCTTGGTTGGGCGGCATTCGCCTGTTTTCTGGCCTCCATCCCGCTGGCCAATTGGATGATCGGCCATGTGGGCACGGTGTGTGTGCCGAACGGTCCCTGCCTGGTGCCGGTGGCGCCTGGCCTGATGGCGCCGTCCGGCGTGCTGACGGTTGGTGCGGCCCTGGTGCTGCGGGATGTCGTGCAGCGCTGTCTGGGGTTGCATATCGGCCTGCTCGCCATTCTCGGCGGCACCGCGCTGTCCGCGCTGGTGGCGCCGACGCCGCTGGTGGTGGCATCCGGGATTGCCTTTGCCCTCAGTGAGTTGGCGGATTTCGCGGTCTACTCGCCCTTGCAGCGCCGCCGACTGATGTTGGCGGTGGTGGCATCGTCGGTGATCGGATTGGTCGTGGACTCGGTCGTCTTCCTGTCGCTGGCATTCGGCAGCCTGGGTTATCTGCCGGGTCAGGTGGTCGGCAAGCTGTGGGCGGTGCTGATTGCGGTGCCTCTGGTTCGCCTGTTGCGGCGCGCGGTGCCGACGCCGGCGTGATGGAGGCCCCGGCGAGCCGCGTGGAACCTGTTACGGCGAGCCGCGTGGAGCCGGTCGCGGCGGAGCCGAACGGGATCGCCGCCTTCGACTTCGAACTTCCGCCCGATCGTATCGCCCACCACCCCGCTCGCCCGCGCGATTCCGCCAGGCTGCTGCATGTCACCGCGTCCGGCCAGACCGATCGCTCGGTCCTCGACCTGCCCGGTCTGCTGCGGCCCGGGGACCTGCTGGTGGCGAACGACACGCGGGTGATCCCCGCGCAACTGACAGCCCGTCGCGGTCTGGCCCGGATCGGGATCACCTTGGACCAGCCCACCGCTGGTGGCGCCTGGCATGCCCTGGCCCGCAACGCGCGCCGCGTGCATGAGGGTGACGTCCTGACCTTCGACGGGGCCGACGACCTGACCGCCACAGTGCTGCGGCGGGATGACGATGGCGGCGTGATCCTACGCTTCAACCGCCAGGATGAGGCGTTCGCCCAGGCGCTGAAGCGGGCCGGAGCCCTGGCATTGCCGCCCTATATCCCGCGTCCGGGTGGCCCACTGGCCTCTGACGCGGACGACTACCAAACCGTGTTCGCCCGCCACGACGGTGCCGTCGCCGCCCCGACGGCCGGCTTGCACTTCACCCCGAACCTTCTGGCTGCGTTGGAGCAGGCCGGCATAGGCCGCGTGACCATCACGTTGCATGTCGGTGCCGGGACGTTCCTGCCCGTGCGTGGCGACGATGTCGCTGCGCACCGGATGCACGCCGAACGCGGCACGATAACGTCCGATGTGGCGGACGCGATCAATGCCGCCAAACGCGCCGGGGGGCGGATTGTCGCGGTGGGAACCACCAGCCTCCGCCTGCTGGAAAGTGCCGTTCGGCCAGACGGTATGGTCGGGTCCTTCACCGGGGAGACATCCCTGTTCATCCTGCCAGGCTACCGGTTCCAGGTCGTCGACCGGTTGATCACGAATTTCCATCTGCCTCGCTCGACCCTGTTCATGCTGGTCTGCGCTTTTGCCGGCACCGCGCGGATGCGGGCCGCCTATGCGCATGCGATCGAGGCCGGCTACCGGTTCTATTCCTACGGCGATGCCTGTCTGCTGGAACGCGATGTCTGATCCGGGCACAAGTTATGAGGTCCTGGCCACCGACGGTGCCGCCCGCGCCGGAATGCTGCACACCGCGCATGGGTCGGTCGAGACGCCGGTGTTCATGCCGGTCGGCACGGCTGGGACGGTGAAAGCGATGACGGCGGACGCGGTGCGCTCCACCGGTGCGCGGATCGTGCTGGGCAACACCTATCACCTGATGTTGCGGCCGAGCGCCGAACGGGTCGCGCGGCTGGGTGGGCTGCACCGCTTCATGGACTGGCCCGGTCCGATCCTGACGGATTCCGGCGGTTATCAGGTGATGTCGCTGGCCCAGTTGCGGAAAATGGATGCCGACGGGGTGACCTTCCAGTCGCATATCGACGGCTCGAAACACCGGTTGACGCCGGCTCGGTCCATCGAGATTCAGCATTTGCTGGATGCCACCATCACCATGGCGCTGGACGAATGCACGCCGTTCCCCGCCACCCCGGAACAGGCACGCCAGTCGATGGAACTGTCGATGCGATGGGCCTTGCGATCGCGTGAGGCCTTCGTGCCTCGCCCGGGTTATGCGCTGTTCGGCATCGTGCAAGGCGGTGTGTACCCGGACCTGCGCGCGGAGTCCGCCGCCGCCCTGACCGGGATCGGCTTCGACGGCTATGCGATCGGCGGCCTGGCCGTGGGCGAGGGCCAGGCCATGATGTTCGACGTGCTCGACGTGACCGTGCCGCATCTGCCGCATGACCGGCCGCGCTATCTGATGGGGGTCGGCACGCCGGATGACCTGGTGGGCGCGGTGCAACGCGGTGTCGACATGTTCGACTGCGTGATTCCCACCCGATCCGGTCGTACCGCGCGGGCCTATACGTCGGCCGGGGTGTTCAACCTGCGCAATGCCCGCTTCGCCGAGGACAACACGCCGCTGGACCCGATCTGCCCCTGTCCGGCTTGCACGCGGCACGGGCGGGCCTATCTGCACCACCTGTTCAAGGCCGAGGAGATGCTGGGGCCGATGCTGCTGACCTGGCACAATATTACGTACTATCAGACCCTGATGGCGGGTCTGCGCGCCGCCATCCGCGCCGGACGCCTGACCGACCACGCCGCCGCGTTGCGCGCCGCCTGGGCAGCCGAACAGGAGCCCGCATGACCGACACGCCCTATACCGGTCTGACGCAACTCGGGCACCATGTCAGCCAGCCCCAATCCCCGGATCAGGCGGTGCTGGAACGGGTGGCCAATCCGGCCGCCGGCAAGCATTACGTCATCCGCTTCACCTGCCCGGAATTCACGTCGCTGTGCCCGCTGACCGGGCAGCCGGATTTCGCCCATCTGGTGATCGAGTACATCCCGCGCGATTGGATCGTGGAGAGCAAGTCGCTGAAGCTGTTTTTCACATCCTTCCGCAACCACGGTGCCTTCCACGAGGCTTGCACCATGATGATCGCGGACCGGTTGGCGACATTGCTGGACCCGGTCTGGCTGCGTATCGGCGGTTATTGGTATCCGCGCGGTGGCATGCCGATCGACATATTCTGGCAGACCGGCACGCCGCCGGAGGGGGCTTGGATCCCGCTCCAGGATGTCGCGCCCTATCGTGGGCGGGGGTGAGCGAGGACGCAGTGAACCAACCGGGAATCACCGCTGCGCCTGCCGGGGCCCCCACCCACGCCACTCGATCGCCCGCTGTCGACCCGCTGCCGCCCCCGCACGATCCCCGGCCGGCCATCCGCGACCGCGCCCTCTCGCTCGGCTTTGACGCCATAGGCTTCTGTTCCGCCGAACTGGGGCCGGAGGCCCGCGCCCGCCTGACGGAGTTCCTCATCGCCGGCCAGCATGGCGATATGGGCTGGCTGGCGGATCGGGCCGAACAACGCTCGCACCCGCGCGCGCTGTGGTCGGAGGCGCGGAGCGTGATCGCGCTGGGTCTGTCCTATGCGCCCCAGGATGACCCGCTGGCGTCCCTGGCCCTGCGGAACCGCGGCACGATCTCGGTCTATGCCCGCAACCGGGACTACCATGACATCGTGAAGGGCAAGCTCAAGCATCTGGCGCAATTCGTGGTGTCGCGGTTCGGGCCGGAGGTGAAGGTTTTCGTCGATACCGCCCCGGTGATGGAAAAGCCGCTGGCTGAACGGGCCGGGCTGGGATGGCAGGGCAAGCACACCAACCTGGTGTCCCGCGCACATGGGTCATGGCTATTTCTGGGGGAGATCTACACGACCCTGGAGCTGACGCCGGACCCGCCCCATGAAGATCGCTGCGGCACGTGCTCGCGGTGCTTGGCTGCCTGCCCGACCGATGCGTTTCCGGCCCCATATCGGCTGGATGCGACCCGCTGCATCTCCTACCTGACAATTGAGCACCGCGGACCGATCCCGCTGGACCTGCGGCCGCTGATGGGCAACCGGATCTATGGGTGCGACGATTGTCTGGCGGTCTGTCCCTGGAACCGCTTCGCCCACGCAATCTCCGATGAGAGGCTGACGGCGCGCCCGGACCTGACCGCGCCAAGCCTGGCCAGTCTGGCGGTCCTGGACGACGCTGGATTTCGCGCAATGTTCGCCGGTTCTCCGATCAAGCGCATTGGGCGTGACCGGTTCGTGCGTAATGTTCTGATCGCGATCGGCAATTCCGGGGATCCCAGGTTGCGCGAGGTCACCGCCTCCCGGACCTTGGATGCAAACCCGGTCGTGGCCGAGGCCGCCCGGTGGGCTGTCGCATGTCTGGGTCCCTGACGGTGCCGCGCCCAATCCAACTCGCCCCGCTCGACGGCGGCGATGCTGGCCATGCCACGGAACCGACAGGTTTGACGGCGGCGCGAAACCGGGCGCCGGAAGGGCGGGGTGGCGACCCGTCGCCCGCATGACGTCGGGTCCCCGATCCGGCCAAACACGGTTTCGTCCGGTTGACCGCCCGAGGCTGGCGTTGTCCCGGTATCGTCCCGTCACCACAAGGTCGGGGCCTGTCCGTTGAACGGGCTGATTAAGCGCAGTTTTTCCCTGGCGGGGCACCGCACCAGCGTAGCCCTGGAGGCGGAATTCTGGGAGGCCCTGACGGCGATCGCGGCGGCGCGTGGCCAGACCCTGTCCGGATTGATCGCGATGAGCGACGCCGCGCGCGACCCGGGGCGACCCCTCGCCTCGGCGCTACGGGTGCTGGCGTTACGCGAAGCGGCGCGGCCTGTTGAAAAATAACCGTCGAATCGGTCCCGGGTTAACCTTCGGTCAAGACACGCCATGCAGACTCCATGGATTGGCTAAAACCGCCGTCCGAAGGAAAAACCATGTCTCACCTGGACAAGTCGATGGCTCGCACGCCCGATCGTGTGAGCCCGCTGATGCTGTCGGATCGTTTGATCGCGTTGGCGCAGGCCGCCGATGGCGCCGGATACACCCATGCCGCCGAAATGCTGGTGACGCTTGCCTATTCGGTGCTGGATGAGGTGCCGATCACCCAACACTGATGCGATGTGCCAGAAGGCGGCGGCTGGCCTGGTTGGAACGGGAGCGTTTGCGTCGCGGGCCGGTTGCGCCCCTCTGAGCCCGATCTCTGCCATTGGCGCATGGCGGCTGACGACGATTGCGATGTGGGCCGGTATCCCGCATTTTGGGGTATGACGTATCGAATTTTCGTGGGTAAGCATGACAGCGCCGGGGTGCGACTGCCATGATCGGTTTTGATCCGGCGGACACCGGTTGGACGCCGCTGAACAATGACATGATGCCGGCTGGGATCGGCATGCCCTGGCGGAAGCGCCAGGCGGACACGTGGATTTATGGCCTTATGACCCGGGCGGACCACGCCAATCCCGCCGGGGCGGTGCATGGCGGGGTCCTGGTGGCGTTCGCCGACCACACGCTCGGCTGTTATGTCGAGGCCGCGGCGGACGGTGCACCCAATGTCACGATCCAGTTGAACACGCATTTTCTGGCCGCGGTCGATCCTGGGTCGTTCCTGGAACTGCGTGGCGAGGTGACGCGAGCGACCGGCTCGCTGGTATTCGTCCGCGGCATCATCGCGGTGGGGGAGCGTGATGTCGCAGCCGTGGATGGGATCTGGCGGGTCTTTCGGACGCGGTGAGGCGGGACTGACCTGCGCCCCGCCTATCGGTCGCCACCTGATGCCGAATCCCAGATGGCGATCGCAAGGAATGGCGGCCAATCCCGCATGCCCTCAGTCTCATGCAGCCGAGATGGCAAGGTGATGGCGAAGGCACGGGAGACTGTCGCCTCTCGGGGCCCGTCGACCTCACCCCAGATGACGTCCACTCTCCGGTGGCAGCAGTCGCGCTACCACGCGATCCTTGGAACTTTGTCGGTATCTGGCCAATTCCGTGTCTCCGAGCCTACGAAGGCGCTCATTCCAGTCGGGCGGCCACTTCTCTCATACAGGACGGGATGCTTTAGGAATTTCAGACGCTGATCAGATCCACAGCAGTCCGTTCCGCTCGTGCCCCAACTGATAGTAATGCAGGTCCGTACTGTAGCTATATTTGGACATGGTGTCGGCGCAGTGGGTTTTGAAATCCCGCATTTGCTGTTCGTTCCAGCCTATACTCGAAATATCTAGATCTGCACGGCGATCGGGCGATGTCCTTTCCGGATGATCGTACTTGAACGCCTGCTCGATATGGCCCCTCTCGACATCTGTCAGGTTCAAGAAGTGCTTCAGTGCCTCCGACACCTTGTCCGGGTTCCCGCCCAGAAATTTCTGGTCGACTTCAATTGCCGCACCGTGAAGCTGGTCCCGCACGCTGAGCCAGGCCGTCATCACCTCGTTCCACTCCTGGCAGTTCTGTGCGAAGCTGTACCCTGGGAACTTCGCAGCCCTGGAGACCGCATTCTCCAGAAAGCGACGCTTCATGAAAATGAACCGACTGTTGGGCCAAATGGCGCGAAACCGCGGTGCCAGGTGGATCATGTTTGAGTTGGGCGTCTTGTCGACCCATCGGCCTTCCGGAAACAATGACACGATCGTCCGGATGAATACCTCATCAAGGCAATTGTCAAAATACTCTCTAGGCACAAACGAGATCGCTGTGTCCCGGTCTGGCAGGCGTTCGTCCCCTTTCTCATTGTAGAACTTGGTCAGGCTGACTGACAAATGCGCCAATAGATCCAACAGGTGGCCTTCCTGAGATCCCTCGAAGCGACTGAGCTTCAACAGAGCCTGGGCCATGGCGCTCGTGCCCGATCGGGCCGCGCCCATCACAAACACCGGGTACTGCGAGCTATCGGAAATGACTCCCGGAAACTGCAGTTGGGGCTTGGGCGGAGTGACGTCCGCGTCCTCGAGAGCAACGCGGCGCAACATCACATGCGAACCGTCATCGGCCGTCACCCGCACGGAGACATGCGCAGCATCCGACGGATTCAGCCTGTCTTCAAAATTGTATACGAACGCGTGGTCGCCTATGCCAGCGCGATCAAGGTCAACGCGGTATAGATCGGCCTGGGCTGTGCCGACCGTCCGACCATGCAGCAGAATTTCAACCGTCAGGACGCGGCTGGGATTTTCCGAAGCCTGCGCCCATCCCCTCACTTGAAAGGCTTCAATTGCTTCCAGAAAGCCGTTCAAGGCCATTGCTGATTGACTCCGGGACGTACCAACTCATAACGAAGCATACCTGCTTCCGATAGTCCAGCTTTGAGATCGAGAATGCGATAGGTATCGGACCATGGGATTCTGGATGAATATCCGTTCCGTGCCCGCGTGATGAAAACCCGCCGCTTCGGCCATGCCATCGCTATTGGCTGCACCAGACTTGTCGCCGCCATCCTGCTGACTGGTGTCCTCAAACGTGATTCGCTATCGAGAGGGTGACCGGGATCACCCACTCTCATCCGGTTGGCGGCGATACCGTCGGGCTTGATCGGCGCCGGCCGCGGCTGTGGAGGCTCAGTCGTCCGCGACGCCGTGGTTGGCCGTGAAAAAGGCTCCATTTGCCCGGGAGCGGGCTTTGCCGGAATCCTCTGAGCAGTCGCATGCCTATCCACACCCCGTCCCGCCCGCTAGCAGCCTGTCGGACTCGGGATTTTCGATCAAATTTGGCAACCCCCGTTGCCGTTATCGAACTCTCGGTGGCGCCCTGATCACGGCGCGCGTGGCGTTACAATGGCCCGCAGACACCGT
>Ga0082335_1001358_pt1 | contig 52780 bp, 38 predicted proteins | sample Subgrocontami58m_FD_72375 | JGI IMG/M metagenome (GOLD analysis project Ga0082335, IMG submission 72375) | Subsurface groundwater microbial communities from S. Glens Falls, New York, USA - GMW37 contaminated, 5.8 m (SPADES assembly) (version 2) ... | reverse complement strand
GCCTCAGTTGCCCCAGCTTGCGACCAATGTTATTCTGCATCCGGATGGCTCCTTCTAGATAAAGCGTTTTTTTCTCTCGCTTATTCTACAGGAGCCTTCCTTATTCCCCATACTAATGACAATAGGGCGGATCGGCAAGAGGGCCATCCGGGGAATGATAAACTTGGGCCTGGCAAATCCGGGAACGCCCGGCAAGAGAGACGGTGCGAGCGTCACGCTGATTGCATGTTTATCAAGAGAGCAATCGGCCCCAAAAGTGATTCGATAACCGACGGAAATCGGCGTTATTTGGAGCCTGAATTTGCAGGAAACTGAGGCCGATGGTGCTCTCGACATGGCTGTTTTTGACAGACTTGTCCATCAGGGCGATGGCGACTATAATCATCGCCAAGTGTTGATTGCGCCGTCCAGGGCGGTGAAACGGCAATTGTGCACCACTGCCATTATGTGAGCAATTGGGAACGATTGGAGACTCCGCCTAAAGTGGTTGCTATGCCGACCCACACGGGAGACCTTTGTATAACCCGGTAAAGAGCGCAACTAACGGAAAACGAAGGGGTTGGAGCGCCCCCAGCAGGTACTCCAGTATAGCTTTGTACGGGTGGGCACGCTGAAGTCCGCGTAACAAGCGGATGAATCCAGTTATTGTTGAGGGATAGCAGATTAACACAGGGGAGTCCATATGAGATATCCGGATGCACCCATAGATAGCGTCGGGCAGCTAGTGCAGCGCCTTACCGACCACCTCCTCGGCATCGATGCACCCGTGTGGTTCCGTGGCCAGTCAAGATCGGGATGGACTCTAGTCCCTAAGCTTCTTCGCGGCGGCAGGTCAGATTCTGAAATCTACCTGATCAACCGCTTCAAGCAGAACGCAACACCCCTTCTTCAACAACACCCGCGAAATGAATTCGAATGGCTCTTCCTTATGCAGCACCACTCCATGCCAACTCGATTACTTGATTGGACCGAGAGTCCCCTTGTCGCACTCTATTTCGCAGTGACGGAGAACCCTGATGAAGAGGGTGCTTTGTGGGTTCTCCTCCCAACCGTTTTGAATGAGAAGAGTGGGTATCGGCCTGATTACCGGCCAGAAATCCCATTCTTCGAGGATGAGCACCTGCAGAATTACCTTCCAGAGACCGTTGCACGTGAGCGTACGTCTCGTCTGTTGCCGATAGCAGCCATCGCACCCCGGAACAGTCCGCGTATGCAGTCTCAGCAAGGTGTCTTCACAATCGGGCACAGGGATGATACGCCTGTCGAGGATGCCGGTGCTCTTGGTGCGGACAGAGACCACGTGTGGAAATACTTGATTCCTCCAGACTGCAAGGCGACTCTTCGGGATCAACTGAAGGTTCTTGGTATCACACGATTTCAACTTTTCCCTGAGCTCGATAGCCTGGCTCAGATATAGGAGGCAATATGCCATATCTTCGCACGTTCCCTATGCAAAACAGTGCGATTCTTCGCCTCTACTCGGAGAAGGACCGAATCAACGTAGAACCTTGGTATCAACGCCGCGGGGAAGTCTGGACACTGGAAAAGCGTCAACTCCTAATCGACTCTATTCTCAACGATTATGACATCCCAAAGCTCTACTTTCATTCATTGGCACCCGTTAAGCGCAGCGAATATGGCAATTTCGACTACGCTATTATCGATGGCCGCCAGCGAATTGAGGCCGTATGGGCTTTCGCGGATGATGCCTTCCCGTTGAGTCAGGACTTTTCATACCTTCAGGACCCGAAAGTCCAGGCGGGTGGACTCAAATATTCGGAGCTGGGGTCGGCTTATCCGAAACTGAAAGTCAGGTTTGACTCTTTCACTATGCCGGTTATCTGTGTAGAGACTGAGGAGATCGACCTGATCGAGGATATGTTCGCCCGGTTGAATGAAGCCGTCCCTCTTAATGCGGCAGAAAGGAGAAATGCTATTGGTGGGCCGATGGTCGGATGCATCAGGTCTCTATCTGACCACCATTTCTTCGCAAGTCGCGTCAAATTCTCGGATACGAGGTACCAGCATCGAGAAGCAGCGGCCAAGGTTCTGTTCATGGAGTATGCTCTCCTGTTCCAAAAGCGCATTGTTGACACTAAGAAGCCCTACTTGGATGACATGGTCAGGCAATACAAGACCGAGAAGGGTAAGCGATTGGACGAGGTGAGGAACCGGACAACGGCGACCCTGAACGCTCTAGATGTGGTTTTCGAAGATCGAGATGCGCTCTTGAGGTCACTATCCTCAATTACGGTCTATTACCTCACTATGAGAACTGCGTGCGCATTAGGTGCACAGGCGTTATTTACAAGGGAGAGGCTGGAACATTTCAACGCAAAGCTGGCCGAGAACCGAGATCTTGCGGCAAGGGATATCGCTTTCGCCAACTTTGAGTATCTGGAGTTTGACCGGATGAGCCAGCAGGGGACAAATGATGCGGCCTCAATAAAAGAGCGCACCCGCGTGCTGTGTAAATTTCTCGGGATTCCAGTGCCAGAGGAATGGCCCCAACAATGAAATGCAGCCTATACAATGACCCACGCAACGTGGGTCATTGTATAGGCTGCATTTTGGCCGCTATGGCTGTCAGATGCCAACTGTTCTGACAAGGGGCGTTCTCGGTACAGCATTGCGGCAGCTCAGGCCGCCGGAAGTACCTCCCTTCCACCCCGAACTGTAATAGCTCATGTCGATTAGGCCCCAGGCAAGAGCAGGCTTTGGCAGGGAGCGACGAGGGAACCGAATGGACCCGTCTTGCACCCTGAAGCAACCGGAGTCAACGGATATGAGCACCATCCCTGCCGGGCGGACCGGACTGGGCCGAACTTCCTATACTACAGATGGGCCTGGCCCACCACCCCCGCTACCGCGCCAGCTCCCGGTACGAGGTGATCCGGCGGTCGTCAGCCAGGAGCTGGCCGAAGACCTCTACCGCTCTGGCAACGCCGTCCTCCCGGCTCAGCTTGTCACCCAGGGACGCGGCGCGCTTTCGCATGGCGTCATCGGTGACCGCGGTGCGAATGGCGTCCGCCAGGCGCTCGGCCGAGAGACGCTTGCGCGGAATAGGCTTCGGGCCGGCGCCCAGCCGGAACACCCGGTCGGCCCAAAACGACTGGTCGGCGAAGAAGGGGACTGCTACTGCCGGCACTCCGGCGCGGAGGCCGGCGGCGGTGGTGCCGGCGCCACCGTGGTGCACCACGGCTGCCATCTGCGGGAACAGCCAGCCAAAGGGGGCCTCCCGGATCTTGAAGACATCATCAGGCAGGTCTGCGCCGGTCAAGCCTCCCCAACCCGTAACCAGTACGCCCCGGCGCCTGGCCATCGCCAGTGCCTTCAGGACGATCTCGGTAATCTCCTCCTGCTCGCGGTCCTTCATGCTGCTGAAGCCAATGCAGACCGGTGGTGGGCCGGATGCGATAAAATCGACCAGGCCTTCCGGAGGCTGCCAGCCGGTTGGGGGCTCGAGGAACCAGTAGCCCGTAACGTGCAGCCACTCCGGCCAGTCGGACGGCTTTGGGACAATCTGCGGGCTGTAGCCATAGAGTATCGGCACCTGCCGGCTCTCCGAGCTTGAGAACCACGCCTTTGACAGAGGCGGGAGCCCGAGGACTTCTTGTCGCGCCTGGTTGATCGGTCCCTTCATTAAGTTCCAGAGCACTTGCTCACTCATCGTGTAGGTAAACCGGTTGTAAAGGCCTCCCCAGGCGTGCGGAGGGAAGCTAGGGCTGGGGAATGCCCGCGTCGGACTCGCGGGTTGCAGGAATGCCGGGACTGCCCGGCTGTTGAGCTTCTCGATAACGTGGTAGGTTGCCAGGGCGCCCAGGATAGATGGCACGACTACGTCGGCATCCTGGCAGGCGGCCATGGCGTCCTTCAGCATTCGCTCCATCATCGGGAGCATGATTGCGGAGAGCTTACTCAGGAAGGCAAACGGATTGCTGCCAGACTTCAGCCAGGCCTGGCCCTGGTTAGTCTCCAGCAGTTCTTGCGGATTGCCCTCAAGGCAGGAGAATCCGATCTCCCGTTCACGGATAACGGACTCGAAGGTGGCGTGTGTGGCCAGAGTTACCTCATGTCCTGCACGCTTCAGTCCGACCCCCAGTGCGATGTACGGCTCTACATCGCCCCTGGACCCTACTGTGACGATTGTGACACGCATAATACGCTCTCATCCCAGAGACCGCAGCGGTTTCCAAAACCGCAGCGGTCTTAGCGGATGTTCCACTTAGATTTTACCTCTTGCGGACGGTATTCACCATGGGGTAACTGACAGATTGTTGCCGTAGCCGTCTCATATGGTGTAGTATCGGCTGCGGGCCCCTGGCACTGGAAATGAAGCAGGAAGCAGAACTTTGGACGAGGAAAAACCCGTCAACCTGTCTTTTGATCAGTCCGATCAAATATCTACCAGACTGGAGTGCGACGTCCTGGTAGTCGGGGCGGGTATGGCTGGCCTGACGGCGGCGGTTGAGGCGGCGGAGCATGGGGCCAGCGTCACGGTAATATCCAAAGGGCCGGTGACCAGAGACGGCGCCGCATCCTGGATGGCAGGTTCCGGGTTTTCGGCGGCCCTCTATCCTCCGGACAGCCCGGAAGCCCACGCCCGGGATACCCTGCGCGTCGGTCAGTACCTGAACAACCAGGACCTGCTCCTCACTCTTACCAACGAGCTTCCCCGGTGCGTCGGGCTTCTTGACCGCTGGGGCATGCGTTATATGAAGTCGAACGGCAGGTATGTGCAGGTCAGGTTCCCAGGATCACGCCACTCGCGAGTCCCTCGGTCCGCTCGTACAGGCATAATGCTGGGGCCAGAATACCGCAGGCTCTTCCCGAAGCAGCTTCGCCGGCTTGGCATCAGGGCACTCGGAAACATGCAGGCCCTGCAGATTCTTAAGCGCGACGGGGCCGCTGCCGGAGTCCTGGCGCTGGATATCCTCGATGGTCTCTTTGTGGTCATTAAGGCCAAAGCGGTGGTCCTGGCAACCGGCGGGTTTATGGGGATGTACCCGTTTACGGCCACCAGTCCGACGCTGGTCGGAGAGGGCCAGGGAATGGCCTACGAGGCTGGCGTGCAGATTCAGGACATGGAGTTCGCCGATTTCTACAGCAATAGCCTGGTGTGGCCTCCCATATACGCCGGCAATATTGACCTGCCGACCATGCTCCGGATCGACCTGAATGGAAAGGTATTCAACTCGCGGGGAGAGGAGTTTCTCGTTGCCCGGAAAGGCCTGGGACTGGCCCAGCCGGTCCTCTGCCAGCAGGAAATTCAGGCTTCGAGGTCTTCTCCACACGGAGGAGTTTACCTCTCCTTCAAGCACCTGCCGGACAACTTGTTAGACGCTTACCTCAACTCAGTTGGTGATACTCGCCTGATGCATGCCCTTGAGGTCATGGGTGTGGATATCCGCCGGCAGGCGCTGGAAATAGCCCCGGCTCCCCTGGAGTCCATGGGTGGGTGCCGGATCGATTCGAAGGCCCAGACCAGCGTTCCCGGCCTCTTCGCCGCCGGAGAGGTGGCGGGAGGGGCTGAGGGCGCCTTCACTATCGCGGGAAACCCGATAGCGCTCTACATGGCGATGGCAGCGATTGCCGGCCGGGAGGCGTCCCGCCATGCCGGCGAGGCCGGCGCCTCTTTCGCTGAGCCCCCCGATGTCGGGCCTTTGGTGCGAGAGGCCCTCAGGCCATTGGATAACGGGTCCGAAGGAGATATCCTGGCGTTGGAGGCGAGACAACAGCTACAGGTGGTACTGCGCGAGCACCTGCATCTACTGGGACGAACTCAGGATGGACTGGAGAAGGCGCTGGACAAGATCCGGGCCATCGGAAGTGATGCCTCCAGGTGGCGGGTCCGGACCACCGCCAGAAGGCATAACAACGAATGGCTGGGGTGCCTCGAGCTACGCCATATGGTGACAGCTGCAGAGATGGTCGCCCGTGCTGCTCTGGCTCGCCAGGAAAGCCGCGGCCTTCATTTTCGGGAAGACTACCCGGAGCCGTCGGCCGATTGGCTGTGCAATATCGTGATCCAAAGGGATGGCGACGAGATGAGGGTAACCCGGGTGCCCGTCGCTTTTCCTTTCATGCGTCCGGGGGAGAAGTAGGGGATGGAGGAGCGGCGATCTGCTGAGGCGATGGAGGCTTCAGTTCTGGAGTCAGGTATAGTCTCGTCCGGCGAAGGGCTGGCGCATGTGAAGGTCCGCCGGTATGATCCAACGGCCGGCGGTCAACCCTCTTATGATGAGTTCGACGGGATACCCTTTGCGGACAGGAGCGTTCTGGATGTGCTCCATTCGATCTACCAGGAGCGGGACCCCAGCCTGGCCTATCGCCACGTCTGCACCAAAGGCTTTTGCGGCTCGTGTATGCTGGTGGTGAACGGCCTGCCCGTACTGGCCTGCCAGTACCCGGCGCTTGCCGACATGACTATCGAGCCTCACCCGAAGTTCCCGGTGATCCGGGACCTGGTCGTAGGCCTGGGGCTCGATGTGGCGGAGGGACGTAAGGATGCGGTGATTGTTGGAGACGCTGCAGCCGGTTCGTCTGCTGAGGCCGTCAGTGCCGTAGGCTCCAGAGCAGATATTGATCCCAAGGCATGCGTTCATTGCCAGGATTGTGTGGCCGTGTGTCCCGTTGGGGTCTACAGCTTCGTCAGCAAGCGGGTGAAGGTAATTGACCCGGATAGCTGCCTCGGCCCAAGTTGCAACATGTGCGTCGACACCTGCTGGAAGATGGCCATAAAAATGGTCCCACGCGGCAACCACGATTTGCAGTACCCGATAGGCTGAATATATAATAGGCGTCATCTACTTTTGGCGCATGGGTTGGAGGCTATCGGGGGGTGCATGATTCAGGATCGCCTGTATTCGATTACTTTGCAGAAACTCCGCATCTTCGCTGCCGTGGCGCGCGAGCGGAGCTTCGCGAGGGCCGCTGACTCAGTCTTCCTTTCGTCTCCCACGGTCTCCGATCAGATCAGGTCGCTTGAAAACCTCGTCGGCATGAAGCTGCTACACCGGTCCCGTGGTCGCGGGACTGTGGAGCTCACAGAAGCAGGCGAGATCCTCTTTGAAAGCTACAATGAGATCATTGCGTCCATACAGAAGGCGGATAAGGCGCTGGCGGCCATTAAGCATCTGGAGAGGGGAACTGTCGAGCTTGGCACGGCGTTGCCTCTTATCGACCATCTCCTGCCGGTGATCTATAACAAATTCCATCAGGCCCAGCCGGGAATAGAAGTGCACGTGCATGTCGATGAGTACGAAACCATCCTGGAAGGCCTCGCTCGCCGGCAACTGGACATGGCCATCATGTTAGGCCCTGATGACCCAATGGGGCTCGTCTGGGAGCCCCTGTTCCCAACCTACATGGTGCCTGTCGGACCTCCTGGCCACCGCCTGGCGGGTGTTTCCCCAGTGCCATTTCGTGAGCTGGCACACGAGAGGCTGATTCTGGGGGACCGTACCAGCTACGTTAGAAAGGTCCTCGAGCAGATGGCTGCTGAGGCCGGTATCTCGCTGAACGTGGTCCTGGAAGTATCCAACGGTGACGCCAGGCTTCAAAGCGTCCTTCGTGGCCTCGGTATCACGGTCCTGAGCACGCTGACCGTGGCGCCTCAGATAACCACCGGGAAGCTCTGCCTGCTGCAGGTTCAAGGGTTTCCGAAAACGATGGACTGCTTCATCGTTCATCCTTCGGACCGCCTCAGCCCTAGCACACAGGCGCTCAAGGAGTACTTGGTGCGCTCGAAGGGCGTGCTCAACGATATCTCAGCTTCTTCGGAAAGATTAATCTCGCCGCAGCCCCGGGCCTAAAGTAGATATTGTCTACTATTTAGTTTGGCACTTCGGTATTGCTATATGAGAGGGGTTAGGCTAGGCTGATGTTCACCTGGAGGCTCCTGGCGATCATGGAGATGCCCTATGTGGATCCGAATGGCATGCCCGATATGAAGAGCGTTCAGGCGCAATATGAATGGTGGGTAGCGAAGGGATTCTACAAGGGCCAGAAGACTTTCAACGATATGACCGACCTGTCCTTCGTCGAATACGCCACGCAGAAGCTGGGCAAGCAGTAGGTGTTGATTGGCCGAATGAATAATTGGGTTGTCAGGCTGACAGCGGTACGATGAAGACTCGTTTCACCGCTGAGATCATACGGGAGTATACGGACAGGGGTTACTGGGGAAGCCAGACGATCGCGGAGCGGTTCGATCAGACCGTTCAGGCCTGCCCGGAGAAGGTTGCCGTGGTGGACTCGGTGCGCCGGACGACCTTTCGCGAGCTCTCCCGGATGTCCGAGCGTCTGGCGCTGGGGATGGTGGAAGCGGGCATAAGGCCCGGTGATCGCGTGGCATCTCAGCTTCCCAATCGCGCTGAAGCCCTGGCGGTAATGATTGCGATCGCTCGTATTGGTGCCGCATTGGTACCGGCCGTGCCGTATTACCGGGCCGCTGAGATGGAGTATTTCCTGGGCCATTCGGAGGCGGCGGCGGTTTTCATACCCGGCGCCTTTCAGGGCTTCAATTATGTGGAGATGATGGCGGGGATCAGGCCAAGGCTGCCGGCCCTGCGCCATGTGATAGTCTCCGGGGAGGATGCGGCTCCAGGGACTGTCTCTATGGATGAAATCCTGAGAGTCCCTCATGAGGAACGGTATCCGGCTGATTTCCTGACGCAATTCCGTCCTGATGCTAACGATCCATTCCTGCTGAATTACAGCTCCGGTTCCGAATCGGCTCCCAAGGCCGCCATGATGACTCACAATATCCTGCTGCTATGCGTCTGGCGGACCCAGAATTTACGCTTGGCAGATCAAGACACAGTCTTGACTCTGGCGCCCCTGCACCATGGGTTTGGGCTGGTGATAGGGGGTCTGGCGCCGTGTGTCTGTCACGGGGCAACGGTGGTGCTCATGGATCGGGTCGTTCCGGAGGAGGCCCTGGCTATTGCAGAATCCGAGAGGGCCAGTGTGATCGTGGCTGTGCCTCCTCAAATCGTCTCGCTACTTGCCGCTGGCCCGTCTCGCTATGACCTGAGCGCTTTGCGAGCGGTAACCACCGCAGGAGCTGCGTCAAACCCCGATGTAATCAGGCAACTGACGGTCCAGGCCGGCTGTATCTACATCAATATGTGGGGGACTACAGAAGGCGGCTCTCTGATGGCTCGTCTGGACGATCCCCCAGAGGTTATTGAGACCACCTTGGGGCGGCCCGCGCATCCGGCTATGGAGTTTCGCATGCTAGCCGACGACGGCGTAACTGAGGTCCCTCAGGGTGAGATCGGCAGGATAGGCATGCGGGGGCCGACGGTCTTTGCCGGCTACTTCAAGGACCCGGAGCGCACCGCCTCGGTGTTCAACAGTGATGGATTCTACGTAACAGGCGATCTGGGATATATCGGCCAGGATGGCAACATCCGGCTGGTAGGTCGAAAGAACGAGCTCATCAACCGCGGCGGAGAGAAGATCAGGCCTCTGGAGGTAGAAGAGGCTATTCTCTCTCATCCGGGGATTATGGCGGCCGCTGTTGTGGCGATGCCGGACCTGCGCCTGGGTGAGCGAGCTTGCGCGTACATCGTGCCTGGAGAGGGTGTACAAATAACCCTGCCCGATCTGGTCTCATTCTTGCGAAGCCGTGGCCTAGCCACCTTCAAGCTTCCCGAGCGCCTGGAGATCGTGGAAAGCCTGCCGATGACGGCCAGCGGGAAGGTGCGGAAGAACTTGCTGAGGGAGGAAATCGAGCGCAAGTTAACGGAGGAAGGAAGTAAGAATGGCAGCTAGAAGGTCAAAGATAGCCTCTCTGGAGGAGGCAATGGCGCACATCCGCCCCGGCCTGAGCCTCTTGATAGGGGGTATGCTTTTCCATAACCGCCCGGCTGCGCTGGTGAGGGAGATCGTCCGGCGCCGGATTGGCGATATAACTCTCTTCTCATCACCTCAATCGGCCTGGGATACTGATTTGCTGGTTGGCGTTGGGCTGGTCACTCGCTCCTATACGCCTTATGTGGGTTTCGAATACCTGGGAATGGCCCCCAACTACCGGGCGGCCCTGGAGTCCGGGAGAATCGACTCGGTGATGTGCGAGGCAGCTACCCTGGTGGCCGGCCTCAAGGCTACCATTGAGGGGATTCCCTACCATCCTATCGGATCGCTGGTGGGCACGGATATCGTCGATTCCAGTCCCATGCTGAAGCGCTACACCGGTCCGTTCGGGCACGAGCTGGTGGCGGTGCAGGCGCTGAAGCCGGATGTAGGGATCTTCCATGCCCAGGAGGCTGACGAATATGGCAATATCCGCCATCTGGGATCGGCTTTTATGGACAACTGCGTTGCCAAGGCATCCGGAACAGTGATAGTCACAGTGGACAAGATAATCAGCCATGAGGAGATACTTAAGGACCCGCACCGGACAACCGTACCCGGCTTCCTGGTGGATATGGTGGTGGAGGTGCCGTACGGCGCACATCCCTGCGCCAGTCACCTGAACTACAACTTTGATGAGGACCACTTCATAGAGTATCTGCATGCAGCCAGGGAATCAGCCACCGGCCGGGACCCCCAGCCGTTCCGGGAGTATCTGGAGAAGTATGTTTACCAGCCGGAATCTCAGACCGATTACCTGGAACGGGTTGGAGGAGAGGCCAGGCTGTCGGTCTTGAGAGAGGAGGTCAGAACAGATGTCTAGAGACCTGCCGGACTACTCACCTTACGAGCTTATGACCGTGCTACTGGCCCGCGATTTCCGGGACGGTGAGATCGGTTATGGCGGCGGCGCAAGCAACGAGATACCGATGGCCGCCTGCATGCTCGCCCAGAAGCTGCACGCTCCAAACCTGACATTCGTGACCCCGTGCGGCTCGGTAAATGCCCATCCTACCGCCCTCCACCGTGACGGTAAGGACTGCCGTTTCCTGCGGGGGGTCGAAGCTGTCCTTAACCTCGTTGAAACGGTGGAGATGTCCGAGAACGGGAAGGTAGGCTTCTTCTGCTATCAGGGGATGCAGATTGACCAGTTTGGCAACTTCAACCTGCACTACATCGGGGACCCGAAAGCCCCACGCATGCGGGGGCCCGGACTGGTGAACCTCTCGCATACGGTCCGCTCCAACCGTACGTATCTCTACCCAACAGAGCACACCAGGAGACGTCTGGTAGAGCGGGTCGATTTCATATCTGCACCTGGCTACATTAATGGGCCGGGGACCAGGGAGCGCCTGGGGATGACCGGAGCCGGTCCCTGCCTGTGCATCTCGCCTCTGGCTGTCTTCGATTTCCATGAAGGACGCATGAGGCTCCGCTCCATCCACGAATGGGCCACGCTAGAGCAGGTGCTGGACAACATGGGCTTTCAGCCGGTCATGCCGGAGGAGCCAGTAGACATAACCATGCCCCCGACAGAGGAAGAGCTTAGAATCCTGCGGGAAGAGGTGGATACTACCGGCGTGCTGAGAGGCATGGGTTAGACGCTCTCACGCCAGCGACATAGACTATTTTGACACCAAGGAAGGGAAGGGGACAATGCGCTTGATACCCGGGAAATCTATTATGCTTGCAGGGCTGGTGGCTTTGCTGCTGATCATGGTTGCCTGTTCGCCTGCGGCGGCGCCAACACCGACACCAATTCCCAAGGTGCCGGCATCAACGGCAGTTCCTGCCAAAACGCCAGCAGCTTCAACGCCGGCAGCTTCGGCTGCTGCGACTCCGTCGCCCACACCCAAGCCGGCAACATTGAAGTTCGGTACCATCCCGTCAGCCGCTTATGCCGGCTTCTACGTGGCTAACGACAAAGGTTACTTCAAGGAGCAGGGAATCACGATGGAGACGGTGTCGTTCACCAGCGTGGCAGACCTTATTGCTCCAGCAGGCACCGGGCAGGTTGACGTTATCGCTCTGCCGGTCAGCAGCCCGCTACTGGCCGCCGGTGACCGCGGCGTCGATCTGAAGATCGTGGCGTCGAGCAGCCAGAGCCTCCCTAATTATGAGCATGCCTGGGTACTTCTCCGCAAGGACCTGAAGGATTCGGGTAAGATCAATTCACTGGCGGACCTCAAGGGCCAGAAGATAGCAATTCCCTCTCCGGGGAGCATGGGTGAGCAGACCGTCCAGATGGCTATGGAGCAGGCCGGGCTCAAGCCCACTGACCTGGAAGTTATCGTGCTTCCTTTCGCTGACCAGGCTACTGCCCTTGGGAATGGGGCCCTGGCTGCCACTCACGCCATGGAGCCGAATATCGCCCTCTCCATACAACGGGGCATCGCTGTGAAGTGGATCCCTTCGAGCCCGCTGTTCGGAGGCAAGGTTCAATCGACGGTAATTGTCTTTGGCCCCACAATGCTTAAGGACAAGGACCTTGCTCAGCGCTGGATGGTTGCCTATCTGAAGGGCAGCCGGGATTACATAAAGTCGCTGACTACCGCCGAAGGACGCCAGGCGGTCGCTCAGATCCTTGCTAAGTACACGCCGGTTAAGGACCTCAGCGTATACAACGACATGGAAATGCCCTTCGCTGAGCCCAATGGCACCCTCGACAAGAAGAGTATGGACGTCATTTACAAGTGGCTGGCGGCCAAGGGACTCTACACCGGCAAGAAGACCCCGGACGATATGACAGATCTCTCTTACCTGGACTATGCAGTACAGAAATTGGGGAAGCAGTAGTCTGCATTCCCGTCACATAACCGGCCGCGGGCTGGTTTAGCCCGCGGCCGGCTCGAAAGAGATAAGTGCGTATCGTGAGCTATAGTACGGAGCTGGCAGGCTTCTGCGCCGACCTCACCCCGTCCAGGATACCTCGGACCGTGATGGATACAGCCAGATGGTGTTTGCTGGACTTTCTGGGCTGTATCCTGGGCTCGTCATTCATGGAGGGGGAGACCCGGAGACTGGCTGGATTCGTTCATAGCCTTGGGGACCGGGAGGAGGCCACCGTACCTGGGCTCGGCCTTCGCACTTCTTGCCGTAGCGCCGCGCTGGCGTACGGGACCATGGCCGAGATGCTGGAGTTCCAGGACACCTACGGCTATGCGGCATATCATCCCGCCAGCTGCATAATACCGGCAGCCCTGGCGGTGGCCGAAGCGAATCATCAGAGCGGTGGCGAGTTTCTGGCCGCGGTGGTGGCGGGCTACGAAGCCTCCATGCGGATAGGAGCAGCCGTTGGACAGTCCTGCGTTAACAAGGGTTTCATGTCTACGGGCACGCTTGGCACCTTCGGCGCCGCAGTAGCAGCGGGAAAGCTGCTAGGACTGGATAGCGCCGGGCTGGCTGATGCCATGGGTATCGCCGGTTATCTGTTGCCTTTTTCTATGGCCGAGGACTCACTCGGTGGGTACAGCGTCAGGACGGTCAACGGCGGCCATGCTGCCAGAACCGGCATCGAGGCGGCCCTCATGGCCCTCAATGGTTATACTGGCAGCCACCGCATACTGGAGGGATCGGCCAACCCTGATTGGGGGTTCTGCTCTATGGCTGGCGGACCCCATGACCTTTCTCGCATTACCGGCGGGCTGGGGGACTATTACTACATTAAGGAGATAAGCTTCAAGCAGTATCCCTGCTGCGGCCTGCCACAGACCGCCGTTGAGGCTGTGATCGAGCTGAAAGCCACTCACCAGCTACAGCCGAGTCAGGTCGAGAAGGTTCTGGTCAGGACCTATGCCTCGGCGGTCTCCAGGGTAGGAAGCAATTACCCCACGTCAGCCAGCAGCTTCGCAGCATGCCAGTTCAGCATGCCATATCTGATGGCGGCAGCGATAAAGCATGGCCAGATTACCCTGCGGCAATTCGCACCGGATAACATACATGACCCGGAAGTGCTTGAGCTCAGCGCCCGGGTGCAGACAGTTGAGGACAGTGAGCTGACACGTCTCGCCTCTGAAGGAGCCAGGCCGTCAATCGTGGAGGTAACCACTCGGAACGGCAGCCACCTCAGCAACCGTGTTGAGTTCCGCAAGGGCGACCCGGTGAGGCCATTGACTGACCAGGAGCTGCTGGCCAAGTTCCGGCGCCTGGCGGCTGAAGCTCTCTCGGAAGACCAGTCTAGGAGGTGCGAAGAGCTCGCTCTCGGGATGGAGGACGTCAAGGACGTGGCAGAGCTCGTGAGTGCATGTAACTACCCGCGAGCCAGGAGCTAGAACAAATTACAATCAAGGGACTCGCAGTGACGGGTTATATTCCCTCTACCTGAGCATATCCGAGCTGGCCTTGCCATTGTGACTGCCATGCTCCTCTTGTTTCGCGGGTAATGCTGCCCCAGTCATTTGCAGGAGACGTCTGGTCTCGTCGCCGGGGACCGGCTCTTCGCTGAGTACGTCCAAGGCTGGCGCGTGGTCCTGGATGCCGAATAAGAGATCGTATGCCTTTAGCAGCCGCGGAATCGAGTATTCCCAGGCAAGCTTCTCCGCCACACGTTGCTTCCCCAGCGCCCCCCTTACGGCTCTCTCTTGTGGATGGTCCATGAGCCAGATGACTTTCTTCGCAAAGTCCGTAACGTCGTTTGGTGTTGCATAGCAGGCGGCTTCCCCTGCCGAGTAGCGCGCCTCGACAAGGTCGAAAGACACTACCGGTTTGCCGAGTGCCATATATTCCATCATCTTGTTCATTGTGGACACGTTGTTCAAGGCATTCAATGGATCAGGGTGTACGCAAATCTGCGCCGTTGATAGGATGCGCCGTACGTCAGAGTCGCATATCCGGCCGGTAAACCACACATACTCCTCTATGCCAAGCTCCTTAGCCAGGGCGCGGAGGTCTGACGCGGCATCGCCACCCCCAATAAGCACGGCGAGAAAGTCCTGCCGGCCGCACGAGACAACCAGCTCGCGGATCGCCCGCAGCCAGTAATCCACGCCATCTTGCGGGCCCATTGTGCCGATGTAACCGATGATGTGCGGCGCCCGGCAGGACAGGCCGGGGTCAGCCGGCCCGGGGCCGAATGATAGCAGTGGTCCGTTGCGGACCACGAACACCTGCTCCGGGAGCTTTTTGCCGCGCTCGATTGCGATACGTTTGTATGATTCGTTAGTTGCAATCACGATGTCTGCTGTCCTGAATGAGCACTTCTCCAGCAGGCGGAGAGTTCGGAACACCAGGTTAACTTGGGGACGCTGGAACCGGGAAAGATAAAGCTCCGGTGCAAGGTCATGGTGGTCGAAGACAAACCGCTTGCCGAACAGCTTGAATACCAGCCCAATCACGAACAGCGTGTCGGGTGGGTTGGCAGCGTGAATCACGTCAAATCCGTGGCGCAGCCAGACCCATATTGTGAGCATCAGCATGGCTAATGTTGCGTAGCCGAATTCGAACACATACCCCAGCAGCCCGTTACCTCGATAGGGGACGGGGAAGCGGTACACATTCACTCCGTCAGCATATTCATGGTACCTGTCGCCCGGCCCGTTGGGGCAGATGACGGCTACCTGGTATCCGGCATCACGTACTGCATGGACCTCGTGCCGGACGCGGGTGTCGAACGGATAGGTGAGATTCTCAACCAGGAACAGCACTTTCTTCGAGTGATTTTCCATTATTAAGTGCCTCCTTCGACTGTTCTTGACCACTTCTCTTGCCCCACCATTCTCTGGAACGACGTTCTAGATGGCACTGCTGTGGCTTGGGATACCGGACCGACACATGAACTGATTATGCCACAGCTCGAATGTAAGTAGACTGAACAGGTGACGTTTGTAGTCATGACGCTGTCTTTCATGATCGGCGATCATCTGCCGTATCTCTGCCGGCTCGAAGTAGTGGCAGCAGGCCGAATTGCTCGCTAACAGTTGTTCGCCAATAAACCCGCGCAGCTCGCCGGCAAACCATTGGTCGACCGGTGTTGCGAACCCGATCTTCTTGCGTCCAATAATCTCTTCCGGGACCCAGTTCCGGACCGCTCGTTTGAGGAGATACTTCTGCGTGCGGCCTCTAATCTTGAACTGTGGGGGCAGGCTCTCTACCAGCGCCATAAGCTCGAGATCGAGGAATGGGACGCGCGCTTCGAGAGAACAGGCCATAGACATCTTGTCACCGTACATCAAGAGGTTGTCAGGCAGAGACAGGCGAGCGTCTACGTAGAGCATCTGGCTCAGGCCGTCAAGCTGCTGGACGTCACGCTGCCACCCCCTGACAGCTTCCATCGCGTCAGAGAAGTGATCGTCATTCAGGCCCGTCCGGTAAAGCCGGCGCTTGAGGTCGGTGTCAAAGATAGTGTAGACCCGCGTCAACCGTTCTACCGGCTCACTGGTGCCCAGTGAACGAACACCCCGTTTGAGCTGTTCGTTGCGCGGTAATAGCTCGACCAGCGGAGCTACCACTCCCGTACGTATGGCATGGGGCATTCGCCGGTACCAGCCGCCATGGTACTCAGCCAGATGACGGCCGTATCCCGCAAATGGCTCATCTGCACCCTGCCCGGTGAGCACGACCTTCACGTGTTCTCTGGCCAAACGGCAAATCCAGTAAAAGGCGAGGGCTGATGGGGTCGCAACAGGCTCCTCCAGATACCAGAGTGAGCGGGGCAGGAACCCGGCATATTCTTCTGCGGATATGACGGCTTCGTGGTGCTCCGTGCCGATCAGCTCCGCGCTCCGACGTGCGGCGGAAAGCTCGTTTTGGTCAAAGCTCCCGGAGAAGCCAATCGTGAAGCTCTGGACCGGGTACCCGGCGTGCCGTTGCATAAGCGTCGCAACGGTGGCCGAGTCGACGCCTCCACTCAGCATCACTCCCACCGGCACATCCGCTATCATCTGGCGCCGGATGGCTGCTTCTATGCCACCGCTCAGCTCTTCGAGCCACTCCTTCTCCGACTTGTGTCTCAACCCGGCTGATGGCTTATAGAAGCGCTCGCTCACCAGCCCCGTACGTGTCACTCGCAGCAGGCTTCCCGGCGGCAGCTTCCTTATTCCCTGAAACATTGTATGTGGCGACGGAACGAAGGAAAACGTGAGCAGATAGTCAAGGGTCTCCAGATCGACCGCCCGCTGCACGGTCTCGTCCGCCAGGATCGCCTTGATTTCTGATCCAAAAGCGATCCTCCCGCCCCGGTCAGCGTAGTATACGGGCTTGATGCCGAACGGGTCGCGGGCCAGCACCAGCTCCTGGCGCAGGCTATCCCACAAGGCGAACCCATACATCCCGTTAAGCCTCAGGAACGCCTCAAGCCCCCATTCTTCATAGGAATGGACAACCGTCTCTGTGTCTGACCGGGTGCGGAAGACATGGCCCCTTGACTCAAGCTCCTGTCGAAGCTCCTGGAAGTTATAGATCTCTCCATTGAAGACGATCCATACGGTTCCGTCTTCATTGCTCATTGGCTGATGGCCGCGAGCCAGGTCGATGATGCTCAGGCGTCGCATCCCCAGGCCCACCGGTCCGTCCATATGAAACCCCTCATCATCCGGGCCGCGGTGCGCGATGCTGTCAGCCATTGCCTGCACCAGCAGGTGGTCAACCGGTTGGCCCGACCGGTAGTTAAAGATGCCGCAGATGCCACACATAGGCTTCGTCCTACTTTCTAAGGCGCTGGCTTATCGGGCGGGGCACCCAGTGTATCCCCGGCGGGGCCTCTCACAAGCAATTGATCGTAGATTCGAGCCATCCTGGTGGCGAAGATCTGAGGACTGTACTGGCGACGCACCTTGCTGATGCCTGCCTGGCCCATGGCACGCCGTAGCTCCTGATCATGAGCCAGGCGGATTATGCGGTCCGCCAGTGTCCGGTGATCACCCGACTGTATAAGAAATCCGTCGATGCCATCTTCGATCAGGTCCGGCACACCGGCTACCGGGGTGGTGACCACCGGCAGGCCCATTGCCATACCCTCTATCACGGCGACTGGCAAGTTTTCGTTGTAGGAAGGAAGAATCATGATGCTCGCCTGGCTGAAGAGCGCCAGCTTCTCGTCACCGGTAACGATACCGGGGAACCTTACATGACCATGTGACATGGCTTCCTCGCATGCTGCTTCTACCAGTGCCTTCTCCTGTCCGAGCTCTACGCGACCGGCGAAGACAAACTCCGCATCCGGCACCTCAGCTTGAACGATGGGGACTGCCTGGAGAGCGTCCAGTAGCCCCTTGCGGGTGCCGAGACTGCCAATGAAGAGCACCATAAAGCCTTTGTCCTCGGTGCCGGTTGCCGGCCGTTCCATGGCCTCACCGATCAGGGGGTCAACGGTATTAGGTACGGTTGCAATGTTGAGGCTGGGCGATACTTCCTTCAGCAACAGGGTGCGCCAGTACTCCGTGAGCACGACAAGCTGATGGGGTATTTTCAGCGCTGCCCGTACCAGGCTCTTCTTCCACGGCTGGCCCTGGCACAACAGCGCTTCTAACATGCAGCCATGAACGTGCCCAATGACGCGAACGCCAAAGGCGCGGGCGAGCAGCATAAAGGCGGCCTCCTTCCAGAAGGCTATCCTGTCCGTTACCGGCTGGTGCAGGATCGCAGGCGGCTTCAAGAGGAGCGTGAAAAACAGCCGTAGTCCCTGGCATAAGAAGTAGTAGAAGTTGATGGGCGCCAGGGTTGTTTCTTTGCCTGAGCCTGCGTCCGTTCGTCCGATATCCAGCCTGGTTAACTCAAATCGCTCCGATAATCCTGACTCGAGCAGCGACCGTGTTACCATGCCTACGCCGCCGCCTTGAGGGAATACGGGTCCTACCAGCAATACACGGGGCCTGACATCGTCCGTCCGGCCTATGTCCCTGTCTCGACCCATGCGTGAGAGCACAGCCATCTGATCTCCTAGAATAGTAATCGGCTCCTGCGCAGCCGGTAGGCCAGCCGGACTGCTGTCTCCGGAGCCAGGCCGGTAAGGTCCTGCGCGTGGCGTGGCATGCCCAGGTCCATAAGGACCCTGAGCTGCTCCGCAGGCCCAGGGGGCCCAAATACGTGCAAGCCGTCCTGCCTGTCCAGAAGGCTGAACAGCCTCCGCCACCCGCTGCTGCCTATCCGATTCCCGGCGAGGGGATCGAACGGGATCATCTGGGCCTGGCCGGCCGGCACCTCCGGGTACACCGCAAATGTGCGTCCGGACGGCTCTCTTTCCAGCGACAGTGCTGGTTGGTGTCCGAGAGCGCAGAGGGTGCGATATATTGTGGAAAGCCGCTCGAAATAGAGCTCACTCCGAGACCACAATTGCCTGCTATAGGCCTCCGGGTGACTTCCATCGATTCGCTCGATTGATGTAAAGATCCGCGACGTGACCCTATCAGGCGCCGGCTCCGGCACATGCTGATCAAGTGTAACCGGTATGAGGCGCCTGGTCTGAGTCAGGTAGCGCAGCATAGTTTCGAGTTGCCCCAGGTGCCGTTTTGACCCATCACGGAACGGGTGCATGAGCACCGAAACGTGCTCACCACCATCAGCGCGGGATCGGACCAGGGCCGAGTCGATGAGCTTGCGCGTGGCAAACCAGGGTAGAGAGTAGGTTTCCACCGGAATCGGAACAAGCCAGATGCTTCCATCCTCGGTATTAACTGGTAGAGGCTGAGAGGACGGCCTCCGGTAGGCAAAGGGCCGGTAGTGGTGCTGCGAGAACGCTACGCAATAGCGCAGTCCAGCCGAAGCGAGGGCGCGGATCGTGTTCGCGTCCATTCTGAATATGAAATTGGCTCCGACCACTGGGTAATGCTTGCGGAATTCCGCCACATGCTCGATCAGGCGGTCCTGCTGCTCCTCGAGTGGTAGACCGGCCAGCCATTCATGGTACGGCCCGTGGATTCCGATCGCGTGGCCGTGGGCCGCCAGGGCTGGCAGGAGATCAGGACAGAGGTGATGAATGAACCCTGTCACAAAGAACGTTGCACGAACGCCGTATATATCGAGCAGTTCCAGGATGCGGGGCATCCCAAAGAGCACACACCCGATCTGTTCAGTGTCAAAGATCAGCGAGAATGTGCCCAGGGCCTCAGGAGACATCGACACGCTCGGGGGCTCCGGGGCTGGCAGCTTGAGCTTTCCGGTTGTGCCCTTGAGCGCGGAGAGGGCGGCCTGGGCCTGGACCCATGCCATGTCAGGATCGATGCCACTGAATGACGAGTAGCCCGTACGAAGCCTCCGTATCATGCTGCCAATCATCCGACGCTCAAAGACCTGGTCGTTACGGGAGTAGAGGACAAGCTTGATACCCGTCTCGTCGACCTGACGCGCGATGGAGTCTGCCTCGGTTTCCATGTCGGCATACCTCACCACGCGGACTGCCACCCGGTCCAATCCATCCAGTGCAAGTCCATCCAGGTTGAGGGCATCCCGGTCTGCAGGGTCTATCAGCACTAATGCAGCATCACCCACGATCTTTTTCCTTTGGTTGAGTCAGGCGACTGACCTGCTCTATGTATTCTCTGGATATTGAGCGCCAGTCGAACACGCTCTCTGCCAGCCGGCGCGCCCGCCCACCCATGGCCTCTCGCTCGTCTTTGCTCCACGATGCAGCCCGCCGGATCGCATTCGATAGCCCTTCCGCCGTTGGCTCGCTGACCAGGCCACACCCATATTTGCTCACGAAGCTGGCTGTCTCATCCGTGTTGGTTACAATGACCGGCCGGCCCATGGCCAGGTATTCGGCGAACTTGCTCGGGAGCCCGCCGCGCATAGCTCTATGTTTCGTTCGAGGAATTATCAAGACATCGGCGCGGGTGAGGCGCTCGATCAGGTCTCGCTTCGGCATCCAGTCCTCCAGGGTCACGCGGTCTGCGAAGCGTCTGCCGATGGTGCTCTTGAGCATCTGATCATCCGGCGAGAAGCCGATCAGGTGTAACCGCAGACGCTCTTCATTGGCCTGGGCAAAGCCCTCGATCAGTGTATCTATAGCCTGCCAGGCCTGGAAGCCTCCGGCGTAGCAGACGTCTATTTGCCCGTTGGTTACCGGTAATACCGGCGTGATTGCTGAAGTATCAGCGCCATTGCGGGCGATGATTACCCGTTCTGCCGGGACCCCCTTCTTCAGGTAATGCTGACGGAAAGGCTCAGAGACCGTGACCAGGAGATCTGCCACGCGTAGCGCAAGAGATGAGATAATGATCGCCTGTAGGACCAGGAAGGCCCCGCGCGGGGTTGGATTTGCCTGCCATTCGAGCCTGGTTTCAAGTACCTCATCGCCGTGCGCATCGAATACCACTATGTGCGAATGCCGTGCTCTGGCGGCCGCTGCTGCGACCGTGGCCCCGGCGCCACCAGCGTGGATTGTGTTGAATCCCTCTGCCCGCCGGGCGATTGCCCCGGCGTTCAGTGGAAAAGCCAGGTGCGGCCGGTTAAAGCGCAATTCGCGTAGAGAGAGGCATCCGTTCGGTACACCTATCGAGTCCAATCCGCCACGCAGCCCGTCCATTCGCGTCTTGTAGGCGTCAGCCGTCTTCGTTGTCTCCTGCGAGCGGTTATACAGGAAGAGGACCCGCATGTTTGTCTCCATATCCGTTACCATCAGCTCGTTCTCGCTGAGGTCAACGGGGACTGCTTAATCATGTCGAGAATGCACTCGCTCATCTGGGCGCCCAGCCGCTTCCAGCTACGGGAGCGGGCGTAGCTAATACCTGCCTCCCGGCGTCTCTTCGCATGCCCGGGGTCTTGTAGTAACGATAGGGCTGCCTCGGCGAATGCCTCGGGGGTGAATGGTATGTGCAGTCCCGCGCCCGACTCCCCTATCAGGAGCTCTGCCTCACCGCCTCCGGAACAGATGACCGGCAGACCGGCAGCCATGTACTCCACCAGCTTAAGTGGGGAAGCGTACTGCCGGAAGGCATCCTGCCTCGAGGTTGCGACGCCGATGTCGGCTTCCGCCATCAGGGCCGGCAGTTCTTCGTAGGGCAGCATTCCGGTGAAGCGCACCATGTCGCCCACTCCCATTGATGTGGCCAGGTTCTGCAACTCCTCCATGGCAGGGCCATCGCCCGCAATAAGGAAGCGGATATCCGGGATGCGGTCTCTAAGAATCGGCAGCGCCCTGATTGCCAGGTCGATACCCCATCGTGCATCGACACTACCGCTGTATATCAATGTGGGGGGATGAAAAGCACGGTCGTTCGCTCTCTGAAAGAGTTCGAAATCGACCCCGTTCGGTATGACTGCGGTCCGGCGTGCTCCCTGTCGTTGTCGCAGTTCTGCCAGCGGCCGGCTAACCGATATGATGCCGTCCGCCAGCCGCACGTAAATGCCCTCGCGCCAGGTCATCAGGCCTGACCAGCGGGGGGCGACGTACGATGGGAAGTAGTCCCAGTCGCTGTAGATCAGGTGTTTAATCCGTCCGGTGCGTATCAGGATGGCAGCAAGCAGGGCGTTATCGGGGTGCCCTACCACGCCCACATCGTAGACGGGAGCCAGTACCGGGCGCAGGTTGGCGTATATCCACAGGTCCTCAGCCAGCATCTCAAGAGGCCCGGGCATGTGCAGCCGGCGGACAAGTATCTGCCGGGTGGCGCCGTCTCGCAGGCTCTCTACACGGTTGGAAATTACATTACGAATTCCGCTTGCCAGGCGCCGCCACCTCGAGGAAGGAGGCCCTCCGTAAAAATTGACGTATCCAACGATGTCGATGCTCTGGCTGTGGGGGGCAAGTCCACGTGGGAGATGGCGCGCCGGGCTGTTGAGCCTGTGCCGGAAATTGCTTCCGGAGACGAACAGCACGTTACCCAGGGGTCTTCCGGCCTTTGGGCTATCTTCCGTCTTGTGTTCACGGGCAATCATGGAGCACCTACCCTCTATCCGCCGGTGGCATAACTCCACCTCTTCCGTGGTGTACTGGTTGGGGCATAACCTGACTCGTCTCCGAGTCTGTCCGCTGCCTACCGGTTGTAGTTGCTTCTTCCAGTGTCCGGGCCAGTTGTCCTGCCAGGACAGGGCGATCAAACTCGTTGATGCCGTCGCGTCTGATGCGAACCGGCTCACCTCTTTGGCGGGATTCGAACAAACCGAGCAGCGTTCTTGCGATGCCCCGCGCGTCAGCAGGGTCCAGCGTTGCTCCGAGGTCAAACTTCTCAACCAGGTCCTGTGCTGCCCCAGGGTGGCTCAGCAACAGGATCGGAGGTCCGCCGATTGCCCAGTACTCGTAAATCTTGCCTGGTACCAGCGTTGAGAACTTCTCGTAATTAATCGCAAGCAGGGTATCTGCGCACTGAAGCAGGCGTACGAACTCCGGGCGTGGCAGGTAGCCCACCTCTTCCACTGCGTCCTGCAGACCCATCTCCTTGACCCGGTCCCGGTAAGCATCCGGCAGGCTGCCGGTGAATACCAGGCGGATCTTCCGGCCTAACTCCGGCTCGTTCTGCCGAATCAATCTCAGCGCGTCAAAGACCGGCTCCGGACTGCGGTGCCAGTCATCGGCCACGGTTAGAAGGCCCGCATGAACGATCGTGAACGCGCCTTCAGGAGACCGGGCCTCTATTGGCGCCGCGGCCGGGTAGTCGGCCAGATCGACACCATTGGGGATGTAAACAAACCTGGCCTCCGGCGCGTGTGGGTAGCGTTGCCGGAAGGCATCACGACTCCGTGGGGTTACCAGGATTACCCGTGCCGCAGTTCTCACCGTCCATCGTTCCAGCAGACGGTTCACCGCTTGCACGAGCGCTGGCCTTGTCCGGCACCACGGGGTATCCACCCAGTCGTCGCGGAAGTCCAGCACCAGCGGCCTGCCGGTAAGCCACTTGAGCAGCATACCTGCAACAGCTGCCGAATGAGGCGGACAGGTGGCAAAGATAGCCTGCACTCTATCTTTGCGGATGATTTCCCTGCCGGCGCGCACTGCAAAGGGAAGCCAGGTGATATTCTCATCCGGGACAAGCAGCCAATGCTCTGCCCACCGCTTCAGCGCACGCAGCGTATTGACCACCAGGCCAGCCGCCCGGCTCTGTTCACGAGCTGCCCGGCCTCGGGCCACTACGCCGGCCGGTGGCTCCCCGGCTTGGGTCCGGCGTATCGCTACCTCCGGAGGCAGCTCTTGCAACAGTTCTTCGCTGCCCTCACGACGTAAATGCTCATATTCCTGCCGGTCATCGACCGTCAGTACGATCGGGTGCCATCCGAGCCTGGGCAGGTATTTGAGGAACTTGATGACTCGGATCGATCCGCCTGCCGAGAAGAACGGCGGAAATATATAGCTCACCACGAGGAGCCTGCGCTCGTCTGTCTTACCCTGGGTTGGCAACATGGCATGCCTCGTGCTTCATCTCTGTTCTCTCTGTGTTCGCTTGATCACCCGTATCTCCCAGTCAAACCGTACGTTGGTCAGCGGGATCTCCGCCCGCCAGAGCCCGGTAAGTATGAGGTTTCTTTGCCTCCGGCCGTAAGCGGACGAATGCCAGCCACTCGTGATCTGCAGTAGGACCGTGCTGGGGCACCTGACGGTGGCAACAGCCCGGCTACCTTCACTGACCAGGATGCAGTTCCTGTCACCTGCCTGGTGCAGCGCCAGCCCCGGGGCGAAGTGGAAGTACCAGGACAACTCGTGGATTCCGTTGCTTTCCAGATAATCGGTAACCTGCCAGATACCGGCATCCGTATGGTTGACCTCACGCCGGTGCAAGACTCCGGACGCTGACATCAGCTCGCCGACGACGCGATGGCTGTCCGAGTCAATGCACCTCGCTCGCGGGGTACGCCGCCAGGCAAAGTCATTTTGTGTGGAGGCTTGCTCGCGCCCATCTATGACCAGGGCGTTGTGCGCTGCCGTTTGCCGGAAAGCATCGCGCTGTGGCCCCCAGTAGATGTATGTGCCCGAGTCTACCAGCAGCGGGCGTCCGTTACCCCAGAGCTGGAGACTGAGGAGGTCACAATGAGCATGGGCGCACTGTCCCTCACCGCCCAACCCGAACTCTCCACAACGGAAGAAGGCGATATCCGTATCTGCAGCCCACGCATCACGCATCACATATACACCGGCATCCATGAAGGCCATCGATGTATCGCCCGGCTGCCGGGCGGAAAGGCCTTCCCATGTTGCCTGCCCCTCGTCTCCTGTCAGCCAATATGCCTCCTCGTCGAACTGAGAGGCCGCGTACTTCCAGTCCTCTCGCTGGAACAGCACCGCTCCGCTCGACAGAAGGGGCCGAAAATCCCAGAATGGCCTGCCGGGACCCAACCCCAGGGCTCGGCCGTCGTCGGCATCTCCCCACATGGGGGAGGCGCCATCCGGTGTGGTTAGATAAAGCACATAGTTGATCATCTTTTCCAGCGTGCGTTCTATGACGGCCACTCGTGGGAGTAGGCCTCTGTGCCCCAAAGACGCAACTACTAGCAGGAATTCAGCAACAAAGCGATGGTAGCCGGTTGCCTGTTCTTTGTTTACCCCGTCCTCGTGGGTTTGCGCCGGGACCTGCTCCTCCAACAACCGCAGGCCCTTGTCACGCCACCTTGCCGCCTCCAGGAATTCAGGGAATGCCGCTCCCATCACGGCCAGTCCGGTTGCCTCGCCGATCAGGTGGTTGTTCGGAACGCTTTCCCAAACTGTAAGGTGACTTTCCAGGTACCTCGTCTGGCGGTAAAGGCTCTTCAAAAAGTCTCTGCCAGCCTCCTCACGGAAGAACGTGGAACCCCGGAAGAACTGGAAGGCCAGTGTCCAGGCAATGAGACGGATGGCCACTTCCAGACTGCTAAACCAGTTGACTCCGTGCTGGATGGGGTTGCTCTGGATCCAGCTCTTTATGTGGGTAGCGAAAGTCTCTGCGTAGCTCTCCTTGCCGGTGAGCCAGTACGCCATGCCCAACACGACCAGGTGCTGATGCCGGTTCAGCTCCCAGACCAGCTTGGTATCGGCTGGACAATCGGGGGACCAGATCAGAGCCCTCAATCTGTCGATATGTAGCTGTGGCCAGTGCCAGCCACTTATCGGGTCCCGGTGCCAGTCGATGTCCGCATCATGATGTGCGGCGTGCCCGAGCAGTTCGAACTCGCCTCGGCATGCCGAATCTGCCAATGCGATTATCGTTGGCACGCGCTTTGGATAGCGCTGACGGAAGAAATGGGCCGCCCCTTCAGGCGAGTCATGGGGCAGTAGCAAGGACGAGCCCGGGCGGTCAGCAAGGTGTTCTAACAGGTCACTTACGGTATCCCATTGTCCTGTAGTTCGTGCAAGGAGATCTGCATCGCTCATGTTGCGGCGCGCCTTAACGCTCCACCAGGCCGAGCGGCTGTAAAGGCTAGAGACAGCCTCGATGTGCCCCCAGGCCTGCCGGACGCTGCCAAGCAGTCCCAGCTGCTGGCTGCGCCGTACGTAGTGGCTGACAGTACCCGTCACTCCGGTAATCTCCCGTCTATTTAGGCGACGCCTTAGCGGCGGCCGTGTTCGGACCAGGCGAGACCAGCCTTATCAGGGCGGCCGGTGAGATCTCGCGGAAGACCCATAGTCCGATGCCGTATGCCAGCCCTCCCACAAGCACGGCAGCCATTACCGTGATCGCCTGCGACAGGGAGGTGCCGGAATCAATAAGAGCCTGAACCAGTAGCATGGCGACAGCCATGACCCCTGATGCCGCCAGGATGCGAACTAGCGACTTGACCGGCCAGCGCCAGGTGAGGAACCGTGACGATAATATGCCCTGCGATCCAGCCAGAATGCAGAAGGAAACGGCTGCGCTCGCTGCAGCGCCCATGTACCCGAATATGGGAACTGTCAGGAAGCTGATGGCGAGGCTGGCTCCAGCCGCGATAAACTGAGTAATGGTTATCAGTCGCGTGCGATTGGACACAAGTATCCCCAGGCTCCCGAGCTGTCCAAGCCCGAAAGCCATGCTTGAGATTGCGACTAACCAGATAGCCCGATAGCCCTCGAAGTAGGGTTTGTCTGCCAGCAGACTTACAACTGGCGCCGCAATAATGGAGATACCTACGACGGCCGGGATGACGAACATCAGGAACATACGCGTGATCATGGTGAGACTTTCTTCCGTTGCCCGTCGGCCCCGTTCCTCCCACGTGCGCATTAGGATCGGTCCGGGGACCATCAAGAACAGTCCAACCACCAGGTCGATGCTGCGTCCGGAGATGTTATATGAGACGGAATAAAGCCCCACTTCGTATGTTCCTCGGAAGGCCTCGATGATGTACCTGTCTGATAAACGGAGACTCCAGAGGGCCAAATTGCCAAGCGCCAGCGGCCAGGCGTATCGCCACAAGTGATTAATAGCAGCCCTATCGATGTGTTCGCGCCGGACCCCGGTGCGTCCCGTAGTCAAAAGTACAAGCGGAACGATGGGAATCAGTAACGCCAGGGCCTGTCCCCATAGCATGCCCTCCGCGCTCATCCCTAAGAGCAGTATCAGGGCCAGGCTAAAGGCCACGCCGCCGTAGCGGTTGAACAGCTCGAAGACGGTATACTGCCTGCTCTTTTCCTGGGCGCGGACAACTTGCATGAGTGTCGCGAACAGTCCGTTGACGACGAACAAGACGATTGACGCCCATAATAAGGGATACAGGCCCGGGGAAATCGAAGACCGGAAAGCTATCAACACCGCAACGCTGATGCCAGCTACGAGCAAGCTTATCCCCGCTACGCTGGTTAACAAGGATGCGAAGTAAGCCGGCAAACGGGACTCGATCCTGTAGGCAGTGTAGAAACGAAGCGCTCCGGCGATCAAGCCCGTACTGGTTCCTGCGAGTAAGAACTCTGAGATGCCGAATGCCAGCATGTAGTTGCCATACTGGTCAGGCGAGAACAGACGCGTGAAAATAGGTACGGTAATGAAGGCAGTGAGCGCGGGCAAGAACTTGGCAGGCAAGTATGATAGCAGGTCAGTAGCGATTCGCTTTTGCATAGCTATGCCTTGCTCAAGCGGTAAGCCACTTCGTTCATGCCCATCATCACCGGATAGATGACTAAAGCCCAACTCTGCACGAAGTGAGGCGCGACCCAATTGCTGACTAACATCCCGGCAAAGGCCGCTCCAAATCCAATGTAAGCACTCCTGAACCGCTCATCACGAATTTCGTGCATGTGACGCAAGGTGCGTAACAGATAGGCCGCACACAACCACAGGAACGGCAACAGCCCGACCGACCCCATCATGACGGCAATCCATAAGTAGGCATTGTGCATATACTTGTAGCTCCACGTCCCGAAGTCGTTGGTCTCCGCCTCGACCTCCAGGGGAGGGCGGTATGCACTAGCCATGCCCAGGCCGAACAGAGGATGCTGCGCGATCTGGCGGACGGCGTAGTAGTTCTCCATATCCCTCCACTGCATGCTGCTATCAGTCCTGGACGGGTCTTCAAGCATCGAGCCGAGGCGGACAGCCGAGGCGTATACCTGGCGGCCGATCTGGCCCGGCTGAACAGTCAGCAATACAGCCAGGACCACCAGAGTTACCCCCAGGGCGGGCGTAAGCCGCTTCATCAGGCGAAGGCGCTCCTGGGCTGAGATCATAACCAGCAGGGCAAGGCAGCTCAGGGCGATTGTTAGCCAGTAGTTACGTTGGTAGCTGCGGGATAACCAGAAGAGCAGTCCACCAAGCGCTGCGAATCGCCAGAGCTTGCCTCCCTCTTGGGCCATGGCGATCGATGCCAGGGCCACCGGTATCATCACGTATAACAGGCGGTCACCAGCCATATAGATACGAGTGACCCCATCAAACGAACGCCCGGCAGTTTCCAAGGCGACATCGCTAATAGACATCAATGGCAGGTCAGAGAAGAAGCTGGGGAAGATCACCCCTATGAGCAAGGCGCCCGAAAGCAACCATAGCCCAACCATCAGCCGGTTCAGCGACCTCCCATCGCGCACGAGTCCGATGACGGCGAAAAAGGCCAGCCACTGGGTCACTACCCTGGCGGTGCGAAAAGATTCGTTGGCGCTCACATTGAAGCTAATTACAGCATTGGCTATCGAAAGCAGAATGGCCCCACAGAAGAGCAGCAAAGGGAGGCTCAATGGGGAAGCAAGCACTCGCAGTCCCGACCTGAACGTGACGCGCAGGAAAACCAGCCCGAGTAGGTAGGCCAGAACCAGGTCCGGGATCTGCATGCTGATTGGTCCGGCGTGTAATGAGGGGAGCCAGTCTGTATCTACCACTCCATTCCCAAGACCGACCAGCACCAGGATCCCAAACTCCGGCCAGCGTATGGTAAGGACCGCAAAGGCCAGTCCTCCCACCACACCGGCGACCAGCTTTGGGTTATCGACAAAATAAGTGGCAACGATGACAGCCAGGCCAATCGCACAGCCGGACAGAATCATCAAGGCCAGCCTGGAAACAGACCGGATGTCTTGATCAAGCAATGGCCGTCCGATTCCCGGTATTCCTGGATGCCCTTTGGGCCGGACCATCCGGACTGGCTGCGCGGGTGGATACCCCATGCTTAGGTAATTACCTGAGCCAGGGGTTGAGAACTAATCGGCTTTCTTCTCATAGAAATCAGAGCGGTTCACCTCTACAATCCTTAACGAGCTCATCGGGAAATCCGCAAGATCGTCGCCGGAGAGAAGACCCTCCCACGGACTGGGATCGAGCACCACTTCACCGGAAACGTCGATTGCCAGAAATTCCTGTGCGTATATCGCAGTTGCACTGCCAGTATCGCCTAACCACGCTCCATGGGTCTGGAGAGCCCTGGCAATTATCCTTCCGCCTTCCGTCAGATTCAGCTCGTTGACATCTATACTTGGGTCAAGCTGAAACCTGGCGCCCACGGGCACAGCGTTTGGATCAGAGGAATAGCCATCACTGCCCAAAGCCGGCCATACCGGCTGGCGTGAGGCCGCTGCGCCGTCAATTGATATAACCAGGGCGTGGTCAATATGTCCCTGCCGGATCTCTTCCGGGGTGATGAGACCGGCGAACTTGTTCCAACCGGAGGCCCTGCCACCCCACCGGCCTCCGCCATGGTTTCGGAGTCCGTCTCCAGTCTCAGAAATGTCCGTCCAGCCGAAAGCTCCGGCAACCCAATCTTCACGGACTCCATCAGATCGTGTCAGCGCCCAGAAGCTCCACGCGCGGTTGGGGATTACGCTGGTATCGATTATGACAGCGTTACCATCACTGGTCGGATCGGGCAAGGCTTCGTCTGGGATGGGGACATCATTCGTGCAGAACGAAACGTGGTCCGGGTAACATACCCTTCGTCTGGGGGTGTTTGCGTCCGCATAGTATACTGGCTGCGACCACACCTGATTCACTCCCGACAGGATTATAGTTGCATGTTCTGGATCATCGAGTTGTGCCAGTAGCGCCTGCATCATCCGGTTAGTGTTGGGGCTGATATTCTGGTCTTGCCCTATGGGCCGGTTCCAGATACTGTTTGGATGAAACGGCACCGCGACGTTGTTTGGTGTATGCGGGGCGTCGTCTGGCATCTCCGGCCATGAATCCGGTGGGCCCAGGCCCAGTGTGTCTCCGCACAGGACGGAATCCGACTGTGTACACGAGGCTGCTCTGAGAACGGAGGTCCCAAGGGTAAGCCCAACTCCAGCCAAGGCGATCTGCCCAAGGAATTCCCTGCGTGTAATCTGTTTGCCGGCACCTTTTGCCACGTTCCCCCCGGATCTGCCTTGTGCCATAAGCTCAGACTATTCCTCTCATTGCTATGTGAATGATCGGATAGATGCCTGGTGCAGCTTGGGCCGTCTTTCTTCCTCTCACAGGGTTGCCGTCTTCTTCTCCGCGGGAGACCTTCCTGCCCGCCGGGCTCTTTCGCTGTAGTAGGCATATAGCCGGGACCATGGAGCCCGATTAACGACTACTCCGCTCACTTTGGCCCTTACTTCGGTGAGAGATTGAAGTGTAAGGCGGATATGCTTTCGTTCAGTGTGACGCAAGGATGTGACCACGACTACGCAATCCACCAGTGTTGCCAACACGGTCGGGTCAGCTACGGATAGATAGGCAGGCGCATCTACCACCAGATAATCGCAGTCGTCTCTTACGGTCCGGATTAATGGCCCGAGTTCGGAGGGTGTCATCCACTCGGGGGGAACATAGGAAGTGCGTCCGGAAGGCAGCAGCCTCAGATTGGGAAGCGGAGTGTCTGCTATGACCTCGTCCAACGTATGTTTTCGGTGAAGGATATCAGTGATGCCTGGGCTCTTAGGGAGGTTCAAAATGGAATTAAGACTGGGTCTCCGGAAGTCCATATCCATAGCTACTACCCTGTGCCCCGCCTCGGCCAGGGCCACGCTCAAATTTGCGGCCACGGTGGACTTACCGGCCCCTGGTTCCGCGCTGGTAATCAGAATCGAGGCAGGACTGGCTATCCCTTCGGACAAGAGCAGGCGGGCACGTAGCTGCTGATAGGCAGATTCCGGTGGAACACGGCCATCTGCGTACGCTGCCAGACCGCCTTTTCGGCGCAGGGGTTGTTGGCGCCTATCTGGCACCTGGCCCAGCAGTGGCAGAGCAGTCAACTCTTGAACATCCTCCACGCTCCGCAAGGTGTCATCCATGGCCTCAAGCACGAAAGCCAGGATTATCCCCGCTAACAGTCCGCCCATCAATCCAAGAGCCGCGTTAAGTGGTCTCTTAGGAGACGTTGGTGATTCAGGCAAATCAGCTGCCTCGAACACTGTGAGTGCGTTGGCGCGTAGCTGCTCGTTGGCTCGAGCGTTTTCATACCGTTGCAGCAGGTCACCATAGATGTCTTGACGAAGAGCTACGGTTCGCTTCAGCTCATCAGCTTGCGGGCTGGGTGGTGCGCTTGCGCCTGTGGAGTCGGAAGAACCAGAGGCACGTACTGCAGCATTATAGGCTGCTTGCGCAACCTCCAGGTCAGCCTTGGCCTGCCTCAGCTGAAATTCCAGCGTCTGGCTGGCGTTCGGTGTGGTCCCTTTGTTGAACAACGGGTCTCGCATAATCAGGACATTGGCCAGAGTATTGGCGGTATCACGCGCTATGGCGGGGTCCCGGTGCGAGGCGGTTACCTTGAGCAACTCGGTTTCCGCCACAAGCTCAGCGCTTACTTTCGGACGTGAATCCAGGTTGAGCTGGCCTGCAACTTCGTCCAATACAGCTCCACTATTGGCTATCTCTACATAGGTATTGCTCAGACGGGTAGGCCAGATACCTCCGCTGGAATCAAAGACTCCGCCGGGGGCCGGCGAGAGACGCAAAGTGGTTGTCGCACTGTAGGCGGGAGGAAGAACATAACTCAACGACAGAGCTACTGCCAGGGCGGCCACCGAACAAATGGCAATCAGCCACTTGTGGCGCCATACTATCTGGAAATATGCTTTCAGTTCTGAGTTGAAGCTCAATTCTTCCCCCTACAAGCTTTCTGCTGAACCCGTCAGGTGTACTAAGTCTGTACGCAGGTTCAGGTAAGGCACCCGGGCCTGGGCCTCTTCCGGTGCCGGCAATTCAAGCGACTCCTGCCTGCCTCCGTTCTGGAGCGAGCGTTCAGCGGCTTCCAGTATCCGTACCACCTTCAGTCCATCCCACCCGTCTGTAAGCGGCCGCGCGTGGTTCTCTATGCACTCAATGAAGTGGCAGCACTCCAATCGTAGCGGCTCTTCGAAGTTCAGGTAAGGAACGACGATATCGCCGTAACGGTAGCTGCACTGGAAATCACCGAAGCTATTGGTCCGCGGAGGCACCTCCACACCTTTGTCGTACACCCTGATCTTCTCCAGGCTCTCCACGTCGTCGTAGACCACCATCTTCTTGCTGCACACCAGCGTGAGGCGCCTTACCTTGCGCGGATCGAGCCAACTCAGGTGAAGATGCGCCATAACGTCATCAGGGAATGCCATATTCAGGTGCACGACATCATAGACACCGTCGAAGACACAGGCCGTACCCTGGGCGCTGATACTGACCGGAAATGTACCAAGGAGATAAAGCAGGATGGAAACATCATGGGGCGCCAGGTCCCATATGACGTTAAGACCCCGCTGGAATAGTCCAAGGTTCAGTCGGGCCGAGTCCAGGTAGTACACGCGTCCAAGGCCACCATTGCCGATCATGGCCTTGAGCGCACGAACGGCAGGGTTGTACTTGAAGGTATGTCCGACCATCAGGACCAGCCCGCGAGCGTCCGCCATAGTGATCAACTCTTGAGCGTGGCGGCTGTCAAGGGTCAGCGGTTTCTCCACCAGCACGTTCAGGCCGTGATCGAGACACTCTCTCGCCAGCTTATAGTGGGTCGCCGGGGGCGTAGCAACTACTACTCCATCCAGTCCCATGCTGAAAAGGTCCCGGTAGTCACTTGAAGTCACAATGCCGGGGTAGGTGTTCCTAATATGGGACAGCCGGTCTTCTCTCAGATCCGCTATTGCCACCACATGAGAAGAGCGTATCTCGGTCAGATTCCGGACCACGTTCGGTCCCCAGTAGCCAAAGCCTATTACTCCTAGCTTTGTCAGCTTCATGTTCTACCTCCCATCATGCCACCCAATCCTATCGTCTCTGTCGTCATGTCGCCCGGCTGGGCCGGCAGGGGCTCACCTGGAACAGTGACATCAGGCGAGTCCCATGCGGGCGCGTACTGGGAGATGCCATGTACCGGTACCTCTATTACCGTTGCCTTATCGGCATTAAGGGCATCTTTTAAGGCCGTCCCAAGATCCGACAACCCATTAATTCGAACACCTCTGACTCCGAAGGCTTCAGCCAGCTTGACGAAGTCAGGGTTTACCAGGTCAACCCCGATGAATCTGCCTCCACCCTTCCGTCGCTGGAATTCTTTCGGAGCTCCGTAGCAATCATCGTTGGCAATGATCACCACAATTTTGACTCCATACTGGATAGCGGTAGCCAGTTCCTGACAATTGGCCAGAAAACCCCCATCGCCCGTAAGGGCCACCACCTGCCGTTCGGGCTGGGCTACCTTCGCTCCTATGGCGGATGGAAGGGCAAAGCCAATGGTCCCAAAGTAGGTGCAGGAATGGTACGTGCGCGCCTGGTATACCTCGAAGGCTGTGTCGGCCCAGGTGCCCAGCATGGTAAGGTCGGCGAAGACAACGGCATCTCTGTCCAGAAGAGATCTGACTTCTTCGAGAGCACTTACCTTGACCGATCCTCTTTCACGGAGCGCTTCCCGTCTTTCGGTCTTGATCGATTCCAACTCCTGCTTCCTGGACGGCCGAGGTTGTCCGGTTGTCCTCAGATGGACCAGCAATTGGGATAGAACTTCTTTAGCATCTCCCACAATGCCCAATTTCACGGGGCAACTCTTGCCAATCTGGCTCTCGTCGATATCGATCTGAAACAAGTTCTGCACGGGGATCAGCCCCAATGGTCCTTTGGTTGCCGCCATTAACCTTGTGCCAACTGCCAGCACCAGATCGGCCTCTTGTGCGATCTCTAGCTCCGGGCCGTAGAAATCGTGACTGGCGCCCTGGCAGAGATAATGATCGTCTGGTATTGCGCCCTTTCCGGAGACCGTCGTCATGACAGGTGTTTGAAGGAACTCGGCTAGAGCTACAAGCTCATCGGTAGCACCGGACCGGGCCACTCCTCCGCCAGCCCAGACCAATGGCTTGCGGGCACGAAGCAATGCAGTAGCAAGCCGGAGGACCTTCTCGGCATCTCCCTTCGGCTTTGGGCGATTCGAGCCTTTAGTAATCTCGATTTCAGCTTTCGAGCTCAATACCCCCGCTGGTATCTCCAGATAGACCGGCCTTGTGCGGCCGGACAGGGCGTAAGCCACCGCCTCGTGAATCGCTGACGGTATTTCTTCCAGCAGTTCGACCCTGCGTCCCCATTTGACCAACGGAGCAACTACCCCCAACTGGTTGTCCATCTCGTGTATAACGCCCCGGCCCTGCCATGTTTCTCCAAAATCCATTCCACTGGAAATAAGCAGCACCGGTGATGACCCAGCATAGGCGCGCCCGATACCTGTCAGGGCATTGCACACCCCAGGCCCTCCGATTGTAAGAGTTACTCCGAGCCTGCCGGTAACACGAGCGTACGCATCGGCCATGTAGGCTGCGCACTGTTCATGGCGAACGGTGATGTGCTTTATCCCAGGTTCGTTGTATAGAGCATCGTAGATCGGGTTCATCTGAACACCAATGATGCCGAAGACAGTATCTACCCCGTTCTCCTTCAGAGCTAGAACTACAGATTCGCCCCCTGTCATGACAGCCATCAAGCCTTCCCCAAGCCTTTGCGCAAGATACTGAGTTTAAGGGCGCTCCAGGGCGTCATCATGAGGATCTTGAAATCCAGCCACAACGACCGATGGCGCATGTACCAAATGTCGGCCCTGGCAGCCATATCAAAGTCAACCCCCCTGATTGCGGTTACTTGCCACAGCCCGGTTAGTCCCGGCCTAGCAGTCAGCCGGAGGTAGTGCCAGTTCTCATAGGCTTCTACTTCAGAAGGCGCTGCCGGTACAGGGCCGACCAAGCTCATGTCACCAGTCAACACACTCCATATCAACGGGAGTTCGTCTAACCTGGTTCGGCGCAGCAAACAGCCTATCCCGCTCGCGCAAGATCGGATGCCAGAACGGTGCCCGTCTGTTCGAAACCTGTAATACGTAAACCGGTCCAGCTCCTTTCGGCAGTTGTTTGACCCTGATGTGGAAGGGCGTGCTCTCAATACCACTCCCTCGTGCCTGGAGAGGACCGGGCCTCGCGATTCCAGTTTGAGTAATACAGCTATCGCCAGCATGACCGGCGATAGTATGGCCAGCGCAACGATTGACGCCAGGATGTCCAGCAATCGTTTGCAGGTGCTACTCATCGTTCTCCTTATCGTGCCAGGCCGGACGAGATGCACTGGCGGTGGTCGCCTGTAGCGATGGCGAGTCTCCCTCCGGTTGTGGATTTCGGCAATGGACGAATTGCCCTTCGAAATTGCGTAGAACAAATTCGTTGGCGGTGCGGTCCAAAATGTATCTGGGCTGGAGCGGAATCTTCCCACCTCCGTTGACAGCGTCCACAACGAAAGTGGGGACTGAGAAACCCGAGGTGTGGCCAGTCAATCCCTCCACGATGTCGATTCCTGTCTCGATCGAAGTACGGAAATGCTCCGTCCCGCGGACCTCATCGGCGTGATACAGGTAATACGGCCTTACTCGGATCTTCAGCAGCTCGTGAACGAGCCGCATCTGTACGGCTACTGAATCATTGATTCCCCTCAGCAATACGGACTGGTTATTCACCGGCACGCCTGCGCGCATCAGCTTTTGCACGGCTTGGGACGCCTCCGGTGTGACTTCGTTCGGATGGTTGAACTGGGTGTTCAGCCAGATAGGTCCGTATTCCTCTACTATCCTGCAAAAGCCTTCGTCGATACGCTGAGGTAGCACTACCGGAAAGCGCGTGCCGATGCGGATGATCTCTACGTGCTCGATCGCTCGCAATCTCTTCAGGATCAATCCCAGCCTGGCATTGTCAAGGACCAGGGGATCGCCCCCGGAGATGATGACATCACGTATGGCAGTGTTGTTACGGATATAGTCTATCCCGGCTTCGATAACTGAAGCGGACCGGACCCAGCTGATCCCATGGCGCCATTCACGCTTGCGCGTGCAGTGGCGGCAGAAGACAGGGCAGATGTCAGTTACTACCATCAGCACCCGGTCAGGGTAACGGTGCACCAATCCCGGCACAGGCGAGTGGCTCTGCTCTTTGAGTGGATCATCCTCACCAATCCCGGCGCAGGCCGTTTCCTCAAGGGAAGGGACCGATTGCCGCAGGACGGGATCGCTGAGGTCGTCTCCACTGGCGAGAGCTACGTAGAAAGGAGTAATCGAGAGTGGGTACTCCTTGCTCACATGCTTCAACCGGCAACTCTGATCACGCGTCAACGCCACGAGCCTCGCAAGTTGTTCCACTGTGGTTATTCTGTTTTGGAAATGCCATTTCCAGCTGTTCCACTGGTCCTCGGTCGGGCGGAACACCTCCCATACTCTGCCCCTGAGCCCCGACATCGTCATGCCATCGCCCTCTCGTTGGCCCATTGAGTAGCCACGTCTGTCCTCGATTCTCATGTCCAATAGCTCTACCCTCCGATTCCTCTATTGGGACTTAATGGAGAGGTGATGTGACAAACCTACAGGTCTCATGCTTTATCTCTAGGAGCTATCTTGCAGACTGTTGCCGGTGCAGGTTACGGCCAGTTCCGACTCCCAGACGCTGATCAAGAAACCGGTACTTCCCCCGCGCCGTTCTTGGAATACTGTCCACAAAGTCCGGTTCGATCCTTACTTTGTTATGAAACTGGGCGCGCAGCTCCTCGAGGATCTGACGGGTGTCTTCCGCAGAGTAGGTGGGGGAGGGGACAATTCTGAGAGTTAGCTCTCCCTTGTTCTCCTGCAAAAACTGGAATTGCTCGACATTGTTGTAGCTCGGTGTACGAACGTTAATTGATGCCAAGGAGATAAGCTCCTCGTCAGCGGTAACGATGAACTCCTGGGCCCGGCCCTCTATCCCGGAAATCAGAGGCATGTTCCGTCCGCAGGTACACTCTCGTTGGGTGAATTGGACGATGTCTTCGGTATCATAACGGATCATCGGCATACTGTAGGTGTCAAGGCCGGTGCCGATGGCCCTTCCCAACTGGCCCTCTTCGGTAACTGGCCTGCCAGCGTCGTCAACAATCTCCAGGATGCCGTACTCCATGGACAGATGGTATCCCCGATGATGCTCGCACTCCACGGCGTCAACTGCTCGCTCAGAATCACCGTACCCGGCGAAGATTCTGCACCCGAACTGCAACTCGATTAGCTCCCTTTGCCAGCCGAGCAAGTTTTCCGACTCACAGAAGATGGCGTTCGGATGGATGCCGGATATGTCATGACGCCGCATGTAATTGGCCATCAGCCCCAGTGCCGATGGGAATGCTTCAATGTACTGGGGCCGGAACTGCCCGGCGAGCGCGACAAAACCGGGTAGGGACTGCTCGTTAAGGTGGAAAGTAGACAAGACCAATGCATTCTGTGTGGTCTCATAGTCCCACTTAATGATGCCGTCCGGTCCGTCACGACCGAGGAAGTCGTCTCGCATCACCAGCAGCCTGTCGCCAGGGCGATAACCTGCCCAGTGCCACTGCCTCATTCGGAATGCCTCTTCGTGCGCGTGTACGGTGTCGTCATAGTAGAGGACCAGGGGGGTGCCGGTGGTACCGCCAGTGGTCTTGGCATGGAGTTTTTCTGCTTTTCCGTTGTCAGGAAGGAACTTCCGGCCGTTTCTCCGGATGTCCTCCTTTTTGATAATTGGTATCTTCTTGAGGTCATCCAGCGTGGCGATATCTCTGGGAGTAAGTCCATGGTCGTCGAACAGGTCCCGGTAGAAGGGAATGTTCGTGTAGGCGTAGTCTAGCAGCCCATGCAACCTTTCTAGCTGCAGTTCCAGAAGCTGTTTCCTGGACCACCATTGCGTTTCCAGTAGCCAGTCATAGTAACGCTTGAACTCTGGGTCCTGCCAGATAGTATCAGGTCTGAAGACCCTCCGGCCGTAACCGTAAACTCGACGGAGCGTCAGAGGCTGTGCCTTCAGACGCGTTTGCAGGCCTAGTCGGACCATTCGTTGCGTACCCCCGTCAGGGTGGGCTGCCGGTCGATCATTACTGGTGGTCCGCCAGGAGTTTTTGTCTCAAGTCCGCGAGTGCCAGGTCATGAACGAAGCCCGCCTGCAGCCACTTGCGCCTATATACGACACCCGCAACTCTCTGGAGAGTGGCCCGCGGGCCTCTTTCGAACGTCTTCTTTAGAAGGCCGTCGAGCCCCGAAGACTGCCTGCTTAACTCGGACTGCATATGATCAAAATTGCGCCAGGCAATCTCTCGCGCCATCACGCTGGGCAGGACGCCGCTTGCCCGCGCCTTTTCGAGCAACCGCGCGAGCTTCCAGGCGAATTCTCTCTGTATCACGGCGGGGATGTCCTCGTCTCGGAAGCCCCAGGCAATCATTGATGCCGCGAGGACAGCTCCTCCATTAGTTAGAAAGTCAGGCACGTAGATAATGCCTCTCTTGAAGAGAATCACCTCTGCTTCAGGAGTCACTGCTATGTTTGCTCCGGGAATGACCGTGCGCGCGCGTACCTGTGATGCGTTCTGAGAGGTAATTGTCCAGGCTCGTGCACACGGCACTACCACATCGACATCCAGGAGCACCAGGTCTGGGAGGTTGATTCGCTCAGCATCCGCGTACTCACTTACAAACCTGTCTCCGTGAGCCTTCATCAGGGCAACCATCTGTCCGACGTCTAGCCCGGAGCGATTAATTATGGCGCCTTCACTCGTGGAAACCGCAACGATCTTGACACCCTGGGCTGCCAGGATCACCGCAATATTGGAGCCGACGCGTCCAAAGCCTTCTATCGCTGCTGTAGCACCAGCGACCTCGCATTTGAGGCTCCTCAATGACTGCTTAATCGTCTCGGCGGCGCTGACAGCGGCATAGTACGCCCCGTCACTCGGCTGGTCTATTGCATCCAGGCCGGCGGCCTGCCGGATCATATTCAGGTCGTCTGTCGAGATTCCAATGTCTTCTCCTGGATAGTAGATGCCGCACTGCAAAATGGGCGCCAGGCCACGCCCGAAGGCGGCCAGGACCTTGTCTCTGTTACTTGCGAGTACCGACTCCGGCACAGTGATCCCCGCCTTGGCTCCGCCTATATAGGTGCGCAAGAAGCTGCACTTTAGCGTCATGGCCCTGGCCAGGCCGGCTATCTCGTCAACCGTCATGTCAGGCGCCAGACGTATTCCTCCGAGCGACGCGTTCCCGAGGGTGCGATCGATGACCAGATATCCGACTGTCCCTAATTGCCCGTCCCTTACTTCACATACCAGTTGCGGCCTGAGGTCATCCAGCCGTGTTCCCTGGTCCATGCTCGAGACTTCAAGTGTCTGCACTTTCGGCTCCTCTTTCCACCCGGCCGGTATCCTGCACCACTATCCGGAGCGCCAGCTTCTAATTGCATACGGATTTATCTCCTAGCATAACCTCGGGACATGCCAAAAGCATGAATCCAATATTTCATCATGTAATTTCTTTACGCATGTATCCGGGCACGATTTGCCGGGTCGCTTTACGAATCCTTAATGCATCCAAATGCTGGCTCTGAATTCCTTTGGGCGCAGTATCAAACGTTGGCTGTTGCATGTATTGACACGCCTTTTCATCTAGTTGTAATATTCCGGCAAGTGTATAGACGGGCTATACATACACCAACAGTTTGGGAGGAGTGAGTATATGGGGATGATGAACTTGGCACGTCGAAGACCTGGAAGGGTGGTCTTTCACTGTGTGCTTGTGTTTTTCCTTATGAGCATGGTCATTGGCGGGATTGTGGCCATGCCAAAGGCTACGTCTGCAGCGGTTGCAATACCCTTTAATACCAGAAGCATCTGGAATCAGCCGATACCGGCTAACCCGGCCCTGGTGTCGAATTCCAGCCAGATGATCCAGAACCTGACATCTACTCCGGACCGGTCTCAGATTATTCTGCCTGGAGTACACCAATACTGGTCGGTCCCTGTCTATGAGACAGACGCCTCGACCCCGAGGTACACAGTTACCGACATGTATGGCTATTCGGTCAGCAATGTGCCTATTCCGAATGGCGTCCTGCTTGATCCAACCAGTGACTCCAAGATCGTGCTAATCGACCGGACCGTGTCGCCGGCGCGTGCCTACAGCTTCTGGGCCTTCGAGAGGTCGGGCAGCGGGTATACCGCCGGGTCCACTGGTTGGGGAGACATTACAACTAATGGTGATGGCATCCACAACTTCGATGGCGGGAGATGGGGTGGAAGGGCCACCGGATGGAATTACCTTGGAGGACTTATTACTCCGGACGAGATCCGGCAGGGACATATAGACCACGCCCTGGTAATGTCCGTCGATCCTGCAATAGTTTCCCCGACCGGGGTGTGGCCGGCCATGCAAGCCGACGGCTATTCCAGCAGTTCTGATGCCCTAAGGGAGGGGGGAAGGATCCAGCTCGACCCGAGTATTGACGTCAACAGCCTTAATCTGACGCCGGGTGGAAAGGTTATCGCCAGGGCTCTTCAGGTCTATGGAGCCTGGATGGGGGACACCGGAGGCTCAACGGCTATTTACGCCCAGGAGTTCTTGAAGCCAGGCACCAACGGCGCACCGACGCTGGATCAATCACCCTGGCAGGGGTTGCTCGACGGAAGCGACCTCAATAACTTCCCAGTAAACCGCCTGAGGGTAGTTCAGGCAAACGAGAGCGATTTCTACGTAAATAACTCGTGGGCGCCCAGCACGGTAGCCACGCCGACGCCGACGGCTACCAACACGCCCGCGCCGACGGCCACTCCTCAGCCAGGCACGGCGACGCCGACGCCGACTCCGAGCATTGCCCCCTTTTCGGGTAATCTACTTACCAACCCTGGCTTTGAGGGAGGAGTAATATCACCGTGGAGGAGCTGGCAGGGGAGCGTCAGCATCACCAATGATGCCCGTTCCGGCACAGCAGCCGGCAAGGTTACTTACGTGGGTGGAACTACCGCCGGGATGTTCTCGGTGGATGATGGACCACCCGGACAGGTAGCCAATCCGCCCAGTGGGACTACCTACAATGGCAGCGTCTGGGTAAAGGGATTGGGTAGCTCGGTTGGTAAGACGGTACGCCTGGTCATGCGGGCCAGTAACAGCACCGCCGAGTATGAGACCCGCAGCTCGGACCTGGTGCTGAGCAGCGGCTGGCAGCAACTGTCGGCTACCCACACCATTGCCAATACCGGCATGACCGGGCTGGATATCTATGTAGTCCAGTTCGGTGCTGGAGCGGGTGATGCCTTGGTCGTGGATGACTTCTCGGTATCTAATGCCAGCTCATCCACTGCTACCCCTACCCCCACACCAAGCCCCGCTCCCTCGCCGTCGCCGACTCCGACGCCGACAGTGGGGCCGAACCCCTTTCCGGGTAATCTTCTTGCCAACCCTGGATTTGAGGGTGGAGTGATCTCCCCTTGGACCAGCTGGCAGGGGAGAGTAAATCTGACAAACGATTCACACAATGGGTCCCGGGCGGCAAAGGTGACCTACGCAGGTGGTAAGAACGGGACCCTTTACACCATAGGCAACGGAAAGCCGGGCGAGGTCCTGAGCCCTCTGGTCGGACAGGTATACAATGGCACAGTATGGGTTAAGGGAGCAGGAGGCTCGGTCGGCAAATCGGTGCGACTGGTGCTCAGAGAGAGCAACTCTGCTTCCGAGCAGGAGACCTATGGCGCAACGGTCACTTTGACGGCTGGCTGGCAGCAGCTTTCCGTTACCCATACCATCAAGAGCTCGGGCATGGCGGGGCTTGACATGTACGTGGTTCAGTCTGGTGCCGCCAAGGGAGACGCCTTTATAGTGGACGATTTTGTCCTGACCAAGAAATAGGCCAACTAGACGGGCCCAGTTCGGCCTGTCCAACCCAACCCTGGGCGGGGTGGAAAGTCTATTCCACCCCGCCTTTGATTTCTGGCAACAGTCCCGGGTTTGATCGTTATACTTCTGCAATATCGCTATAACCGGATTTATGCCGCTGTTACGGTGGCTTGGTAAGCTGATATGAAGCATATGGGGCAAAGGCACTCCACCGGCGAGGTCAGTTAACAGGTACTTTCGAACTTCACCGTAATAATCCATTTGGTTAAGGAGGTTCTACCATGAGTCACACACCGGAATATCCGATGGAAGAGAATCCGTCCGGCCAGAGCTCTCGGGAGCAATACCGGAGTGGGCAATATCCTTCGGGACAGCGTACAACAGGTTTCCAGATGGGCGAGGAGCATCAGCGGGCCATCACTGATCTCATGAACTGTAGCAGCATCATCCAGGAGACCTTGATGTACTGTCTACAGCAGGGCGGCAGGCACGCTGATGCCAGGCATATCAGCCTGCTCATGGACACTGCCGAGTTCTGCAAGACGGGCACGAGCGTCCTGTTCCACTCCTCCCCAGTTTCCCAGCGTGTAGTTGGGGTCATCGCCGAGGTCTGCCAGGAGTGCGCCACGAGCTGTGAGCAGTTTGGTGACGATTCTCAGATGAGGGCCTGCTACGATGCCTGCCTGCGCGCTGCGAATTCGTGCCGGCGGATCTTCGGGACGTCGACCGGGTCGTCATTCTAGGATGCCCTTTATGCCTGGTTAGAGGCCTGATCCAGGCCTCCCTAATCTTAACCGGGGGTGCTACTTGATAAGCACCCCCGGTGAATTTATGGCATTGACAACCGGCGCAGGAAAGAGTAGTTTCAGCGCTATCAGGCACGCAGCAGGTCTGAACATGACGAAGGAGAGGCCTATGTCTTCCACCATCGGCAAACCGGTACCGCGCATCGATGCTCTCGCCAAGGCTGCAGGCAAGACAGCATACACTGCCGATCTCAGGCTACCGGGGATGCTGGCTGCCCGCATCTTGCGCAGTCACTTGGCTCACGCCAGAATAGTGGCTATTGACACGACTCGTGCCGAGAGGCTGCGGGGCGTCAGGGCCGTGCTCACCGCTGCAGATCTCCCTGACCGGCGCTATGGATTTTGCATCAAAGACCAGACTCCGCTGGCCACTGGGAAGGTACGCTACATTGGAGAGCGGGTGGCCGCGGTCGCAGCGACGGACTTGGAGACGGCGGAGGAGGCCTTACAGCTCATCCGTGTGGAGTACGAGGAGCTTTCGCCTGTCTTCGATCCACTCGAAGCGCTCGGGCCGGAGGCGCCTCTCATTCACGAGCAGATCGACAGTTATGAGACCCCTGTCGAGAACCTTATCAGGTATGGAAATGTCTGTTCGGTGAGCCGCATCAAGAGCGGAAGCGTCGAGGAAGGGTTCGCCAGGGCCGATCACATCTTCGAGGATACTTTCGATACTCCGATGGTCCACCAGGGATACGTCGAGCCTCATACGGTAATGGCCCAGGTCGATGCTTCCGGCAAAATCACTGTGTGGACCGCGAGTCCATCCGTATTCAGGGTCCGCGACAACCTGGCGGATGCCCTCGGGCTCCCGAAAAGCATGGTAAAAGTTGTCGCCGGAACGGTTGGCGGTAGCTTCGGAGCAAAGAACGATCTCCGGTTGGAGCCGATCTGCGCGTTGCTGGCCCGGAAGGCAGGACACGCAGTCAAGATGACCATGGACTGCCGGGAGGAGTTCGCCGACGGCAGCCCGCGTCATGCCTCAATTATCCGCCTCAAGACCGGCGCGATGAAGGACGGGCGGTTGATCGCCCGGCAGGCACGAATGGTCTTCGACACCGGCGCCTATGCCGAGTTTGGCCCGTGGGTCGGATTTGAGGCCGTGAAGATGATAAACGGCCCTTACCGTGTTCCCGATATCGACCTGGAAGCCTTGTGTGTCTACACTAACAAGATTAGCGCCGGCTGCTTTAGGTCGCATGGAACACCCGAGCCGACCTTTGCCTTCGAGTCTCAGATGGATATCGTCGCTGCCAGGCTGGGCATTGACCCGGTAGAGATAAGGCTCAGGAACGCTGTAGGTGATGGCGATATTAGCGCCGCCGGCGAGCCATACGGCAGAGTCTCCCTTCAGGAGAACCTGCGAAGAGCGTCGTTTTTTGTTGGCTGGGGCAACGAGCCCAGGGCCAGGAACCGGGGCCGGGGCATCGCTGTTGGGCAGTGGAAGACGGGTGGAAGGCCATCTGGGGCGATTCTGAAGTTGAGCGAATACGGAAAAGTCTCGGTGACGACCGGTTGCGTTGATGTCACCGGCTCGGACACAATGATTGCACAGGTGGTGGCTGAGGAGATGGGCATCGCGTTTACAGATGTCCAGATCATTCCGATAGATACGGACAACTCTCCGTTCGACGCCGGCAGCTCTGGGACCCGCACCACACACGGAGCTGGTGGGGCGGTCCGGCAGGCTGCCGAGCAGATGCGAGGCCGGCTAATCGCACTGGCTGCGGACGCGCTGGAAGCCAATACGGAGGACCTCCAAATTGAGGATGGCTACGTTTTCGTACGAGGCACGCCTGAATGCCGGATATCGCTGGCAAGGCTTGCACAGCAGGTCCTGTTGTCCAGCGGTGGGAATCTCGTGGAGGCCGCATCCTACACCGGCCGGTTGCTTAGCACCGACCGGAGCATTATCGAGGGAATCGCCGTTGATGGTAATGTCGAATACCTGCATCCTGTTCAGGTTGCCGAGGTAGAGGTGAACCCGGAGACGGGCCAGGTGACGGTGATTCACCTGGAAAGCATCCACGACATAGGCAAGGCGATCAACCCGGCCTCGGTGACCGGCCAGATCGAGGGAGGCGCCTCCCAGGGTGTGGGATATGCGCTAACGGAGCACCTGGCCTGCCGGGACGGGGTAGTCCTGCATGGCCTGGCAGAGCCTTATCCCCAGCCTACTGCGGTGGATATCCCATTCATCAAATCGGTACTGGTGGAGGATGGACAGGGGTCGGGCCCCTACGGCGCTAAAGGGATCGGGGAAGCGCCGATTATTCCGACCGCTCCCGCCATAGCTAATGCCATCTGGGACGCCATCGGAGTGCGGATAACTAGCCTGCCGATAACGCCTGAGAAGGTCTTGCAAGCTTTGCGGGAGAAGACCCAGTCTGAGAGGGCGCACCCAGCCGATTAGCTACTCTGCCCTCTCAATCCGTTGTCTTGGGATTCGCCGGGCACAGGCCGTCTGGTGTGCATGTCAAAACAGTCGTTCGCTCTCAGAATATGCAGCTTGATGTCGAAGATGCTGACTGTGCCCTCGGGGTTCTTGTCCGATAGGCTGGAATAGGAGATATCCGAACCGTCGAAGATATATACAGCCCCCGTTCCGATGACCTTGAAGGTCCCATCCCCGTGGGTAATAATTGCCGTATTCTCGTCTATCCCTATTCCCATGTTCCGCGGGTTCTCGACCACAGCCCCAAGCAGCCGGCCAAACCGCCCCCTCTCCGCAAAATGTGAGTCTATAACAACGCCGTCCACCAGTCCCAGGCCGGGGGCCATCCCTGTTGTGTATATGGTCGTGGACTTATCATTTGCTCCCGAGATAAGCATTGTCTCAGGCATAGCAGCGGCGCCTGCAGAGGTCCCGGCTATCGTGGCACCCTTCTCAAAGGCTTCGCGCATCTTGGCCAGGATCGGGGAGTTTCCCATTTGGCTGGTAATACGTAGTTGATCACCACCCGTGAAGAAGATGACCGTAGCACCGGCGATCTTCGCAACGAGCGATTTGCGATGGGAATCCTCTCTGGTTCTGACGTCCAGGACGTCTACGTTTTGTACTCCAAGCTCCCGGAATACCGCCAGATACTCTTCTTCCACCTCTTTGGGGAATCCAGTCGCGGCAGTGATTATGAGCAGCTTGCCATTGTCCTTGTTGGCCCGGCTGGCGATCTCCTTGAGGATGATGCGTTCAGCACTGGACTGTTTCTCTTCACGTCCCCCAATGATAATGAGCCCGCCCTTGCGTTTCTTGCGCACACTGATCTCCTCTTTGGCATGCCTGGGTACATGGACCTGGACCAAATCCATTCGCTCACAGTCGCTGCACCGGATCTCGGGACAATCCGGCATGAAAAGCGCTCCCTGGCTTGACCGGGTCTGAAACACCACAGCCGGATCGTTCAGGCAGCGCGGTTACTCCCTTCGGGTACCTTGGTCAGGGTCTTGCCTATAGCAGCCGTTGCACTGAGTGAATCCAGCACATTAAGTGCGTTCTCGATCTTATCGACAATAATAATCAGGCGTTCGCCTGGCTGGACAACATTCAGGGCCTTCTGAATTGCATCGCGTTCGGAGCCTACGTACATGGCGGGAACTCCCCTGGTCAGAGATTTTCTCGCCAGTCTGAAGATCTCCCTCTTCGCACGTCCGCGGCGGTCACTGTCATCCCGAACGATGTAGCCGTCCACGTAGGACCTGGTCGCGCATATTGCCTCGACCAGGTCGTTGTCACGCCGGTCACCCGGCAGCCCGATCACCATATGAGTCCGGCGCTTTCCGAGTACTTCGACCGCCTGGCCCAGAGCAGTAAGGGCAGCAGTGTTATGTGCGTAATCGAGGATGACCTGGATACCGTCTATGTCTATGACGTTGAATCGTCCGGGCAAAGTAAACGGATCGTTCTGGAAGGTTACTAGCGCCTGAGCGATCAAGGACGGATTGAGGCCGGCCGCCCAGGCCGCCGCGGTGGAGGCCAGTGTGTTCTGGACCTGGAAAGCAATGTTACCACCTCCGGTGAATCCTATCCTGCTGAGCTGCACGAGCTCGAGACTAGAACTACCAGACGCCAGGACTATCCCTCCGTTGCGGACCAGCACACTATCGCCTCCGGCTTCCAGGTGTGAAGCAATAATCGGGTTCTGTTCGTGCAGACTGAAATAGACAACCCTCCCGGCTGATGCTCCTGCCATGTTCGCAACCAGCGGATCATCCGCATTGAGCACTGAGGCTCCTTCTCTGGGGACGCTGTCTACTATTATCTGCTTGACCCGGGCCAATTCTTCCAATGTGTCGATGCCCTCCAGTCCCAGGTGGTCACCAGCCACGTTCGTGACAACCGCTATTGTGCAGTTGTCAAACGCCAGGCCTTCCCGCAGCATCCCGCCACGGGCGGTCTCTAACACGGCTACTTCCACGCGGGGATGGGAAAGGACTGAGCGCGCACTCCTGGGACCGGAGCAGTCCCCCTCAATGATCTGTTCCCCGTCAACGAATGTACCTTCAGTAGAGGTCATACCGACGACCTTGCCTGCCAGTTTGTACATATGGGTGATCAGCCGCACTACGGTGGTCTTACCGTTAGTGCCGGTAACCGCGATTAATGGCACTCGTGAAGGGCTGCCGGCAGGGTAAAGTGAGTCAATTACGGCTTCACCGACGGGCCTGGGCCGCCCTTCCGCGGGATACAGGTGCATACGGAGTCCAGGGGAAGCATTTACCTCGATAATAGCTCCACCCTGCTCCTTCAAAGGGCGCCTGATGTCTTTGCATATGATGTCGACTCCGGCGATATCCAGGCCTACAACCTGCGCCGCCAGTTCTGCGAGCCGGGAATTATCGGGATGGACATCATCAGTCACGTCGACCGCCGTGCCTCCCGTAGATAGATTACAGTTATCACGGAGCTTAATTAGCTGGCCGTCCGATGGGATGGACAACCAGGTCATGTTCTGTTTGCTAAGCACCAGCTTGGTGACGCCATCAAGTGGAATCCGGGTGAGAGGACTTCCATGTCCCTCACCGCGGCGAGGATCACGGTTCACAGTTTCCACAAGCTTCAGGACTGTCTGGCGGCCGTTGCCAACGATATGTGGCGGGTCCCGGCGAGAGGCAGCTACCATCTTGCCGTTCACTATCAGTAGCCTGAAGTCAAAACCCTCAATATGCCGCTCTACCAGCACCTTACTGGCGTGCTTACGAGCCTGGGCAAAAGCAGCCAGTACCGAAGCCCTCGTTGAGAGGTTGGTGCTTACACCCTCTCCTTGATGGCCGTTAGCGGGCTTCACTACCACCGGTAGACCGCACCTTTGAGCGGCTGCCCAGGCTTCCCTGGCAGACGAAACGATGTATCCTTCCGGCACCGGCAGGCCCACAGTCTCCAGCACTTGATTTGTAAGTGATTTGTCCTGGCATATTCCCTCGGCTATGGAGCTGGTTAAGCTGGTCTCCGCGGCCTGAATCCGCCTTTGATAGATGCCCCAGCCAAGCTGAAGTAGGTTATCGGTAGGCGTAAGTCTCTCCACCGGGATGCCGCGGGCGCGGGCCGCCTCGGCGATAGCCTCGGTGCTCGGTCCCAGGCGGTACTCGTCAGCTATCTCCTGTAAGCTCCTGATCCGCCTGGCTACGTTGAAGGGTGTGTCATGCATTGCGGCCAGGACCAACTCGAGCGCTGTCTCGAAAGAGGGCCTGGCAAGCTCGGGCTGCTTGTAAGCGATAACGACCCTGTAGACGCCCGGCTCGCCCGTTCCACGCGTCCGGCCAAACTTTAACGGGAATCCCACGATGCCCTGTAGCTCCAGGGCTACATGTTCTGCGATATGGGGCAGGTAGGTGCCGCGTCTCAATCTTTCTATGAATCCTCCCGGCCGGCCCGGGGAGCACCTGTGCTCCTGCAGGCCAGGAAGCCAGGCGGATAACCGTTCGGCAAAGCCGGGAAAGTTGGTGCTCGGTTCTTCGTCATAGCTCCCGATTGCGAGAGTAATCACCATGACAGGCATATAGGCATACAAGTTGGGACCGCGGAGTAGACGGAAAGACCGGATGGCTACTTCACCTGCATGCATGGTGTAAATGCTAACTCCTATGGGCTCCGGAGCTGGCTCTTCTTCCGATCTGCTCTGCTGTTACTGACCGGAGCTGATTCCCGGCTGCTTGCTTCTCAGCCGGAGCCAGCCGGCGGAAGCCGCTCCTTAATCCCTGTTCATAATGCGACGGCCTTCATCCAGGAATCGTTCATCTTCATCTGGCGCCGTCAAGGCTAGCGTCCAGTTTTCTGCTTCATCTCAAATTAGATTAGTCGTCAGATGATGAAAATTGCATTACCAGGAGGATGAACGGGCGAGTTGCTTGGTCTCAGGTGAATGCGTTCTTCTTCGACTACGTGCAATCCACGTCCAGTTTGGTGGTTGGAAGTGCTGCAGGACCGGCAACAGAAGGGGTCCGGGGGACCGTAATTGCGGACGTTTGCTGTGCCCGGTCTACTGGTTAAACCAACCCCCGAATAGGTAGCCGGGAAGTAGGTTGGGTGATTATGGGGCGTCGGGCGAGGCAGTGCCATCGCTCCTACAACGGCAAAGGAGGTAGCGGGGCGCCAGGCCCCGCGCTGCATTACCCCGATACCACGTTATCCATCCCCAACCTACATTGTCTACCTGACCAGGCACCCAACCCCACGCTACATCTCCACGTGAGCACCAGTAGTATCCCAAGCCACAGCTAAGGCAGCCCTTTCAGTGGGCTTGGTTCTCTTAGCCGTTGGCTTTCAGCCTAGGGGCGATGCCGCAAGAAGATCCCAACCAACAACTTGGTCACATCTGACCATGGGCGATGCCCCATGCAAGTACCCGGCCAACCCCTGGCAGATGACGATGGTACAGAGGGCGGCGTGAGCCATGAAGCAGCAGGGTTAATAATGCGGCCTAACCAGTGAGTCACAGTTTGTGCCGGGCACGCACGGGGTTATTGAAGCGGTGTTCTATGCGTGCGTCCAGTCCGGATGTGTCTCTCTCTGGTCCAGCTCACTGGACATAGCCTGTGCGAAAGGATCATAGATGATGGCCAGCCACTTGCAGGGTTTGCCAGGCTCAGCATTGAAATGCTGGTGCTCTACCCCATGGGGCATGGTGGGCAGAAGAATCAGGTCTCCCTCCTCCCAGTCATGCCTCTCGCCGTTTACGGTGGTCCAGCCCTTGCCCTCCAGCACGTAGATGGCAAGGCCACCCTGGTGGCGATGCCGGCCGGAGTGAGTCTTGATATCCTGGGCAAAGAAGAGCCAGTTGCCTACGGCGGCCTCTTTCCGCATCGGATGGAAGTACCATTTTACGCGTGCCTGGCGGCCCTGCTCCCAGGGCAGGTCCTTACCCTTGTAGACTACCTGGCCAGTCATGGCCTGCTCGCCTCGCCCATTCCACATTGCGTATAGAAACTCGTAGAAAGGCGCCTGCTGGGCTTCCGCCTCCTTGGTCCTTTGTTGTTCTCTTTCTGCCATGACATGTCCCCTTTCTTGGGTAAACTAGCGCAGGACTTGTTTGGTGAGCTTGGAGCCGATTCTACATCAAAGCGAATAGGCTCGCAAACAGTGGGCTGCTTCTGGATACCCGCTTAGTATTGAACAGTAGAGCGTCTTTCATCGTTGACGTATGTGATATACTATCTTCCTGGCGCTTCAGTTCGTAAGTGAGACGTGCTCTGCCCTTAGTTCTTAAGCCGGACAAATTAGTGATGCCACAGGCATCACTTTTCTAGTTTTTCTCCGCTGGCTAGCGTTTTTGGCGGTCAGGACCAGGCAATTACTGGTCGACCTTTTGGTGAATGGGATCCGTCACGACTGTATTGACGCGCTCATAAACCGCGTAATGGCCCAATCACGCAATATCGGAGGTGTGGCGCCGTGAACCTGATGCAGCGGATCGAAGCTATGGACCCTCAGGAGGTTGCCAGCCGGCCTGAGGTACAGGATCTCTGGAACAAAGGGCTCCTTTGGGCACTGGCCCACCGGAGATCGCACAAGTACCCTCTGGGCGTTCCTATGCCTGAGGATACCTTCTTTGAGCACGAGTGCAAGGAGCCAGTACCTCTAAATGAAGTGGAGCTTGCTGTGCTCTGTTGGGCCGCGGCGGGGACCAACGGACTGGTGCTCAACGACGTCTCATTCACTCAGGGGGCGACAACCCATCCATTCTTCGAGGGTCGCGTCTACCCCAGCCCGTGCAACGTCTGGTACACGCACCTGATCTTTAACCATGATGACGGGATATTTCTGTACCGCCCGCACGTTCCGACCCGCGTCACCGAGATAGAAAGCGCCGACGATCTGGAGGTTATCTTCCGTGCGTTTAAGGAGGGCGTTGTGCAGGTTGGGAAGGACCCCATACGGCTGGGGACAGATTCGCCCGCAGTCAAGCCGATTACCGGCCCCTTCGTCTTCAAGCCAGGAGTTACCACGTTCTTCCCCGTGGTAGACGTTACCTATGAGATGTTGAACCTCTACCTCCTGATGACTGACGACGAGAAGATGCGGATAGTAGACGATGACATCAAGAAGCCGGCAGGCACCAAGAAGTGGGTTGACTCCGGATTTCTTACCGGCCACACCCTGGCTTTGAGCGACTTCGAGCCCCGGCTCCTGGCGGCTATCTACGGCACAGCGGCCTACATGCAGCAGAACCTCCAGTTGTGCGCTGCTACCCTTGGCCTGGGTGGCTATCCCTACTCCGGTGTTTACTCCATTATTCTGATGGGTGGAACGCCGGCGATGCGCGGGTTGGGCTTCCGATTCGCCTCTGACAAGCGGGGCTATCCTTACCCTGTGGGGCTGGACGGTCACCTGGAAGCGCACATGCCTCCGTACATGAGTATGGACGAGGCCGTGGAGGATGTCTGGAGCGCCAAGTACGGGGCTGGATGTGGACGCTATAGCCCGGACGTGAAGAACGGTGACCAGGTGATGTATCGGGGCTTCGATCCCAGCCCGAGAGCCGTTCACCGGCCGTTCCAAGATACGGACCGCTACACCAGGGCCGCGCGCATCCAGAGCCGTGAGTCGGTGGAAGTTGCCAAGGCTATCGCCAACTATATCTGGGATACCTATGGCCGGTTCCCAAAGTCCATCGATCCGATATTCTGTCCAACACAGGTGCAAGTGTCGCACGTTGACGTAGACCTCTATGACAAGTACTACGTACCCGGAACCCTCTGGGATGAGATCCGGGAGCATCTCGATACCTGGCATAAGTAGGCCTTGCTGATGGCTCAAATCGTGTCTCAGGCTGGAGACATCAAGATGGATGTCCAATCATTGGATGTCCGGGGTGATGAGCTGGTGCTCGGCGCGATCATGGGTGTATGGGACTCTGAGGTCCGCTTCAGCCCGGAAGAGGTGACCAGCATCCTGCTGAACGGTCTCAAGAAGCCCGCGCTTATTTTCTATGTGTTAAGGCTGCCCGTGATTGCCATTAAGAGGCGCATTAGCCGGCGGCGAATACAAGGAGGGACTTAATGAGGAAACGGTACCTACCCGGCAGACTGTCCAAGATGCTCGTGGCTTTGGGCATAATCATTGTGTTTGTTACCATGGCCTGCGCCCCTGCTGCGGCGCCGACCGCGACGCCGACCAAGGCGCCCGCAGTCGCCCCGACTACGGCGGCGGCTCCCACCAAGGCCGCCGAGCCGACCAAGCCGGCGGCGCCCGCGGCTACGCCTGCAGCCGCCAGCCCCCCGCCCCAGCCGGCGACCCCGAAGGTCGGGGGCCGTCCGCACGCGTCCGCGGCTGGGAC
>Ga0082335_1001357_pt1 | contig 52787 bp, 48 predicted proteins | sample Subgrocontami58m_FD_72375 | JGI IMG/M metagenome (GOLD analysis project Ga0082335, IMG submission 72375) | Subsurface groundwater microbial communities from S. Glens Falls, New York, USA - GMW37 contaminated, 5.8 m (SPADES assembly) (version 2) ... | reverse complement strand
AAGGGGTATCCGGTTTGCGGCTGGATCCAGGGGGTGGGGCAGTTACTGTTGACGTTGCGCGGCCCGCAGCCTCTGGACGCCAAGCGGATCAGGAAAGTCACCGTCGGAACCAGTGAGTTTGCGGTCAGGTACAACGGCAACAAGTCGCCATCGGACACCATGGAAGCGCAATACAGCATTCCCTATTGCGTGGCTATCGCGCTGACAGCGGATGCGAGCGATCCCAATGCGTTCAGCCTGGAAGCCATCAAGGATCCGGTCAGGCGCGCGATTGCCGAGCGCGTCGAGTTGGGCGTTGATCCAGAGAGCGAAGCGGTGTATCCCAAACAGTTCGGTTCGCGCGTGCAGCTGCATCTCGATAGTGGTGAAGTCAAGGAGGCTGCGACGCTCAACCCGCACGGGACCGCCGCGGACCCGTGCACGGCGCAAGAGCGTATCGCTAAATTCATCCGGCTTGCGGGGCTCTCGCCGCTCAAGCGCGATCCCGCGGCGATCGTCGCAGCGGTGCAGACCCTGGATACGGCAAAGTCGGCGCGCGAGCTGGGGGCGTTGCTGCGGGATTAGCAGCGGCTACGATGCGCTGGCGCCGGCAATCGTCGAGCGCCACAGTTCCAGGAGCTCGCGCTGGTGCAGCGCGACGCTGATGCCATCTCGAAATTCAAGTGCGATGCCGGGATGGCGCCGGCTGAAGCCGTCGATGAGGCCCGCGCAATAGCGCCTTTCCGCGGCTGAATAAACGACCAGCTTGTTTTCGGCTGCGCCGCCGATTGCGTCAGACCCCGGCATGGAGCGGCCGCAGATTTCCGCCGCGATCGCCGCCGTCTGCTCAGGCGGTTTGCAGCGTGGCCGCGCGGATCGCGTGTTGCGTGGTTGCCCAGTTGGCCGACAGCGCCGGGCGACCGAATTCGCGCCTCAAGTCGTCGAGTATTCCGCGCGTCGGCAGTTGCGCGCAGGCGATGAAAAGCGCGTCGCAATCGTCGCTCATGGTCTTGCGCGCAAGCTCGGCAACCGCGGCGGAACCGATGCGGCCGAGTTCGTCGACGGTCGCGGCATAAAAGCTGTCGAAGCGCCTGACCTGGATTCCGCCGTCGGCAAGAAACGCCTTCAGCTGCACGTTGACCGCTTCCAGATAAGGCGTCACGAGCGCGATGTTTTTTACGCCCGCCTCCTGGAGCGCGCGCACCATCGAGCGCGCGGTCGTTACTACCGGTTTGCCGGTGGTCGCGGCAAGTTGGCGCGCAAGCTCGGCGTCGCCGGCGGGTCCGTCGATGAATCCCGCCGCGGTGCAGCCGTAGGCCACAACATCGATGTCCGCGCCGGCGAAGCGCGCGGCCAGCGAGAGCGCCTGCGCTTTGTAGGCGGGCAGGGTTGCGGCGGTCAAGAGATCCTTGCCGCGCGGAATGCGCAGCGTGGTGCAGGTCGATCCCGCGGGCAGCCACGCGAGCAATTCGCCCTCGAAGGTCGTGTTATTGATCGGAACCATCAGTCCGACGTTGAGGGCTGCATTCATGTCAGTGCTCCCAGAACTCCACGCGGAGTGTGCACATGGTATTCCTGAATCGGAATTCGCGCTGGACTCCCGGCGCCTTGCAGCGTTTACGGTGCGTTTACTGTTGTCTGCAGCATGAAATTATCCTGGCATTCGACAAATGCGGTCAATCGCGGCGTTTTCTTCGGGGAGTGAGGTCATGCGGCGGCGGGTCGCGATGATCGAGGCGCCTGACGGCGTGAAAATCGAACTGCTGCAAAGGAATAACCAGCCGTAGCCGGATGCTTATCGCTACTTCTGCAGGATCGTCACAACGCATGCGGCCTCCTCGAGTCCGTAGAAGCCGCCACCGTTTTCCGCAAGTCCAATGCGGGCGTTCTCGACCTGGCGGGGACCCGCCTCGCCGCGTAGCTGCGTAACGATTTCGCAAATCTGAATCGCGCCGGTCGCACCGATCGGATGTCCCTTCGATAACAGGCCGCCCGAAACGTTGATCGGTAACCGGCCTCCCAATCGCGTCTGGCCACTGTCGGCCAACGGTCCGCCGCCCCCGTACTCGCAAAAGCCCACGTGCTCGGACTGCAGGATTTCAGCGATCGCCGACGCATCGTGCAGTTCGGCCACAGAGACATCCTCGGGGCCGATCCCTGCCATGGTATACGCCCTTTGGGCGGTCAGGCGGGTAATGTGCCGATCGTATTGCTCTGGCGTCCGTTCGGTGCCGCTGCCGAGCGCAATACCGCGCAGCCGCACCGCGCGGCGGGCGTCGAAACGCGCGAGCGCCGATTTTGATGCGAGCACGAGCGCCGCCGAACCATCGCTCATCGGCGCGCACATTGCGCGCGTCATCGGCCACGAGATGAGCCGATCCGCCAGGACTTCCTCGATAGTCATCGGCGTCCGGTATTGCGCGAGTGGATTGAATTGCGAGTGCCAATGGTTCTTCGCGGCAACGGCGGCGATTTGCCGCTGTGTCGTCCCAAACGTCATCATGTGGTAGCGCGCCTGGGCGGCGTAGATATCCATAAAGACGCTGCGTTCACCGGTATCGGCGAGTGCTTCGGGCGGCAGCGCCAGCCCGTCCCCCATCGCAAGCAACTGCTTGATGTGCTCATCGGCCAGATCGCGGTCCCAACTGCCCTTGAACGCCTCGAACATCTCTTTGCGCTTCTCCGGGAAATTCATCTTCTCGGTGCCGACCACGAGCGCCACGTCGTATAACCCCGCGGCGAGGGCGGCATAGGCTTGCAAGAGGCCGGTGCTCGAACTGGCGCAGGCATTGTCGGTATTGACGATCGGGACGCCTTGAATGCCCAACGGCCGCAGCGAGCATTGCCCGCGTATGCCGTGCTGTCCTTCCAGCACGCCTAGCCGCGTGTTGCAGAACCACGCCGCTTCTATCGATTCGATCGAAGTGCCCGCGTCGGTGATCGCTGCGGAGACCGACTCTGCGGTCAGTTGCTTGACCGATTTGCCGGTGTGCTTGCCCAGCGGGGTCATGCCCGCGCCAACGATGAAGACTTCAGCCATGAAGATCGGCTCGATAGGTTGGGAGAGAGGGGGCCGACGCCCCGCCCTTAACCGTCGAGGAGGCGAGGCAATATCGCTGCCAATAATGTTGCGACACCTGGTTCACACTGTCAATCGACGAAAGAATTACTCGCTGACCGGCGCGTTGACTTCGCGCGCAAGATCGCCTAGCTTATGTTCCATCCCGTCACCCCGCACTTTCTGTTGCAAGGAGAATTATTCAATGGCCAAGGTAGATAAGAAGAAAGCACGGAAGGTTCTTGAACGCGTCGAGAGGGAACGCGGCTTTTCGCGGTTGTGGCCGAAGTTGCTGGCAGAGCGCGATCCGGATTTCCTGGAGATCCTCCATAATGAAGTGACCCACGTTCTGGACCGCAGGAACAGCCTGCCCCGCAAGACCAAAGAGATCATCATGATGTGCCTCAATGCTTTTTCGTTTTATGAATTCGGATTCAAGGTTCACCTGCGCGCCGCCCTGAAGTTCGGCGCCACGGAGGACGAGTTGCTGGAGGCTTTGGAAGTGGTTGGTTTGTCGAACCTGCACGGCATGACTTCGATGCTGCCGGCGCTGGTCGAAGAGATCAAGAACCATCGGAAGTCGGGAGACAAATAAAACCCGGCCCATGGCGATGGCCGCCACTAAACTCAAACCCGTCGATGTCGTCGTGGTCGGCGCCGGGGTTGCCGGCACGATCGTCTGCAAGGAGCTCGCTCAAGCCGGACTCCGGGTAGTCGGACTCGAGCGCGGGCGCAGGGTCGACCCCGAGCACGATTTCGCGATGCCGTACGCGCATGACGAGCTCAAATACGACCGTCATAGCGACCTGGTGCAGAATCCGTCGCGCGAGACGATCACGTTTCGCAACCGCACGAATCAGACCGCGCTGCCGATGCGCGAAATCGGCTCGTTCAAGCTCGGCGAATGCGTGGGCGGCGCGGGCGTCTACTGGGGCGGCGTGTATTTCCGTTTCCTGCCGTGGGACTTCGAGACCCGCAGCCGTGCGCTTGCGCGCTATGGCAAGGACCAGATAGCGCCGGATTGCACCAGCCAGGACTGGGGCATCACCTACGACGAGCTGGAGCCGTATTACGATCAGTTCGAGCATCTGTACGGGATCGGCGGCAAAGCGGGCAATCTCAACGGCGAGATCCAGCCCGGCGGCAATCCGTTCGAAGGCCCGCGCGCGCGCGAGTTTCCAAATCCGCCAACCACGCCGGCGTTCGCCGAATCGCTGTTCGCAAAGGCCGCCGGGTCGTTCGGCTACCGGCCGTTTCCGTCGCCCACGGCGGGCATGACGCGTGCCTATACCAATCCCTACCGGCTGATGCTGGGGCTATGCGTGCGTGGTGGTTTTTGCTCGAGCTTCGGCTGTGGGACGGGCGCGAAAGCGACCCCGCTCAACACCGTGCTGCCGGCGTTGCTCAAGCACCGGAACTTCGAGTTGCGCCCGCTGGCCAACGTCATCAGGGTGAACCTCGATTCCGGGAAAAAGCGCGCGGTGAGCGTGACCTACGTGGATGCGCGGGGGCAAGAATTGGAGCAGCCCGCCGAGCTGGTGATCATTACCTCTTACACGTTCAACAACACGCGCCTGATGCTGCTCTCCGGGATCGGCAAGCCTTATGACCCGGTGAGCAACCAGGGCGTAGTGGGCAGAAACTACGCGTATCAAACGATCGGCAACGTATCGTTGTTCTTCGAGGACAAGGTGTTCAACCCGTTTATGGGCGGCGCCGGGCAAAGTACTGTGATCGATGAATTCAACGGCGACAACTTCGACCACGCCGGTCTCGGTTTTATCGGCGGCGCTTTCCTCGCGGCAAGCAGCAGGGGTGTGCAGGCTATCCGCTTTCACCCCGTGCCTACGGGCACGCCAAGCTGGGGCTCGGCCTGGAAGCAAGCCGTGGCGAAGAATTACGGCCGTTCGTTGGTACTCGGCGTGAACGGCGCATGCCAGAGCTATCGTACCAACTATCTCGACCTCGACCCGACGTACCGCGACGCGTACGGTCTGCCGCTCCTGCGCTTGACGTTCGACTTCCAGAAGAACGACCATAAGATGTCGGCCTACATCGCCAACAAGGCCGCCGAGATCGGGAAAGCCATGGGCCCCTCGAAAATGAATGTGAGTCCTGTCACCGGCAAGTACAGCATCGTGCCGGCACAGAGCACGCACAATACCGGCGGCGCGGTGATGGGTGCGGATCCGGCAACCAGTGCGGTCAACAAGTATTTGCAGGCGTGGGATGTGCCGAACGTGTTCGTGATCGGCGCCAGCGCGTTTCCGCAGAATGGCGCCAACCACCCGACCGGCACGGTGGGAGCGCTCGCGTGCTGGGCGGCCGACGCGATCAAGGACCGCTACTTGAAGCGGCCGGGGGCGCTGGTGTAACGCCGGATCAATCGCTGCGCGGGCGCCACGGCCAGTCTTTTCTATCGAGTAGTTCGATGCTCACCCCGTCCGGCGCCTGGATGAACGCGATGCGGGTGGTCGGGTTGTTGTCGGTGGGGTCCATGCTGAACGCGACGCCCTTCGCCCGGAGCCCCGCGCAAAAGCCGTCGAAATCGCCCTGCACCCGCAGGCCGAAGTGATCGACGCCCCATTCCACGCCGGGTTTCGCCGCGACCAACTCGGCAGGACGCTGGCCGCGGACGATGACCATGGCGCCACCGACCGACATGTAGATCTGCGGCGCGCCGCGGCTGATGACGCTCTTGACGATTTCGCCGCCAAGCTTGTCGACATACCAACTGGCAGCGGCGTGTGGGTCTTTGCTGACGAGGTGGACGTGATCGAAGGCGAGGTTGGCATTGGGCATGATGGTTCTCTGCTGAGGTTGAGTGCGTTATTGCAGCGGAGAGAAGGCGGACGGCGCCAGCAGCTTGTTTTCCTGGGCAACCAGCTTGTAGCCCGGCACATTTTCCTTTTTCGCGTAGGCTGACGGCGGCCAATACCCGGTCGCCGCGGCTTTATTGCGCGTCTCGTTGCGCTGTTCGACTGTCGGGTAGCCCCAGATGTGGATGAACTTGTTGAGTCCACCGAGCTCGGAGTACCACGCCGCGCACAGCGGGCTGATCTGGATGCGCCGGGGAACCGCCAGTGCCCACAAGTTCATGAGCTTGGGCAGCTCGCCGGGCGCATAGGTGTAGATGCGCATTTCGAAGCAGGGACCCATTTTGCCGGGTTTGATTTCCGGCGAGACCGAGAGCGGAATCATGATGTCCGAGCGCTGATTCACGATGAACTCATTGATCTTGGGCGGCCAGGTGCCGTCCTTGACGGCAGCGGCGCGGATGCGCGCGCGCTCTTCGAGGTTCTGGTATGGCCAGACATGAATGATCTGGTTGAGCGGGCCGAACTCGGTATGCCAGAACGCCGCGAGCGGCGAGTGTTGCTTGCGGTGTTCATAGGCTTCGCCAAAACGCTTTTCGGCTTCCGGCAAATAACTCGGCTTGATATCGGTGGTCCGCATTTCGTAGATCATGATTCGCTCCTGTCAAGAATTCGTTAAAGACCCGCTAAACGACGCTCGCTCATTTTGCCCTGATGCCCATCTGGAGGATGAGTTTCTCCCAGCGGGGCGACTCCCGCTCGACGAGCGCACGCAGTTCCTGCGGCGTACTGCCGACCAGTTCGGCGCCGATACCCGTGAGCCGGTCGCGGGTCTCCGGCACGTTGATAGCCGCGACGATTTCCCGATGGAGTCTTGCGATGATCGGCGGTGGCGTGGCGCCGGGCGCGAAGATCGCGTGCCAGGTGCTCACTTCGAAGCCGGGCACGCCTGCTTCGCTGATGGTTGGCAGCTCAGGCATACTCGCCGCGCGCTTGAGCGTCGAGATGCCGAGCGCGCGCAGCTGCCCGTTCTTGACGTATTGCGCACCGCCTGCGATCGCCTCGAAGACGAACTGGAGTTGTCCGCCGATCAGTTCGGTTGCCGCCTGCGCGCTGCCCTTGTACGGCACGTGCACGACCTCGAGTCCCGCCATCGAAACGAACATTGCCGCAGCCAGGTGCGCAGTGCTGCCGGTGCCGGCCGAGCCGTAGTTGAGCGTGCCCGGTTTCTGCTTCGCCAGCGCGATCAGCTCGGTCACCGAATTGATGCCGGTGCCGGGACGCACCAGCAACAGATAGGGCACCGACAGCATATTGGTGATGGGAGCGAAATCGCGGCGCACGTCGTAAGGAGGCGTGGCGGTCAGGAACGGGCTGGTGACCATGGTGCTGGAGCTGCAAACACAAATCGTATATCCATCGGGTGCTGCCTTGGCCGCCAGTCCGGCGCCGATCACACCGCCGGCTCCTCCGCGATTGTCGACTACGACAGTCTGGCCGAGGCGCTCGCCCAGCTTCTGCGCCACGATGCGGCCGACGATATCGATGGCGCCGCCGGGCGGATAAGGCACGATCAGCCGGATCGGACGTGAAGGGTAAGTCTGCGCGGGGGCTGGCGCCGGCAGATTCAGGAGCAGCGCGAAAATGAAGAATGCCGGGCGGCGTTTAATTTCATGCATCTGAAGTTTCCCGGGAAGTTCAGTCGCGGCCCTGGCCCGGGATGGCTCCGGAAGAGTATTCCAGTATCTGCGGGAAACCTCCGGTAACGCACAGCAGGTGCCCCGTTATGTACGAAGCCTTGTCCGAGGCCAGGAAGGCCACCGCATTGGCATAATCCTCCCCCGTTCCCATCCTGCCCAGAGGAGTCACTGCCATCATCCTGTCCTTATGCGCCATGCGCTTGCGGTACTCCTCCGGGTGAGTCTCTCGCCTCGACTCGACCAGGGCGTCCCGCGGGCCTGAGGTATAGCCCGTGATAACCGCGTTGACATTTATGCCATAGCGGCCGACCTCGCCGGCCAGCGACGCGGTGAACTGGTTGACCGCGCCCTTGCCGGACTGGTAGACGCAGGTTTTTACCACCGACGCTATGGTGCCCACGGAAGAGATGTTGATGATCTTGCCGTAACGCCGCTCTATCATGTGCGGAAGGACGGCCCGGGAGCAATTCATGGTGCAGACTATGTTGTGGTCCAGGGTCTCGCTCCATTCAGCCGGATCCTGGTCGTGGAACCAACCACGGGACACGGGCCCGCGCGGACCCCAGGCGATGCCGACATTGTTCACCAAGATGTCTATCCTGCCGAATTCCTTCACCACCTGCTCCACCATCGACTCGACCTGCTGATAGACGGTGACATCCGCCGTAATCCCTAGCACCTGATGAGCCTTGGCTTTCAGCTCGGCTGCCGTCCTTTCGACCTTCTCCGGAAACTTGTCGTTGATCACCACGGTTGCGCCTTCTTCGGCTAGGGTCATGGCCATCCGCTTGCCTACGATCTCGCCGGAGCCCGTTACGATTGCAACTTTTCCTTCCAGGCCTGAACTCATCGCTTCCCTCCGTTAAACCTTTGCCTTACGCCCAAGTCAAACTTTGCGCATACTTAGCGGGCCGCAATGCCAGCCGACTTGATGACGCCGGCCCACAGTTGCAGTTCGTCGCGGATCATTTTGGAAAATTCCGCGGGGCTGCTGCCCACCAGTTCGGCGTCCTGCCCCATAAACTGATCCTTCACGGACGATACCGCAAGCGCCTTGACCACTTCCGCATGTAGCTTGTTGACAACTGTCTTCGGCATACCCGCGGGGCCGACAAATCCGAACCAGACATAAATAGCCATGCCGGAGATGCCCGCTTCGCTCATCGATGGCACGCCGGGCATCGAGGGCGAACGCTTGCCGTCGGTCGTAACCGCCAAAGCGCGCATCCTGCCGCTTTTGACGAACTGGAGCGCGGTCGGTACCGAAATGATCAGCATCTGAATCTGGCCGCCGATCAGCGCGGCAAAATTCTCGCCGCCGCCTTTGTACGGGACGTGCACGACGTCGACCTTGGCCGCGATCTTGAAAAGTTCCGAGTACAGGTGCAGCGCGCTGCCGGGGCCGCCCGACCCGTAGTTGAACTTGCCGGGGTTTGCCTGCGCGAGCGCAACGAAATCCTTGAGCGTATTGACGTTCAGCGCAGGAGATACCACCAGCACACTGGGGACGCGCATGATCTGTGTAATCGGGATGAAGTCCTTGACGGTATCGTAAGGCAGCGACTTGGAAATGCCGGGCAATATCGTGAACGCCGGATTGACCATCAACAGCGTATGCCCGTCCGGCGCGGATTTGGCGACGATCCCGTTGCCGACGATGCCGCCTGCGCCGGTGCGATTGTCGACGATGAACGATTTCCCGAGTTGTTCCGAGAGTTGCTGCGACATCACCCGGGCGACTTTGTCGCTGATGCCGCCGGGCGCGAAGGGCGCTACCACTCGCACTGTCTTGGCGGGATACACTTCGGCGCCCACGCACCACGAAGTTCCCAGAACCATTGAAACCAACAACCAGGCGCTGCGCATAATGGACAGATGCTACGCATCGCGCGGGGAGATTGCAACGGACGGCCAGACTCTCACTTACCATTGACTACTGACATCAATGGAGCTACTTTAAGCCGCCGCGTGTGCCGAGTGCGTAGGATGGGTTGAGGCCGTCAAGGCCGATACCCATCGCGACGTATGCACGATGGGTATCGCTGCGCTCAACCCATCCTACGCAGAACCACGACCAGGAGTTTGATATGACTGGATTGACGGCCGATTTGGGCCAGTTCCTCGCGAGCATCAAGTACGAGCAGTTGCCGGCCGGCGCATTGCCGCTCGTCAGGAATGCGTTCACCGACACGATTGCCGTGATCATGGTCGGCATTACGGAACCCATCGTCGATATCGTGCGCCGGACCGTGGTCGAGCCGGCGGCGCGGCACGAATCGCGCGCCTGCCTTTCTTCGCACTACGTGGCCGCCCCGGATGCGGCGCTGCTGGGCGGGACCGCAGCGCATACTCTCGATTACGACGACCAGTCTCTCTCGGGGCATCCGAGCTCGGTCCTGGTTCCGGCCATTCTGGCCGAAGGTGAAACGCTGGGGTCGAGCGGCCACGAACTGGTCACGGCCTATGTGGCCGGGTACGAGGCTTGGTCCGAACTGTGGCGGCGCGATTTGAATTACCATCGCAAGGGGTGGCATCCGACCTCGATATTCGGCGTGATCGCTGCCGCCGCTGCTACTGCGGTGTTGCATCGTCTATCTGCGGAGCGTGCCGCTGCGGCGCTCGCGATTGCGGCGAGTCATGCCAGCGGTTTGGGCGCAAACTTTGGAACCATGACCAAGCCCTACCATGCCGGAATGGCTTCACGCGACGGATTAATTGCCACCCGGCTGGCGGCAGCAGGGATGACGGCGGGGCGCGACGCCCTGGAAAACCTGCAAGGGTTCCTGACCGCGATGTCCCCCGACGGTACCCCCGATCGTGACTCACCCGTGCGCGTTGGCACGGATTGGTACCTCTTGCGCCATGGCATGTTGATCAAGAGGTATCCGGCCTGCTACTTCATCCATCGCTCCTTCGAAGCCACGGTCAAGATGTTGGCCGGGCGTCGGATTCGGCCTGACGACGTTGCCGAAACCGAGGTCACCATGGGGAGAGGGCAAACCACCGTCCTGGTCAACGAGCGGCCGCAGACCGGGCTTGAAGCCAAGTTCAGCGAACAATTCGCGATGGCCGCTGCCGTCATACTCGGCCGCATGGGTGTGCCTGAGTTTAGCGATGCGATCGTGCAGCGCGCTGATATCCAGGCGTTCTTCCCGAAAGTGAAGCTCAAGCCGGTGGATGAATACGACGCGCGGGATCCGGTGCACGGGCCGACGGAAAGGGTCGTTATCAGGCTCAAAAACGGTGAGGTTCTCGACACGGGTCCGATTACGACGATTCGAGGCCACGCCAACGACCCTATGAGCGTCGAAGACCTTTGGGCAAAGTTCGCTGAATGCACGGCGCAGACACACGCGCAACCAGAGGCAAGGCGGCTGTTCAAGATGTTGCAGACTGTAGAAGCGTTGCAGTCAGTTCGCGAACTGCCGACCTGCGAAACGATTTTCAGGAGCTGATCATGGGACAGATCACTGTGGCGCTGGCGTTAGCCAGATTGTTGGAGCGGATGGGGACCGAAATCGTGTTCGGTGTGAATGGCCACGGCAACTGGGCCATGCTCGATGCGTTGGTGCACGAGACCAAAATCCGCGGCGTGCCCGCGCGCAGCGAAGACCATGCGGTCGAGATGGCCGACGGATATTGGCGCATGCGGCGTTGCGCGCCGCTGCCCATCGTGACGACCAGCGTCGGTCCGGGCAACATGAACATCGTTCCGGCCATCGCCACCGCGTTCTATGAATCGATCGGCCTGCTGGTTCTCGCAGGGGCGGGCGCGACCCACTGGTTTGACCGGGGCGGACTGGAGGAATCTTATCGCAACGGCCCCGAGGATTGGGTGGCCGTGCTCAAGCCGATCACCAAGAAATCCTTCCTGGTGACGCGCCCCGACACGGCGATAAGCATGTTTCTGCGCGCCTATCAAACGGCTCTTTCCGGGCGTCCCGGCCCCGTGGTCATGCAAGTCCCGTTCGATATCCAGCACACGCTGATACCGGATACCTTGCCCGACCCGGCGCCGTGGATGCAGTGGCGCCCGCCTGCGCCCGAACCCGCAGGCGTCCAGGCGGCGGCGGCGCTGCTGAAGGCAGCGCAGCGGCCGCTGGTCGTGGTGGGCAGCGGGATTCATAACGCGCGCGCCTGGGATGAGTTGCTGGCGTTCGCCGAGGCGACGGGCATTCCGGTGGCTACGACCTCGACCGGCAAGGGCGCGTTCCCGGAAGAAAACGCGCTTTCCGTAGGGTGCGTCGGCCGCGCCGGCACGGGTCATGGTAACGCAGCGGCCCGGCGCTGCGATGTCGTCGTCGGCATAGGAACTCATTTCACCGACATCGACACCGGCGGCTGGACGCTGTTCGACATTCCCAACGGCACACGCCTCATTCATCTCGACATCGATTCCACCGAACTTGGCCGTGCCTATCCTGCGGCCGTTGGGTTGACCTGCGATGCGCGGCTCGGGCTGGACGCATTGACGCAGGCAGCCCGCGCGGCGGGTGTCGGTAAACGCGCGGATTGGCTGAAGGAGATTGCTAAGGAGCGTCAGGCGTGGGAGGCCTCGGTGAGCGAACTGCGCAGCTCCAATATCGCGCCCCTGCACTATGCCCGCATTTGCCACGATACCGGTGAGGTCGTGGCCGAAAAAAATCCGCAGATGCCGGTGTTTTTTGATACCGGGCATCTGCTGAGTTTTGCCCCGCCATTCCTGAAGGCCTCGTCACGCCATGTCGTTCACAGTGGATTCATGCATCGCATGGGGTGGAGCGCCGCGGCCGCCATCGGGGCGAGCATCGCCAAGGGCAACTGCCCGGCGATCGCCTTGCTCGGCGATGGCGCGTTCATGATGCGCGGCACCGCGGTTGCAACAGCGGTCGAGCAGAACCTGCCGATAATCTGGGTGGTCTTTAACAATGGGTCGCTGCAGATCGAGCGTGAACTGATGTTTCGCCTCTATGGACGCGAATCGTTCTGCGATTACCGCAAGGTGGGGCACAAGGAGTTGTGGAATCCCGATTTCTGCAAATGGGCCGAAGCGATGGGAGCCCAGGGGATTCATGTCGCGCGGGCGGAGGATTATGCGCCCGCCCTTCGCCGCGCGCTCGATGCCCGCACCCCGACGGTCATCGACGTCGAAGTGGCGCTCGAGATCAAGGGCTACCGCTCCGTCTGGTATCCCTATCCGTCCGATTTCCATGAGACGTGGGCACCGGGTCCCCTTCCCGGAGGAAACGCCGCACCGGCCAAGTAAGTATTGGACACATATCGTTCGCAAGTGCACATGTTCATTCCCGATGACGATCAGCGCGCGATCCTCGAGACCGTTTCCCGCTTCGTGAAAGCGGAAGTCACGCCGAGGGCGGCGCTGCTGGACGCCAACCCGGACCCGGAACTGTGTTTTTCCTGGGACATCGTCGAGAAGGCGCATGAGGTCGGGATCCGTACCATGACGCTCGCCGAAAAATGGGGCGGCCTAGGCGTGGATTCCCTGACCACCGCGATGGTCGTCGAGGAGCTTGCCAAAGGCGATATGGGAGTTTCCGTCGTCATGGCGCAGACGTTCAAAATCGCGCAGCTCATGCAGAAAGCGCTCAACGCGGAGCAGCAGGCGCGCGTTCTTCCGGGGTTTGCACAGGATCCGCGCGGCCTGCTGGCCATCGGCATGTCGGAACCCGGCAATGGCTCCGATAAACATACGTCGCATCCGGTTCCATTTCGCACCAGCGCGCACAAAGCCCCAGGCGGCTGGATTATCAACGGCATGAAGCATTTCATTTCCAATGGCAACCGGGCCAGCCACTATCTGGTGATGGTGCAGACCGATAAGGCCAGGACCATGGCCGACGGCGCCACCGTTTTTCTGCTTGAAAAAGACCATCCGGGTTTCACCATCGGCCGCATCCACGACAAGATGGGCGAGCGCCTCGCCAATAATGCCGAGCTCGTTTTTCAGGATTGTTTTGTTGCGGATGAAAACGTGGTGGGCGGGGTGGACAAGGGTTCAAACGTATTCGCCGAATTCTCCCCGCAGTCGAACGCTTACGCGGGCGCTACCATACTCGGCGTGGCGGTCGCGCTCCACCACAAAGCCATCGAGTGGGCGAAGCTGCGCGTGCAGGGCGGCAAGCCACTGATCGAGCACGACGGCATCCGTGCACAGTTGGCGGAAATGCGCATGCTGATCGATGCGTCGCGTTCGTATGTCCACCGCGCCTGCTGGCTCGCGGACCACAGGGAACAAGGCTGGGACAAGACGCTGGGTGCGTTGCCCAAGGCGATGGCGTCACAAGCCGCGTGGCAAATCGCGACCTGGTGCATGGAAATCCATGGCGGTCACGGTTACATGAAAGAGTTCGGAGTCGAGAAGCTGGTGCGGGACGCGGCGGCGTTTCTGCATTCCGATGGCGTCAACCGGACGCTGTTCCTGAAAGCGGCCAATTCGATGTTCGGGCCGCTCCCGCATTTCAATCCGTAATGCCGCTATTTGCCGCGCAGTACTGGCATGATTGATCGTTTGCCCGGCTGCTAAAATGATCCGTTTCGCAACCACACAGAGGAGACAACGATGAAGATACTGTTCTTTGACGATTTCAAGCTGGGCGTGCTCAAGGGCGACGCCGTAGTCGACGTATCGCAGGTGGTGCGGAATATTCCGCACACGAGTCCGCACAATCTCATCAGCGGCCTGATCGAGCGGTTTGCGGATTACCGCGCGACTCTGGAACAAGCGGCATCTCGCGGTACCGGCGTGCCGCTGAGCCAGGTCAGGATCCGGCCGCCGCTGCCGAAGCCCTACAACATCGACTGCATGGCGGTGAATTACATGGAGGACGGCACGCGCGCAGAGCCGGCGCCGATCAACGCGTTCCACAAGTCGCCCAGTGCAGTGATCGGCAACGGCGACACCATGGTGCTGCCCGATGTTCCCGCGACGATCTTCGAAGGCGAAGCGGAGGTGGCGCTGGTCATCGGCAAGCGCGCCTCCGGTGTCCGTGCGGCTGACGCCATGAATTACGTATTCGGATACGTGAATTTCATCGATGGGTCGGCGCGCGGGCTGCCGCCCAGCGGCAATACTTTCTATCAGATGAAGTCGCGCGACACCTTCGCACCCATGGGTCCCTACATCGTGACGGCCGACGAGATTCCCGAACCGCAACGCCTGCAGATCCGGCTCTGGGTGAACGGGGAACTCAAGCAGAACTTCAATACCAGCGACATGGCGCACAAGATTCCGCGCTGCATCGAGTGGGTCAGTTCCATCCACACGCTGGAACCGGGCGACGTGCTCGCCACCGGGACCAACCACCGCGGGCTGAGCTCCTTCCAGGACGGCGACCGGGTCGAACTCGAGACGGAAGGGCTCGGGCGGCTGCACTTTCGGGTGCGCGACGACCTGAAGCGCACCTGGGCGAGAGAAACCCGCCTCGATCGCCAGCAAAAACGCCTTGAGGGACCGACGACGCCACAACTCACCGGAAAATACGCGCCGGTGCGCAGCTAAACTGCTGCCCGCCACCGACGGAGGAAGCGATGTCGAAATTCGATGAGTACTGCCGCAACTATAAGTTCATGAAGCTCGAGCGGCGTCACGGCATCCTGCAGATGACGCTGCACACCGACGGCGGCCCGCTGCATTGGGATATGGACGCGCAGGCGGAGTTCGCGCGGGCTTTCGATGAGGTGGGCTCGGACCCGGAAAACCGGATCGTCATCCTGACCGGCACGGGCGACGAATTCAGCGGCCCGCGGCTCGATCCCGGCAATACGGCGTTTTTCCACGGCGCCAAGCTCACGCCGTCAGGCCTGCATTCGATACACTGGAACGCCAGGCGGCTGGTGAAGGCGCTGCTCGACATCGAAGTGCCGATGATCGCCGTGGTCAATGGACCGGCGAAGCGGCATGCGGACCTCGCGCTGATGTGCGACATCGTGATCGCGGCCGACGACGCCACCTTCGAGGATACCGCGCATTTTCACCACGGCAGCATCGTGCCGGGTGACGGCATCAATGTCATCTATACGATGCTGATGGGGCTGAATCGCGCGCGCTACCTGATGCTCACAGGGCAGGTGCTGACCGCCAAAGAAGCCAAGGACATGGGCCTGGTTTCCGAGCTGCTGCCGCGCGACAAGCTGCTCGCGCGCGCCTGGGAGCTGGCGGAGCAGCTCGCGAAAAAGCCCGACACCCTGTTGCGCAACACGCGGATCCTGCTCACGCACCCGTTGCGCAAAGCCATCGACGAGAGCCTCGACTATTACCTGTCGCTGGAAATGCTGTCGGTCCTGGGCAACGAGTAACGCGGACAGCAGCTGCGCACTATTGCAGCTCGATTTTGGCTTTACGGGCGATCTCGGCGTACCTCTGGAGGTCCTGCTTCAGGAATTGAGCGAATTCCTCGGGCGAGCTGCCGATCGGCTCGAGATTCAATGCGGCGAAGCGCTCGCGCGTGTCCGCCATCTGCACGAACTGGCGCGCGGCTGCGCTCAGCCGGTCCACGATCGCCTTGGAGACGCCGCGCGGACCATGGATGCCGTACCAGCCCGTCGCCTCGTAGCCTTTGATTCCGAGTTCATCCACGGTGGGAAGCGCGGGCAACTGCGCCGAGCGCTTCAGTCCGGTAAATGCCAGGGGCCGCAGCCTTCCGGCCTGCACCATCGGCACCACCACCGGACTCGGACCGAACATGAGCGGAATCTGGCCGCCCAGCAGGTCGTTTACCGCCGGGCCGGCGCTTTTGTACGGCACGTGGTTGAGCTTCACTCCGGCCATCACCTGGAACATCTCGCCCGCAATGTGGGTGAGGTTGCCGTGTCCGGCGGAGGCGTAAATGACTTTGCCCGGGTCGGCGCGCGCCAAGTCGATCAGCTCCTGCAGCGAGCGCGCTGGAAACGACGGATGCACCACGATGACCAGCCCGCTCGAGTTCGCGATATGGCTGATCGGCGTGAAGTCGCGCAGCGTGTCGTAGGGAAGCTTGCGGTAGACCGCGGGGTTGATCGTATGCGCCCCGGCCGTGAACAGCAGCGTATAGCCGTCGGGCGCGGAGCGCGCGACGATCTCGGAGCCGATGATGTAATTCGCGCCGGCGCGATTGTCGATGACGACGTTATGCCCGAGCAGCGCGGAGAGTTTCTGGCCGGTGATGCGGCCGACCACGTCGACCGCGCCGCCGGGCGCCACCGGGACCACCAGCCGGATTGGCCGTTCGGGATACGCGGCCGCACAGGCCGCGGCAAAGAAGATTAGCGCGAGTGTTGCGGCGAGTTTGGAAGTCATGTCAACTCGGCATCCACGGCATCGCGACCTGCGACGCGAACTCCGTCTTCACGTCGATCACCGCCGGAAGGTCGGAGGCCATCGCAGCCCCGAACGCTTTCTTGAAGTCCTGCGGTTTTTCCACGGTGATGCCGAAGCAGTCGAACGACTGGGCGACGCGCGCGAAGTCCGTGTTGCTGTACTCGTAACACTCGCCCTTGTGGGCGCCGTCGTGGCCTTCGTAGGCGATGTTGAGGTTGCGCAGTCCCTGCGCCAGGCTGGCGTTGTTGTTGACGATGGTCACGGTCTTGATGCCGCGGCGGCGCGCCGTCTCCAGTTCCGGCAGGTGATAGTAAAAGCCGCCATCGCCGCTAAAGCAGATGACCGGCTGATTGGGTGCGGCGCATTTCGCGCCGAGGGAGGCGGGGAACGACCAGCCCAGCGATCCCGCCGCGCGGAAGAAGCGCTGGGTAGAGTGCCGCAGGTAAACCAGTGTTCCGGTCAGCAATGCGGCAAAGCCGGTGTCGGCGATCAGGATCGCGTCCTTGGGTAGCAGTTCGGTCAGTTCACGGCAGATGCGCTCGGGCCGCATCGGCACTTGGTCGGATGAGCGCAATTTGTCGGTTTCCTTGCGCCACGCATCGACAAAAGTCTGGGTGTGCACGAGCCACTCATCGTGCTTGGCGGCACTGGCGGCGGCCGCCAGCGCTTCGAGCGCCGCGCGCACATCGGACTGAATGCCGATGACACCCGCATAGTTGCGGCCAATTTCCACCGGGTCGAGGTCGATCTGGATGATCGCGGTGCCTTGCTTGGGCATTTTCCAGCCGCCGGTGGTGTGGTCGCTGGTGTTGCTGCCCGCGTAGATCACCAGGTCTGCTTCGGCGATGACGTGATTCGCGCAACTGCGCCCGTAGAGGCCGGCGATGCCGCGGAACAATGCATGATCCTCCACCATTACGGCTTTCGCGTCGGGCGTTGCGACGACGACTGCGCCAATGCGCTCCGCGAGTTTCGTCACCGCTGCCGCTGCGTCCGAGACGATCACGCCGCGGTCGGCTACGATCACCGGCCGGGTCGCGGCCTTGATCGCAGTCGCGGCCCGCGCGATCGCCGCCGGATCAGGCGCGGGACGGAACGCGGGATAGCGGGTGTGAACTTCATCGGCGACGACCTCGAACATGCCTTCGAGATTAGAGAGCGCATCCCCCGTGTAGCCCGCGACATCCAGATGCACCGGACGTGGCGTGCCGGTGGTTGCTTCGCGAAATGCTGCGCGCAGCAGATGGGGAATCTGATCCAGCGCGTCGATTCTGCCATTGAACTTGGTCACCGCCGCGTATAGCGGCTCGTGCGCAACTTCCTGGTAGGCGTTGCGGTACTGGTTCGACGCCACGTGGCGTCCGGTCATCGCGATTACCGCCGAATGGCCGAGGTACGGATCCTGCATGCCGGCAGCGAGGTTGGCTGCGCCCACCGACTGCGCCATGCAGATGCCGGGACGGCCCGATACTCGCGCGTAACCGTCAGCCATATAGGCGACGGCTTTTTCCGAGTGCCCGAGGATGCGCTTGATGCCGACGCCCTCCATCTCGGCCAGCACGCGCCGCATGATCGCGTCCATGAAAAACACGTGCGTGACGCCGTGGGCCTTGAGCATCTGCGCAATGAGGCGCGCACCGGTCATCTTCTGAGCCATTGATCTTCTCCAGGGTAAGTGTGGTATCCGCGACAGCAGATTTTACGCGCAACCCGGCAGCGACGCGAATGACCTCTCATTGGAGTAGGGTGCGCTTGCGCACCGATTGCCGAATGGTGCGCAAGCGCACCCTACATCTTGCCGGGCCTTGAGTTGAGCCGCGGCTGCCGCTGGCGATGGCGACAATAGTCGTTTATTGTGTAGACGCATGCAGAACCCATTACCTGAACGACAAGCCGACCGCACCGTGTTGCTGTTGGTTGCGATGCTCGCCGGACTGGCGATGCTCGGGCCGTTCTCGGTCGACACCTACATGCCGTCGTTTCCGGAGATCGAACAGACGTTCAATGTGACGCCGCAGCAGATGCAGCTTACATTGAGCGCGTATCTCGCGACTTTCTCGATCATGACCTTGTTCCACGGCTCGATCTCGGATTCGTTCGGACGGCGCAGGGTAATTCTGGTGAATCTGGCGGTGTTCGTGGCGGCGACAGTCGGCTGCGCGCTCGCGCGCGACTTCAGCCAACTGCTGTTGTTCCGCGCGCTGCAGGGGCTGGCGGGAGGGGCGGGCATGGTGGTCGGCCGTGCCATGATCCGCGATACCTTCGCCGGGCACGAAGCGCAGCGCATGATGTCGATGGTGACGATGATCTTCGGCTTCGCGCCGGCGATCGCGCCGGTGATCGGCGGCTGGCTGCAGGCGGGGTTCGGCTGGCGTTCGGTGTTCGTGTTTCTGACGCTCTTTTCGGCGCTGCTGCTCGCGGGCTGCTACTGGCGCCTGCCCGAAACCCTGCCGCGTGCGGCGCGCCAGTCCTTCGCGCCGCGGGCGCTGACCGCGAACTATCTCAAAGTGCTCGGCAATCTGCGTTTCGGGCTATTGTCGTCGGCGATCGCTTTCAATTTTGCCGGTTTCTTCTTGTACATCTCGTCGGCGCCGGCGATGATTTACCGGCTGCTGCATCTCGATGAGAACCAGTTCGGGTGGCTGTTCATTCCGGCGACGAGCGGGGTGATCGTGGGCGCGTTTCTCTCTGGGAGGCTTGCCGGCAGACTTACGCCCCGCCGCACCCTGCGCATTGCCTACGCGATCATGTTCACCGCGGCGGCGTGCAGCGTCGCCTATCACCAGTGGTTCCCGCCCGCGCTGCCGTGGACGGTGTTGCCGGTGATGATGTACACGGTCGGCATGGCGCTTGCGACGCCGAACCTCACGCTCTTTGTGCTCGACCTGTTTCCGCGTAATCGCGGCCTTGCCGCCTCGCTGCAGGGCTTCCAGCAGAGCCTGTTTGCCGCGTTGATTGCGGGCGCGGTGTCTCCGTATGTCGCGGGAAGTGGCCTGAGCCTGGCGGCGACCTCAGCTTTGCTCCTGACATTGGGGGCGGGCTGCGCGTTCATCTATTCGCGGCTACCCAGGCTGGAGGAGCAACGCAAAATGTGAGGCAAGCGTAGGATGGGTTGACCCCGGACTTGATCCGGGGGATACCCATCATGCACTCGTCAGCGATGGGTATCGGCCTGCCGGCCTCAACCCATCCTACGGGATTCAGGGCAATGTCTTGATCCAGATCAGAGGTTTCCCGCCAGCGAACGCCTAGACTGGTCCGAACCGCTCTTTTTATGGGGAGGAGGCCGCCATGAAATACGAAGATCCCGCCTGCGCTTATTGCCCTGATACGGTACGCGCCTGCCGCGTAGGAGAATCCGAGGAGCGCGGCCCGGGCTTTTGCCCGACCAAAGTCCATCCCGAGAGCCAGCAAGTGGCGCGCGCGCTGTATGAAGACCCGGAAACCCGCAAGATCTCGCGTGAATCAGCCATGGTCGAGGCGGTAGGTTACTGCAAGTGGACGCGGGTCGAGGAAATCGTCCAGTTCGCCAAGCGCATGGGCTACAAAAAGATCGGCATCGCGAACTGCATCAGCTTTGTCGATCACGCGAAGGTGCTAAGCGGCATCCTGGAGAGCCATGGCTTCGAGGTCGTGTCGGTCGCCTGCAAGACCGGCAGCATTCCGAAGGAAGATCTGGGAATCGCCGACCACGAGAAACTCCGTCCCGGCCAGTTCGAAGCGCTGTGCAATCCGGTGTGTCAGGCCGAGTTGCTCGATGCCCACGGCTGCGAATTCAATGTCGTACTCGGGCTATGCCTCGGGCACGACAGCCTGTTCTTCAAGCATGTCAAGGGACTGACGACCGTGCTGATCGCCAAGGACCGCGTGCTTGGGCATAACCCGATAGCGGCGCTGCAGTTTGCCGACACCTATTACAGCCGCGTATGGGGACCGCTCAAACCCGCAAAGACGCCGAAACTCCCGCCTGCGGGACGGCGTTAACACTGCTCCCACGGTAGTCCCTCGAACCGCCAGCCGGTACTGGCGCCGCGATGGTGGTCGGTGTCGAGTTCGCCTTCGAAGCCGTGCAGCACGTTGTAGATCTTGGTGAACCCGGCTTCTTCAAGCGCGTGGCCGGCATCGAGCGAGCGGTTGCCGCTGCGGCAGATCAGTATCACCGGACGGTTGACGCTGGTCGCCTTCTTCACGTGTGAGACGAACTCGGGGTTGATGTCCCAGTTGGGGCCGTCGTTCCACGGCACCAGGATCGAGCCTTTCGGGTGACCGACGAACAGGTACTCCATTTCGCTGCGGCAATCGACGAACACCGCATCGGGGGTCTGCTTTAAGAACTCGAATGCTTCCTTGGGAGTCAGGTGCTGCATGATCGCCACCAGTCTCAATGGGAACGCGCATTATAGGCGCAGACCGCGGCCAGCCGCCAGTTGGACGGCCAGTGCGTGCTAAAATCCGTGCCTTTCGCCTCGCCGTGCCGCACCATTTCCAGCCATGAAACCTGATCGCAGCGCCCAGCTCGTTTCCCTGCTCAAAGAGCGCATCGTCATCCTCGACGGCGCGATGGGGACGATGATCCAGGGCTACAAGCTCGACGAGGCGGGCTATCGCGGCGCGTGCTTCCGGGACTTCGCGCACGACCTCAAGGGCAACAACGATCTGCTCACGCTGAGCCAGCCGCAGATCATCCGCGAAATTCACGCGTCCTATTTCGCCGCGGGCGCCGACGTGGTCGAGACCAACACGTTCAACTCGACTTCGATTGCGCAGGCCGACTACGCGCTCGAGCACCTGGTGCACGAGTTGAACGCCGAGGCGGCGCGGCTCGCGCGCGCGGTCGCCGACGAGTTCGAGCAACAAGACGGACGGCCGCGCTTTGTCGCCGGCGCGCTCGGCCCGACCAATCGCACTGCATCGATTTCGCCGGAGGTCAACGACCCGGCTTTCCGCAACACTACGTTCGATCAGCTCGTCGCGGCGTATACCGAAGCGGTGCACGGCCTCGTCGAAGGCGGCGTCGACATCCTGCTGCTCGAGACAGTGTTCGATACGCTGAATGCCAAGGCCGCGCTGTTCGCGATCGACGCGTATTTCGAAGCGCACCAAGTCAGGCTGCCGATCATCGTCTCTGGTACGATTACCGATGCTTCCGGGCGCACGCTGTCGGGACAGACCACGGAGGCGTTCTGGAACTCGGTGCGGCACGCGAAACCATTGGCGATAGGGCTGAACTGTGCGCTGGGCGCGCAACTGATGCGTCCCTACATCGAGGAGCTGTCGCGCGTTGCCGACACTTATGTGTCCGCCTATCCGAACGCGGGGCTGCCGAATCCGCTCGCCGAGACCGGCTACGACGAGACGCCGCAATACACCGCGGGCCTGATCAGGGAGTTTGCGCAAAGCGGGTTCGTCAACATCGTCGGCGGCTGCTGCGGCACGACGCCTGCGCACATCAAGGCAATCGCTGAAGCGGTGCGCGGCATTGCGCCGCGCGCGCTGCCCGAGCTCGAGAAAAGAACGCGGCTCGCCGGGCTCGAGCCGCTCAACATCGGCGACGATTCGCTGTTCGTCAACATCGGCGAGCGCACCAATGTTACCGGCTCGAAGGCGTTCGCGCGCCTGATCCTCGCCGACAATTATGCCGGGGCGCTGGCGGTCGCGCGCCAGCAGGTGGAAAGCGGCGCGCAGTTGATCGACATCAACATGGACGAGGCGATGCTCGACTCCAAGGCCGCGATGACGAAATTCCTGCATCTGATCGCGTCCGAGCCGGACATCTCGCGCGTGCCGGTGATGATCGACTCGTCGAAGTGGGAAGTGATCGAGGCGGGCTTGAAATGCGTGCAAGGCAAGTGCGTGGTGAATTCGATCAGCATGAAGGAAGGCGTGGACGAGTTCGTCAAACACGCGATGCTCGCGCGCCGCTACGGCGCAGCCGTGGTGGTGATGGCGTTCGACGAAAAAGGCCAGGCCGACACGCTCGAGCGGCGCGTCACCATCGGCAAGCAGGCCTACCACATCCTGGTCGACGAAGTCGGTTTCGCGCCTGAGGACGTGATCATCGATCCGAATATTTTCGCGATCGCGACCGGCATCGAGGAGCATAGCAACTACGGCAAGGATTTCATCGAGGCCACCCACATCATCCGCCAGACGCTGCCGTACGCGAAGGTGAGCGGCGGGCTGTCCAACATCTCGTTCTCATTTCGCGGCAATGATGCGGTGCGCGAGGCGATCCACACCGCGTTCCTGTATCACGCCGTCAAGGCGGGCCTCACCATGGCAATCGTGAACGCCGGTCAGCTCGGCGTTTACGAAGAAATCCCGAAAGATCTCCTCGAGCATGTCGAGGACATCATCTTCAACCGCCGGCCGGACGCCGCCGAGCGTATGGTCAAGTTCGCCGAGACGGTAAAGGGTGGCGGCAAGGTGCAGGTCGAGGACCTGGAGTGGCGCAAGGACGCGGTCGAAGCGCGGCTTACCCATGCGCTGGTAAGAGGCATCACCGATTTCATCGTCGCGGACACCGAGGAAGCGCGGCAGAAACTCGAGGCGCAGGGCGGGCGCCCGATTCAGGTGATCGAAGGTCCGCTGATGGACGGCATGAACGTCGTCGGCGATTTGTTCGGCACGGGCAAGATGTTCCTGCCGCAGGTCGTGAAGTCGGCGCGCGTGATGAAGCAGGCGGTCGCGCACCTGGTGCCGTACATCGAGGCCGAGAAAGCGCGCTCGGGCGACATCCGGCCCAAGGGCAAGATCGTGCTGGCGACGGTGAAAGGCGACGTGCATGACATCGGCAAGAACATCGTCGCGGTGGTGCTCCAGTGCAACAACTACGAGGTCATCAACCTCGGCGTGATGGTGCCGTGGCAGAAGATCGCGCAGGTCGCACGCGACGAGAAGTGCGACATCATCGGGCTTTCGGGACTGATCACGCCGTCACTCGAGGAAATGGCGCACAACGCGCGCGAAATGGAACGCGAGGGTATGGACCTGCCGCTGTTGATCGGGGGCGCCACGACCTCGCGCGTGCACACCGTGGTCAAAATCGTGCCCGGCTACCACGGCCCGGTGATCTGGGTGCCGGATGCGTCGCGCAGCGTGAGCGTGTGCAGCAATCTGCTGTCGGACGAACTCCGGGACAACTACCTTGCCGAAGTGCGCGCCGAATACGCGCGCATCAAGACCCAGCACGAGCAGAAGAAGGGCCCGGGGCCGATGCACACGCTGGCGGACGCGCGCAAGCACGGGCTGAAAACCGACTGGAGCACCTACGTGCCGCCGGTGCCGTCATTCCTTGGCGTCAAGCACCTCAAGAACTACACGCTGGCCGGGATCGCCGAGTACATCGACTGGGGGCCGTTCTTCCAGACTTGGGAGCTGGCGGGTTCGTATCCGAAAATACTCGACGACGAAATTGTCGGCGTGGAAGCGCGCAAAGTGCTCGCCGACGGCAAGTCAATGCTGAAAAAAATCGTCGCGGGCAAATGGCTCACCGCCAATGCGGTGTTCGGTATCTTTCCCGCCAATAGTGTGAACGAAGGCGACGACATCGAACTCTACGCCGACGAGCAGCGCACTCGCGCGCTGATGACGTGGCACAACCTGCGCCAGCAGAACGTCAAACCCGCCGGCCGGCCCAACCTGTGCCTCGGGGATTTCATCGCGCCGCACGGCGCGGGCGTGCGTGACTATATCGGCGCGTTCGCGGTTACCACCGGCATCGGCATCGAGAAGCGCGTCAAGGCGTTCGAGGACCAGCACGACGATTACAATGCGATTATGTTGAAGGCGCTCGCCGACAGACTTGCCGAAGCGTTCACCGAACTGTTGCACCAGCGCGTGCGCAGGGAATTCTGGGGTTACGCAAAAGATGAAAATCTCGACAATGCAGCCCTGGTCGCCGAGAAATACCGCGGCATCCGTCCCGCGCCGGGCTACCCGTCATGCCCCGACCATACCGAGAAGGGCGCGTTGTTTGATTTGCTGCGCGCGCCCGAGGCCGGCATCACGCTGACCGAGAGCTATGCGATGTACCCGGCCTCGTCGGTGAGCGGCTTCTACATCTCGCATCCGGAATCGACCTATTTCGCGGTCGGCAAGCTCGAACGCGATCAGGTCGAAGATTACGCGCGGCGAAAAAACATGCCGCTGGCGGACGCCGAGCGCTGGCTAGCGCCGTATCTCGCCTACCTTTAAATGCACATTCACATCCTCGGCATCTGCGGCACTTTCATGGGCGGCGTGGCGGCGCTCGCGCAAGCCGCGGGACATACCGTGACCGGCTGCGACGCGAACGTGTATCCGCCGATGAGCACGCAGCTCGAAGCGCAGGGCATCCGGCTGATCGAGGGCTACGGCGCCGACCAGTTGAGCCTCGGGCCCGATGTTTACGTGATCGGCAATGTCGTCACGCGAGGCAATCCGCTGATGGAGGAAATCCTCAACCGCGGGCTGCCGTATATCTCCGGGCCGCAGTGGCTCGCCGAGAACGTGCTGCGCGGCAGGTGGGTGATCGGAGTTGCCGGCACGCACGGCAAGACCACGGCGAGCGCGATGCTGGCGTGGATACTGGAACACGCGGGGCTCAGTCCCGGTTTTCTGATCGGCGGCGTGCCGCAGAACTTCGGGGTCTCGGCGCAGATCGGCGCCGTGCCATTTTTCGTCATCGAAGCCGACGAATACGACACCGCGTTCTTTGACAAGCGCTCGAAGTTCGTCCACTACGCGCCGCGCACCACCATCCTCAACAATCTCGAATTCGACCACGCCGATATTTTTCCCGACCTCGGCGCGATCGAGACCCAGTTCCATCATCTGGTGCGCACTCTTCCCGGCAACGGGCTGATCGTCGCCAACGGCGGGGACGTGGCGATCAGCCGGGTTCTCGCGCGAGGCTGCTGGACCCCGGTCGAAATATTAGGCGCTCGCGACGGCTGGCAGGCCGGCGCGCAGGACGCTTCCGGACGCTTCGCGGTGAGCTTTAACGGCAGGCCGCAGGGCGTGGTGCAGTGGGACCTGCTCGGCGCACACAACCAATTGAATGCGCTGGCTGCGATCGCGGCGGCGCGCCACGCCGGCGTTCCTCCCGCGGTCGCAATCGACGCGCTTGCCGCGTTCAAAAACGTGAAGCGCCGGCTTGAGACGCGCGGCACGGTTAACGGCATCACGGTCTATGACGACTTCGCTCACCATCCGACTGCAATCCGCGTCACGCTGGCGGGCCTGCGCAACAAGGTCGGCGTTGCGCGGATAATTGCCGTGCTCGAGCCGCGCTCGAACACGATGAAGCTTGGCGTGATGAAAGATGAACTCGCATCCAGCCTCGTTGGCGCCGACCGCGTGTACTGCTATGGCGCAGGACTGGGGTGGGACCCTGCCGCCGCGCTCGCGCCGCTCGGCGCGAAGGCCGAAATTCATCACGACATCCCGCAACTCGTCGCGGCGATTGCCGCCGCCGCCAAGTCAGGCGATCATGTGCTGATCATGAGCAACGGCGGCTTCGGCGGCATCCACGACCAGCTGCTGACACGACTGGAAGGAGTGCATGGCTGACAACCTGCACGATCGGGGCGCACGCGGCCGCGGTCGGTGGTGATGGCGGAGAAAATCGAAGCGTTGCGCGAGTGGGCGGCAGGGCGAACGGTACGGGCGGATTAAAGGAAGCACAACATGGATAGCGTCGCAGAACAGGCGGGCGCAATGGCCGGCGCGGAATTCGACGCCGACGACGTGTTGCTGCGCCTCAGCCAGATCGACATCCTGCGCGCGCTGCCGCCCGAGGAGATCCAGGAACTCGTTCCGCACGTCGAAAGAATCGACTACCCCGCGGGCCACCGCCTCATCGCGCAGGGGGATGCGGGCGATGCCCTGTACCTGATCGAGAGCGGCACGGCCCGAGTCGAGCGCTCGGGATCGTCCGACGTAATCCATGTCGGGGCCGGTAGCGTGGTGGGCGAGGCGGCCCTGCTCACGGGCGCGCCGCGGTCGGCAACCGTAACTTCCGAAAGCGGGATTTCGGTCTGGCGCGTGGGAAAGGAGGCGTTCGATCGCATAGTCTCCGCCTCGCCCAATCTCAAACAGGCGCTGCAGGAGCTGGTCGAGCAGCGGAACAAGGGCAAGACCATTGCGCTGCCGAGCCGCGCATTCTGGGTCTCGACCGGGCTGCGCGCGCTCGAGGCGCGCTACCGGGGACTCACCACCTGGGAGTTGTTGATGTGGGTCGGGCTTGCCCTGTGGGCGGCGCTATTCGCGAACGAGTACTGGCCGTTCGTGGACACACAACAGCACAAAGGCCTGATCGCGACAGTGCAGCTGGTGACGGGACTGCTCGTAATCCAGGGCGCATGCGAGGCGTTCATCCACGGCGTCGAGCGGCTCGGCGCGCGCTATCGGTGGGACGGCTTCATTTCGGGCACCGTCGGATCGGTGCTCGCTACGCTGCCCGAATTCGTCGTCATAGCCTTTCTCGTTCTGGTGGACCCGCTCGCAGCGTTCGTCACCGCGGCGGTGACGATTTACAACAACGCGCTCGCGTTCTCGATCTATTCGTTCTTTTTGCCAAAGGACCGCCAGGGCGCATTCACCATGCCCCGCTCGCTCACGACCGCCGGCGGCCAGATTCTGATCGCCGGCGGCGCGGCGGCGCTTATCGTCGGCGCGATGATGCTCATGTTCCGCGTGGAAGGCTCCAGGCAATTTCTTTCGGGCGTCGATCTGCTGGTGATCGGCGTCATCTTGATCGCGATCTACGGCTACTACCTGCTCACGCTCGTGCGCTACTACGGCGAGGGCCGTGACAACGAAGAGTCGATGCCTCCGGATCCGGAACGCCTCGGCCACGATACGAGCTGGAGCGCGATCGTGTCGATGTTCGTGCTCGGGCTGGTGGGCGCCTACTGCGGCGGCGAAGCAATCGGCGGATTCGCCGAAACCGCGTTGAAGGACATCGGATTGCCAACGATCCCAACCGCCGCCGCGCTCGCATTCTTTGCCGGCATGAGTGAATACATCATCGTCTACAAGGCGCACCGCCGCGGGGAGCTCGGCATCGCGCTCTCCAACGTGTTCGGCGGACTGACCCAGGTGTTTTTCCTGCTGCTGCCGTTCGGCCTGATCGTGATCGGAATCGGCGGCCTCGCCACGGGCGACGCCAAGTTCGCGTTTCCGGTGAGCGTAGTGACCATCATGCTGATACTGCTGCTGTTTCCGCTGTTCTACGCGCTGCATCAATACATCGAGCAGGACCGGACGCTCTCGAACCTGGACGCGGCGGGAATGACCGGCATTTACGTGCTGCTGCTGTATTTCCTGTTTACGGCTCCCGCCTGAATCTCCGGCGCCGCCCACAGTGAACGCGCGGGAGCGGGGTACTGGGCGGCCTGTCCATTTCGCGATGGTTGACCGTAAAACTTCGGGAGACAGACCATTGTAAATCAGGCAAACTTTGCCGCCATGAATACTCGTGCGCAAGCCGTTCCCCGCCCCGATGGGTTTCCCCGCGCCGTGAGCCTTTTGTTGAACATCGGCCACGGTATCGACCACATGTTCCTGCTGATCTTCGCCACGGCCGTCGCCACGATCGCCGTCGAATTCGGGTATTCGAACTGGACGGACCTCATGCCGTACAGCGTGGGCGCGTTTGCCCTTTTCGGCCTCGGCGCGCTGCCCGCCGGCCGCCTCGGCGATTTGTGGGGCCGCCGCATCATGATGATCATTTTTTTCGCCGGCATCGGCGCCGCGGCGCTGCTGGTTTCGCTGACGCAGAACGCCTGGCAACTGGCGGCTGCACTGACGCTGCTCGGCGCCTTCGCCGCGATCTACCATCCGGTGGGCATCCCGATGCTGGTGCAAAACGTTCCCAATCCGGGGGCCGTGATCGGCATCAATGGACTCGCGGGCAATCTCGGGATCGCGGTTGCCGCGCTCGTGACCGGCATGCTGGTCAAGTGGATCGGATGGCGCGCCGCGTTTGCGATACCCGGAGCTATCACGGGCGTGTGCGCAATCGTTTTCGCGATCCTGTGCCCCCGGGAGCTCGAGGCGCCGTCCGCGCGCAAGGGGGGCAAGGCCAAGGTGGCGCTGTCGCCCGCGATGTTGGCGCGGGTGTTTCTGGTCATGACGGCGGCGGCGGTCGCGAGCAGCCTGCTCTTCAACTTCACGACGAATGGCAACGCGCAGCTGCTGAACCAGGGCTTTGTGGGCGTGATCGAAGACCCGGCTGTCCTCGGCGCGCTGCTGGCGTTGATCTACACCGTTGCGTCGTTCGCGCAGATCGTCGTCGGCCGGCTGATCGACAGCATGCCATTCAAGCCGCTGCAGCTATGGATGTCCGTGGCCCAGATACCGCTGCTGATTTTTGCCGCGCACACGCAGGACTGGTGGTTGTTCGCGGCACTGCTCGTGGTCATGGTATTCATCTTCGGCTCGATCCCGTTCACCGACGCCATGATCGTGCGCTACGTCGATGACCGGCTGCGCTCGCGCGTGGCCGGCATGCGGCTCACGGTGTCATTCGGCATCAGTTCGCTCGCCGTCTGGATGCTCGGCCCGATGGTGAAAGGGCTCGGATTTTCCTCGGCGCTGTGGATCATGGCCGGCATCGCCGCGATCAAGGCCGCGATCGTGTTGCTGCTGCCGGACGAGCCGGCGGCCGGGCAGCAGACCGCGCAGACGTAACGCCCCGATCCCGGGCGGATTGCCCCCGATGCAGTGCCAGGCCGTGCTGACTGAATATGCTTAACCGCCGCTCAACGCCTGCACGATCACGAGTTCGTCGGTTGCACTGAGCGGCTGCGCAAGATCGCGCACCTGATCGCCGTTGACAAAGATGCGGATATGGCGCCGTATCTGGTCCTGCTCATCGATCATGCGGAAGCGAATCCCGGGATACAGGCGGTCCAATTCGGAAAGTACCGCGCCGAGCGTGGCGCCGCTTGCCTCGACCTGGCCTCGTTCGGTGTACGAACGCAGCGCGCCGGGTATCAGCACTTTCATCGTTACAACGTCTGCCTAACTCAATTCAACCGCTTCGACAGCGTAGATTTCGGGAAGATGCCGCGCGATGCAGTTCCACTTGCGGCCTTCATCGCGGCTCATCCACAGCTCTCCGCTGGTCGTGCCGAAGTAGAGTCCCACGGGGTCGTGCGCGTCGCCCGTCATCGCCTGGCGCTTCACGGTCCACCACGCCTGGCTTTTGGGCAGGCCCGCGTCGAGACGCTGCCACGTCTTGCCGCCGTTGCGCGTCGTATACACCGCGGGCTTGCCGTCGGGGCTCGTGCGCGGCCACACCGTGGTGCCGTCCATCGGGAGCACCCATGCAGTGTTGTCGTCGCGCGGATGCACCACCAGCGGAAAGCCGATGTCGCCGACCTTCTTCGGCATGCTTTTGCCGATGCGCACCCACGCGCCCGCACCGTCGCGCCGGTAGATGCCGCAGTGATTCTGTTGGTACAGGCGGTCCGGGTTGCTCGGGCACAGTCGGATGCAATGCGGATCGTGGAAGGTCGGGTCCGCGGGGTCGAAACCCCCGACCACTTCGAGCCCTTGCACGATCAGTTGCCACGTGCTCCCGCCGTCCACCGACTCGTGCACGCCGCCGCCCGACATCGCGAAATACAGGTGCGCGGGATCGCGCGGGTCGACGATGATGGAGTGCAGTTTCGGGCCATCGGGCGTGCCGTCCTGCACCGTGCCCATCCATTTGCGGTACAGCATGTCGTCGTTGATCGGCGAGAACGGCGCCCACGTGACACCGCCATCGTTCGAGCGGAAGAGGCCCTGCGGCGAAGTCCCCGCGTACCAGACGTTCGGCTCGTCGCGATGGCCCGGCGTGAGCCAGAACGTGTGATCGACCGTGCGGCCTTTCTCGCCTGCGGGCGCTTTGGCGAACGCAGGCGGGCGCGTGGCTTCCTTCCAGGTACGGCCGCGATTGGTCGAACGAAACACCGTCGGGCCGAGGTGGCCGGTCTTGGTCGCGGCCAGCAGGGTTCGCCCGTCGCGCGGATCGAGCGCGAGATGGCTGACGACGTTGCCGAGAAAGTGCGGCCCATCGGCGAGCCAGTTTTTGCGCGCCGCGTCGCCGTGAAAAAACCATGCGCCTTTGCGCGTGGCGACCAGCACCGCCACCGGGCGCGGAGATTTTGCGCGAAGCGTTGCGGGACGCTTGCGACTTGCTGCTTTCATGTTGTTGCGCGTCATGAACTCCTCCTTTAAGAAATGCTCTGGTGCTGTTGCGATTTGGCGGCGACCGTTTCCCGGATTGGCCGGATCGGCCGCACTTCGACGCAGCCCACGCGCGCCGGCGGGATTTTCGAGGCGATCTGGATCGCTTCGTTCAGGTCTCTCGCCTCTATCATGTAAAAGCCGGCGAGCTGCTCCTTGGTTTCGGCAAACGGCCCGTCGGTGACGGCGAGCTTGCCATTGCGCATGCGCACCGTGGTAGCCGTCTGCACCGACTGCAGCGCCTCGGACGCGAGGCAGTAACCGCTCTTGCGGATCTCCGTGTCATAGGCCACACAGTCTTCGTCGGGCAGCTCGTCGAGTCTCTTTTCATCGAGGTAAACGAGGCACAGATACTTCATTACATGCTCCTGTTCAAGCGGTGCGCAACGGCCTGCCATTCGGCATCAGGGCAGCCCTGAATCTACATACTAGTCGAACGAAGCTCCGCTAAATCGACTCATCGAACGATCATTTTCTATCAGCATAGCGACGTGGTCAAAATTCCCGCCCTTAGCTCTTCAGTCGGTACCCGGTCTTGAAGATCCAGGAAACTGCGATCAGGCAGGCCAGGAAAAACCCGAGCGTCGCCGCCAGGCTCACCTTGACGCTGACGTCCGACGTTCCGTAGAAGCTCCAGCGGAAGCCGCTGATCAGGTAGACCACAGGGTTGAAGAGGCTGAACGTGCGCCACGCGGGGGGGAGCATGTCGATCGAGTAGAACGCGCCACCGAGGAAGGTGAGCGGTGTGATGACCAGCATCGGGATGAACTGCAGCTGCTCGAAGCCGTTCGCCAAAATACCGATGACGAAGCCGAACAGGCAAAAGGTTGTCGCGGTGAGGATCAGGAAGGCGATCATCCATGCCGGGTGCACGATCTGGAGCGGCACGAACACGTTCGCAGTCGCGAGGATGATCAGGCCGAGCAAGACCGACTTGGTCGCAGCGGCGCCAACGTAGGCGAGGACGATCTCCAGCGTCGACACCGGCGCCGACAGGATCTCGTAGATGGTGCCGGTAAACCTCGGCAGATAAATGCCGAACGATGCGTTGTTGAGACTCTCGGTGAAGATCGACAGCATGATCAACCCCGGCACGATGTAGGCGCCGTACGGCACGGCGTCCACCTCGCCCATGCGCGAGCCGATCGCGGCCCCGAACACCACGAAATAAAGCGAAGTGGTGATCACCGGCGTCACCAGGCTCTGCCATAGCGTGCGCCTGAAGCGCGCCATCTCGAACCTGTAGATGGCGACGACACCGTGGCGGTTGAAGACGGGGGCCCGGGTCGCAGTGCTCATGCGCGCTCGCTGACCAGGCTGACGAAAATGTCTTCGAGCGAGCTCTGGTTGGTATTGAGGTCCTTGTAGACTATCCCCAGCGCGCCCATGCGCCGTAGCAGCGAGGCGATGCCGACCCGGGACTCGCCGGCGTCGAACGTGTATTCCAACTCGCTGCCCCCATTCTTCAACGCAAGGCGCCATTCGCTCAGCCCGGAGGGAATCTGCGCCAGCGGCTCCTGCAGGTGCAGCGTGAGCTGCTTCTTGCCGAGCTTCTTCATCAGCGCGGTTTTCTCCTCGACGACGATCATCCGCCCCTTGCTGATTACGCCGATCCGGTTGGCCATCTCCTCGGCTTCGTCGATGTAGTGAGTGGTCAGAATGATGGTGACGCCGCTCGCGCGCAGCTCTCGCACCAGCGCCCACATGTCGCGGCGCAGTTCCACGTCCACGCCCGCGGTGGGCTCATCGAGGAACAGGATCTCCGGCTCGTGCGACAGCGCCTTGGCGATCAGCACGCGGCGCTTCATGCCGCCGGACAGCGTCATGATCTTGTCGTGGCGCTTGTCCCACAGCGACAGGTCGCGCAGCACCTTCTCGAGGTGCGCCGCGCCCGGCGGGCGCCCGAACAGTCCCCGGCTGAATCTGACCGTGCCCCATGCCGTCTCGAACATGTCGGTGTGCAGCTCCTGCGGCACCAGGCCGATCTTCGAGCGGGTCACGCGGTAGTCGCGTTGGATGTCGCGGCCGTCGACCAGCACGGTCCCCGAGGTCGGCATGACGATACCGCACACGATGCTGATCAGCGTGGTCTTGCCCGCGCCGTTGGGCCCCAACAGCGCGAAAATCTCGCCTTTCCGGATCTCGAGGTCGACGCTGTCCAGCGCCCGCAGGCCCGAGGCGTAGGTCTTGGTCAGTTTCGAGATTGAAATGATCGGCGCCATTGGCGGTTCTATCGCGACTTCACGGATTCATCACGGGCGGGAAATTCGTATGGCGTCTCATACCCTACAGGTGCCGGGTCTCGGCTGGCGGCGACTTGAAGTCGTCGTGCAGCATGTTGAAGTACCTGACTGGCGCGTTGATAAGCTCCTGCGGATCGACGCCGTCGAGGCAGTTCACCCGCACCGCGTAAAACTGGTTGCCCTTGCCGTCGTTACCGTGCGCGAACGACCGCACGCCGCACTGCGTGCAGAACATGTGATGGATGGACTTCTTCGCGAACTGGTAGTCGCGCAGGCTTTGCTGCCCCGAAAGCAGGCGGAACGCGTCTGACGGGATGAACGCCATCCACGCCCGCGTCTTGATGCAGATCGAACAATTGCACTTACTGGTGCCCGCGGCGAGATCGATATCGGCCTCGAAACGGACCGCGCCGCAGTGGCAGCTCCCTTGGTAGGTCTTCTTCATAGTTTGGTCTCCACAGTTTTCGTTGGATCTGGCCCGACGCTCGCGTTATTCGGCTGGAAGGCGGAAGCGCTGCATGGCCAAAGTCAGCTACACATTTTCTGCATCGCCTGCTTCATCTCATCAGGACTCACGTCGCGCGTGTGAGTGGCCACCGACCAATGATGGCCGAACGGGTCTTCGAGCTTGCCGTAGCGGTCGCCCCAGAACATATCGTCGACCGGCATCGTGATCTTCGCGCCCGCGGCGACCGCGCGCTTGACGAACGCGTCGACGTCTTCGACGTAAAGATGGATGGTCACCGGCGAGCCTTTGAGCGACTTTGGTCCGAATGCGCCCCACTCGGGCATTTCGTCGACCAACATCACGGCCGAACCCTCGATACGGATCAGCGCGTGCATGAGTCTTCCCTGCGGTCCTGGCAATCGTCCCCCTTCCACGGCGTTGAACGCTTTCTTGTAGAACTCGATAGCGTCGGCAGCGCCGGCGCAAACCAGGTGCGGTGTCACGGTGTGCATCCCATCAGGAACGGGTTTTACTTGGGGCATGTTGATTCTCCTTCCAGTAAGTTGGAGCCGGGTCTCCCGGCGCTCCGCCGGTCGAACCCGGGCTCTGGTTGTAATCGGTTTGCGCGATACCCTGCAACCTCGAGATGGTACTTTGCTACTTCCAGGTTCTTCGCCAGCTACTCGTACTAGTTCGCCATGCCGCGACAAGGTCTTTCTCCTACATGACGCCAGGTTTACTCCTACATGACACCGGCTTCCGAGTACCTTCGTTGACAATAATCATGAATCGCTTTGCAAGCTCCGTCTGGTATCGGTTTTGGATCGTTGACACCGGACAATAGTTCGGCAGCCGCCAACGCGGTCAGGCTCTCCGGTCCTCTCGAGTTCGCAATCGAGACCTGATGTCCGAGTCTGGTGAGGTGGCGCGCAAGTGTCCCGCCTATGTTTCCAGCGCCGATGAATCCGATTCGCATGTGCATTCCTCCTTTTCTGATCTCATCACTAGCGCCTCAGTCCGGCCCGTCGCCGCTGATATGCGGGTCGTTGGGTTCACTTCGCTTGACGTGCATAGCTGAACGTCAACATTTCCCATTGATGTAATACGTGCCCGAAGGAGGTCTATCAAACATTGCCATCGCTTCATTCAATTTCTCTGGCGGAATAGCTTTGGCAGCACTTTGGTGGGCCTCAATACTTTCCCACTCCTCGATGATGGCAAGATGCGCCGGGTTGTCTGTACTGCGTAAAAGCCGACAAGATATGCAGCCAGGAGAACGCTTGACAACGGAAATTACCGATCGCAGGAATTCGAACAATTTTTCTTCAAAGTCCTGTTTGGCTTCAAATTGATTTATGCGAGTGATCACCATTGACTCCACTTTGATCGAATCGATCTTGTCAGGACATGATCACTTTGCCGCCGCCCGCCGCCGCTCGCTTTCACGGATCATTTCCGTCAGGTCTGCAGCCGGGCGGATCTCGAAGGGGCCTCCGCGCACGCCAGGATGCTTCGACATCAACTGGATCGCATGGTTGAGATCGTTGGCTTCGAGTATCAGGATGCCGCCCAGCACCTCTTTCGTCTCGGCATACGGGCCGTCGGTAACCGACACTTTGCCGTTCTGATACCGCAGCGTGACGGCCTTCCGTCTGTTCTGGAGCGCTTCCCCGCCGACGAAGTGGCCGTTCTTCCGCAGCACGTCGTCGTAGGTGAAGCATGCGTCAACGAAGGCGTTGCGCTCGCTTTCGGACATCGTCTCGAACTTGTCCGCTTCCATGTAGCCAAGGCATACGTATTTCATGGTGTGCCCGCCGTTTGCGCCATGCGCCGGTAGGCCTGAAGATTTCTCTTGGGGACGGGAACTACAAATCCATCGACATATCTCATGGGAACTCTCCTTATGCTCAATTGGTTGTGTTGCCGGAGACCTGCGTGTACACGCGCTCGGCCTGTTCCTTAAGCTCCGGCGTGAACTGCTCGCCGAAGTCCTCCGCTTCGAAGACCTGGCGGATCTCGATCTCGGAGTCCCCCGGCATCGGATTGGGGCAGCGCTTGACCCATTCAATCGCTTCTTGCTTCGACTTCACCTTCCACATCCAGAAGCCGGCGATGAGCTCCTTGGTCTCGGCAAAGGGGCCGTCGACCACGGTTCGCTTCGGCCCGGAAAACCGCACGCGCGCGCCCTTCGAGCTCGGTTGCAGCCCTTCGCCCGCGAGCAGGATGCCCGCCGTGGCCAGTTCCTCGTTGTACTTGCCCATTGCTGTCAGCAGCTCCTCGCTCGGCAGGGCGCCGGCTTCGGAATCCTTGGTTGCCTTGACTATGATCATGAACCGCATATCCGTATCTCCTTGTCCTGTCGATCAAAATGGAGGCCGGGCCGCCAGTTTATCCGAATCGAATCGAGCGTTTCCCGGCCGCTCTAATGCCATAGTCGAACGGCCAAGCCCATTTTCGACAACGGACCGATTAATTTTTCAGTTCGGCGAGCCGCCGCTCGAGGAAACGCCGCTCGGGCTCCTGGCGAGTTAGACCGAGAGCGCGTTGGTAGGATTCCCGGGCTTCCGCGTTTTTGCCCAGCCGCCGGCACAGGTCCGCGTGCGCCGCGTGCGCGAGGCGGTAATCCAACAGATCGCCGCGCGCCAGGATGGCGTCGATGAGCGCGAGGCCCGCGAGCGGCCCGTCGCGCATCGCCACCGCCACCGCGCGGTTGAGCTCAACCACGGGCGATGGCTCCGCCTGCGCCAGCACGTCGTACAGCCCGACGATCTGGGCCCAGTCGGTCGCAGCGGCGCTGGGCGCCTCGGCGTGCACCGCCGAGATCGCGGCTTGCAAACAGTACGGTCCGGGCCGGCGCGATGGCAGCGCGCGCTCAATGAGCGCGACGCCTTCTGCGATCTGGTTGCGGTTCCAACGCGCGCGGTCCTGTTCGTCGAGCAGAATCAGATCGCCGGACGGCGAAGTGCGCGCCGCGCGCCGCGATTCGTGCAACAGCATCAATGCGAGCAGCCCCATTGCCTCGGGCTCCGGCAAAAGCTCGACCAGCAACCGTGCCAGGCGGATCGCTTCGCCGGAGAGATCGTGCCGCGTCAGCGATTCACCCGAAGACGCTGAGTAGCCTTCATTGAACACCAGGTAAATCACGCGCAGCACGCTGTCGAGCCGCTCCGGCAGCTCGTCAGGCGAAGGAACGGAATAGGGAATCTTTGCGACGCGAATCTTGGTCTTGGCGCGCACGATACGCTGCGCCAGCGTCGGCGCCCCGGTCAGGAATGCGCTTGCGATCTCTTCAGTCGTAAGGCCGCACACCTCGCGCAAGGTCAACGCCACCTGCGCGTCAGGCGGCAGCGCCGGGTGACAGCAGGTGAAGATCAACCGCAGCCGGTCGTCCTCGATGTCTTCGGCATCCAACGCCGCGGACTCGTCGGCGCGGTTCTCGACTTGCTCGGCAACATCATCAAGCGCGCCGAACCGTGCGCGCCGGCGTAGGCCGTCGATGGCCTTGAAGCGGCCGGCCGACACCAGCCACGCGCGCGGATTGGCGGGAACGCCTTCGCGAGGCCATTGCTCCAATGCTGCCCTGAAGGCGTCGTGCAACGCTTCCTCGGCAACGTCGAAGTCACCGAGCAGTCGAATCAACGTCGCGAACACGCGGCGCGACTCGGAACGGTAGATACCGTCCACGATCTCGCGCATGTTTCTGGCTACATCCTCGCTCATCGGCTTGAGTTTCCGTGCCGAACAAGTTTAATCGAGACAAATATATTTCCTAATCCGCCTTGATCCCGGCGTCCTTGATCAGCTTGGTCCATTTCGCAAGCTCCGACTTGATATAGCCGCGAAAGGCCTCGGTATCCTTCACCGCCGGCTCGAGCCCGGCGTTCTGGAGTTGCTCGCGCACGTCGGGCATCGCCATCACGGCAACGGCCTCCTGGTGCATGCGCTTGACGAACGCAGCCGGCGTTTTCGCGGGGAATGCAATGCCCAGCCAGCCGCTCGCTTCGAATCCCGGATAGCCGCCTTCCGCGATCGCCGGCACGTCCGGCAATATCGGCGAGCGCTTGAGACTGGTGACGCCAAGGCCGCGCAGTTTGCCCGACTTCACATGCGGCGCGCCGGTTGAAATCACACCGGCCATTGTTTCAACCTGCCCCGAAATGACATCGATTACCGCCGGACCGCCGCCCTTGTAGGGCACGTTGACCACGCTGATACCCGCCGTGACTTTGAACAACTCGAATGCCAGATGGGCGATGCTGCCCCTGCCCGGGTTGGCCACGTTGATCGTGCCGGGCTCGCGTTTGGCGCGCGCCACAAAATCCCTGAGCGTTTTGGACGCGCTTGAGGGATGCGCCGACAGCAGGCAGCTCACATCGACCAGTTGCGCCACCGGCGAAAAATCGTTGATCGGATCGAATGGCATCTTGCCCAGCAGCCCCGGACTCATGGCGAGCGAGGCCACCGACGCCAGCACCATGGTGTAGCCATCGGGTGACGCCTTGGCGGCGATGTCGTGCGCGATGTTGCCGCCGGCGCCCGCACGATTGTCCACCACGACCTGCTGACCCAGTCGCGGACCCAGTTTCGCGGTCACTACGCGCGCCACCAGATCATTAGCGCCGCCGGGCGCGAAACCGACCAGAAAGCGCACCGGTTTCGTGGGATAACCTTCGGCCGCCCACGTCAGCGGCGCTGCAAACATCCCCGCGGCTGCGATCAGCAACCACGTACTCATCCTTGACTTATCCATGCTTTTTTCCCTCGCTTCATGCGCATTGTAGAGGAAGCGCTGCAACATTTGGCGGCGGCATATAATTCCCGCAACCGAGGAGCAGATCATGTCCGTAATTACCCTGTCGCAGGCCGAGAAGATCATCGACGCAATCATTGCGCGCGCGCGCGAACTGAAATGCCGCCCGATTTCAGTGGTGGTGGTCGAACCCGGCGCGATCGTCAAGGCATTCAAGAAAGAAGACGGCTCCGCGATGCTGCGCTTCGAGATGGCGATGGGCAAAGCCTATGCCGCGCTCGCGCTGGGGCGTTCATCGAGCCTGGTGCGCGTGCGCACCGAGCAGCGGCCGCTGTTCATGGATTTTTTGTTCAAGGCATCGCAGGACAAGATATTCGCCGAGGGCGGCGGCATGCTCATCCGCGCCGCCGACGGGGAGTTGCTCGGAGCCATGGGCGTCACCGGCGATACCCAGGAGCAGGACGAAGCGCTCGCCGCGCACGGCATCCGCGCCGCGGAACTCAAGACCGACGAGGATTGCGCAAATCTCGCGCACCACGTGCGGCTCGATAACTGATGCTGCGCGGATCGAATTTCTCCATGATCAGGATCTGGACAGGACGTTATTCCTGATGCCCAGGCAATTCGCCAATGTGATGGTCCTGAGCCTCGTCGCGATTGGCGTGGCCGGACTGATGCTTTCCACCCTCTCCGCAATCGGCGCAGAGGGCGTGAGCTACGCGGAGCGGATCGGCCTGATTGCGCTGTGGGCGGCGGTGCTGATCGGTATCGGGCGCGGGATACACCGCTGGCGCGGCGGGAACGCCGACCGCTGGAGCGACGCCCAGCTTATTGTCGGGGCGGTGATTGCGCTGGTGTTCTTCGCGCTGGGCGGCGTGTTCTACGTCACGGTGCAGCATGCCCCCGAGACGCTGCAGATGGCGCGGCCGCCGGTTACGATCGAGCAGGCAGCCAAGTCGGATCTTCCGCTCGCAATGCGCTCGCAGACCACTTATCGCCTCGCGCAGGAGGAATTCATCCGCCGCGGCAATCTCGTCAAGGTGCTCGACCCCGATGGCGAGTGGCGGCCGTATCAACCGAACCCGGACGATCTCGCCAAGCGCAGAAAACTGGCGGCGATGCTCGACAGCCGGGAAGCGAAGACCGGGACCATCGGCGACTTGCTCAGGATTGGCATCCTGACGCTTCTTGCCACCATCATCATCGCGTTTCTGATCCCGGCACGGCGGAAATAAAGACCGTGAGCCTTGGTAGGGTGCGCTTGCGCACCGATTGCCGAATGGTGCGCAAACGCACCCTACAGTTGCGCTCCGGGGATTCATGGAGGTTACGCGCTCGTTCGCACGCGGTAGAATCCGCGGATGGCAAATATTCTCGATCGCGATATTTTCGGCGCTTTCTGCCGCCACACTCACGCCGAATTGGCCGGAGCCGCGAGCGGCCCGCTGGCGGGACTGACGTTCGCCGCCAAAGACATTTACGATGTCGCCGGACACAAGACCGGCTTCGGTAGCCCTGACTGGTTCGCAACGCACGATGCGGCGGGCGCGACCGCGCCGGTCGTGCAGCGCCTGCTTGCCGCCGGCGCGCACATGGCCGGCAAGACCCACACCGACGAACTCACCTACAGCCTGTACGGTGAAAACGCGCACTACGGAACGCCGGTCAACGTCAACGCGCCGGGCCGCATACCGGGCGGATCGTCGAGCGGCTCGGCGGCGGCGGTCGCCGCGGCGCTTGTTGATTTCGCGCTCGGCTCCGACACCGGCGGCTCGGTACGCGCTCCCGCGAGCTTTTGCGGCATCTACGGCATGCGCCCCACGCATGGCCGCATCCCGCTCGCTGGCGCATGTCCATTGGCGGCGAGTTTCGATACCGTGGGCTGGTTCGCGCGCGATGCGGCGTTGCTGGAGCGCGTGGGCCGCGTGCTGCTCGCTGACGCGGCGGCAGCGCCGCAGCCGGCGAGCTTGCTGCTGGCGCGGGACGCTTTCGCGCTCGCCGGCGAGGCGGTGACCAAGGCATTGCAGCCGGCGCTCGAACGTCTCGCCGCGCTGCTCGGCACGCCGCGGCCGGTGATCGTGGCAAGCGAAGGACTGCCGCAGTGGTTCGAGGTATTCCGGGTGCTGCAGGGCGCCGAAGTCTGGGCTCAACACGGCGCATGGGTGACGCGCGTCAAACCGGCGCTCGGCCCCGGTGTGCGCCAACGCATGCAGTGGGCGGCGACGGTCACTGCGAACGACGCGGCGCCGGCAAGGCAGAAGCGCGAAGAGATCGCGCACCGCATGCACGCGTTGCTCGACAGCAACGCGGTGCTGGTGCTGCCGACGTTGCCGGGCATCGCGCCGTTCAGGAACGCCCCGCCCGCCGCGAGCGAGGAGTTTCGTGCGCGCGCGCTGAGTCTGCTGTGCATCGCCGGAATCGCGCGCCTGCCACAGATCAGTTTGCCGCTGGCGAAGCTCGACGGCTGCCCGCTCGGGCTGTCGCTCATTGCCGCGCATGGTAACGACACCCTGCTGCTCGAGATCGCGCGCCGCCTCGAATGCTGATCTACATCCATGGCTTCAACAGTTCGCCGGCGTCGTCCAAGGCTGGAGCGATTCAGCACGAGCTCGAACGCCGCGGGCGCGGTGGGGATTATCTCGCGCCCGCGCTGCCGCATTCGCCCGCGGCAGCGGCAGCACTGCTCGCGTCCCTGGTGCATGAGCACCGCGTTGCCTGTCTGATCGGCAGCTCGCTCGGCGGTTTCTACGCGACGTGGCTCGCCGAGACGCACGGCGTGCGCGCGGTGCTGCTCAATCCCGCGGTACGCCCTTACGACTTGCTCGCCGGCGAAATCGGGCGCCAGAAGAATTTTCACACCGGCGAGGAATACGATTTCACCGCGCAGCACATCGAGGAGTTGCGCGCGCTCGAAGTCGATACGATCACGCCCGCACGGTACCTGTTGCTGGTTGCGACCGGCGACGAAGTGCTCGACTACCGGCATGCGGTCGGGAAATACCGCGGCGCGCGCCAGATCGTGATCGAGGGTGGCGACCACGGCTTGAGCGATTTCGCGCATTATCTTGACACGGTGCTCGCTTTTGGCGGAACTTAGGCAGCCGCGTCCCGCCGGGAAATGCCGATGCCGAATGCCAACGTCACCAGCAACGCCGCTGCCGACGATGTCGCGCTGAGGCTGGTGCGGCTGATCGAGCAGTTGCTCGCCGAGTCGCATCCGCAGCGAAGAATCACGGTCACGCTCGACAGTTCGTTCGAGCGCGATCTGGGACTCGACAGTCTGGGCCGCGTCGAACTCATGCAGCGTGCCGAACGTACGTTCGGCGTGAGCCTGCCGGACCAGATGCTGAACAGCGTCGAGACGCCGCGCGATCTGGCGCGCTGCGTGTTGTCCTCGCACGGCGGACGCCACGCGTTGGCGGACAAGACCGTCATGACGCTGGCCACGGGCGGCACCCAGAGCGTTCCGGAAGCGGCGCTGACGCTGACCGCGGCGCTCGACTGGCACGTCGCGCAGCATCCCGCGCAACTGCAGATCTACCTTTACGGCGATGACGAACTCGAACACCAGATCAGCTACGCCGAGCTTGCCGACGGCGCGCGCGCAGTCGCGGCGGGATTAATCGGGCGCGGCCTCGAACCCGCCGGCACAGTGGCCATCATGCTGCCGACCGGGCGTGATTATTTTTTCAGCTTCTTCGGCATACTGCTCGCCGGCGGAGTGCCGGTGCCGATTTATCCGCCGGTGCGCCTGTCGCAGATCGAAGACCACATGCGGCGCCACGTCGCGATACTCACCAATGCCGGCACGAGTTTCATGATCACGGTACCGGAAGCGAAACCGGTGGCGCTGCTGCTGCGCTCGCAGATCGACACGCTCAAGCATGTGGTCACCGCCGGGGAACTGGCGGCCTCCGGCGCGCGGCCGGTGTTGCCGGAGATTTTCGCCAACGACATCGCGTTCCTGCAGTACACCTCGGGCAGCACCGGCAACCCGAAGGGCGTGATGCTGACCCACGCCAATCTGCTCGCCAACATCCGCGCCATGGGACACGTGGTGCAGGCCAACGCCAGCGACGTGTTCGTCAGCTGGTTGCCGCTGTATCACGACATGGGTCTCATCGGCTCGTGGCTGGCGAGTCTTTATTTCGGCTTCCCGATAGTGGTCATGTCGCCGCTCGCGTTCCTGGCGCGGCCGCAGCGCTGGTTGTGGGCGATACACCGCCACCGCGGCACGCTCTCGGCGGCGCCGAATTTCGCCTACGAGTTGTGCCTGCGCAAGATCGACGACAGCGATCTCGAGGGCCTCGATCTGAGTTCGTGGCGCTACGCGTTCAACGGCGCGGAGCCGGTGAGTCCGGAAACGATCACGGGATTCCAGCAGCGCTTCGCAAAATACGGGCTCAAGCCCGCAGCGATAGCGCCGGTGTATGGGCTTGCGGAATCGACGGTCGGGCTCGCGCTCCAGCCCCCCGGGCGCGGGCCGGTGATCGACCGTCTCCAGCGCGAACCGTTCACGCAATCGGGACAGGCGTTGCCGGCGCGCGACGACGACGCGAACGCGCTGCGGTTCGTGGGCTGCGGAATGCCGCTGCCCGGGCACCAGGTGCGCATCATCGGCGCGACCGGTTTCGAGCTCGGCGAACGGCAGGAGGGGCGTCTTGAATTCAAGGGGCCGTCCTCGACCAGCGGTTACTATCGAAATGCCGATGCGACGCGCAAGCTGTTCGACGGTGATTGGCTGGATACCGGCGATTACGCGTATCTCAGCGAGGGCGAGATTTTTCTAACCGGCCGCGTCAAGGATCTGATCATCCGCGGCGGCCGCAACATCTATCCATACGAACTCGAGCAGGCGGTAGGCGATATCCCCGGCGTGCGGCGCGGCTGCGTCGCGGTGTTCGGCAGCGCTGACCCCGCTACGGGCACCGAACGGGTGGTGGTGCTGGCCGAGACGCGCGAGACCGACCCTGCGGCGCGGGATAAGCTGCGGCACGTGATCAATGACTGCGCGGTCGATGTGCTCGGCATGCCGGCCGACGAAGTAGTGCTCGCGCCGCCGCATACCGTGCTGAAAACTTCGAGCGGCAAGATCAGGCGCGCGGCGAGCCGCGAGTTCTACGAACGCGGCGGCCAGTCCGCGCGGCCGGCGCCGGTATGGTGGCAGTTCGTGCGCCTGGCACTGGCCGGCGCGCTGCCGCAACTGCGCCGCCTCCGGCGCGGACTGATCGAGGTGCTGTACGCGGCCTATGTGTGGGCGTTGTTCTCGTTGCTTGCACCGCTGGTGTGGATGGCGGTTGCAGCAAGCGGCCGCCCGCGCACCACGCGGCCGCTGATACACCGCGCCGCGCGCCTGATGCTGTGGCTGACGCGCACGCCGCTCAAGTTATCGGGGCTCAAGAATCTGCCGCGCACCCCGTGCGTACTCGCGATCAACCACGCGAGCTATCTCGACGGCATCGTACTTACGGCGGCGCTGCCGCCCGATTTTCCCTGCGCGTTCGTTGCCAAGCGCGAATTTGTCGATCATTTCGTGCCGCGCCTGTTCCTGCGCGGCATCGGCGCGGTGTTCGTCGAGCGGTTCGATGCGCGCCAGGGCGTGGAGCATGTGGAGGAAATTGCCGCCGTGCTCGAGCAGGGCCTGAATCCGGTGTTTTTCCCGGAAGGCACGTTCGACCGCCGGCCGGGCCTGCTCGCGTTTCGCACCGGGGCGTTTGCGATTGCGGCCAGGGCCGGCGTGCCGGTGGCGCCGGTCGCGCTGCGCGGCGTGCGCTCGATGCTGCGCGGCGACGACTGGTTTCCGTATCGCGGTGCGGCCACTGTAACGTTTTGCGCGCCGATTCGTCCCGCAGGAACTGAGTGGCAGCAGGTGATGCAGCTGCGCGACCAGGTGCGCCGCGCGATCCTGCGGCATTGCGGCGAACCCGACCTCGCGCCGTGACCCTGGCCGGGCACGACCCCCGTACCACGACCCACGAACCACGAGCTACGGCTTTTCTGGCAGTATTTGACAACAATTCTCGGTTAGGACTATGGTGGCCGCGCGGCATGAGTAGCCATGGTATCGTTTTTGATCGCGCTATCTTCATCCTGTAGAGGAGGTATGTCATGAGACATTGTGGCCTGTTAAAGGGTTGGCTGCTTCCCGTTCTTCTGGCTTTGGCTTGGACCGCCGTGGCCGCCGAGAAGCAGGAGGGAACCCTGGTCATCGCCCTTGACACACTGGGCGCTCAATCCGTGGACCCGATCCAGGAAACCCGCAGCCCCCATGCCCATTACCAGGCGCCGGTGTACGACGCGCTGGTTGGGTTCAACTTCGAAAATGGGGGCAAAGGGCCGGGTGTTGCTGAACGCTGGGAACTCGCCAAGGACGGCCTGAGTTGGACCTTTTATCTCCGGAAGGGCCTCAAATGGCACAACGGCGATCCCCTCACCGCGCACGATGTGAAGTTCAGCCTCGAGCGCACCATGTCGAAAGAGTCGATTTCGTCCCGCAAGGCGGCGTTGCGCCGGGATGTGAAGAGCATCGAGGTGATCGATGAGCACACCGTCCGAATGTATACCAACGGGGTGCAAGTCGACTTTCCGGAGAACCTGAGCCGGGCGACATCAGGACAGGAAGGGCAGCTCATGCCCAAGAAATACATCGAGACTGTCGGTGCGGAGGAATTCCGCAAGAAACCGATAGGCAGCGGCCCCTGGAAGATCGTGAAAAATGTGCCCGGCGACCGCATCGAGTACGAAGCAGTCGATTACCCACACTGGCGCGGCACGCCCCACTTCAAGCGGCTGATCCTCCTGCTGGTGCCTGAAGAAAGCACCCGGGTGGCGATGGTCAGAACCGGCGAGGCGGCGATTGCGAGCATCAGCCCGGAAGCGCTCAAGGAAGTCAAGGCCGCGAAGATGAAGGTGGTTTCCGTCCCGGGGACGATGCAGGCCATCTATCAGATTTATGGCTTGTATCTCCCCGAATCGCAGAAGAATCCGCTCGCCGACAAGCGGGTGCGGGAAGCCCTCTCGCTCGCCATCGACCGCCAGCAGATCATCGACCATGTGATGTACGGTGAGGCAAGTTGGCCCCTGCCCTTTGACATCTTCCAGTACAGCGCAGATACCGACATCGAACGCTGGCGGAAGTGGAGCCGCGAGGCGCTGCGCTACGATCCGAAGCGGGCGAAACAACTGCTGGCCGAAGCGGGCTACCCGAACGGATTCGAACTCAAGTTCGCCAATTTCGCCATGGCGGGGACGCCGTTCATGTCTCAGATCGGCCTGGTTATCACCGATTTCTGGAGCAGGCTCGGGGTCAAGGTCAAGTCCACACACTATGAGTTTGGCTCCTTCGCGCCATTGCTGCTAGGCGAGCAGAAGCAACTGGTGGGCGTCGTCTCGATGTATCGCACCGCGGGCCGGCCGGTTGCCGCGCCCAGATTCTATACCGCCTTTCACAGCAGGAGTGACCACCATCTGCTCGGTCGCGGCAATGACTGTCCGGAGCTGTGCAAGACGTTCGACGAACTCCACAAAGCGGTGACGGTAGAGCAGGACCCCGTCAAGCGGGCCGAAAAGACCAACCGCATGATCGAGCTGGTGTCCGATGCCTGGTTCGCGGTTCCCATCATTGAAGGGATGGGGTACTGGGCGGTCAATCCCAAGAAGGTGGGAGCGTTCAAACCCATTCCCGGGCGCCACGAGTTCGGCGATGTGTTCGAGCGCATGCCGAGGCCCGAGCAAAAACCCTGGCAGTAAGGTTGCACACGATGTCGAGATCGTGCTGAACCTTTCTCGGCAGGAGGCTGACGATGCGGCGTTACATCTTGCGGAGACTTCTGCAGGGCCTGGTGCTCCTGGTTCTGGTGGCAACGATCGTCTTCTTCCTGGGCCGTCTCACCGGCAATCCGGTGGATCTCATGCTCCCGGAAGATGCCACCCCGGAAGACCGGCGGGCGCTGACCGAGACCCTGGGGCTGGACGGCCCGTTGCACCAGCAGTTCGGTATCTTTATCGCGAATGCGTTGCGTGGCGACCTGGGCCAATCCATCCGGCATCGCCAGCCGGCCGTAGAGGTATTCTTCTCTCGCCTGCCCAACACGCTCCTGGTCGTCCCGGGCGCCATGATGCTCGCCGTGATCCTGGCCGTTCCGCTGGGGATCCTGTCGGCGTTGTACCGAGGCAGCATCATCGACAGGGTCGCGGGAACCATCGCCGTGCTGGGCATCGCCACCCCCCACTTCTGGCTTGGGATTCTGCTGATCTATATCTTCAGTGTGCAACTGGACTGGCTGCCCACGTCCAGAATGGGTGACTACCGTCACTATATCCTGCCGACCGTCACGCTGAGCACGTTTCTCCTCGCCGGCTTCATGCGGCTCATCCGCTCGAGCATGCTGGAGATCCTCGATAGCGAATTCGTCAAGCTGGCCCGCATCAAGGGCCTGAGCGAGACGATCGTGGTCTGGAAGCACTGCCTGCGAAATGCCTTGATCCCGGTGCTCACGCTGTGGGGCGTGTTCATGGGAGGCCTGGTGACCGGAGCCATCGTGACGGAAACGGTGTTTGCCTGGCCTGGTATCGGCCGGCTGACCTATGAAGCGGTGATCTTTCGGGATTTTCCGCTCCTGCAGGCCGCGATCATCATGGACGCCGTGCTCATCGTATTTATCAATCTGATCGTAGATATTCTCTACGCCTATGTCGATCCACGCATCCGTTTAGCGGAATGACGCCAGCATGAAAAACCTGCCCTGGACGCCACTCGTCATCATCGTCACCATGCTGTTCGTGGCGGTGTTTGCGCCTGTAATCGCCCCCCATTCGCCGATCGACCAAACCCTGGCGGACAAGCTTATGCCCCCCTTCTGGGAGGAGGGGGGTACCACGAAATATCTCCTCGGCACCGATGGTTTCGGGCGGGACGTCCTCAGCCGCCTGCTCTACGGCGCCCGGGTGAGCATGATCGTGAGCGCCCTGGCGCTCCTGGTGGGCGGCGGCGTCGGGCTCGTGATCGGTATCGTCTCCGGGTACTTTGGCGGCCGCTTGGATAACCTGCTCATGCGCATTGTGGATGCAGCCCTTGCCTTTCCCGCCATCCTGTTTGCCTTGCTGCTGGCGGTGACCATGGGACAGGGCCTGCGCACGATCGTCATCGCGATCAGTCTGCTGCTGTGGGCCCGTTTTGCCCGGGTGGTGCGGGGGGAAGTCCTGGCCGTGAAGCAGCGCGACTTCGTTGCGCTGGCCAGGGTACATGGATGTTCGCCGGCGCGCATCATGGTGACCCACATCCTGCCGAACGTAATGAACACGTTCATGGTGCTCCTGACGCTGTACGTTGGCGTGGTGATTGTGACCGAGGCATCGCTCAGCTTCCTGGGCGCCGGGGTTCCGCCTCCCACCCCGTCCTGGGGCCTCATGGCCGCCGAGGGCCGGGGGAAAATCTCCAGTGCCTGGTGGCTTTCGCTCCCCCCAGGAATCGCCATCACGCTGGTGGTGCTCGCCTTCAACCTGTTCGGCGACTGGCTGCGGGACCGTCTGGATCCCAAGCTGCGCCAGTTGTGACAGGGCAATCGTGAGTGGAGATATCGTTCTGGAAGTACGCGATCTGCACACGCATTTCTTCTTGCGGCGGGGCGTGCTGAAGGTCGTCGATGGGGTCAGCTTTTCGCTCGCGCGGGGCGAGGTGTTGGGCCTGGTCGGAGAGTCGGGCTGCGGGAAGAGCGTGACGGCGCTGTCGCTGCTGCGATTGCTCCCACAGCCGGCAGCCCGCACGGTGCAGGGAGAGGTGCTGTTGGACGGGGAGAATCTTCTGACCAAGAGCGACCGGGAGATGCGTCAGATTCGAGGCCGCAAGATCGCCATGATCCTGCAAGACCCGCAGACCTCGCTCAACCCGGTGTTCACGATTGGTGACCAGCTCCGTGAGTCCATTGCCAAGCATCATCCGGGACCAGCTGGCGCCGTGACGCAGCGGGCCATCGATGCGTTGCGCAAAGTGAAGCTGGCAGCGCCGGAACAGCGGATGCACCAATATCCGCACCAGCTGAGCGGTGGCATGAAGCAGCGGGTGGTGGGCGCCATCGCGATCAGTTGCGAGCCCCAGGTGATGATCGCCGATGAGCCCACGACCGCACTGGATGTGACGATCCAATTGCAGTACCTGAAACTGCTCAAGGAACTCCAGCAGAACTCCGACATGGCGATCCTGTTCATCACGCACGACTTCGGCATCGTGGCCAAGATGTGTGACCGGGTCGCGGTCATGTATGCCGGGCGCATCGTCGAGAGCGGCCCCGTGCGTCAAGTGTTCGATAACCCCAGGCACCCGTACACCCAGGCGCTGATCGCGTCGGTGCCCAAGATGAAACGGCAGGTCGGCCGTTTGCAAACGATAGAAGGCCAGCCGCCGGCGTTCTCCGATCTGCCGCGTGGATGCCGCTTCGCGCCGCGCTGTCCGTTGGCCGACGAGCGTTGCCAAACGACCTATCCCCGGTCTTTCGCCGTCGGAGCCGAGCATACGGCTGACTGTTGGAGACTGGAGGCAGCCGCATGACCGAGCCTTTGCTGCGTGTTGAAAGCCTGCGCAAACACTTTCCGTACACCAAAGGCATCCTGTTCGCGAAAACCGTCGGACAAGTGAAAGCAGTCGATGGCATTGATTTCTCGATCGCCACGGGCGAGACGCTGGGACTGGTAGGGGAATCCGGGTGTGGGAAGACGACGACCTCGAGGCTGGTTCTCCGCCTGGAGCAACCGACGAGCGGCCGCATACTGCTGCAGGGTAAGTCGATTCATGGCATGCAAGGAGAAGCGCTGCGCGACTATCGGTCGCTGGTGCAGGCCGTATTCCAGGATCCGTGGTCGTCCCTCAATCCCCGCATGCCAGTCGGCAAGATCATCGCCGAATCCCTGGTCGTCACCAAATGGGGCAGCAGCCGCGAAATCAGTCAACGCGTGGCAGAGGTGATGGGTCAGGTCGGCATGCGTCCGGAGCACGCACAGCACTACCCACATGAGTTCAGTGGCGGGCAGCGTCAGCGTATCGCCCTGGCTAGCGCCCTGGCCTCGAAGCCCAAACTTATCGTGCTGGATGAGCCGGTGTCCGCCCTGGATGTCTCCATACGGGCCCAGATATTAAACCTGCTCAAAGACATTCAACAACGTGACAATGTCGCCTATCTGCTGATCGCGCATAATCTGGCGACGGTCCGGCACATGGCGCATCAAATAGCCGTGATGTACTTGGGGCAGATTGTCGATTACGCTCCCACTGAAGAACTGTTCGGCAATGTCTTGCATCCGTACACCAAGGCACTGCTCTCCGCGGTACTTCCAGATCATCCGGACCTGCAGCACGACGAAATTGTTCTTACCGGAGAGGTGCCCTCACCTCTCGATCCGCCCAGCGGCTGCCGATTCCACACCCGATGTCCGTTTGTCTTTCCGAAGTGCGCCCAGGAGGAGCCTCCCCTGCGCGAGGCAGCTCCCGGTCATCTGGTCGCCTGCCATTTGTATACGTGAGAGGTGGACCATAAAGCGGGCCGCCATCCTTTAGATGATTTTCCTGTCCTTGAGCTCCTGAATCCGGGCATCGCTGTAACCAAGGCTCGTCAGAATGGGGACATTGTGCTCACCGAGTTCAGGGGCAATGCCGATTTTGACCGGGGTTTCGGAGAACCGCCACGGCGAACCGTGGACCTTGAGCCTCTTCCTGTACTTTGGATACTCAACCTCGGTAATGTATTCGTTGGCTAAGACATCAGGGTCATTGGAGGCTTCAAGCAAGGTGTTAATGGGAGCAGAAACGATATCGGTTTTACGCAGGGTTTCGACCCATTTGTCGCGGGTATCCGTCGCGAAGAGTTCATCAAGGGTCTTAAGCATCAGTTCCCGTTTTTCCTCTGACGTTACGGCAACACCAAGATCAGCCAAACCCCTTTCCCCCAGTTTCGAATAGAAGCCGAGTGCGGTCATGGCTTTCTGCCACTTTTCCCCTCTCATCTGGAGCGCAAACGGTTTACCGTTAATGTCGTTGAAGCTGGCGGCTATGCCCGGACGCTCGGCGGTGCCCGTGATGCGTGCCTGGCCGATCACCGGGTTTTTTTCTTTCCACATCGTCGTGGTCAGCGTCCACCCCATGAGACGAATCTGCCCGCCCAGGAGCGAGGTATCAATCTTCTGCCCGATGCCCGTCGTCTTCGCGCAGTAAAGCCCGGCCAGTATGCCGCCAAAAGCCAGTACGGCGCACATCTCATCGGCAACCGAGACGACGCCGGTCTTCAAGGGCCGGCCCGGCGTTGCAAAGGCCTCGGTGATGCCGCCGAGCGCCTGCGCCATGGAATCCGTGCCGGGGAGCAGGGCATGAGGGCCCCGCGGACCGTAACCGGAAACGGAAACGTATACGATTTTGGGATTGACTCTCTTCAGGTCTTCATAGCCGAAACCGTTCTTCTCGGCAGCGCCGGGACGGAAGTTCTGGCCGAAAACATCGGCATCCTTCACGAGTTTATAGAGGATGTCCCTGCCCTCGGAGGCTTTCAGGTTGAGGGTGAGACTTTTTACGCCGCGGTTATTGGTCTCAAAATAGGAACTGGGGAAGCCAGGAATTTGCCCGGCTTTTCTCGCACTGTCGCCAACACCCGGCGGCTCAATCTTGATGACCTCAGCCCCCAGGTCCGCCATCAGCATATACGGAACCGCGCCAGCCTGAGCTGTCGAACAGGCAACCACCTTCACCCCACCGAGCGCACCACGTGATTGAGCCATACGGTTTCACCCTCGTTTTTGACCTATGAGCGCGAAATTACCTTGCGACTGTACTAGTCCAGCATGGAAGGCGTCAATCAGGCGTTGTCCAGTGGGGTTGGAGGCTAGATCCTATCCTTTCGCGTGCAAACTGGCGTAGGATGCAGGCTGTATCGCGGCAGTCGAGTCAAGTCGGGGAAACGCCCGGCGTGAATTCATCCCTGCCCGCGTCACAGAGGTCAGTCCGAACCACCAATGGGAGGAGATTCAATGTTTTCGTATGCAAGATTTCTACGCTCGTGTTTTGCAGCCGTGTTGCTGGGTCTTTTCTGCGCCGGCATCGCGCATGCGCAGAAGTGGGTGAAGCTTGCTCCGTTTCCGGATGCATCGGAAGAAGTCTACGGGACCACTTCAGGAGGCAAGCTTTACATTTTCGGCGGACTCGCTCCGGCGTGGACGCCGAAGGGGCTGGTTTACGAGTACGATCCGGCAACCGACAAGTGGACGAAGAAGAAGAACATGCCGGTGGCTGCTCACCATGTCGCAGTTACGGAGTCGAACGGCAAGATTTACGTCATGGGCGGGTTCACGAAGCCGCAGTCTGGCCCTACCGCATGGGTCCCGATTGATAATGCGTGGGAATACGATCCTGCCAACGACACGTGGAAGGCGCTGGCGCCACTGCCGACCAAGCGCGGTTCTCCAACCGCTGCCGTGGTCAACGGCAAGATTTACGTAATTGGCGGGGCCACCACGAATGAAGGCTCGAAAGAAACGGGTATCCATCCTGCGCGACCGCACCGGGTAGTCGGGACAAACGAAGTCTATGATCCGGCCACCAACGGCTGGGCCACTCTCAGCTCGATGCCCACTGCGCGCAATCACGTGGCTGTTGGGGTGGTCAACGGCAAGATCTACGTGATCGGCGGACGCCTGGGTAGCGGTTTCATCGGCCGGGCGGCCAATACCGACACCGTCGAGGGTTACGATCCGGCTACCAATCAGTGGAGTGCAACTCTGGACCGCATGCCGACGCCGCGCAGCGCGCTCACCTTCGGCACGTATAAGGGCAAGATTTACGTCGCCGGCGGCGAACTCCAGACTGCGTACATGGCGGCGGCGTTCCGCGCGGTTGAGGCCTACGATCCGGCGACCAACAGATGGTCTGTTCTTCCCCCGCTGGAGTTCCCGCGTCACGGCGCCGGAGGGGACGTTCTTGGCAACCGTTTCCATGTCGTGACCGGTGTCGTGCAGGCCTCCGGCAGCGGAGGACACTCCGACGTCGACTTTCACCACGCGCTCGTAATCGACTAGTAACAAGTCTGCTGGTGGCGCCGGCAAAGTCGGGCCATCGCATATAATAGCGGGCGCAGTCATTTCGGCTGCGTCCGTTTTTTTGCCTCATGGCGGCCTGCCCGCCTTTTCCCCATGAACGTTTGTTACGAAGAAGAAGGTGGCTTCAAGGTCGGAGCCATACTCGCCGATAACGATACCTCGCTGCAGGTCGAGGCGCCGCACGGCAAGCGCAGCAAGATCAAGG
>Ga0082335_1001356_pt1 | contig 52824 bp, 47 predicted proteins | sample Subgrocontami58m_FD_72375 | JGI IMG/M metagenome (GOLD analysis project Ga0082335, IMG submission 72375) | Subsurface groundwater microbial communities from S. Glens Falls, New York, USA - GMW37 contaminated, 5.8 m (SPADES assembly) (version 2) ... | reverse complement strand
TTTGGATCGCGGACTCATAATTATCACTCCTTGAGAGGTCGGTGTTCGGTAACACCTAATTATGAGTCAACGATCCCGTTCTAGTCACCCTTTGGGTAACATTTATTATGATTCAATTCGCGACGAAAAATGCTATTGACAAAGGATGAAAAAAAATATAGTTTCAGTAAAATTTCAACCTTGGTAAAGGACATGACTCTACAGGGGACAGCAAAGAAAAGGCGGGTGGCAGTGAGTGGGATCGCTGTAGTAGCGGTACGAAAGGGGACCGTTGCTCGGTTTCTTTGCTTCGTTTAGACAAAGAACTAAGAGCCGCGGGCCCCTTAATCCCGCGGCTTAGCTACTTTAGGAAAGCCGCAAATTTGTTTGCGGCTTTCTTCGTTTATGGTGTATACAGCGCGGCAATAATGTGCAGCGTTTGTGAGAGGATAGTTAAAACAAGAGAGGGAACTTCTTATGCTTACAGGAGCGCAGGTCCTTTTTAAGATTTTGGAACAGGAAAACGTGGATACCATTTTCGGTTACCCGGGGGGTGTCGTCCTGGATATCTATGATGAATTGTCCCGCCGCGACATCAAGCACATCCTGGTGCGCCATGAACAGGGGGCCATCCATGCCGCCGACGGGTATGCCCGGGCCTCAGGCAAGGTAGGCGTTTGCCTGGTGACGTCCGGACCCGGCGCCACCAATACGGTAACGGGCATTGCCAATGCCTACATGGACTCGATCCCTGTGGTCATTCTTACCGGCCAGGTGACAACGGCCTTGATCGGCAATGACGCCTTTCAGGAAGTGGATATCACCGGCATCACGCGGCCCTGTACCAAGCATAATTTCCTGGTGCGCAACGTTGATGAGTTGGCACGTACCATTAAAGAGGCCTTCCATATTGCCCGATCGGGCCGCCCTGGTCCCGTCTTGGTGGATCTGCCGAAGGATGTCAGCCAGGGGCTTACCGACGAAGCCACCCTCGATTACCCCTTGAGTTTTCCGGAAGATACGGCGGTCTCGATCGAAGCAAAGTGTGCCGAGGCCCTGGCGCTGATCAGGCAGGCCAAGCGGCCGCTCATTTTCTCCGGCGGGGGCGTGCTTTTGGGTAAGGCCTGGAAGGAACTGGCCACCTTTGCCAGGAGTATCAAGAGTCCCGTGACTTCATCCCTCCTGGGTTTGGGAGGTTTTCCTGGAAGCGATCCCCTCTGGCTGGGGATGCCGGGCATGCACGGGACCTATTACGCCAATATGGCCATCAGTAATTGTGATCTGTTAATCGCCATCGGAGCGCGTTTTGACGATCGGGTGACTTCCAAGGTCGATGCCTTTGCACCCCACGCCAAGATCATTCACGTCGATATCGATCCCGTTTCCATCGACAAAACCATTAAAGCCCATGTCTCGATTGTGAGCGACTGCAAGCCTGTCTTGCAACTGCTGAATCAGTGGCTGGCCAACGACCGGACGCTGCAGGCGGGCGAGCAAACACGCGCATGGCTGGAGCAGATCGCCACGTGGAAGGAAAAAGAGCCCCTGGGCTATTGCGGCGGCGCTAAGATCAAGCCGCAGTGCGTCATTGAAAAACTCTGGGAACTTACCGGGGGGCAGGCCATCATCGCCACCGAGGTGGGACAGAATCAGATGTGGACGGCCCAGTTTTATAAATTTGACGAGCCGAACAGCTTTATATCGTCCGGCGGTTTGGGTACGATGGGCTTCGGCCTGCCGGCGGCCATTGGCGCCCAGGTGGCCTTCCCCGAGAAATTGGTGGTGGATATCGCCGGGGATGGCAGTATCCAAATGAACATTCAGGAGATGGCGACGGCGGTGCAGTACAATCTTCCCGTGAAGGTCATTATCCTGAACAACGGTTTTTTGGGCATGGTGCGGCAGTGGCAGGAATTGTTCTACAGTAAACGCTATTCCCAGGTCACCATGAGCACTACACCCGATTTTGTCAAATTGGTCGAGGCGTATGGCGGGACGGGTTTTCGGGCCACCAGGCCCGAAGAGATGGAGGCGGTGCTTAAAGCGGGGCTGGCGGCGCCGGGACTTGTGGTGATGGATATCCACATCGAACCGGAGGAAGGCGTTTACCCAATGGTCAAGCCGGGCTCGGCCCTGACGGAAATGGCCCTTTTTGATAAGGCAGGGAAGAACAAGTAGCTGCTTTCCCGGCGGGGGGCCGCAGATAAGGCAGGCAATCATTTTGACGGGGAAAGGTAACACCTTATGGAGACCAGAGAAAATACGATTTCAATTATAGTGAATAACAAGCCCGATGTCATGGCCAGAATTGCCGGCACCTTCAGCGGGCGGGGTTTCAACATCGAAACGATTTCGGTCAATGTCACCGAGGACCCTCAGAAATCCAAGATCATCCTGACTATTTGGGGAAATCAGGAAACCATTATAAAAATTGAAAAACAGTTAAACAGGTTGATGGACGTCATTCAAGTTGATGATTTAACCGGTGCAGATGCGGTAAGGCGGGAGATGATCCTGATCAGGGTCAAGGCGCAGGATGAGGCGGAAGCAAGGTTGAGGGAAACGCTCGCCGCGCACGGATGGAAGATGGTAAGCAGCGAGGGCGGTGGTCATATCGTCGAGATAAGCGGACACAGGGAAGACATCGAAAAAGCGCTGGCCGTTCTGAAACCTTTCGGGGTGGAGGATTTCACCAGAACCGGCACCGTTGCTTTGGCACGGCAGAACAATAAAACAAGGGGGTAGATAATGGCAAAGATTAATTTCGGCGGCACATGGGAAGAGGTGGTAACCTCGGAAGAGTTTCCCGTGAAGAAGGCCCAGGAGATCCTGAAGAAGGAAACGGTGGCCATCCTCGGCTACGGCGTGCAGGGGCCCGGGCAGGCCCTCAATATGAGGGATAACGGCGTCAAGGTCATTGTGGGACAGCGCAAAGGCGGGCCTTCCTGGGAAAAAGCCCTGGCAGACGGTTTTGTGCCCGGGGAGACGCTTTTTACACCCGAAGAGGCGGCCCTTAAGGCGACCGTCATCCAGTATCTGCTCTCCGATGCGGGCCAGACGACGATGTGGCCGGCCATCAAGGCCTGCCTGAAAGAAGGGGACGCCCTTTATTTCTCCCATGGATTTTCCATCGTTTATAAGGAACAGACTGGTGTCATTCCACCGCCCAATGTCGATGTCATCCTGGTGGCCCCCAAGGGGTCGGGACGCACGGTCCGCACTAATTTCCTCGACGGGAGCGGCATCAACTCCAGCTTCGCCGTTTTTCAGGATTACACGGGCCGGGCCCTGGAAAGGACGCTGGCCCTGGGCGTTGCCATTGGTTCTGGCTACCTGTTTCACACGACCTTCGAGAAAGAGGTTTACAGCGATCTGACAGGGGAAAGGGGTGTCCTGATGGGATGCCTGGCCGGGGTCATGGAGGCCCAGTATGACCTCCTCAGGAAGCACGGCCACAGCCCCAGCGAGGCCTTCAATGAAACAGTGGAAGAGCTGACCCAGAGCCTGATCCGCCTGGTGGCCGAAAACGGCATGGACTGGATGTACGCCAACTGCAGTACCACCGCCCAGCGGGGTGCCCTGGACTGGAAAGGCCGGTTCCGCGCGGCCGTGGCCCCCGTCTTCGATGCCTTGTACGAGAGCGTCGTTACGGGAAAGGAGACGGAAATTGTCCTGCGCGTCAACTCCAAGCCCGATTATCGGGAGAGTCTCCAGAAAGAGCTGGATGTGATCAAGAACAGCGAGATGTGGCAGACCGGCGCCGCGGTGCGGGCCTTGCGTCCCGAACGGCGAAAAAAATAAAAGGGGAATACTTATGCGCAGTGACGCCATGAAAAAAGGCCTGGAAAGAGCGCCCCACCGTTCTCTGTTCAAGGCCATGGGTTATACGGACGAGGAGATGGCCAGGCCCATGATCGGCGTGGTCAATTCGGCCAATGAGATCATTCCGGGGCATATCCATCTGGACATTATTGCCGCCGACGTGAAGACGGGTATTCGGATGGCCGGCGGCACGCCGGTGCAGTTTCCCGCCATCGGTGTTTGCGATGGCATTACCATGGGGCATAGGGGGATGAATTATTCCCTGGCCAGCCGGGAGCTGATTGCCGATTCCATCGAGGTAATGGCCATGGCTCATCCCTTCGACGCCCTGGTCATGATTCCCAACTGCGACAAGATCATTCCCGGCATGCTCATGGCGGCCCTGCGTTTAAACATTCCCACCATTTTTGTCAGCGGCGGGCCCATGCTGGCCGGCACCAGCCGGGGGAAAACCGTCGATTTGATTACCGTCTTCGAGGGGGTCGGGGCGGTGAAATCCGGCGCCATGAAGCAACAGGAGCTGAAGGACCTGGAGGAGAACGCCTGTCCCGGTTGTGGCTCCTGTTCCGGGATGTACACCGCCAATTCCATGAACTGTCTGACGGAGGCCATCGGTCTCGGCCTGCCGGGCAATGGGACGATCCCGGCCGTCCATGCGGCGCGCCGGCGGCTGGCCAAGCAGGCGGGCATGAAGATCATGGAACTTTACAGGAAAAATATCCTTCCCCGGGACATTGCCACGCTGGCCGCCTTTAAAAATGCCCTGGCGGCGGACATGGCCCTTGGCTGCTCCACCAATACCGCCCTGCATATCCCGGCCATCGCCCATGAAGCAGGGCTGCGGCTTGATCTCGATTTGCTGAACGAGATCAGCAGCAAAACGCCCCATATCTGCCACCTGAGTCCCGCCGGTCCTCACCACATCGAGACCCTGGATCAGGCCGGCGGCGTTCAGGGCGTGCTGAAGGAGATCAACAGGCTGGGCGTCCTGGACTTGCGGGTGCTGACTGTGACCGGCAAGACGCTGGGCGAAAATCTGAAGAAGGCGCGTGTTTATGATCATGAGGTGATCCGTTCCGTCAAGAACCCCTATCACACTGAGGGAGGATTGGCGGTGCTGAGGGGAAACCTGGCGCCGGAAGGCGCCGTGGTCAAACAATCGGCGGTGGCCCCGGAGATGATGGTCAACGAAGGCATTGCCCGCGTCTTTGATAGTGAAGAAGCGGCACTCAAGGTGATCCTCGGGGGCGGAATACATCCGGGCGACGTCGTGGTGATCCGCTATGAGGGCCCGAAAGGCGGGCCGGGGATGCGGGAGATGCTGGCGCCCACCTCGGCGATTGCCGGCATGGGACTGGGCAACACCGTGGCGCTCCTCACGGATGGCCGCTTCAGCGGCGGTTCACGCGGGGCGGCGATCGGCCATATCTCGCCGGAAGCGGCGGAAGGGGGACCCATTGCCTTGGTGAAGGAAGGCGACCGGATCATGATCGATATTCCTAACAAAGTATTGCACCTGAAAGTTGAGGCAAAGGAACTTGCCAAGAGGCGCAGTAAGTTCCAGCCCCGCCCACCGGCCATCACCAGCGGCTATTTGGCCCGTTACGCCAAGATGGTTACCTCGGCAAGCACAGGCGCCATTTTCAAGGATTGACTTTGCTTCCATTGCCTTCTTTATCCATCTATGATGGAAATCACATAAAAAAGGTTAGTTACTTCACATAGCTACATTCAATTAGTGTTGACGAGAGGATAATTTGCCTTTATGCTGCCGCTTCATAATAACGATGAAGCGCGGGAATGAATCATGCAATTATGGCAAATTATTATTTTCTTGTTGCACATCATGAACAATTGGTATATAAACGCAGAAAAATCATGCCGTTTTTGGGGTATGTTAAATAATATTTACTTACAGGGTCTTGCTTGATTTTGTCGTTTTGGAGGGGGATTGTCTTCGATGAGGGTGGGTAGATGCCTAATCGCTGTTGCTTCTCTCGTGACGATGATCGTTACTTTTGGCGACAGAGGCCTCATCGATAATTACCGTATGAAAGAGCGTCTGCTTTCCCTGAAAAAGGCAAATCAAGATTTGGCAAACGAAAATGATGGCTTGAAGCGGACCATCTATTTGCTAAGAAACGATTTGTCCTATATTGAGATGGTGGCCAAAAGCGAACTGGGGATGGTAAAAAAGGGCACGGTAGTATTTCAGTTCGATAACTAAATATTTTTAGGGGGCCCGTGTTTGACATAAAAGAGCTGTTTTCCGGCCGTAAAAAACTGGTAGGGCTGGATATCGGATCAAGCTCACTCAAACTTGTTGCCGTTCAGGAAACGCCAAAGGGATACCTTCTGAACCGCTTCAACCAGATTCCTGTTCCCCGGGGCATCATCGTGGACGGTGTTTTGCAGGAACCGGACGAACTTAGTGCTCGAATCAAGGAGCTTTTCAGGATCTCCCGCTGCCGGGTAAAAGACATCGTCACCTCCCTTTCTGGACATTCAGTCATTGTTAAAAAAGTTTCCTTCAACAATATGGACGAAAGCGAGTTGCGTGAATTAATCGCGGACGAAGCTACCAAATACCTGCCTTTCGATGACATGTCCACCGTGTATTTCGATTTCCAAATCCTGGGCGCCAATGAATACAACCCCAATCTGATGGAAGTCCTCCTGGTCGCAGCCAGGAAAGATATCGTTGACAGTTACCGGGAGGCCATAACGAGTGCCGGCTTGACACCTGTGATCATGGATGTGGATTCCTTCGCCCTGGAAACGATGTATGAAGAAAACTATGATTTTGAGGAAAATGAGGTGGCGGTGCTTGTCAACATCGGGGCCAGTATCACGAACATCAACGTGGTCAAAAACGGCATGTCCATTTTTACCCGGGATTTCACCCTGGGCGGCAATGCCCTTACGGAGGCCATCCAAAACGGGCTGGGAGTATCTTTTGAGGAAGCGGAAAAGATAAAGCTGGCCGGTACCGAGGGGACAACAAACCAGCTCCGGGAGGCCGGGGCCGGCGATCTGCTTGGTTTTGCCGAGCCGATCAGCCTGGAAATTGAGCGTTCCGTGGATTATTTCCGTTCCACTTTTGGTGGCGGAGATATTAAGAAGGTGTTGCTTTCCGGGGGCGGCGCCATGATCTCAGGCCTTGCTGCCGAACTTTCACAACGGCTCGGCATTGAAACAGAGGTTATCAATCCTTTCCGGAAAATCGGTTATGATAAAAAGGTCATCGATACGGCAACGCTCGGCGACATTGGTCCGATTGCCGCTGTAGGCGTGGGGCTCGCGCTGAGAAAAATAGGCGACAAATGATCAGAATCAATCTGTTACCTTACCATGAGGCAGCCAAAAAGGAAAACATAAAAAGGCAGGTGACGATCCTGGCGGGCTCCTTTGTTATTTTTCTTCTCTTGCTTTTTTATGCCCGGATTTCTTTGAGTTCCAGTATCGGGACGTTGGAAGAGCAGATTAAGGAAAAAGAAAGCCACCTGGTTGTCCTGACGAAGAAACTGGGAGATATCGAGGGGCTGAAGCGCTCGATCAAAGAACTGGAGCAAAAGTTGTCCGTCATCACCGGTCTGGAAGAAAACAGGCATTTCCCTGTCAACCTGCTCGAGGAGATGGCGCGGCTTGTCCCAAATAAAGACGTGTGGCTGGAAAAGATCTCTGAAACCGGCACGGATCTTAAAATCGAGGGAGTAGCTAGAAATAATATGGCCGTGGCCCGTTACATGAAAAATCTGGAATTATCCAAGATGATTTCTTCCGTTAGCCTTATCTCTACCAAACAGCGGGATATCTCCGGTAACCAGTTGCAGCAGTTTTCCTTGTCCTGCGCCTTGAAAAAGAAGGGTTAGCTACTATGGCCGTGAGTTTGGATGATATCAAGAAAATGTCACCCCAGCAGAGGCTGCTTGCCGTTATTGTCTTCTACCTTCTCTGCGGCTATTTCTTTTATTTTTATTATCTCCAGGCAGATATTGAAAAACGTGGCAACCTGAAAACGAAGCTTGAGGAACTTCAAAAACAGGTTGCAACAAAGGAACGCCTGGCCTCCGAGTTAGGAAAATATCTCAAAGACGTGGACAAACTGAAGGCGGCCTTTAAAACGGCTCTGACCAAGTTGCCTATCCGTGAAGAGATTCCCGAACTTCTCCAGAGTGTCGCACTTTCCGGACGCGATGCCGGCATGAACTTCCTCCTTTTTGAGCCTCAACCCTCGGTGCGGAAGCTGATCGGGGGAGCCAATACGCCTGAACAGCCACCAGGGGGGGCAAAACCTCCAGCACAACCGGCGCCGAAACCTCCGGCACAGCCGCCGGCGGGGGCGAAACCCCCGGATCAATCTGCGGGGGCCAAAGGTGCACCGGCCCCTCCCCCGGACAAGGGTGAATATTACGAAGAGATCCCTGTTAAGGTTATTATTGTCGGCAGCTTCTATGACACGGACGCTTTTTTTGCCAGACTGGCTGTCCTTCCCCGGATAATAAACATCGAGAATATCACCTTGGGAGACGCCAAGACGACGAACGGCAAGCTGGTTTTGAGAATATCCTGCATGATCAAGACTTACATGTTTGTGCAAAAGCCGGAGGACACGGGTAAGAAGACCGATGCGAAGAAACCTTAGACGAATAACGGCGGGCATTGCCTTTCTCTTGCTGGTTTCCGGCGGTTCCGGTAGTTTTGCCTATGGGGCGCCTTTAAAGAAGGCCCAGAAGGCGCCCGTCAACGACCGCATCGTCAAACGCATGGAGAGGCCTGACCCTTTCCTTCCCTTTTTGGAAAAGGAAATGAAGCTAAAGGCGAAAGTAAAAAAAGTTGCCACCCTTTCCATCTTTCCCCTGCAGAGGCTGGGGCTTGAACAATTTAAGCTGGTTGGCATTGCCGGCGATGCAAGGCGCAGGCTCGCCGTCGTGGAATCTATGGATGGCAAAGGTAAAATCTATCCCTTGAAACTGGGGACGGTTATCGGTTTGAACAAGGGCAAGGTGGTGCAGATAAACAGTGATAGTATTGTTGTCGAAGAAGTGCTTCCGGGCCCTAATGGACCGAAAATAAATAGGATCATTAAAAAACTTCATAGGGATGAAGAAGAGGGCGCAACATGATGATAAACAGGATGTTGAGGGGGTTTTTGATCTTTTTTGTAATGTCCGTCAGCGGCATCTCCGTGACGAGCGCCGACCGGCTTTGGGCGGCAGCTCCCGTCCAGCCGGAGCCACCGGCGCCGCAGGCCGTGAATGTGGGATATCTGGAGAAGATCGACCTGGAAAGACCCATGGCCGGAAAGGAAAGGGTAATCATAACTGTCTCACGACTCTCCAGTGCCCTGGTGGACAACCTGGCGACCAATGCCTTGTTGGTTAAAATGGATAACATCTTTGTGCCGCAGGATTTGCGGCGCCCCTGGGGCGAAGGCGAACTGCGGAATATCCTCCGGGTCGTGCCTGACCAGAAGGTAGTAGAAGGGCGCCAATGGGCTTACTTGACAATCGGTTTGAAGGCGCGTGTACCCTATCGGGTCCGGCAAGAGGGGCAAAGAGTGCTCATTGATTTTAACGTTCCCGTGGAGGCCGTCGCGGGAAAGACACCGGTCCCGGCCCCACCGCCTGGGGCAGGTAGAGCAGCGAAAGCGGCGGAAGTTTCCCCTGTGCCCGTCGAGAAAGCCTTCCTCAGTGACGCGGCTTCCGCAGGAAAAGGCCCGGCTGAGCCGAAGATTACCATCGATTTTCAAGATGCAAACATCAAGAGCGTTTTTCGGCTGCTGGCCGAACTGGCGAATGTCAACATTGTTTCCGGCGAGGATGTGAAGGGCAACGTAACGATCCGGATGAAGGATGTCCCCTGGGAACAGGCACTGGACACTATTCTCTCCATTACCGGCTTGGGTAAAAGACGGAGCGGCAACGTGATTACCGTGATGGGCATGGCGCAGCTCAAAAAAATGGAAGCGGAGGCGGCCGTGCCCTCGACGGCGGAACCCTTGGTGACCCGTCTCGTCAATATCGATTATGCCGACGCCAAGCAACTGACGGCAAATCTATTGGACCTGCTGCCTAAAGACAAAGATGGTAAACCGGTGGGATCGGTAAAAGTGGACGAGCACAGCAACGCCCTCATCATTCAGGCCACCCGGCAGGATATGACCAGGATTTTCCCCATCATCGAGAAGATCGACAAACCGACCCCGCAGATCCTGATCAAAGCCAATATCGTGGAGACCACGAAGGATACGGCCCGCAGCCTCGGCATTCAGTGGGGTGGCATGTGGGGGCAGAAGATCGGCAATCAGAGCCTGTTCATTACCCCCGGGGGAGCGGGTGGCAGCGCCACGAGTCCTACGGGACCTTTTGCCGGGGCTTTTAGCCCGACTTCCGGGGTGAAGGGGATAGCCGGTCAAGGATTCGGGGTAAATTTCCCGGCCACAACGACGGCCGCGGCCTCGGGTTCCCTGGGGCTGATCTTCGGGACGATCGGAGAAAATGTGCTGGAGTTGCAATTGAATGCCTTACAGCAGGACGGCAAACTCAATATCCTTTCCAGCCCCTCCATTACCACCCTGGACAATCAAAAGGCCTTTACGGAAAACGGCGAGAAAATTCCCTATGTTACCACAGAAGTTGGCGGTGCCGGCACGACGACTAAGTCTGTAAAATTCGAAAATGCGGTGCTGCGCCTGGAGATAACCCCCCATGTGATCGATGGAAAAAACCTGAAAATGAAGATCCTGGTGCAGAAAGATGAGGTGGACCCCAGCCGCAACGTGGACGGTAACCCCTTTATTACCAAAAAGCAGACGGAAACCAACTTAATCGTTCAGGATGGAGAGACGATCGTTATCTCCGGTTTGACCAAACAAACAACATCGGAAACTATAAACGGCGTCCCCTGGTTAAAGGATATTCCCTATCTAGGCTGGCTTTTTAAGGGCCAGGACAAAGATAAAAACATGCAGGAAGTTTTGATTTTTATTACCCCCAGTATCCTGAAGCCGCAGGAAGTGGCCGGCATCCAAACCGGACATTGAGAGATTGCACCGGTGATGGTTTTACCGGTGCCGAGGGAAGCGGGAGAGGTAGGACGTTCTATTCAAGGAGACAGGCATTATGAAACAATTGGCCGGATTTATTTTAGTGGCTTTCATGGCGGCCATATTCGGAAACATCGCGGGTTGTGCTTCGTCTAAGCATGAGAAGGGGATGAAGAACTACCGGCCCGATGATGCCGTTGCCGCCGTTAAAGAATTAAAACCACTGGCCGAGCAGGGAGACGCCCGGGCCCAATTCGATCTGGGTTCTCTTTATTACCAGGGCCGGGGAGTGCCCCAGGATTATGCGGAGGCAACCCGCTGGCTGCGCAAGGCGGCTGAACAGGGTAATGTCGCTGCCGAGACCACGCTGGGCATTATCTATTCGCAGGGTCTGCAGGGGGTGATTGAGAAAGACTACCCGCAGGCGCTCATGTGGTTTATATTTGCCGCCTCCCAGGGTGATAGCGAGGCCAAAGAGCTTAGGGATGACCTGGCCATGAAAATGACGCCGGTGCAGGTCGGGGAGGCGCAAAAACTGGCCCGGGAATTCAAACCGGCGGATGTTTATGCAAAGACGGTGCAGGAACTGAGGGTTATTGCCGAAAAGGGGGATGTTGCTGCCCAGTTCCAGATCGGCTTGATCTATTACAGTGGTCAAGGGGTGTCGCGCAATTACCTGGAAGCCCTCAACTGGTTCAAGAAAGCCGCTCTCCAGGGGCATCCCCTGGCGCAGTATAATGCCGGCTATATGTATGAAAAGGGTGAAGGAACGCCGCAGGATTATATCGAAGCGGCAAAATGCTACCGGCTAGCCGCGGAGCGGGGCAATCAGACGGCCCAATACAACTTGGGTTACATGTATGAAAAGGGTCAGGGAGTGCAGCAGAACGAAGTGCAAGCGCTTATGTGGTATAACCTGGCGGCCATCCAGGGCGAGACCAAGGCGAAGGCGGCCCGGGATCGCGTCACCGTCTGGATGACCCCCGAGCAGATCGCCCAGGCCCAGCGTCTGGCAAGGGAATTCAAGATCGTTGAGAAATAGTATTTTTTGTTACTTACGTTGCAAAAGGAGAAGGATAATGATTAACAAAGCGATGCGCATTCCATGGATATCTTTGCCGGCACTGATGATCGCCGCATGCCTTGGTTTGCTTGTCGGATGCAGTACCGGCGGCCTGACCGATGCGACCTCTGCTGCCGCGACGAACACGGTAACTCCTCCGACCGACGGCGGGGCAACTTCAACCCCCGCCACTATCAAGTTAACGGCTTCTCCTGTTTCTGTCAAATCGGGCAATGTGGAGACGTCCACCGTCACGGCAACGGTACTCGATGCCAGCAACGCCGCCGTAAAAAACCTTGTCGTTATTTTCAAGGCCTCGGGAGGTCAGATCAGCGATACGTCAGCTATTACCGATACGTCAGGCAAGGCGCAGATTACCTTTTCCTCGGGGACGATCGATCCCAGTAATGGATCTGTAACCATTACGGGAACCGTAACCGGGATTACTCCCTCCACGGTACCGGTCACCGTTACCGGTTCCACCCTGATCATGTCCGTTGATAAGACCAATCTGCCCAGCGACGGTTCGGTGGCGTCAACTGTGACACTGACGGCGAAGGATGGTTCGGGGGCGGCGATCTACAATACCCCCGTTACCTTCAGCGTCAGCGGTGCGGGCGGGGTAACACTGTCGAAAACTTCCGGAACCACCGATCCCCTGGGCCAGATTTCCCTGACCGTTACCGGCAGTACCGCCGGTCCCGTGACGCTGACGGCATCAGGATTGGGGACGTTGGCAACGCAATCCTATACCGTAAGCGCCGTGGGTGCCCTTTTTGCCATTACCGTCCCGGCCGATAACCCCCATTCCCTGAGTACGAACACGGACCTGACGATCACGGCAAATGCGCCGGGGGTGGCCAGTGTTCGTTTTGCCACCACGCTGGGTTTCCTTAATGGCGTGGCGAATCAGCAGGTGGTGACTATACCGGTAGCCGGTGGTGTCGCCTCGGTAACCTTAAGATCTACCCTCGCGGGTTTGTCGACCGTTCAGGCCTTTGGCTTCCAGAATCTCACCGATACGACGCCTTCCGTAAACGCGACCTTAGGGGTAGTTATATCCGCTCCAGCCAGTGCCGCCACTTCGATAACCCTGCAGCCCAATGTCTCTTCCCTGGCGCCCAGCGCCGGCAGTATCCAGAATACGACGAAAGTTACCGCCACCGTTCTTGCCGGCGGTCAACCCGTGGGCAATGCACCGGTGGCCTTTTCCATTACAAATCCCACAGGCGGCGGCGAGACGATCACCCCGGTAGTCGTTTATACGGACGGTTCGGGCCGGGCCACTACCAACTTCACGTCGGGAAGTCTGCCCACGGACGCCACTGGCGTCATCATCCAGGCGCAGCTGGTGGGTTTGGCTATACCTCCGGCGACGGCGAAAATCGCGATCGGCGGGACCCCCGGCTCGGTCGCGATCGGACTGGGTACCGATATATTTGTCAATGACCCTACAACCTACAGCCTGCCCATGGTCGTCACCGTGGCGGATTCCACCGGCGCCGCTGTGCCGGGAGCGGTAGTCTCGCTCAGCCTTTGGCCCATCCAGTATTCGAGCGGCTCCTGGTATGACTCGGATCCCGACCCGAAGGCGGAGAAGTTCGTCCCCTATATAACGGGCACCTTTGCCAATGAAGACACTAACGAAGACATGTATCGGAACCTGGGGGAAGATGTAAACTTAAACGGGCTCCTCGATCCTGCCAACTCCTCTGCCGGCACGATACCGGCGACGGTAACCACCGACGCCAACGGAGCGGGCCATTTCTCCGTCTTCTATCCCAAGCAGTCCGCCGTCTGGATTGTGGATCGTCTGCGGGCCAGTGTGGTGGTGAAGGGCACGGAAACAACCTCTGCCGCTACCTTCCGGCTGCCCGGCGAGCGGAAGGAAGGCGAAGCGGGCAAATTGCCCGATTCCAATTACTTCAGAAGGCTTGTTGTCGCAGGGATCGCGGGCAGTACGGTTTCTTTCGTCATCCCGCCTTTTACTTCGGCATTTCCGGTTACTTATACGCCATCTCTACCCGCTTCTTCCGTAGTGGGGCTAACTTACACATTTACGGTTCCGGCGGGGGGGTTAGCGTCCGGCACAGTTTTAACCGACACGATCAGTGTTAGCAGCAGCGGAACTTACGGAACTGGTTCGGTCGGATTTCTCGGCACCACCGTGCCAGTCCAGATCGTTGTTCCTTAGGGTGATGATCAGGCGGTCCCGTCATCCATCGGGTCCGCCTGATCATTTTACGATTCTCCAGGCCCTGTGAATTCTCTCTTGACACCTTCCAAATGGCTGTGTTAGCGTGCGACCGTTCCCGAGGTTTGCCTTGTTCCCAGGGCATCACAAGCCAGTTATCCTTGAAAAGCTAAAGAAAAAATATGAATGACGACGAGCGTTCGGAAAAGGAATTTTTTAATATAAAAGCTGAGTCTCTGCTGGCCCAGGGATTATACCAGGCCGCGCAGGACCTGGCCCTGAATTGGCTCGATAGGTTTCCCGGCGATCCCGATTCCCGGTCGATCCTCTGCCAGGCCTGGACCCGGATGGGCAAATTGGACAAGGTCAAACAACTGCTTGCGGAAGTGGACGACGAGATCTTGAACATGTCGCTCATTTACGCCCGGATGGGTGATCTCTGCCGGCGTTCGGGACTCAACCAGGAGGCAAGCGGTTTTTATCAAAAGTTCATTGACTTGAATCCCCAGGCCGCCATTACGCGGGAGGTGGAGGAAAAACTCGCTTCCCTCCAATCCTCAGGCGAACTAAGGGAGGAGCAAGAGGGATGTCAGCAACCCGTGCCTGCCCTGCAAACGGTAACTATGGCGGAACTTTATTTGAAACAGGGCCACCGGGAGGCGGCAGCAGAAATTCTGGAAGGAATCGTGGGAAGGACCCAGAATAACGAGCGTGCCCAGGCCTTGCTGAGGGAGATCAGGGGCGGCGGTGCCGGGCGGGAAGAAAAGAAAACGCCGCACAGCTCCGGCGTCATTATCGGGGAATTGGACCGCTGGTTGCACAATATTAAGAGGATGAGGGCCCATGCCGCCTGAAGCGTCTCGGTTTCCGAAGCGCCTTGCCCGTGTACGGCGATCATTGTTGACGAACGGCCTGGAGGCCGTGCTTTTCCTGGATATGAATAATGTCCGCTACCTGACGGGGTTTACTGGCAGTGATGGGGCTTTCCTGCTGGGACGCAGGCGGTCGCTGTTGCTTGTGGATGGCCGCTACACGACTCAGGCGGGGGAGCAGATAGGCGAAGCAGGTGTTTTCGAATACCGCGAGAAGGTGGCGGGGATTGCCGAAATCCTGGCGGGCTGGGCGGTAACAACCGTAGGATTCGAGGCGGCGGCGGTGAGTTATGAGACCTATGGCAAGCTGAAAGAAAAACTCCCCATGGCCTGTCTGCAGCCGCTGGCTAGCAAAGCTGTCAATATCAGGATGGTCAAGGACGAAGATGAGATTGCGGCGCTCAGACAGGCGGCGGCCCTGGCCTCACGCTCGCTGTTAGAGCTGCTGCCCGAGGTTCGACCCGGCCTGAGAGAGAGGGATGTTGCCCTGGAGCTGGAATACCGGATGAAGCGCAATGGCGCCGACGGCATTTCCTTCCCGACTATTGTGGCCGCGGGGGAAAACGCGGCCCTGCCCCATGCCGCTCCGGGTTCAAGGAAGCTGGCAGCGGATGATACGCTGGTCATCGACTATGGCGTTGTTTTTGAGGGATATCATTCCGATGAAACCTGCACTTTCGTATTGGGACAAGCTTCTTCCCCTTTCCGAGAGGCCTACGGGGCCGTCAAGACAGCCCATGACCGGGCGATAGCGGCCGTGAAGGCTGGTGTTCCCTGTGCAGAGATCGATCGTATCGCCAGGGACTACCTGGAGGAAGCCGGCTTGGGACGTTTTTTTGTGCATACGACGGGTCACGGTATCGGGCTCGAGGTGCACGAACCGCCCCGCATTGCCGCCACGACGGAGGTGCTCCTGGAGGTCGGCATGGTAGTAAACATTGAGCCAGGGGTTTATATCCCCGGTCAATGGGGGATAAGGATTGAGGACACGGTGCTGGTTCGCGAGCGGGATTGCGAAATTATAACCAAAACGCCTAAAGATTTAACCATATTATGATATACGGGATGTTGATGCTATGAAAGTATTTCCAGATGATTTGATGTATAGTCGCGAACACATGTGGGTGAGTGTCGAGGGTCATTTTGCCACGATCGGCATTACCGATTCCGCCCAGGAAAAATTAGGGGAGGCGCTTTCCATTGAATTGCCGGAGGTTGAGTCCTATTTGGAAAGGGATGAACCTTTCGGCGCCCTTGAGACAGCTGCCAAAGGTGTGACGGATTTAATTACTCCCGTCTCCGGCGAGGTTGTAAGTGTCAATGAAGACCTCGTGGACGATATCGGCATTATCAACAGTGATCCCCACGATACGGGCTGGATGATCGTTGTCGAAATGGAGTTTGTGGAAGAATTGGACGACCTTCTTAACTTGCGGGAATATAACGAATTTCTTGTTGAGGAAGCGGAAACCGAAGGCGACATCGGTATCGGTTGAGGGGCAGGGCACGGCATGCCGCGCTTCTGCCGTCCGTATGGCCATGATTTGCTGCGGCAGGCAAAGATGTCGCCGGAAGAGGGTCCTGTCCCTGGTAGGAAAGGAAGCCGGTCCGATGATCGGCAAGAAAGAAAATTGCAAGCACATCTTTACAATCTAATTAAAGAAGAGATAAAAGGACAGCGTGCCTATGCCACGGGTATGTCTGCTGCCCCCATCAGGCTCGACGCCAATGAGAATCCTTTTTCCCTTCCCGACGAACTCCATAAGGAGTTCCTCGCGTCGCTCGTATCGGTGCCGCTGAATCGTTACCCAGCGGCCGGTTCGCCCGAAGTGCTGGCCAGATTTGCGAAAAGTTACAGGGTTGCCGAAAACATGGTCATGGTCGGCAACGGGTCCGACGAACTGATTCAGGTCCTCTGCACCGCTCTGTCCGCCACTTATGTCCTGGCCCCCGTTCCAACCTTTGCCATGTACCGGATCTGTGCCTTAAACAGCGGGCATAAGGTTTTGGCGGCACCGCTTAACGACGAATTTGACCTGGACTTGCCGGTCATGCTGACGCTTATTGATAAGTATCGGCCGGCCCTGGTCTTTCTCAGTTATCCGAATAATCCCACGGGGAATTGTTTTTCCCGGGAGAAGATGGAAACCCTGCTCCAGCAGGCCCCCGGGCTGGTGGTCGTGGACGAGGCCTACGGCTACTTTTCCGGCCAGAGCTTTCTTACCCTCCTGGGTAAGTATGAGAATCTGGTCGTCCTGAAGACATTATCTAAAATCGGATTGGCGGCGTTGCGCATCGGTTTTCTGATTGCCGCCCCCCCCCTGGTGCAGGAACTGAATAAAGTGAGGATGCCCTACAATCTTAATGCCTTATCCCAGGCCGCCGCAGGTTTCTACCTGGATCATGAAGCGGTTTTTTTAGCGCAGGCTGCGGAGATTGTCAGAGAAAGAGGGAGGCTCTGGCAAGCCTTGCAACGCCTGCCAGGCATCCGGCCTTATTCCTCCGCGGCCAACTTTATTTTTTTTAGTTGCCTTTTTGATACAAGTCAAGTATATGAAGACCTGTGTAATCAGGGAATTTTGATCAAAAGTTTTTCCGCCATTGAAAACCTGAAAAACTTTATGCGGGTAACGGTGGGAACCCGGAGGGAAAACGAGTTATTTCAGGGAGTGTTGGAGCGAGTCATCGCCAAGTTAGGAGCGTGATTTAGTAGATTTGCCACAGGAGGGGTAGACTACGGCTTGAGATTCAGGCGAGGCCGTACTGCCCTTTTTTTGTGCCCGCTGCGCGGCAAGGACGAATCGTTTTGTTCGTTGCCCGCGTATGGTGGTTAAGAACAGAGATAAAAAATCTAACCATAAAAGAAAGGAGGAATTCATTTGGAAGTAAAGGTATTCGATAATGACGTTGAAAAAGCCATCAAGATTTTGAAGAATAAACTGTCCAAAAGCGGTATCTTCAAGGAGTTGAAGGTGCGCAGAGCTTACGAGAAGCCTTCGGTAAAGAGGAAGCGAAAAGCCATCGAGGCGCGGAGAAGACTCGCCAAGGTGCAGCGGCGGAAAGTATTTTAGTATAAGAGAGGTAAGTGCTTTGGGTGAGAAGCAATATCTGATAGATGCCTTATCTATCGGCGAATCTTGGCGTATTTTCCGTATCATGGCCGAGTTTGTGGAGGGGATAGATTCCCTCTCCGAGTTGGGCAATGCGGTCACTATCTTTGGCTCTTCCCGGGTTAAGCAAGACGATCCCTATTATAAGAAAGCGGAGTATCTGGCCCACCGGCTGGCGGAAGAGGGGTTCAGCGTCATAACCGGCGGCGGCCCGGGCATCATGGAAGCCGGCAACAGGGGTGCCGCGGAGGCAGGCGGCAAATCCGTGGGGATGAACATCCATCTTCCTTTTGAGCAGAAACCCAATCCTTATGCCAATCTCAGCCTGGACTACAGATATTTTTTCGTTCGCAAGGTCATGTTTATCAAATGTTCCATGGCTTATGTGGTAATGCCGGGCGGTTTTGGCACCCTTGACGAACTTTTCGAGGCGCTTACTCTGATCCAGACAAAGCGGATAAAGGGCTTTCCCGTTATCCTGATGGGCAGTGAATTCTGGCAAGGCCTGATTGACTGGATAAAGGAAACGATGGTGCGCGAGAATAAGATATCCCTGAACGATCTGGGAATTATCGAGATTATCGACGAACCCGAGGAAGTGGTAAGATATATCCAGAAATACGTTATCATCTGACACGTTGCATGAGCACGGGCCGCGGATGGAAGCACAATCGGGCGAGAGCGCCGAAACCTTAGCCGGTATCTCAAAGGCCATCAAAAAGGGCAATATAGCCCCCTGCTATCTGCTCTATGGGGAAGAAGAGTACCTCGTCCAGGATGCCCTGAACAAAATAATCGACCTTATCCTGCCGCCCGGGGACCGGGAGTTGAATCTTTTCTATATGGAGGGCGGGCAGGAAAAAATCGATGCCCTTTGCCTGTCTCTCCTGAGTGTGCCGCTCCTACCAGGCCGGAAGATTGTTGTCCTCAGGAACACCACCATTTTTCAATCCAAAAATATCTTGCCAGACCTGGTTCAGAAAATCCGTGAACGGGTGGAGAGCAATCCCAAGCAGGCTGTCGGTGATTTTATGCAATTTCTCAAGGTGACGGGCTGGAAGCTTGACGATCTCCGTGACGAGGGATGGAAAAGGATTTCCGCGGCAGAATGGCGGAAGACCGTGGGAGATGACAGCGGCGAAGACCGGGAACAATGGCTGCCGAAGATGATGGATCTCTGCGCGGAAAGCGGGTTGGAAGCGGGGCCGGCGGGGGGTGATCTCGAAGGTTTGGCCAAGGTCCTGTCTGCCGGTCTGCCGGAGGGAAACCACCTGATCTTGACGGCGGCCGCGGTAGACAAAAGAAAACAGCTTTTTAAACAGATATCGGCATTGGGCAAGGTGCTCTACTTTCCCCAGGCCAAGAATGAAGCCAAGCAAAAGTTCCTCCTTCTGGAGACGGCGCAGGAATTCCTGGCCCGGCGAGGGAAAAAATTGACCCCAGCGGCCTGGGAGGCCATCGGCGGCAGGACGGCGTTTTCCCTCCGTGATTCCATGCTGGCCCTGGAAAAACTCGTTTCCTACGCCGGTGAAGCGCCGCTGATCGATGTGGGCGACGTAGAAGCAGTGGTAGGAAAAACGAAGGAAGATTCGGTTTTTGAATTGACGGCCGCCCTGGTGGAGAAGAAATTGCCCCAGGCGCTCATGGTTCTTAAGGATCTTTTGGAGCAGGGCATTCATCATCTGGTCATTATGAAGATGGTGACAAGGGAGATCCGGCTGCTCCTTTACGCGAAGCTGCTTTTAAGGTCCGGGAAGTTGGGGACCTACAATGCGCAAATGGATTATAACAGGTTTCAGGCCAACGTCTATCCGGCCATCAAAGCCTGGGGAGGAAAGGAAAAAGAAGGACCGGGAAGCCTGGCGGGGCAGCACCCCTATGTAATCTACCGCATGCTGAAAACGGCCGGGCTTTTTCCCTACGAGGACCTCGTCGGCCATCTCGAATCCCTGGCCGAGATGGATCTGGCGCTGCGTTCCACCGGCCGGGACCCCAAACTCATGCTGGAGCGCTTTTTAGCGGAAGTGTGCTTGCCGCGTGCGGCGCGGACCATGGGATAGGTGCCCGCACTTGCCGGCAATTTAGGATGGGGGAGGAAACGCTGGCTTTCCTGTCTGTTAATCTTTCCGATGCTTATGATCGACGGCGGCGGATACAGCCGCGGCCACCTTTTCCTGAAGAAGTTCCCATTCACCTTTCAGCATCTCTATAACCGAATCGTCCATCTCTTTTGTGGCAGTGGGTTTTACCTCCAGGTGCCGACGAATAATCTGGCCGTAAAAGGAGAGCATCCGTTCGGCACACCGGGGACGGGAGAAGCGGCGGGCGGTTTGCCGGGCCTGGCGCCGCCAGGCTGCTGCCCGGGCCGGATCGCGGAAAAAATCCTCGATCGCGGAAGAAAACTCCTCGCTTGTTGCTGTAGCGGCCAGGAGGCGGCCATTGTTGCCATCTTTTACCACCTCCCGGGCGCCCGGCGCATCGAGGGCAATGACCGGCGTACCCGCGGCCATGGCTTCTGCCAGAACCACCCCCTGGGTTTCCGTTTGTGAGGAAAAAACAAACAGATCAAACGCCCGATAGGCATCGGCTAAGTTCTCATGCTGTAACGGCCCGGTCAAGATGAGACGGTCGGCTGCGCCGACTTCGGCAAAAATCTCCCTTATGGTTGTTTCCGCTTCACCGTGGCCGACGACGGCAAAGCGGCAGTCCTGATTGTGTCCTAGGTAAGACGCTACGGCCCGGGCCAGGTAAGCCAGATTTTTTTCCGCGGCCAGGCGCCCCACGTGCCCGATGAGGTGCGTGCCGGAAGAAAGGCCGTGCTGACGGCGGAACCTTTCGCTTCGCCCCCCTTTAAAGAGAGAGAGATCCACCCCCGTGGGAATCACGGCAATCGGACGTTCCACACCGCGGGCGCGGATGATTTCGGCCACGCTCTCGCTGGGAGCGATTACGCCGTGGCACAGGTTGGCGTATTTGCTGGAAAGCCGCCGGACAAAACTTCTGACCAATTCCGAGTCGAAAGGTATATAATGGGTATAATGTTCATAAAAAGTGTGATGGCTAAAGACGAGCGGCAGGCCGTGCGCGCGGGCGATGCGCAAGGCCGTATCCCCCAGCAGGAAAGGATGATGGCTATGGATTATGTCGGGTTTGAATTTATCTATCCGTTCATGCACCGGATAAGGTACGGGTAGGCGCACCGAGAAATCACTGCCGTTAAAATTTTGGATGGCCGGCACCCGGAAGGCCCCCGTTGCTGCGTCTTCACCCCGGGAAACATGGGGGAAAGTCGGGGCGATAATTAGCACCTGATGGCCCTTTTGCCGCAAATCGTCGGCAAAGGTGGCGACGGAGCGGGCGACGCCGCCCACATGGGGCAAAAAGGTATTCGTAAACATGCAGATGTTCATAACCAAGAGCCCTGATGATTTTCTCTTTTCCAGTAAAGCCGCTCGCGGAAATAAAAGCGTGTCAGGCGGCGGGCGGGCCTTCCAGGAGATAGAGTTTTCCTTCCTCGAGAGGGTGGCATTTGCATCCCGGCAGGGCCAGACGCAGGCCGGGCCTTTTTCCGCGCCATTCGGCGTCGATCCGTAGCGTCTTTTTCCCTGCCCGGCCGGATATTTCTACCTTGACGCGGCCATAGGGGGTGGGAGTCGGACCGAAGGCAATAACCGTCTCTTCTTCCAGCCATTCCGGAAAAATGCCGCTGCCGATGACCAGTTCCTCCTCTTCTTCCCGGATAAACAGGCTCCGCATCATCATTATCCACTCAGCGGCTGCCCAGCCGTGTTGACCGTCGCCCATACAGCCGCCGCCCGTGAGGGGATGGATGGCTTCCGGCCATTGGCCGGTCGGGGAGGCGAGATCGGCAACGGCGCGGATGAGGCCCCGGTAACGGTCATCGCCGCGGCGCAGCAATATCTGGGCGATGGCCAGCGTCAGATAGGCATTAATGCCGGCATGAATGATGTCCTGGAAGAAGCCGCCCCGATGCAGGCAATGGGCAAGAAGGTATTCGGTGGTTACCATGATCCGGCGGTCCTGGGCCGAAAACAGCCGGAGAGGATAGTCGGCCACCAACGAGCCGATCGCGCCGGCATCGAGACGCCTGTTGGGCGAAGCCGGGATGCCGCCGCCGGAAAGTTCCTCATCCATCGCCTCGACGCTCCTCATGACCGCCTGGAAAAGCTCAGCCGCTTCGGATTCCAGACCGGGCGTTTTTTGTGGTTGGTAGCGGGCAGCCAGTCGGGCCGCGCCTCGCAGTCCCGCTATCGCCCAGAAATCGTCCCAGTAATAATAATTGTTGGGACCGAAATGTTCGGCGCTGAAGCCGGGGGGCAACAGTCCCCGGTAGGGTCCCGTGGCTGATATTCTTTTCTTCCTGATCCATGCGGCGCCTCGGAAAACGCTTTCCAGCAACGGGCCCTCGAGATCACGGCCGGTGCATTCCTGGAAACGGTTCACGAGCCAGAGCACCTGACCGTTGGAGTCCCATTCCCCATCCTGGGAGTGATAATAACCCGAATGTTTCTGGCGGCCGGGGAAACTGCTGATGTGCCGAAGCGTCCTTTCCTCGAGTCCGAGGGCCAGGAGGGCGTTCAGCATCAGGCAAGCGTCGCGGAACCAAAAGCGCCGGTAGGTATAGGGGCCCGGCACGGCTTCTCCTGCCGTAAGATGAATCAGCGTGTGCACGGCATTGTCGTAGAGTTCCTGCAGCCGGGAGTCCGGCGTCTGCAGCACTGCCGTTTCCTTCAGCGCCTCAGGCCAAGTGCGGGAAACGGGAAGAGGGAGGGACTTCCGTTGATTTTTCTCACTGGGCACCATGGTGCATGTTACTTCCCGCATTTCGCCCGGAGCGAGCGGATAGAGGGCGGCTGCCGTCGCCATGCCGGTTGGGCAGGCAATGGAATCCATTGCGGCTCTTTCTCGGCAAAGCCGGGACAGGACGTCGCCGGTTTGGTAATTGGAGAAACAGATCCCTTCCGGAGGGGCATGCAAAGTAAGATCGGTTTGATCGTTGATCCGCAAAACGCCTGATTTATAGGAGACGTTGTTGATAAATTGAACGCCTTCCGGATTGTAGGGGCGCAGGGCAACCGCCAGCCTGGCCGGGGTACCGCTGATCGCTTTCACGCGCATGACGAGTTGGGGGACGTTCCCATCCATCGTGAGTTCTACGACGGAAACAAGGCGCATGGTCCCCTGTTCACAGACCGTCATCAAGGCGGAATTTCCTTTTTTGATCCACCGCTGTTCCACCTCAGCCAGACGGGAGGGCAAAAGCGACGGTTCATTTTCATTGACAATCCAGAAGTCCAGCGACCAGCCGTCATATAAAGGCGTTACCAGACCCCGGGGATCGACGAGGGGATAAAGGGCGATGTCCGGAAGGCCGACGGCGGTCCAATTGCGGTGGGTGAGATTGATATGGCTGATGGAGAAGGCCCGGGGGAGAAAAGAGACATCCTCCGGGTCAAACTGCCGTTCCACCCAATAGGGCCATAGCCAGTCCAGGTTGTGCTGGATGGCCTTGGTATTTATTAAGCCACGGGCATGGAAGATGAGGCCGGCCCGGAGGAGTTCGATGGGTTCATCGACCTCCGATGGCTCGGAGAATTTACGGAGGCTATCGACAAAGGCGATGGGATCGATTACGCCATAAGCCCGAGCCGCTTGCTTCAGCAGATACTTCCAAGGCAGAATTCTTTTCAGCATAAGCTTCTCACGGAGTACAATTCCTAAGTTTATAAGATACCCATGATGGCCGACAAAGCAAGTAAGGCCTTGTAAGTCGTTTTCCGCTACAAGAGTTTTACAACTTCCTCGTGGAGCTTCCTCACAATTCCGTCATAATCGAGATCTCCCGGGTGGAAGGCCTTGCCGAATTTGACGGTGACCAGCGCCGGCCGCGGGAAATTGCGGCCCGTGGGCAGGGCTTCGTAGGTGCCTTTGATGGCCGCAGGCACAAGGGGTATCTTCAGCTCACCCGCGATGATGCCCACGCCTTTTTTGAATTCCTTAATGTTTCCGTCCCGCGACCTCCCTCCCTCCGGGAAGATACACAAGATTTTGCCCTTTCTCAGCACATAAGCGGCGAGCAGGAGGGCCCCTTGAAGCCTGGATTCTATATCTACCGGAATGACCTGCATCAGCTTCGCTAGTTTTGCCGTTAAAGGTCCTCCGAAAAACTCGCTGGTGCCCAGGGAAAAGGTCTGGGCAGCGATGCGCCGGGGCAAGGCGGCCATAACCGCCGGACCATCGGCGAGACTCAGGTGATTGGGGGCGATAATAAAGGGCCCCCGGTCGGGGAGGTTATCCAGACCCTGCACGGAAAGACGGTGGTAGGCAATAAAGAAGAGGTCAAGCATGCCTTTGAGCAGATACTGCCCGATCTTGCCCGGCAGCCCGGCCTCAAGCTTCAGTCTCCCCCTCATTCCCTCCTCAGGCTCTTGCCTGAGGATTTCTGCCCAGGACTGCCGTGCCTGCTCCGCAGCTTGAGGTTGATATGATGACAGCAGCGCGCCGAGGCGGGTGACGGCGTCTTTCACGGTAAAAATTTCGGAACCGAAAGCATCGGGCAATTCTAGGCCGAAGGACTTCTCCAGACTCGCGACGAGTTCGACGCGCGCCAGCGAATCTAGCCCCAGATCGAGTTCCAGGTTGTCATCGGGAACGATGTTTTTTTGGGCCGAGAAGAGTGTGAGGCAGGCCAGCAAGCGCTGCGCGACGGGTGTCTCCATTAGCTGGGCATCCGCAGCGGTGATCTCTTTGCCGGTTCCTTCGCTGCTTTTGCCATAGAGCTCCGCCACGAATCCCCGCTTCAGCTTTCCGAGGCGGGTCGCCGGGAGCGAATCCTTGAAGACCTTGAAACCGGCGATGCGCTTGTAAGAGGGCAGATTCTTGGCAAAATCCTCGAGCGCGAAGCCGATGACCTCCCGGGAATTCGACAGGTTCATCTTGCGGAGATATTCGAAGTCGGGCACGACGGCGGCTTCAAGCCCGCGGCTGGTCTGAATCAGACAGAGTTCTTTGACGGCGGGGATCTGTTTATAGAAAGCTTCCAGTTCCTCGGGGAAGATGTTCACCCCGTTCGGCAGGACGATTACTTCCTTTGCTCTACCCGTAATAAAGAAATAGCCCGCTGCATCGCGGAAGCCGAGATCGCCGGTATAAAACCAGCCGTCCCTGATTACCGCGGCCGTTTCCACGGGCTTCTTGTAATAGCCGCACATGACATTAGGCCCGCGCACCGCCAGTTCGCCATGGCCGTTTTTATCGGGATTGACGATCCTTACTTCGACGTCAGGTATCGGGATGCCGATGGAGCCGGCTTTTGGTCCGGCAAGCGGATTGAAGGTGCAAACGGGGGAGGTCTCCGTCAGTCCATAGCCTTCGATGACTGTAAAGCCGAGTTTGAACATGTCAGTGTAAATATCGGGTTCCAGGCGGGCGCCGCCGCTGGCAAAAATCCTTAATGCCGGTCCGAAGCGTTTGTGTACCATGCCGAACAGGTACTTGCCTATGTTGACGCCCACCGCCCGGCGGAGCCGGCCGCATATGGCCAGGAGAAAACGGATAACCAGGCGCAGCGGAGCCGGCCTTTTTCCGAACTCGTCAAAGACGGCGTTACGCAGCAAGGCATAAAGCCGGGGCACGCCCGCCATGATGCTCACCCCTGTCTCGCGCATGCAGGCGGCGATGTCCGCTCCTTTCAGGCTGTTTAAGATCGTTACCGTTGTTCCCGTTCCTAAAGGCAGGAGCATGCAGAGCATGGACGGGTAAGTATGGTAAAGGGGAATAACGCACAGGATGTTGTCTTCCGGTTTCAGGATGTGGAGCTTGGTCAAGCTGGCCGAGTTAGCGGCGAGGTTGCCGTGGGAAAGTATTACCCCTTTGGGATCGCCGGTCGTGCCCGAGGTATAAAGGAGCGCCGCCGGAGTGTCTGCGGCCGGGGCTGCCGGCAGCGCGGCCTCCGGGTGCATCCTGAGCATTTTCTGAAAGTCGATGCCTTCCCGGGGGTCAAAGGAGATGATCTTTACCGCCGAAAGGGAGGGAAGCTTTGCTCTGGCGGCGGCGGAGACGAAGACCGCTTTGGCCTCGGAACTGTCGAGCAGGAGCGCCGTCTCTTTGTCGGTATACTGGGCGTCCAGCGGCACAATCACGGCGCCCAGGGCGACGACCGCCAGATAGGCGATCATCCACTCGGGCCTGTTTTCGGAAAGAAGGGCGACGCGGTCGCCCTTCCCGATTCCCTGCCCGGCAAGGGCGTTTGCCAGGGAGGCAATCTTGGCCAGGAGATCGCGGTACGAATACTCTTCATACCCCTTGTCGCCCTTCATCCGAATGGCGGTCCTCTGTGGATAAAGGGCGGCCGCCTTGCCGATACTCGTCAGGATCATATCACATAAATTCGTTGAGCAAAGGCCGGACACGGCCCGGGTCGATGGGTTGCCTGACAAGCGTGCCGCCGCGGAGTGCGGGCAGAAGGTCTTCGAATACCGTCTGCTCTGTCCGATAGATAATGCCGATGGGGATTCTGTCGCCCCATTCCTGTGCCTTTTCCAGGGCCGCCGGTTTATCATCCCGCCGATAGGCGCCCTCTTCCAGCTGATAGACCCGTTCACGGTACCAGGCAAAGGTGTTTTTGTGGTTAAAGGAAACGCAGGGCTGCAATATGTCGATCAGCGAGAAACCACGGTGCTTGATGGCTGCCTTGATTACCCCGGCCAGGTGGTCGGGGTCGCCGGCAAAACCGCGGGCCACAAAGGTGGCGCCACAGGCAATCGCCAGTAAAATCGGATTCAGGGGGTTGGTTGCCCCCTGTGGCGTTGTCTTGGTGACGAAACCGGCATCGCTGGTGGGGGATGCCTGCCCTTTGGTGAGGCCGTAGACCTGGTTGTCATGCACCAGATAGGTAAGATTATGGTTGCGGCGGGCGCTGTGAATGAAGTGGTTTCCGCCTTCGCCGTATCCGTCTCCGTCCCCGCCCATGGCAATGACCGTAAGTTCCTGATTGGCGATTTTCGCGCCGGCGGCGGGTGGCAAGGGGCGGCCGTGCAGCGAATTAAAGATGTTGCCGTTGCTGTAATGGGGTAACTTCCCGGCCTGGCCGATTCCCGATACCATGAGGATTTGATGAGGTTCCAGGCCCAACTCCACAAGGGCCTGATTTAGCGCCTTCAGGATGCCGAAATTGCCGCAACCTGGGCACCACGCAGGTTTCAGACCGGCGTAATCCGCTATCTTGACCATTTCAGCAACACTCCTTTCTCACTTCTTGGACAATATGGGCCGGTGTCAGGGGGCGACCGTCGTACTTTAGAATTCTGGCCGTCATCTCCTTGCCCGTCTCCATCCTGATGAGGCGTGCCAATTGGGCGGTGGCATTACTTTCAATGCAAATACTGCGGTTGGTCTTGCTTAGGGCATCGAGAACCGGCTCTACCGGAAAAGGCCAGAGGTCTTCGAGATGCAGCATGTTGACACTGGCGCCTTCCCTTTGCAGGATGTCCACGGCTTCATGGATAGCGCCGTAGGTGCTCCCCCAGCCGATAAGGGTAGTCTCCACGCGCCGGGGGCCGTAAAGAAAAGGGGGCGCGATTTCCCGATGGAGGGCAGAGAGCTTTCGCAGCCGCTTGCTCACCTGTTCAGTCCTTATGGCGGCATCTTCGGTGAGATGCCCGCCTTCATCATGCTCATCGGAATCGGTCACCACCAGTGCTTTGCTTAAACCCGGGAAGGCGCGGGGCGAGATGCCCGAATTGGTCAACGCATGGCGCTTGTAAGTCCCGGCCTCTTCTTCGCCGTAGAAAAGCAAGCCGCGGTCGATTATTACCTTTCCCAGGTCGAAGGGCTCCAGGGTAAAATAAGAACTGGCCAGATGATGGTCGGTGAGAATCAGGACCGGCAACTGGTATTTATCCGCCCAGTTGAAGGCCTTGACTGTGGCCCAGAAAGCGGATTCCGCGGTTGCCGGTGCCAGCACCGCCCGGGGGAATTCGCCGTGGTGCGCATGGAGGACAAACTGCAGATCGCCTTGCTCTGTCCTGGTGGGCAGGCCGACGGCCGGACCGGGCCGCTGCCCATTGACAATGACCACCGGTGTCTCGGTGATCCCGGCCAGCCCCAGGCCTTCCACCATGAGGCAGAAGCCGCTGCCCGAGGTTGCCGTCATTGCTCTGACTCCCGCGTAAGCCGCCCCGATGGCCATGTTGATGGCGGCGATTTCGTCCTCGGCATGGACCATCGCCAGCCCGCACTCTTCTTCCCTGGCGGCCATGAACTCCATAATCGAGGTGGAGGGGGTCATCGGGTAGGCGGAGACGAATTTGCAGCCGGCGGCAATAGCCCCCAGCGCCACCGCTTCATTGCCGTTTATGAGCATCCTTTGCACCTCGGTAAGAGGTGGCAGCCGCCGCCGGAAATCACCCTTATATTGGGAATGGGCATAATCGTAGCCGGCCCTGGCTGCGGCGATATTGCCCCTGGCCACCTCGTCTTTGCTGAAATAGCCGGTGATGACTTTTTCCAGCTTGTCAAAAGGGTAATCCACCAGCGCCAGGGCAGCGCCCAAGGCCACGGTATTGTTCATGACACTCCCGCCGGCCTTTTCCTCAGCCAGTTTCGCAAGCGGTATGCCGAAGAGACGGCCATCCGTTGCGGCCCTTTTGATCTTCCCGTTATCGAAGATGCCCAGGCCCTGCTCGGACAATTCCGCAAGGTGGAGTTCGATGGTTTCCTCATTAAGGGCGATCAGCATATCCAGGGGTTCAATTATGGCGTCGACCCTGTCCCTGCTGAGCCGGATGCGGAAAAAGTTGTGCCCGCCCCGGACGCGGGACTCGTAATCCTGATCGGCAAAGACATGATAGCCGCCGCGAAGGGATACCTTGGCCAGCAGAAAACCCAACGATTGCACGCCCTGGCCTGCCTCACCGCCGACCATGAAGTTGAAATCTCCAGACATCCGATGCCTCCAATTTGACCGGGAATTATATGGGTTAGTGTAAAGCAAGGTGTGTTAGGCGGACACCTAATGCACCAACTGAAAATGGGGATGCGGTTACCCCATCCTGCCGTCATTAGAAATAGAAATTCTTTGAATTTTACTTCCTGCTCCAAGGTAAAGCAATGAGGAATAAATAGAAGTATAATAGTAAGAAATTACTATTAATGAAACATAAATGTTTTCCCTACGATAAACCGGACAGGACAAATATGAGTAGCGGCAAGGAGTGCCGGGCCACTACCTGATGAAGACGGCGGCCTGTTCCCCCGCCACGTACCCGGTGGAAAAGGCCGCCTGCAGATTGTAGCCGCCCGTGTCGGCGTCGATATCCAGGACCTCGCCGCAGAGAAAAAGGCCCGCATGCAGCCGCGAGGACATGGTGCGGGGATCGATTTCTTTTAAAGACACGCCGCCCGCCGTGACGATGCCCGCCTCTAAGGGCAGAGGGTGGAGGATATCGAAGGTCAGAGCCTTTAGGGAATGCAGCAGTTTTTCCCGTTCCGCCGCCGTTATCTGGTGGCCCGGCTTGTCGGGAGCGATAGCGGTGAGGGCCAAGAAAGGTTCAATCATCTTGGTGGGCAGCAAGCCGGCGAGGAGGTGACGGAAACTACGTTTGCTGAAGTGGTCAAAATCCCGTTGCAATCTCAGGCGCAGGTGCTCTTTGGTCAAAGCGGGTTTGAGATCTATGGCCACACTGACGGGGCCGCGCTCCAAGGCATCCACGATGGACAGGCTCATGAGGAGGGTAACGGGACCGCCCAAACCAAAATGGGTCATCATCATTTCTCCGGTCCGGCTTTCGATGACCGGTGGCGATGCCTTTCCGACATAGCCCCGACCGATGTTGACGCGAGGTACAAGCTCTGGCCTGATATCGGCCGACGGGCACTGGAAGGCGGTGAGACGGACGTTCCTGAGGCTCACCCCCTGCATGGATTTGGCCAATTCCCGGTTATCCACGACCAGGGGCACCAGGGCCGGACGCAGCTTGTTTATCTCATGTCCCAGGGCCGCTGCCATGGCGTAACCGTCGCCACTGGAGCCCGTGCCCGGGTAAGTTGCCCCTCCTGCGGCCAGGATCACCGCCGCACCCGAAATGCCCCCCTGCTCAGTTTGCACGCCTGTTACGCGCCCGGCGGCGACGGTTATACCTTTGACCCGGGAATGAAGTTTTAGCCTTACATCTCGGCCGGCGAAGCAGTGCGAGAAGGCGGCTACCACGTCCCGGGCATCGTCGGAGATGGGAAAGATCCTTCCGCCCCGTTCGACCTTGGTTGCCACGCCGTTCTTCCGTAAGAACTCCAGCAGGTCGTCGCGAAAAAAACGATGAAAAGCCTGACGGAGAAAGGAGCCATTGGCCCCATACATGGCGAGAAAGGGCTCCAGCTCTTTGGCATTGGTGAGGTTGCAGCGGGATTTGCCGCTGATGAGCAGCTTTTTCCCGGGATGATCGGTCTTCTCCAGAAGCAAGACGGCGGCACCCATTTCGGCGGCCCGGGCAGCCGCCATCATGCCGGCGGCACCCGCCCCGATGACGATTACCTTCCGGTCAGCATCAATGATCTTGCTGTTTTGCATCATCTTCCCTCTGACTGTGCCTATCACGGCGAGGTCGTCGGGGCAAGGGATTAATGGAGCGCTTCCCCAGAAGAAGAGGGCATGCTGACGGCTGGCTTAGGACCGAAAAAGACTTGCCGGGCCGGCAAGAGGAGAATTCCCCCTCCGCCAGGGGTGGTGATGCAAAATTCCCCATTACTGGGGAGTAATTCTCCATTTCTACGGCTCTTTATAAAAAATTGTTTCGAATTAAACAAAATATAATCAAGGTGTTGTCAACATGATGACAGTTATTCCCGTAAATTTATGACTTGGTATGCTGCTTGCAAATAACAGAATATCAAAATTCCAAGGAGGTAGTACAATATGAAACGTTTTATGGTATTGGCAGTTGTTTTATTGTTTGCGTTCTCCACGGTTGCTTTTGCAGCTGATATGCCGAAGACAGCGGCAGAGACAAAGGCGGCAGAGACGAAGGCGGCATCAGACAAGTTAGCCGGAGAGACAAAGGCTGCGGAGGCGACGAAGGCTTCGGAGACGAAGGCGGCGGCTAAGAAGAAAGCCAAGCAGAAGAAGACTGCGGCTAAGAAGAAGGCCGGGGAGAAGAAGGCTGCGGAAGAGAAGAAGGCTGAAGAAGCTCCGGCAAAATAATTTTATCCGGAATATATCTCATACAGCCTGGAGGGGCGCGGAGGCAACTTCGCGCCCCTTCTTTCTTTTCATGACATCAAACCGACCTTGCCCTGCCATCCCTGATATTCTCTTGTCTAATTTCTGTCTTATTTTCTTGACAGAGGTTTCTTTTCTCACTATGCTTACAATATAGCTATTATCCCTGACAGCATTTTTGCCAGTTCATTGACAATTGTCGAAAGGAGTCTAAGGAGTCTTATGACAGTCGATCAGAAATTGCGTAAATGGGTGGATGACATAACCATTTTATGCCGGCCGGAAAAGGTTTACTGGTGTGATGGTTCACAGGAGGAATATGAAAGGCTGGCCGAGGAAGCGGTGCAAAAAGGGGTATTGAAACGCCTCAATGAACAAAAGCGGCCCGGCAGCTTCTATGCGGTGTCTACTCCTGACGACGTGGCCCGCGTGGAAGACCGGACCTTTATCTGTTCCCGCAGCAGGGAAGACGCGGGACCGACAAACAATTGGCGCGATCCCGAGGAGATGAAAAGCATGTTACGGGGGCTCTACCGCGATTGCATGCGGGGGAGGACGATGTATGTGATCCCCTTCAGCATGGGACCGGTCGGTTCCGATAAATCCCATGTCGGGGTGGAATTAACGGACTCCATCTACGTTGTCCTCAACATGAAGATCATGACCAGAATGGGTAAGGAGGCGCTGGATGCCATAAACCGCAGCGGCAATTTCATCCCCTGCCTGCATTCCGTCGGAAAGCCGCTGGCGCCTGGTGAAAAGGACACGACCTGGCCCTCCAACCGCGAGCATAAGTATATTGTACACTTCCCTGAGGAAAAGATGATCTGGTCCTACGGAAGCGGTTACGGCGGCAATGCCCTATTGGGAAAGAAGTGTTTTGCCCTGCGCATTGCCTCGGTAATGGCCAGGGAGGGCGGCTGGATGGCGGAGCATATGCTTATTCTCGGTATCACGCCGCCAGGGGGCGAAAAAAAATACATCGCCGGCGCCTTTCCCAGCGCTTGCGGCAAGACGAATCTGGCCATGCTGATTCCCACGATTCCCGGCTGGAAGGTGGATTGTGTCGGGGACGACATCGCCTGGATGAAATTCGGGGAGGATGGCCGTCTCTACGCGATTAATCCGGAGGCTGGATTCTTCGGCGTGGCGCCTGGTACCTCCATGCAGTCCAATCCCAACGCCATGCTGGCTGCCGCTCGGAATTCCATCTTTACAAACGTTGCCCTGACGCCGGAAGGTGATGTCTGGTGGGAGGGGATGACGGAAGAAAAACCTCCCCGTCTGACTTCCTGGACCGGCGAAGACTGGACGCCGGACAGCGGTAAGCTGGCCGCCCATCCGAATGCGCGTTTCACGGCCCCCGCCAGGCAGTGCCCCGTGATCGACCCGGCCTGGGAAGATCCTGCGGGTGTCCCCATTTCCGCTTTCCTTTTTGGGGGCAGACGATCTTCCGTAGTGCCCTTGATCCATCAAGGTTTCAACTGGAAGCACGGGGTCTTTCTGGGGGCAACCATGTCCAGCGAGACCACGGCTGCCGCTGCCGGCGCCGTGGGGAACCTGCGCCGCGATCCCTTTGCCATGCTCCCTTTTTGTGGCTATCACATGGGCGATTATTTTGCCCATTGGTTGAAGATGGGGGAAAAAACAACCCCGGAAAAATTGCCAAAGATCTTTTATGTCAATTGGTTCCGGAAGACATCCTCCGGGAAGTGGCTATGGCCCGGCTACGGTGAAAACAGTCGGGTTTTGAAATGGGTTGTGGAGCGGATTGCCGGCAAGGGGAAAGCAAAGAGCACACCCATCGGTTATGTGCCCGAGGCAGGAGATCTTGATTTGTCGGGTATGGATATCGCCCCTGAGGCGGTGCGACAGGTGCTCGACGTGGATTGCGGGGAATGGCGGGAAGAGTTGCCGGCCATCAGAAAACACCTGGAAGTCTTCGGCGACAAATTGCCTCCGGAATTGTTGGCGGAGTTCGAAAACCTGCAAAAAAGGCTGGGGTGACCGCCAGGCAACCAGTTCCTCAGACGTTAAAGCGGAAGGTTATGATATCGCCGTCTTGGACGATATAATCCTTGCCCTCTAGCCGCAGCTTACCTGCGGCTTTGGCACCGGCGAAAGTGCTGCCGCAGGCTTGGAAATCGGCAAAGCTTACCACTTCGGCCTTGATGAAACCTCGCTCGAAATCCTTGTGGATAACCGATGCCGCTTTGGGTGCCTTGGTTCCCACCGGGATTACCCATGATTTAACTTCATCGGCGCCGCAGGTGAAATAGGCGATCCTGCCTAACAACGCAAAGGAGGCGCGGATAACGCGTCCGAAAGCCGGTTCTTCGATGCCGAGGTCGGTGAGAAATTCCTTTTGCTCCTCTTTTGAAAGTCCCGCGAGTTCGGATTCGGTGAGGCCGCAGATGCCCAGGACAGGCGCGGCGGCCGGTGCGGTCATCTCTTTAAAAGATACAGCGATTCCAGGATTGTCTTCAGAGGTATTGACGACTACCAACTCCGGGCGGATGCTCCAGAAGGAAAAACTCCGCAATAAGTGAGCTTCGTCTGCGGTAAGGCCGAGATCCCGCAGCGGTTTGCCTCCCTCAAGCTGTGCTTTCAGGTTTGGCAGGAGCTGGGCTTGGGCTATATCTTGGGTGCTGAGCGCCTTTTTTGATGTCTTCTCCATCCTTTCCAGGCGATTTTCCACAATCAGCAGGTCGGAAAGGATCAGTTCGTCTTCCGTCTGCCGGTAGCGGTCGATGACTTCCTCCACATGGCTGGTAGAGAAACCGTCCACCACGTGCAAAAGACCGTCGACGCCGCTCAGACTCTGCCGCAGAGAGTCCCAGGCGCGCTCGCCGATGGCGTTGACGTCGACAAAGGGCACTTTGGCCGGTGATACCTTAAGGGGGCGGAATATTTCCACCAGATGATCAAATCTTTCATCGGGAACGGCGGCCTGGCCACGGACGCAAGTTTCTCCATGCATATCGCGGCTCTTTATCGATGTCATAATTTCGAAGAGGGTGCTTTTCCCGCTTTGAGGCAGGCCCAATATTCCTATTTCCATTATTGTCTCCTTGTCCGCCTTATAGCAGCAGTTGACTTTTCGGGCAAGGGGCCGTAAATGAAATCAGCTGTGATTTTGAGCAGGGAAAGATTAAAATCCCGGGGGAAAGGCGCATAGGGGGCCGCTGCCTTGATGACCTGCAGAGTTTCCCAGTCGAGCGTCTGATCGCCGCAAGAAGAGACAATCCTGCTTGCCCTTAAGGCGCCCGTGGAATCGATGGAAAACATTACGGTGCTGATGCCTCCTCTGCCCGGTTCACCATCCTGGCCAGCAGCAGACCAGATAAATTCTATCTTTTTTTTGATCGTTTTCAGATAGGGTGCGAATTTTTCGTCCAGACTGTTCAGGGAAATCGTGACCTCCCGGGGGGCAACGTCCTTTGTTTCTTTCGCGGGGGGATCGCTATCAGACGCTTTTTCCAGAGGCAACGCAGGCGCTTTGCCGGCCTGAGGTGCTTTCTTTTCCTCTGCAGCTTGAGTCTTCACCGTTTGCTGAAGTTCTACGGTGATGATGGTATCATTTTTCCCACCGCTCCGTCGGGCAGCAAAAAAACCGGCGGCGGAGAAGATAAATGCATGGCCGATGAGGGAAAACGTCATAGCCAGGATGAGGATTTTTTTAGGCGGCATGACCGGAATTCCTTTAGTAAGTTAGAAATGGCTTCCCGGTGGGAAGCAACTTCGTTAACGCACTTATCTCCTGTTATCGAGGTTCCGGGGCATGATATACTAACAATAATATAAATCAAACCCTTTTGAAGGGTTGGCCGACATTTTGCTTGATAAGCAGCTTGTTTCCTAATGTTTAACATGGCCGATCTGAAAACCGGAAGATGACTGATAAGGCAAACATGACTAGCGTACCCGATGACGAAATTTATATGGAAGCCGCTCTGGCAGAGGCCCGTGCCGCCCGTGATGAAGGTGAGGTGCCGGTAGGCGCCGTGATCATCAGGGAAAATGAGATAGTGGCCAGAGCACACAACCGTCCGCTTGCCCTTTGCGATCCCTGCGCCCACGCAGAGCTTCTGGCTATCCGTACCGCCGCCCAAAAGCTGGGTAATTACCGGCTCGCCGATGCGACGATTTATGTGACGCTGGAGCCTTGCGCCATGTGTTGCGGTGCCATCATCCAGGCCCGGATCGGCAGGCTGGTTTTCGGCGCGCGGGATGGGAAAAGCGGCGGCGTGGTTTCCCTTTACCGTCTCCTTGACGATGGCAGGCTTAACCACCGGGTGGCGATTACAGAAGGCGTACGTGGCGAAACCTGCGCAGAAATTATCAGTAGATTTTTTAGAGAAAAGAGGATAGCATCCCCTGCCCGTTTGAGTGGCGTCTGAGCTGATAAAAAGTCCCGCAGAGCGGGATAAGTGCGCTAACGAAATTACTTTCCGGCGAAAGTAATTTCTAGCTTACTAAATTCCTGCGGAGAGGTACCGAAGTGGTCGTAACGGGATCGACTCGAAATCGATTTGGGGGCCAAAAGCTCTCACGGGGGTTCGAATCCCCCTCTCTCCGCCATAATATAAGATGATGCCTTCTCGCTATGTGGAGAGATGTCCGAGCGGCTGAAGGAGCACGACTGGAAATCGTGTGTATGCCCACAAAGGTGTACCGGGGGTTCGAATCCCCCTCTCTCCGCCATATTTCGAGATTTTGAGTAAGCTTTTTAATGATAGCCGGGCCCTGTGCAACAGCGGATTGTTAACCCCGTCAGGTCCGGAAGGAAGCAGCGGCAGCAAATACCGATGTGTGCTGCAGACAAGCCTGGCTATCTTTTTTCCCTTTTCCCAGGCATCGCAAGGAACAGATGGAATACCTCGTATTAGCACGAAAATGGCGGCCCCAGACCTTTACCGAAGTGGTGGGGCAGGAACATGTGGCCCGGACCCTCACGAACGCCATCCTCCAAAACCGCATCGCCCATTCCTTCATCTTCAGCGGTCCCCGGGGGGTCGGCAAGACCTCTATGGCCCGGATACTGGCCAAGGCCCTGAACTGCACCGCCGGCCCGACCGCAACGCCCTGCCAGGAATGCGCCAATTGCCGAGAGATTACGGCAGGAACTTCCATGGATGTGCGCGAGATCGACGGTGCTTCCAACCGGGGCATAGACGAGATCAGAGAGCTGCGGGAAAACGTGAAATTTTCCCCTACCTCCGGCTGCTACAAGATTTACATTATCGATGAAGTCCACATGCTCACCAGGGAGGCCTTCAATGCCCTCTTGAAGACCTTGGAGGAGCCGCCGGCCCACGTGGTTTTTATCTTTGCCACCACCGAGCTGCACAAGATCCCGGCCACGATCATTTCTCGCTGCCAGGCCCATGATTTCCGTATGATCCCGCTTAAGCAGATTGCCGAGAAATTGGGACAGATTGCCGAGGCGGAAAAAGTCCTCATCAGCACGGCTGGACTGTCCTGGATCGCCGCCGCCGGAAAAGGGAGCTTGCGGGATGCCCAGAGCATCTTCGATCAGGCCATCTCCTATGCCGGTTGCGAGATCAAGGATACAGATGTGGAGGAGCTGCTTTGTCTGGCCGACCGGCGCTTTCTTTTTCTGCTTTCCGCGGCGCTTCTCGATAAGCAAGCCGGCCGGTGCCTGCAAATCATCAACGAAGGCTACTACGCAGGTCTGGACCTGAAGCATTTCTATCAGCTCCTGCTTAATCACTTTCGCAACCTGCTTCTCCTGAAGATTGCCGGCCCTGACCCCTCCCTTTTCGACCTCCCCGAAGACGATGTGGCGGAGTTGCAGGCCCAGGTTGTGAATGTTTCCCGGGAGACAGCCCAGAGATTGCTGGATATTCTCCTTGCGGAGGAGGAAAATATGCGCCGTACCCCGGATCCCCGGTTGCACCTGGAGGCCACAATCGTCAGGATGGCTTATCTGGAAGAGCTGATACCTCTTGAGGAGATCCTGGGGCGGATGGAAATACTGGAAAAGAAACTCCATAAAGAAGCGCCAGGTTCAGTGAGCGGTGCGGTCGGCCTAGCGAAAACACCAGTCGCCTCTTTTTCCGCCGCGGAGAGTCAGGAGACGGTGTTGCCACCGGTCCGGGAGGAGCTGCCGGTATATGGAGCGGGTGAAGCAGCGTCCCCAAGGCAGTGGGAAGATTACAAAACCGCTGTTAAAAAACAGCGTCCCGGACTTGCTTCGAATATAGAGAAGGGGAAATTCCTTGGTTGCACGGAGGGAGTGCTGACGATCGGCTTTACGGATAAGTTTGCCCTTGCTTATGTTCGGGAGAAGGAGCAATTGGTCCATCTGGCCGATTTAGCCAGGCCGTTTTTTGGTAAGGATGTGAGATTGAAGTTTGAGTTCATAAAACCTGATCCTGGTGAACCGGGTGGTGGGACCGAGGGCACCGCCAGAAACAACCACGAGGTGCGGCGGGAGGCCATGAACCATCCCATGCTGCAAAAGGCCATCGACCTGTTTGAAGGTGCAGAAGTACGGGAGATTATTCCCCGATAACCAAAAGAGGAGGCAAAACAAGTACATGCAAAATATCGGAGAAATGATGAAACAGGCGAGGAAGCTTCAGGAAAAGATGGCCGGCCTGCAAAAGGAGTTGGAGGCCAAGACCGTGGAAACCACGGCCGGAGGCGGTATGGTGACGGTGGTCGTCAACGGCAAGTTTGAACTCCAATCCCTGAAAATTGAGAAAGACGTTGTCAATCCCGATGATGTGGACATGCTCCAGGATCTTATTGTGGCGGCGGTAAATGAGGGTATTCGCAAAGCTCAGGAGATGGCTTCGGCGGAAATGGCGAAACTCACGGGGGGACTCAAGATCCCCGGCTTGATGTGACGGTGGGAGTCGATGAACGGCTACGCCTTACCCATTAGAAAATTGATTAAAGAATTGTCCAGATTTCCCGGCATAGGAGAAAAAACGGCATCGCGTCTGGCCACCTTTATCCTGCGGGCTTCGAATGAGGAAGCCGGGAAGTTGGCCGAAAGCATCCTGGAGGTAAAACGCTTGATACGGTTCTGTCCCCAGTGTTTCAATTTTACGGAAAAGGATTTGTGCGATATCTGTGCTGACCCTGGCCGGGACAAGGAAACTATCTGTATTGTCGAAGAACCGGATGCTCTTATTGCTGTCGAGGAAAGCGGGGAATACCGGGGTGTATATCATGTTCTCCACGGCGCCCTGGCGCCCCTCGACGGCATCGGTCCGGAACAGTTGAAAATACGAGAGCTTCTGCGCCGCCTTGCCGAAAACCAGATCCGGGAAATCATTGTTGCCACCAATCCGAACGTCCAGGGCGAAGCCACAGCGCTTCTCATCACCGGCTTAGTCAAGGAAAAGGGAATCAAGGTGACCCGCATCGGTTTCGGAGTCCCCGTCGGAGGTGATCTCAAATATGCCGACCGCATGACCCTGGCAAAATCCCTCGAATACCGCCGCCGCATAGAATAATCGGTAGGCGCGGCATGCCGGATCTCATTATATATTGCAATTAACGAAAAAAGGCGGTTTCTTTAAAAAATGGACTGGCTTTCGCTGCTACTGATTGTTGCCGGACTTGCGTTGTTTGAAATAGTCATAAGCGTGGATAACGCGATTATCAACGCGGAAGTCCTTTCCACCATGACACCAAAAGGACAAAGATGGTTCTTAATCTGGGGTATAATTATTGCAGTTTTTCTCGTCAGGGGATTATTGCCCTGGCTCATTCTGTGGGTTAGCACCCCAAATCTCGGCTTCCTGGGTTCTTTCACCGCTTCGTTTAGTTCCGACCCTGCTATTGCCAGGGCCATACAAGACTCAGCGCCCGTGCTGCTCATCGGCGGCGGGACTTTTCTAGTTTTCCTTTTTTTCCACTGGTTATTCCTGGAACCGAAACAATATGGCCTCAGGGGGGAAGCTTTCCTCGAAAGACAGGGGGTCTGGTTTTTTGCGATCGTTTCCGTTCTACTTGTCGCCATCGTCTGGATGGCTATAAACGTCAACCCCTTGATGGCGCTGGGCGCAGTTATCGGCTCGAGTGCGTTTTTCATTAGTCACGGTTTCAAGGAAAATGCCGAGGAGGCCGAGAAAAGGATGATCGTCGGTTCGGCAAAAATGTCGGACATCAGTAAGATTTTCTATCTGGAAGTGATCGACATGACCTTCTCTATTGACGGCGTCCTGGGGGCCTTTGCCTTTACGTTCGTCATTCCCCTTATTCTTATCGGCAACGGCATCGGCGCCATCGTGGTGAGGCAACTTACCGTGGCCAACATCGACAAGGTGAAGAGATACAAGTACCTAAAAAACGGGGCGATGTACTCCATTTTCGCCCTGGGTTCCGTGATGGTGGGCCATAGCTTCGGCTTGCACATCCCCGATTGGATCAGTCCGGTGCTAACATTTGTCATTATTGCTTTCTTCTTTTGGAAGTCGGTGCGGGCATTGAAAGAAGAGGAAGCTTAAAGAAGTGCCAAGGCTTCGATGTTTTTCAACGTTTTCCAAAGATCTTCCACCGAATGAGACTCCAGGGTCACGAGGGGGGAAATGTTGAGTTTGCGGAGGAGGACAAAAAAATTGGTGAAGGGAAAATTTCCTTCCCCAACGGGAAAATGCTCGTCCGCGGCCCCGGTATTGTCGTGGAGGTGCAGTTGGAATAAATAAGGAGTCAGTATTTCCAGCCAGGTTTCGAGCGGGACGCGGGAAAAAACATTGAAATGACCTGTGTCAAAACAAAAACGTATCCGGGGCGAATTGAGTGCGCCCAGAAGCTGGGCCAACATGTCCGGGTCCGTTTCATAAACGTTCTCCAGTGCGATGATAAAATTCATATTTTCTGCAAGCGGTAAAAAGTGATTCCAGGTCTCGATGCTTTTTTCCAGCCATAACTGCTTGCCTGAGACATAATATTTTGCGTCGAAAGAAGGATGACAAACCACGGATAAAGGGTGGAAAGCGGCTGCCAGTTCAAATGCCTGCTGTAAACGATCTTTGGTGGCTTGCCTGATTTTCGGGTCGATGGCACCGGGCCTTAAATCCATGAAAGGTCCGTGAAATGTGACCTTGAGTTCAGCCTCGGCCAGCCGTTTCGCGATCCCCCAATAATCGTATTGCGCCATGTTTTCCAGATCAAGGTAGTTGAAGCTGATTTCCGGATTTATCCTCTCCCTGACAACAAGGTCCAGATATTTGGTGGCCAGAAGACGAAAAGGCATATGGGCCTGGACGCCCTTGATAAGTTCCCGCATTTTTCCCCTCGCTTCATTTGCTGCAGGCCATTGCCTATCATAGGGAAAGATTTTTCACAACCGGGATTCCCCCGATTCGAGATTGACAGGCAGTGAATATTCTGTTACGTATTATAATACGGAAAAACAATAAGTTATATCTGGCAGATTCGCTTCCGGCAGGATTGGGGAAAATAGGGTCTCGCGGAGGCGGGGAGGAAGAAGGTGGTTTTTGGGCGGTAGAGGGCTTGATTCGAGAGAAAGGGTTATCCTGTGCGTAAATGCCGCGCTGGAGAAAAAGGCAAAGAAGCTAATCTTATTAAATGTAAAGGAAATATCCGCATTTACCGACTATTTTTTCATCTGCAGCGGCGCCTCGGACCGGCAGGTGCAGTCGATTGCTTCGGCCATCCGGGAAAACATGAAGAAGCAGGGGATCCTTCCCCTGGGCGTGGAAGGTGAAAGTCACGGCCAGTGGATCCTTATGGATTACGATGACGTGGTGGTCCATATCTTCTACGAGCCGGTGCGCGAGTTTTACGATATTGAAAGATTATGGTCGGAGGCGCCCCGCATGGAAATAGATGAGAATGTCACTTCCTTAATCGCCCTTGACGAAAGGATGTGAAAAAGGGAATCTAACAAAGAGCGGAACGCCTTCCTGTCGTTTTCCTGGGGGATTTTTTAAAACGGCGGCAACCATCTGGAGTTGCGTCGGCATCTTCAAAAGGTGTCAATCTTGAAAAGTTTCCTGCCGGGCCTCGCCGATGCTGTCTTTCCTCCCCGCTGTATGGCGTGCGGGGCCGTGCTCAGCGAAAAGGGGAGGCCTTTTTGTATCCCTTGTTTTTCTCAGATAAAATTTATCCGTTCGCCCCTCTGTGATTACTGTGGCCGGCCTTTTCCCGAAGGGGAGGAAAAGGACCACCTGTGCGGGGATTGTCTTGTCTCGGCCCCCGCCTTTCTAGCTGCCCGAGCGCTGGGGCAATATGAAAGGGCGCTGATGGATGTCATCCACCGTTTCAAGTACGGAGGGAAGGTATCCTTAGGTGAGCGCTTGGGAACAATGATGGCGGAATATGCCTACCCATCATTCTTAATTAGTGATTATTCGTTGGTGATGCCCGTACCGCTCCATCCCCGCCGGTTGCGGCAGCGCGGCTTCAATCAGGCACTGATCCTGGCCCGCGAAATCTCTCGGCGTTTTTCCCTTGACCTCGATTTTTCAAGCCTGCGGCGCAGCGTTTTTACCGCTCCACAGGTAGGGCTGGGTCGGGACATGCGGGAGTTGAACATTAAAGGGGCCTTTTCTGTGGCGGCTCCGGCGCGGATAAAAGGCGCAAAGATACTCCTTGTTGATGATGTCTACACGACAGGCAGCACGGTGCATGAATGTGCTCGTCTCTTGATGAAAAATAAAGCTGAGCGGGTGGCAGTATTAACTTTGGCCCGGGCTTTTTAGTAAGTTAGAATTTGCTTTCCGTTGAAAGCAAATTCTAACTTACTTATTCCGTTCAGCGGGATTAGGGTTGGGAAACTGAATGGAAAGTAAAATATACAACCGGGAGGAATTGAAAGGGGAATTGGAGCGCTTGCGCCGGGAAGGGCGGAAGATCGTTTTTACAAACGGCTGCTTCGATATCTTGCATGTAGGCCACGTCCGGTATCTGCAGGCTGCCAGGGAAAGCGGTGATGTCCTAGTGGTAGCCCTAAACAGTGATTCCTCGGTTAAAGCGATAAAAGGTGAAAAACGCCCCCTGATTCCCGAAGGGGAGCGGGCCGTCGTGGTGGCAGCACTGGAGTCGGTTGATTATGTGACTGTTTTTTCTGAAACCACGCCGCTGACTTTGATCGAATGCCTGCGGCCCGATGTGCTGGTCAAGGGGGGAGACTGGGCGGAGGACCAGGTAGTGGGACGGGAAGCGGTTGCCAAGTGGGGCGGGCATGTCGTAATCATACCGGTGATAAAGGGCGCCTCGACAACAAATATCGTCGACAAGATCAGCAAGGTTTACGGCGCCGCTTAAGGAACGCTCTTAGCGGATACCCAGATTTTTCTTTACAAAAAACGGTGCTTTAAGGTATAAATATTAAAATAAGGTATGGATAGGATAAAGCAGGGTGGAGAAGGTATGAAAATGAAGCCGGAAAAGCTTGAATTTTTCAGGTTTATGCTGACCCAGAAAATCAACGAGTTGCAGGGGGAAGCAGAAAAAACCGTTTCCGAAATGAATACCGTTAAGGAAAATTTCCCCGATCCCAACGACAGGGCGTCTTTGGAAGCAGATAGAAATTTTGAGCTGCGCATCCGCGATCGCGAGCGCAAACTAATCTTAAAAATGCGGGAAGCTATCCAGCGCATCGATGAAGGGATTTTCGGCATTTGTGAAGTTTGCGGCGGGCCCATCTCGGAAAAAAGATTGATGGCCAGGCCGGTCACTACCCTGTGCATAGATTGCAAGACAAAAGAAGAAAAGCTGGAAAAACTGAAGGGGGCATAAGGCTGCCGGGTATTTCCCCCTTTCATCTCTGCTGCGCCGCTGGTCATTTCTTCGCGTCAAGATCAAGAACATCTCTCTTTGCTGGTATCTTAGAGCCACTAACTTCCCCGCTTTCGGCCAGAGGTAGCCACCCGATGTACGTTCGTGTTGCCGTAAATATACCCACAGATAAAACCTTTTCCTATTCCGTACCCGATCCATGGTCTGGAGAAGCCCTTCCGGGCAGGCTTGTCTTGGTTCCCTTCGGAAAAAAGATAGTGACGGGCTATATCGTGGAGACCGATGCTTCTGCCGATGTTGATAATATTAGGCAAATTGTCGAAATCCCCGCCGGTGAACCCTACTTCAGCGAGGCGGACCTTCTTTTTTACCGCTGGGTTTCGGAATACTATCTTTATCCTTTAGGAAAAACGCTCTTTGATATTTTGCCTACGCCTGTAGCTCCCAAAAAAGAAAAGGTCGTGTCGCTTACTTCGCCCTGTTTCGTCGGGGAGGACCGCCTCAAGATGGCGGAATCAACTCATGCTTCAGGTCCGCCGAATGGAAAATTAAGTGCGCCGCAGGGACTGTTGCTTTCCTTACTCCGCGAGCGGGGGGCTACATCTATTTCCGACCTGCGCGAGGAGTTTGGCAACGCCTCTTACTTGGTCGGTTGCCTGCAAAAGAAAGGGCTTGTTATTCTTGAAGAGCGGGAAGTATACCGTGCCGGGAGATTGCCCGCCGAGACCATGGCCCAGCGCGTTTCCTTAAATGAGGATCAGAAAAACGCCGTCCGTGATATCTTGCCCGGGCTTCGGGCGCGAAGGTTTTCCCCCTTCCTACTCCACGGTGTGACGGGCAGCGGCAAGACGGAGGTATATCTGCGTTTGCTGGAGGCGGCGCGGGAAAGGGGAGGGGGGGTAATTTCCCTTGTCCCGGAGATCGCCCTTACCCCGCAACTGATTGCGCGGGTTATGGGGAGGTTCAGGCCGGAGGAGGTCGCGGTCATACACAGTGGCGTTTCCAGAAGCGTTCGCCATGACCAGTGGCGCAAAATACAAAGAGGCGAGGTTAAAATCGTCGTTGGTGCACGTTCCGCCCTTTTTGTACCCATGCCGGATCTGCGTCTCATCATCGTGGATGAGGAACACGACGGGTCCTATAAACAGGATGAAAGGCTCCGCTACAACGCCCGCGATATGGCGGTCGTTAAGGCAAAATTGAACGGCGCCACGGTTATTTTAGGTTCCGCCACGCCGTCCCTGCAAACCTATTTTAATGCCCGTAAGAAAAAATATAGCTATCTGGCCTTGCCCAAGAGGATCGAAAACAGAGCCTTGCCGGCCGTCAAGATAGTTGATATGAGAACCGCCCGGGAGGAAAATTCCGAACTGCCGATTCTTTCTCGGACCCTTAAAGAAGAAATGTCCGCCACCCTTGCCGAAGGAAAGCAAATCCTCCTTTTTTTAAACCGGCGCGGTTTTGACACGGTGGTGCTTTGTCCCGATTGCGGTTATGTCTTTAAGTGCCTAAACTGTGAGATTACCCTTACCCATCACGCCGGTTCGGGTATTTTGCAATGTCACTGCTGCGATTATGCTATCAAGACCGCTTTCCATTGCCCGGCTTGTCACGGGGAGCGTCTCCGCAGCTACGGTTTGGGCACGGAAAAACTGGAGGAAGAGGTGAAGCGCATTTTCCCCCGTGCCAGGGTCGGGCGCATGGACAGTGATTCTACCGGCCGCCGCGGCGAGGCGGAACGGATCCTCCGGATGTTGGCCAAGCAGGAGCTTGATATCCTGGTGGGTACGCAAATGATAGTCAAGGGGCACGATTTTCCCGCCATTACGCTGGTGGGCGTTGTGGCTGCCGATCTGTCCCTGAATGTTCCCGATTTTCGGTCTGGAGAAAAGACCTTTCAGATGCTTACGCAAGTTGCGGGCCGGGGTGGCCGGGGAAAGTCGCCGGGACTGGTGATTGTCCAGACCTTCAATCCGGACCACTATGCGGTGCGCAGGGCGCAGCAGCACGATTATCAAGGCTTTTATGAAGACGAGATAAAGCTGAGAAAGAACCTTCACTATCCCCCTTATGACCGCTTGGTCAATCTGCATATCAGCTGCGTCAGCAGGGACCGGGGAAAGGCAGGCATAGAGAAGATCGGGCTCCTGGCAAAAAACATGGCATCGGCCCCTAGAACCGGTGGGCATATGGAAATCCTTGGCCCTGCGGCGGCTCCGATAGCCAAAATAAAGGGCCGGTATCGTTGGCAGCTGCTTTTAAAAAGTTCCAATATACCGGCGCAGAATTCCATGGTGGAAGCAATCCGGGCGGAAGCAAAAAAGCGCGGTTTGGAAGTCAAGGTCGATGTCGATCCCATGAATTTCATGTGAGGGACAATCCGGCAGAGAGATGTCCGGATAATGATTTTTTAGAGGAATTACCAGTGTTGCGTACGATAATACTCGCTGCCGGCCAGGGGAAGAGAATGAAATCCGATCTGGCGAAGGTGCTTCATCCCCTTTATGGGGAACCCCTGCTGAGCTATGTGGTGGCGACGGCGAAAGCGGCGGGTTCGCGGGATATATCCGTAATCGTCGGCCATCAGGCAAGTGCCGTGCGAGAAGCTTTCAAGGATCATGATCTAACTTTCATCGAGCAGCGCGAGTTGCTGGGAACCGGTCATGCGGTGCTCCAGGCGCGGGAAAGATTTGCCCATTACCGGGGCGTCGTTCTCATCCTTTGCGGCGATGTTCCCCTGCTTCGACCTTCCACTCTACGCCTTTTATATGCCTGTCACGGAAAGAAAAAAAGGGCGGTTACGGTCTTGACTACCCTTTTGACTAACCCTGTCGGCTATGGGAGAATAATCAAAAGTCCGGCCGGGGAAGTGCTAAAGATTGTAGAAGAACGTGATGCCACCGAGGCCGAAAAGGAAATAAAGGAAATAAATACCGGTATTTACTGCGTAGATAGCCGTTTTCTATTTGACGCCCTCGGGAAAATTAAAAATAACAATGCCCAGCAGGAATATTATCTTACGGATATTATTGCTATCGCCCATGGGGATGGCTACGGAGTGGGATGCCTTGTTGCTGCCGATCAGCGGGAGGTTATGGGCATTAATACGCCGCAGGATTTAGAGTTGGCCCATCAGTACCTCAAGCAAATGAAAGGCCCTGGGTATTCTTCTGATGAACCTCGGTAACATGTTGCTGAAAAATAAGGTGCTTCTGGCGCCCATGGCCGGTATAACAAATCTGCCCTTTCGGGTCCTGCTGAGGGATTTCGGTTGCGCCCTGGCTTTTACAGAGATGATCAGCGCTACGGGACTGGTTAAGAAATCAACAAAAAGTTTTCAGTACCTGCGTTCTTTGCCCTTTGACAGGCCATTGTCGGTGCAACTGTTTGGCGCTGATCCCCTTATTCTTGCGGAAGCGGCAAAAATCGTTGCCGACCAGGGTGCCGACCTTATCGATATAAATATGGGTTGTCCGGTCCCGAAGGTGGTGCGGACAGGTGCCGGCTCGGCGCTGCTCAAGAATCCCCTGCAAATCGGTCAGATTATAAAAACGGTAAGAAAGGCCTTATCTGTGCCCCTGACGGTAAAAATTCGTTCCGGCTGGAGCCGCAGCGAGATTAATGCCCGGGAAGTTGCCCACATAGCCGAGGACTGTGGGGCCGACGCGGTGATTGTCCATCCCCGGACGCGGGATCAGGGATTCGGCGGGCAGGCGGACTGGAATATTATCAAGGAGGTAAAACAGGCCGTCAAGATAACGGTGATAGGCAATGGTGATGTGCGCAGTGCCGCCGACGCTCTCCTCCTGTTAAATAATACTGGTTGTGATGGAGTGATGGTTGGACGGGGTGCTTTGGGCAACCCCTGGCTTATTGGCGAGATAGTTGCCGGTCTGGACGAGCAGGAACTCCCTTCTCGGCCATCCTTTCCAGAAAGAGAAAGAATCATTGCCCATCACCTGGAATTGGAGATGCAGGGCTGCGGGGAGGCGTGTGCTGTCCGTAACTTTCGCAAGCACCTTCTCTGGTATACGAAAGGACTGCCGGAGGGTGCCAAATTCAGGCATTCGGTGGTTAATTTGCAGGAAAAAAAGCTCCTCTTCGACGAGTTGCGCTGTTTTTTTCTTGCCTGTCAGGAAACTCAAAAGAGCCGGGCTTCCTTAAACAAAATATGATCTTGACTTTTACCAGGCACCGTGGCAGAGTCGCCTCATGGGTTAAATTGATTCCCTTCACATAGATATTTATTATGGATCGGAGGAAGAGGGGTTTTGGAACTGGAGAAATTTAAACAATTGGAGGAAAAGATTAAGAATATTGTCGGAGAATATTCTTCGCTGAAAAAGCAGAACCAGGAATTAAAGGAACTTCTTAATAAAACAGGGGTGGAATTGGAGGGGGCAAAAGGGAAACTCGATGAATATAGCGAGGAAAGGGATGCGGCGCGCACAAGATTGGATGCTCTGATTAATTTGCTCCAGGATGTCGATATTAAAACGTGACTGAGGTGTCGCCTCGTTGAAAAAAAAATATCACATAAACATACTGGGGCAGGATTTATCGGTTTTAAGCGATTCAGGGGATGAACATGTAGCGAGTGTTGTTCAATACGTGGAGGATAAGGTACACCAGATAAGGTCCGCAGCAAGCAATGTAAACGCGTTGAATATCACCATATTGGCGGCTTTAAACATTGCGGATGAATATATCAAACTTGCGGGAACCAATAAGAAACTTTGCGATGAACTCGGAAGCAGGACTGAAAATTTAATAAATTTGATCGAAGATTCAAGATAAAATATCCCCTGCGATGCGCGTGATTAGCATTCATTTTTGAGCCAACACCTTGGAACCGGGGGCCTTTCCTGCCAGCGCTAGGTGCGATCGCTGTTACCCCGCTGTAGCGGGAGGCGTAAAAAGCCTGAGGCGGCAAAATTAGGCGCCCACTTTTAGAAAAAGGTTCAAAAAGGTCGTTAACACGGCATAGGTGGGGGTTTTCTTTACTTAGAATTACTGCACCACCGTTCGCTAGAAAGACGAGAATTGTTTTTTCGTCTATCCCTTCCCTCCCTTGAAGAGTCCCCATTTAGATTTAACCCTTTTTTTCGCATTGGCCTGGTGCTCAAGCGGCCATCTTAAACTATTGAAGGAGGATAGAGCGTTGTTGGATAACAGCTTGATATTATACATTGCTTCTGGAACGTTGCTCATCGGCGCCGTGCTGGGGTTCGCCTTGAATTACATTCTTGGGCGCAAGAAACTCCACTCTTCGGAGCGCCTGGCCGAGAGGATTGTTGCCGAAGCCAAGAAGGATGCCGAGACGATAAAAAAAGAGGCGGTGCTTCAGGCTAAGGAAAATCTCCTCAAGGCAAAAACAGAGTTGGAGAAGGAATCCAAGGATAGAAAAGTTGAACTAGATAGCTGGGAAAAAAAGATCCGCTCCAAAGAAGAGAACCTGGACAAGAGGATCGATACCCTGTCTCAAAAAGAAGCGAATATTGAAAATAGGGAAAAAGCCCTTCCGCAGAAAGAAGCCCTGCTGAACGAAAAGCACGGAAAGCTTGATCGCATTATTGCCGAAGAAAGAGAAAGATTGGAGAAGGTAGCCGGGATGACCTCGGAAGAGGCGAAGCAACACCTGGTAAAAACCATGGAAGACGCTGCCCGGCATGAAGCGGCGGTGGGGATAAGAAAAATCGAAGAGGAAACAAGACGTACTGCCGACAACAAGGCCCGCGAAATCATCGCCTATGCCGTGCAACGTTACGCAGGTGATTTTGTTGCTGAAAATACGGTGTCCGTGGTGACTCTGCCCAATGATGAGATGAAAGGAAGGATCATCGGCAGGGAGGGAAGAAATATCAGGGCGATTGAAGCGGCGACGGGCATTGATCTGATTGTCGATGACACCCCGGAGGCGGTTGTCCTTTCCAGCTTTGACCCGGTAAGGAGAGAGGTGGCGCGCTTATCGTTGGAGCGTTTGATTACCGATGGTCGTATTCATCCCGGCCGGATCGAAGACATTGTCAAAAAAGTGCGGGGGGAAGTGGACACGATCATCAGGGAAACGGGCGAAAGGGCCTCTTTCGACGTGGGGGTACACGACATCCATCCGGAACTTATCAACCTGCTCGGGAGCCTTAAATATCGGAGCAGTTACTCGCAGAACGTCCTTCAGCATTCCATAGATGTCGCCTACCTTATGGGCATGATGGCGGCGGAATTGAAAATGAATGTTAAAGAAGCAAAAAGAGCGGGTTTGCTCCACGATATCGGTAAAGCCGTCGACCATAAAATTGAAGGTTCCCATGCGGTGATCGGCGCCGATTACGCCAAGCGTTTCGGTGAATCTCCTAAAATAGTTCAGGCGATCGCCGCTCATCATGAAGATGGTCTGAATAATACCCTTCTGGGTGTTTTGGTACAGGCGGCGGACACCCTCTCCGCAGCCCGACCGGGTGCACGCCGAGAGATGTTGGAAACCTACGTCAAACGCCTCGATGAACTTGAAACTATTGCTAACTCCTTTAATGGCGTGGATAAATGCTACGCCATCCAAGCAGGAAGAGAAATCCGCATCCTCGTGGAAAACGAGAAGATCTCCGACAACGATGCCGTAATGTTATGCCGTGATATTGTTAAGAAAATTGAAGCAGAGTTAACTTATCCCGGCCAGATAAAGGTAACGGTAATCAGGGAGACGAGGTTTTCCGATTATGCACGTTAGTAAGTTAGGCTATACATGAAGATATTGTTTGTCGGTGATATTGTTGGCAAGCCGGGTCGACGGGCTATTAGGGAATTGTTGCCACAAATAGTTTCCGACGCGGGGATTGATTGCGTCATTGCCAATTGTGAGAATGCCGCGGCCGGTTTTGGCGTGACCCGCGAGGTGGCCGACGAACTTTTCCAAAGTCACATTGATGTGCTCACGTCGGGAAATCACATCTGGGACAAGAAAGAAGTTTTGAATTTCATCGATGACTTTAAAACCCTCTTAAGACCCGCCAATTATCCTGCGGGAGCGCCGGGTTGCGGAAGCGTCGTCGTCCCAGTGCGCGGTGGCCATAAAGTGGGGGTTATCAATCTGGTGGGGAGGATCTTCATGCAGCCCTTTGATTGTCCCTTTCGTGTGGCCGAGAGGGAGATCGAAAAGATCAGGCAGCGGGCGACCGTGATCTTGGTAGACTTTCATGCGGAGGCGACCTCGGAAAAAAAGACCCTGGGATGGTTTCTTGACGGCCGGGTTAGCGCGGTTTTGGGTACCCATACCCATGTCCAGACAGCTGACGAGGAGATCCTGTCACGGGGCACGGCCTATATCAGCGATGTGGGTATGACCGGTCCCTTCGATTCGGTAATCGGGATAAAAAAAGAGGAGATTCTGGAGAGGTTTCTAACCCAGATCCCGAACAAGTTCGATGTCGCCAAAGGCGACGTGCGGCTGCAGGGAGTTGTGCTGGATATTGATGAGTTAAGCGGTAAAAGCCGCAGCATTGAAAGACAAACCTGGAGGGTGGCAGGTTGAAAAACGCCTTTGACATACTGCAGGAAAGAGGATTTATTGCCCAGGTTACGGATGAGGCAGCCCTGAAGGAATGCTTAGGGCAAAACAAGATGCCCTTTTATGTCGGATTTGACCCGACGGCTGCCAGCCTGCATGTGGGCAGCTTGGTCCCGATTATGGCGATGATGCACATGCAACGCCAAGGTCATGTGCCCATTCTGCTGCTCGGCGGCGGGACCGCCCTGATCGGTGATCCGAGCGGTAAAACGGAGATGCGCCAACTTCTCAACAGGGACCAAATCGATCACAATGCCCGCTGCCTGCAAAACCAGTTATCACGCTTTATCGATTTTAATGATCATAAGGCCTTACTGCTGAATAACGCCGAGTGGCTTACCAAGCTTAACTATATAGATTTTTTGAGAGATATTGGAAAGCATTTCAGTGTCAACAAGATGCTCGCTGCGGAAAGCTACAAAATTCGTCTGGAAAAGGGTCTCAATTTAATCGAGTTTAATTATATGCTCCTGCAGGCTTATGATTTTCTGTACCTATTCGATCATTACGCCTGCCGGCTCCAGATGGGAGGCAATGACCAATGGGGTAATATCCTGGCCGGGATCGATCTTATCCGCAGGATTAGATCTGAGGAGGCCCGGGGTATTACTTTCCCGCTGCTTGTCACAGCGCGGGGGCAGAAGATGGGCAAAACGGAAAAGGGGGCCGTCTGGCTTGATCCCGCCCTTACGTCCCCTTACGACTATTACCAGTACTGGATCAACACCGATGATGCAGATGTAGAAAGATTTCTGGGACTTTTCACTTTTCTACCCCCGGCGGAGGTGAAAGAGGCGAGCCGGCTGGCGGATGCCGAGTTGAATATGGCCAAAGCCGTGCTGGCCTTTGAGGCGACGCAGATCGCCCATGGCCCGGGGGAGGCACAGGCTGCTTTTGCAAAGTCGGCGCAACTTTTTGGTCTTCGGTCTATTCCGACAGCGCGGTTCCGCTCAAGCACCATACCACGGGCCGCTGTGATCGATAACGGCCGTCCAGATTTTTCATCTCCATCGCTTTCGGCTTCGGGAACATCCGCACCGATAATAGAGCGGGAGCGACTTGCGGCAGGCATATCCGCTTTTGAATTGTTTCATGAGACCAAGCTCTGTGCTTCCCGCGGCGCGGCCAGACGGTTGATTGCCCAAGGCGGCGGTTACGTTAATGACCGGCAAATTTGTGATGGTGACGAAAAGATAACTGCCAAAGATGTAAACGAACTAGGTAAAATTATTATAAGAAAAGGCAAGAAATCCTATGCGGTCCTCGATGTTGTCTAAAATAATTTATAAAAAGTGCTTGACAGGAAAGGAATCATAAAGTATAAAAACCATACTGAGGTTGATCAAGAAATTCTTTTGCAGTTTCCTATGATTATTCCTTGACAGAATCTTTTAAAAAGTTTATAAGCAGCGTCCATTTTTAATGGCGCATTTGAAAATAGCATTTGACAGTGGCAGGAGTTAGCTAAGGTCAGCGGCTCATTTTCACTGGTTCTTTGGAAATTGAATAGTGGGATAATAGATTTGTGGGTCTTTTGTCAGATTTAAGTAAAAGCTAGAGAGAAATCTCACAGGAATTAAAAACTGGAGAGTTTGATCCTGGCTCAGAACAAACGCTGGCGGCGTGCCTAACACATGCAAGTCGTACGCGAAAGGGTCCTTCGGGACCTGAGTAAAGTGGCGCACGGGTGAGTAACGCGTGGATAATCTGCCCTTAAGTCGGGAATAACTCATCGAAAGGTGGGCTAATACCGGATAATGCTGTTTTTACCTCGGTGATACAGCCAAAGGGGGCCTCTATTTATAAGCTCTTGCTTAAGGATGAGTCCGCGTACCATTAGCTAGTTGGTGGGGTAATGGCCTACCAAGGCCGCGATGGTTAGCTGGTCTGAGAGGATGATCAGCCACACTGGAACTGAGACACGGTCCAGACTCCTACGGGAGGCAGCAGTGAGGAATCTTGCGCAATGGGGGCAACCCTGACGCAGCAACGCCGCGTGAGTGAGGAAGGTTTTCGGATCGTAAAGCTCTGTCGGGTGGAAAGAAAGGCATGGGAGCTAATATCTCTCATGTTTGACGGTACCACCAAAGGAAGCACCGGCTAACTCCGTGCCAGCAGCCGCGGTAATACGGGGGGTGCAAGCGTTGTTCGGAATTATTGGGCGTAAAGAGCGTGTAGGCGGCTTGATAAGTC
>Ga0082335_1001355_pt1 | contig 52832 bp, 48 predicted proteins | sample Subgrocontami58m_FD_72375 | JGI IMG/M metagenome (GOLD analysis project Ga0082335, IMG submission 72375) | Subsurface groundwater microbial communities from S. Glens Falls, New York, USA - GMW37 contaminated, 5.8 m (SPADES assembly) (version 2) ... | reverse complement strand
AAAAGGCTGCCTCCTGGAATAGTGTAGGCAATATCCATCGCCATCTGAACGACTACGAGAAGGCCCTCCAAGCATATCAAAAAGCGGATGAACTCGACCCGCAAAACGCAGGCAAGCGGGAAAAAGTGGATTTGGGGATCTCTGGTCCTAATTCACAGAACGCTCAAGTCTGGCTCGAGTTGGGCAACCTCTTCTTCAAATCCGCCTCCTATGTCGAAGCTATGAATGCATACATCAATGCCATAAAAATCGATCCCTCTTCAGGTTGGGCGCAAAGCAACCTCGCCATGTCACTTGTTTACCAGGGAAAATACAAGGAGGCGGTGCCGGCCTACTTGAAGAGCATTGAGCTGTTCAGCGATGATAAAGATAAGGCCACATCCTGGAATCGCCTTGGGAATGTGTATCGAAAGTTGAATAACCAAAACAGCGCCCAGAAAGCGTATCAAACTGCGGTTGTTTTATCCAAGGAAAAAACAAATTTGCTAACACGTACGCGATTCTCCCTGCTGGGAAACTGTTATACAAACTAACCAGCATTTGTTTAAATATTGGAGGTAAAAATGTCCGACTATGAATTTTGGAATGATCTTGGCACTGTCTTTGACGCGATTCTAAATTACCAGAAAAAAAATGTTGAATTCAATAAACAATTCATCAACCCGTGGATTCGGCTGGGAAATATCTTCGATCGTCAGAATCAAAATAAAGAGGCTGTAAGAGCCTATCAGCACACTACAGAAATAGACCCCGACACCGCGCAGAACTGGCTGGATTTGGGTGACGCTCAATTCAAGAATGATGCCTATCTTGAAGCAATCAGTTCGTACGAAAAAGCGATCAGTTTGGACCCGAGCGCTGGCTGGCCGCTTGGCAACCTGGCCCTCACTCTGGTCACTCTGGGCAGGTTGGAAGAAGCCATTCCACTGTATACCGCAAGTATCGAATTGCTCCCTGAAGACAAGGATAAAGCAGTAATTTGGAATCGGCTTGGAAATGCATATCGTAAACTCGATCAATATGAGGACGCATTCATCGCATTCCAAAAGGCCGATGAGCTGGATGCCAAGAACACAGGTTTCAGCGATGACTTGGGTGAAAATGTAGATGAATACGAATACGAAGATGAAATTGAAGATGAGGATCCAGCCGGTGAATCTGTAAGTGCTGCTAAAGGGATTCTTGAACAAATAGTCACGGCACAACCGTTGGAAACAAAAAAGACGCCTGCTCAGGTTGCTGAAGCAGCTGTGCAAAAAGTACTGGCGGATGAAGTCAAAGGTGAGGCAGCTGCAATTCAAAACAAAGTGGAAAGGAAAAAAGATTCCATTACTGACAAGTCTTCATACATTCCGGCCTGGTTGATCATCAATGACAGCGGGCAGTTCAAAGAAGAGATCGTCAGCGCAGGAAAGGCACTCACGATCAGCGAAGACGAAGGCGCTGATAGCAGCCCGCTCAAGCAGGAGATTCAAATGCGCGCGGATCTGCCGGTTGCGTCTGATAAAAAAAATTCAGATGTAAGGCAGGAAGTCACATTTAGCGAATTACCGGTGGCGATGGATCATGTCGAAACATTCACGGCTCCCGTCCGCGCCCAAATGAGCGAAGAAATTGCTGATGTGCAAAAACTTCAGAATGAAGCGCATTGGAATGCGGAAGAAATATTCGCTCGGGATGAATCAGACCCTTGGACAGGTGAAGATCAATCCATCCTGGACGATGAAGGAGATTCCAGCGAACTTGCCTACCAGGAATACTTAAAGGATGTGATTGAGCCTTCAACTATTTTGTCCGATCACACGCATGAGGTCCATGGTGATTTACCGCAAACCAAATTAAGCGCCAGCGGGGAAGTGCGTATTGCCATGGATACAACAAACGCACATGTGTGGAATGAATTGGGTAATGTCTACTTAAATTCCGGTGCATATGATGATGCAATTGCGGCCTTTAGCAAGGCCATTGAACTGGACCGGCGCTTTGCCTGGCCGTATAGCAACCTTGCTTTGGCGTATGTGCAAAAAGACCGTATCACGGAAGCGATTTTGTTCTATCAACGCGGAATAGAGTTATTCACTTCGGACAAGGACAAAGCCGTGACTTGGAATCGCCTGGGAAACGTGTATCGCCGAATGAATGATTATGATCATGCTATGGCGGCCTATCAAACTGCAGACGAACTTGACCCCGAAAACACCACACGATCCCTTCGTTCAAGTTTCGGTTTGTTGGGAAATATGTTCGCCCAACAAAAACCTCCCGTCATTGCATAGGAGAGAGGAACCATGAACAACCATGAGTTTTGGAACGAGCTTGGCAATTTATATTTCATGCAAGGAGCATACGAACCTGCGATCCATGCTTATTTACGCTCCATCGAATTAGAGATCAAGTTTGGCAGGTCATATAGTAACCTGGCCATGGCATTTGTTCAAATTGGCAAATACAGTGAAGCGATTAAGTTATACCGCCGCAGCATTACCTTATTGCCTAACGAAAAAGAGCAAGCCATCACCTGGAACAGACTCGGCATTCTCTATCGCCAGGTAAAGGATTACAACAGCGCGCTGGAAGCATATCAGCAAGCCGACATTCTGGATCCACAGCAGGAAAGCGATCGTCTCTCCGAAACAGGGCGTGGAAGTAAAATGCCTTTGACCGTTTCCAAACCTGATATTGATATTGAATCACTCCTATCGGCGGATCAAGATTCGAACGATTCTGAGAAGATGGATCTTATTGAAATCAATGCAGAGTTGGAAATCTCAGAAGAGTATGCCAATATATCCTGGTTTGACAGCGAGTTTTTACCATCCGATCCTGAAGAGCAGCTCCTGGTGGAAACCCTTCACGAAACCATGGCAGGTATTCACAGCGAATGGAAACCAGCCACGACCGAAGAGACAGCAATTGTGGAAACATCCGTTCCGGTTAATTTGGAACTAGAAACCGTTGCTCAGGAAGACTTACCACTTATTATTCCCATTGATCTCGAGACAATTTCGCAAAAAGATCTGGATGATGGAAATATGGAAACTGAAATCCTTTCTGAAAAGGACGGTAAGCAATCCGTCACATTCGAGATGCTGGCTGAATGTGAAATTGCACAAGATGAAACTCAATACGAGCTTGCGCTCCTTACCGAACCTATTGGCGCCGCCCCATCATCCGAAACTGAATCCGAGTCAACCATAGGTGTACCGGTCTCAGATCCCGTCATGGAACAGCCTGAAACTGGCCTGAACTCGTTTGAGCTTGATATAGCAAAGCACAAGCAGGCTGCCCTAAGCAACCCCCGAAACTATGCTGTTTGGGAGGTGCTGGGTGATGACTACAAATCCGCAGGTCAATATAAAGATGCTCTTCAAGCTTATCAAAAGGCAATCTCGGTGAACCCCTATAAGCCCTCTCCCTTCTACCGATTAGGGCTGGTCCATGCCATCGAACGAAATGACGCGGAAGCAGTCACGGCTTTTCAAAAAGTCCTGGAATTGGTCCCGGATCACGCCCAGGCACATGCTTCACTGGCCAGTCAATATATGAGAATGGGAATGGAAGAACTGGCCCAATCTCATATTGAAAAAGCTTTGAACTCAAATCTGGAAGATGAAACTGATTATAACCGCGCCTGTCTCGAAGCAATCTGCGGAAACAATGAACGGGCTCTTGAATTACTTGAAATTGCTCTTCAAACCAAACAAGCTTATATCGATTGGGCTGGTAGGGATCCCGACCTGGATTCCCTGCGTAATGATCATCGTTTTCAAAATCTCCTCTCCGTCTATGCGACAAGCGCATGATTATCACTTCGGCATAATATAAAAAAAACAGGAGTATAAAATGGCCAAAGTATGGGAATTATTGGATCAGGCATATTATTTTATTGGAAAAAGCTATTATGCGGATGCCCAAAATATTCTTGACCAGGTTTTGAGCACAGATCCACAAAATGTGGAAGCATGGAATGCATATATTAGCACTTGCACAACCCAAAGCGATCTTGAAGATTTACGAAATCATATTGATAACGTCTGGCAGACACAAGTTCGCGACCAGGATTATCTTCAAGCAAAACAACGTTTTGTTCTTCAGCGGCTGGATCAGAAAATTCATAATTTATAAATTCTAATTCAAGATCAACCTTGAAAGGTTATCATGCCAATTTCATCACATTTACTTGAAAGAGCCCATCAACTTATTAAAGCAAAGCAATATGAAAATGCCGCGCTTGTTCTTGACGCGGTTGTGAGAGTTGACCCCAAAAACGTGGACGCCTGGAAATCCTATTTGCAAATCCAAAGCGATGTTTGCGACCTAAACTGGCTCAAGGAGCGTATATCAAGAACAAATGAGTTATGCGATGCGGATAAAAAAAATATTCTTGATTATCAGAACTACCTTATTCAGCAGTGGACTGAAAAAGAAGAGGATGATGCGGCAGAAAAAAACGAAAATACCCTCTCATACCTAGATGATAGTCACGAACAACAGGAATTTGTAACCCTAGAGCTGGTGGATATTTTTGATTATCCAGAACTAGTTGTTGAGAAAACCTACAAAAGAAAACCGAGAAAGAGGTATACACCCCGGGTTTCTGCCGCTAGTGGCCATGCGATCCTCTTGTTAGCCTTATTATTACTGGGTATCCGGCTGCTTGCTTTGCAACATTTTTTGGGATACGCTCTATTATTAATATTTGTGTCTGGTGGGGTACTCTGGCTGGAAAAATACAGCATCCGGCTGCCAGCGACATTCATCAATGCCAACCGCACTTATGCTCTTGAACATACCAACAAATTAACCATAGTGGATAAGTCGCAAGGCAAAATAGAAGAGCAAGAGCCAAATTATGAAGAGTTTGACAAAGTGAACATTGATTCGATACCTAGAATTTAATTATTATCGTCATATCTTTTCCCCCAAACTCCAATGGCGGTTTGCCTGATTCTGATTTAGAATCATCCCCAGATGAGAAAAACCTTCATTGGAATCGGCTATTTTTTTCAAACTCCTGCGGGTGTGGTCGTCATTACAACGATCATCTGGCTTGGCATACTGTGGGGCTTGAATATTCCTTTTAATCCCTATGTCAGTATCGCTATATTTTTCGCCGATATCGGCATCGCCTTTTTCCTGCTTGACCGTCTAGTATATTTCTTTTCACAGTTCGTGTTGCCTATTCAAAATCCCAAAGACAGGCGGGAGATTTATTTAAGGGTAAAAAACTTCGAATCAGGCGACCGCGGGCCGACCCTCTTTATCAAGAACGGACGTGTAATTGAACATGAGGGTGAAGCAGGGAAACGTGGCCCTGGCATTCTTGTTTTGGACACAGCCAGCGCAGCCGTTTTACGGACGGATACTGAAATCAGTAGTACGGTAGGACCTGGGATCAAATTCACACTGCCAGACGAGTATATTGCCGGGTGCGTTGATCTTCGGTCACAGTGGCAGTTCATTGGTCCGCTCTCGAGCGGACAGCCATTTATCAATCCTGCACCGAACGCATCGTCAAAAAGTAACGAATTACAAAGCCACAGCAAACAAACCAGCGGAATGACTCGCGACGGTTTTGAAATCTCCCCGACGATCAGCATCAAATTTAGCATTAAGCGCCCGGTTGCAGCAAAACCAACAGAGAGCGGCGTGACCTCACGATATGGGTTTGATCCAACATCCGTCCGAAATGCAATCACCCATGAAGTCATCCGGCTTGGCGCCACAGATAAAAGCAAGTCCCGCATGGAATGGAATAAACTGCCTGCCCATCTGGTGGTCAACCTCTGGCGCGAATACATTCGTAAATTTAAATTTGAAGAATTATTCACGACCAAAGAGATCAGTGGCTTACAAACCATTGAAGAAATGATCAATAAGCGCCTTCGCCAAAGCCATGTGGTTGGCCTGGATGATTCAGGCCTGCCCACCGGCGAACGGCTTGAAAGTCTGGAATACAAACAATTGCAATTAAGAGGTTTGGAGGTCAGGGAGGTGCGAATCCATAACGTGCTTTTTGAACCATCCATAGAAGAGCAAACCATCCAACAATGGAGCGCGGAATGGATGAACCTTGCCAACCAGGAAGCAAGCTATTTGAATGAAAAAGAGGCTTTGATCGAAACCGCGGCGCGCGATGAGGCTGGCAAAAAATTTGCGCTGATCGTATCCGCGAAATTTGGCGGCAGAGTTACCACGCCGCAACTAAACCCGTTCAAGACACTTCAACTTTTGATTCAGCCGCTTAAGGATTTCATCCTGACAAAGAGCAACGCTACGAGCGATATGGAAAAGGAACTAAGGAAATTGGATGAGATCTGGAAATGGCTTTTGGATCATAGCACCAAAAGCCCATTGGAAGACGAAGAGGCTGGGTAATGAAAAGGCAGACACAACGCGACGAGATCAAGTCCCTGCTCTTTGGTCTGACAGACGCAAATGTTCGATTCAGAAATAGGTGGCGCAATATTGCCCTTATGGCCGTATGGTTCCTGCTAAGCGGAATTTCCATGATCCTGCATGCTTTTACCGTCATTGAACCGGATCATTTCGCAATTGTAATCGGCTTGAGTTTTTTGAAATATATTCCATTGCTGATCGTTGTCTACAGTCTGTCCAGAAGAAAGGCGGCAAAATACCTTGACGATATTTATGAATTACATGACCAATCTCTCGCATCTGATTTTCTGGAAGACATTGCGTTCGGTTCCGGGCGCGAACACATCACCATCAACGATGGCAGAATTCCCGAAATGTATGAAAGCTCTCCCATCGTCCTGATCGGCGGACCGGGCAGGGTCCAGGTCAACCTGGATAGTGTGGCTTTGTTTGAAAAAGTAGATGGCGAACCAAAGGTCATCTACCCGCGCAGTGAAGCCTGGAAACTCGACAGATTCGAACGAATCCGTGAAATTGGTAAATTTGATCAGGTTGGCAAACGCGAATACGCTATTATTAATCTGCGTGATCAGTTTATAAGCGGTCTCTCGCTAAAATCACGCACCAAAGATGGTATACCTTTGGAAGCGCAGGGAATCAAAGCGATATTCAGCATCCTGCGCAAACAACATTCAGATAAAGATTATGATGAAAACGATGCTTATCTGTTTGATGAGCGCGCAGTACAGGCACTGGTCTATAACCAGGTGATCATCACGCCAGAGCCAGTCAGCCCGTCTGGAATCAACTTTCCGTGGGATACCACCGTTGTGCCGCTCATCATTTCGGAATTGGAAAGACTGATCACATCTCACACATTAAGTGAATTACTTGCCAGTATCAGTCAAAAGGAAGTGGACCAATCCTCGACCAATGAACAAACCATTGCTCAAATGCGCGTGGAAATGACGGGCGAACAAACCAGAATGAACGAAGGAAATGATACCCCTTCACCCAATTTTAAATCACGTTCCAAGATCACTGCTCAGTTCTTCAGCAACCCATTCAAAGAGAAGGCGGCAATACTTGGGGTCGCTCTGGACTGGATAGACATAGGAACCTGGCAACTTCCCTCCAGCCTGATCCTCGACAAACATAAAGAAGCATGGAACCAGTCACGCGAAAATGAAAAAAAACGCAATGCCTTGGCGCTCTCAGGGCAACAATTTGAAATGACCGAACTCATCAAGTTAATTAACCACGTGGTTATTTCAAATTACGATAAATTGAATGCATCAGATGCTGCCTTCTACAGGGAAAAGGAAATTTCAGACGAGAACGTCTTAAAGGAACTGGATGATTTAATCCAGCAAAGGCCTGAGTTTAGAAAACATATCCGCCTGGATGAAGACACAGCAGAATCTAGAAGTTTATTATCTTCAAGACCGAAACTCAAGAACCAGGCTGTTCAGCAGGAAATCAACACAAAAGATGCGCGCCTGATTGCGCTGGAAATGCTAAGGGCGTTTAGGATAGAACTGCTCGCAGGAAAAATGCTGATTGAAAACGAGAGTGATGCATCAGGAAAGAATAATAATGACTTGATAAGAATTGAAAAGGCAATACACGATATATCCCAGCTTATTCTTCATTATCAATAACAATAAGACACCAAATGAAACATCCAAATATTCTTATCTCCCCGAAAATCACGACCGCGCTAGATTTGGGCACGCCCATCGTTGCACTCGAATCGACCGTCATCACCCACGGACTTCCCCACCCGCAAAACCTGGAATTGGCGCGCGATATGGAAAAACAAGTGTACAACTTTGGTGCGACACCCGCAATTGTCGCTTTGCTGGATGGAAAGATCCGCATCGGTCTATTGGACGAGGAACTGGTTCGGCTTTCTAACGCAGAAGCGGACTCGATCCTAAAAGTGAGTCACCGTGATTTTGCCACAGCCATCCTCAAAAAAAAGAACGGCGGCACCACCGTGGCGGGGACGATGTTCGTGGCGCACATGGCGGGCATCAAAGTCTTTGCCACGGGCGGCATCGGCGGCGTGCACAAGGAATCGCCTTTCGATATATCAACGGACTTGCGCGCACTCGCAGAAATACCTATGATTGTTGTCTGTGCGGGTGCGAAAGCAATTTTAGATTTGCCGGCGACGCTCGAATATCTTGAATCAATGGGCGTGCCAGTTGTCGGCTATCAAACACACGAATTCCCCGCTTTCTACTCCCGTGAAAGCGGGCTGGGCGTAAGCGTAAGATTAGACTCCCCCAAAGAAATTGCAGACTTCGCCAAAGCGCATTGGGAGCTTGGAATGAAAAGCGCAATCCTTGTGACGAATCCCATCCCGGAAATAAATGCAATTCCAAAGTCCGAAATGGACCCGATCATTGCCAGGGCTTCCGCTGAAGCCATCAAACAGGGCATCCATGGGCAGAAGTTAACTCCATTTTTATTGAACCGGATTCGTGAATTAACAAAGGGGAAATCCCTCAAGGCAAACCTGGCTCTGCTTTTGAACAATGCGCTCCTTGCCGCTGAAATTGCCAAAGTGATGAATATTAAAAAGAAGGAATGGGCAATATGAAAAACGAATTTAAGCTTACCGCAACTTTTTCGGTAAAAGCACGAGCGATTTATAAAGCCTGGCTTTCCACCCAGGGACATACTTTGATGACGGGCAGTCCCGCGAAAGTAGCTGGTCACGTGCAGGGTGAATTCACCGCCTGGGACGGCTACATTTGGGGCAGGTTTTTAGAATTGGAAGAAGACAAAAGGATCGTGCAAGCTTGGCGCACTGGGGAATTTCCAGAAGAAGCCGAAGACTCACATGTGGAAGTTTTATTTGAAGAAGAAAAAGGCAAAACAAAATTAACCCTCAAACATTCCAATATCCCCGGCGGGCAGGCGGATGGCTACAAAACAGGCTGGGAGGATTTTTATTTCAAGCCGATGAGAGAGTATTTTGAGGGAGGTAAATAGTACGCAAGTAAGCAAGTTGGAAAGGGATATCTTGCATTGATGGTCGCCAGAGATGGTTACTGGAACCCTTCGACACGGTGAGCGAAAGTCGAACCGTCACGACATCGCATGCGAGACGTTTTCTTTCATCTTTCATCCTTTCCCCAAAAGCTCTTTCACCAACTGCTCCGGCACCTGCACAGCCACCACCTCCCCCTTGATAGTAATTATTCCATTAACCCTGATCCATTCTTCGACCACAACCTTACGCCCTTTTACTTCTTTTACCTTAGCGCGGATTTCGAGTATCGGACCCAGCGGTGTGGGCTTGAGATAATCCACATGCAAGGAGGCGGTCAGATAACGTAAAGGCGGCTCGGTATCCATGGCGCGGTTTTCAGCTCGGTAGCCGGCTGCGGCGGCTGTGCCTGTGCCGTGACAATCCACCAGCGAGGCGAGCAAGCCGCCATACACATATCCGGGAATAGCTGTGTGATACGCTTTTGGCATGAAGTGACAAACGGATTCATCGCCATCCCAAAAACTTTTAATTTGATGTCCGAGTTCGTTCATACTTCCACAACCGTAACAATGAGCGAAGTATTCGGGGTAGTAATCTTGAAATGCTTTTTCGGTCATGATGAATCACCTATGAAGAGCTACGTCCTGAGCAGAGTGACGAGTGCATCCTTCGATAAACTCAGGACAGGCTTCGAGGAACGTAGTCGAAGGACGAGATTATGGAGTTGGTGTGGGCGTTGAAAGATCGCCAAGCACCACAAAACGCCCAACTACTTTCCACTCAAGTCCCATGAAGATCTGTACTTCATAAGATCCCGCAGTCCAGCCGCCGCTTGGGCCTGTGCTTTCAACTTTGCCGCCAATGCCGCCCGTACTCCACTCTTCCTTCCACGGTTCGGTTTGAAAATCAAACAGTTTACCATCGCGGTACCAAAGTGCGCTCCACTGCACACCGGGGATCGTGTTGTCGTAATCGAAACCACCATACATTGTTGTTATAGGAAGTTCAAAAACAGTTTTTGGGTCAACGGGGTTAATCCCGTCAAACTTTGTTGAAAATTGAATGGCAGTAAATACCGCATCTGGATTCGGTGTAACGGGTCCCTCAAACAAGGCCTCAATGGCAAGCGGCAGATACGGCGTCAGCGTCAATGTCGGCGTATCAGAGACAGAGGGAGTTAACGTCAGGCTTGGTGGAACGGTCATCGTTGGGGTCAAAGTGATGGTTGGAGTTAATGTAATAGTGGGAGTCAGCGATGGCGTGGGAGAAGGTGGAAAATAGGCATAGATCATCGGCTCGCCATAAAATGGAAGCCAATAGCCAAATCCGGCCAGGAGCACGGCCAGGAAAAACAATCTCCAAGTAGTGATACTCTGGCGCCTTCGCAAACTATAAAACGATAACTTGCGTGCGGTCTGCATGGATTTGATGGCGGCGCGGATCGAATAATATGCAGCCACTACTGAAAAAATTGCAAGAGCAATAATTCCTGCGCGAATATCCATAACGTGATTATAGCATGGGCAAAGTGCCTGTCGCATTTTTATGTTTTTGAGTAAACTTGCAGTATGTCAAAAGAAATTGTGCTGCTCAAATTGGGTGGATCGCTCATCACTGATAAAGATATTCCCTATACCCCAAGGCTTGACAAACTGACAGATCTCGCTCAGGAAATTAAAACGGTTCTTGATTCAAGCCCAAACCTGCTCCTGATCCTTGGGCATGGTTCTGGCTCGTTCGGACATGTCGCCGCCAGGAAATATGGCACGCGCGACGGTGTAAAAACCTCACCTCAAACCCCTCTCCCTGAAGGAAAGGGGAATTATTGGAAGGGTTTTGCCGAAGTCCGCTTTCAGGCAGCGGAGTTGAACCGCTATGTAATGCAATCCCTATTGACTGTCGGCATACCAGCCATTTCATTCCCGCCATCCGCTTCGATGGTTTCAAAAGATCGAAAAGTCATCCATCACAATATATTGGCTATGCGAAAATCCTTGGATGTTCATTTACTGCCCGTCGTTTATGGCGATGTGGCATTTGATGAAAACCTGGGCGGCACTATCCTTTCAACCGAAGATGTCTTTACATTTCTTGTTGATCAGTTCTCCCCTTCGCGAATATTACTGGCAGGCATCGAGACCGGTGTGTGGCAGGATTTCCCAGCGAGGACAAGGCTCGTGAAACAGATCCAACTATCAGATTATGAAAAGATGCGGGCAGGCATCGGCGGCTCGGCCAGTACAGATGTCACAGGCGGGATGAAAGCCAAAGTAGAGGAAATGCTTGAATTAATCCAAAAAAATAAGGGCTTGGCTGTACAAATATTCTCGGCCGAGGAAAGCGGATTTTTGATGCGCGCGTTGAAAGGCGAAAATGTGGGCACATTGCTAACTTCGCGCTGAGCGGAGCAGATCGAAGTCGAAGCGCATAGGATTACCTATATTCTGTCCTTCGACCGCGCCGCACACCTGCCCTAGAGGAGACGGTATCAGGGAAATCATGCGGCTCCGCTCAGGACGAAGGGTACTGACAAAGATATGACGAATAACTCTTGCTTTTTATTTGATTTATTAAGATAATAGAGAAAGCAAAGATTATATATAATTTCAAGGAGATAGTATGGCAACCAAAGCAAAACCCACGAAGAAAAGTGCGAAAGCAAGAGCCAAGACGATGTCATCCCCCAAACGGACATTGTCCGTAAAGGGGAATAAAAGAATGGTCAAGAAATTGTCGGCGAAAAAGGCTGTGATCAAGAAAGCCGCCCCCGCTCGGGTAAAGGTGACTTTCAAGCCGACCAAACTAAAACTCGTCCGCCCAGTACCTTCTGATATTGATATCGCGCAATCTTCAAAAATCAAGCCTGTTATGCAGATCGCCGCTGAACTAGGCATCCGCGAAAATGAACTTGAGTTGTACGGGCCGTATAAAGCCAAAGTAAAACTTGAGATCCTGGAACGCCTAAAGAATCGCCCGAACGGAAAATATATTGACGTGACCGCCATAACGCCCACTCCGCTTGGTGAAGGGAAAAGCACCACGATGGTGGGGTTGAGTCAAGCGTTAGGCGCGCATTTGGGCAAGCGGGTCTTCACGTGCATCCGTCAGCCCAGCCAGGGACCCACTTTCGGCATCAAGGGCGGTGCGGCAGGCGGCGGGTATTCGCAAGTCATCCCCATGGAAGACTTCAACCTACATTTGACGGGCGATATTCATGCCATCACTGCGGCGCATAATCTCACCGCCGCCGCGTTGGATACGCGCGTAATGCACGAAAAAACACAGGATGATGAGAAGTTGTTCAATGCGCTTTGCCCTGTGGGTAAGACAGGCAATCGCAAATTCTCATCCACCATGCTGCGCCGATTAAAGAAACTTGGCATCAACAAAACCAATCCCAACGATCTGACACCCGAAGAGCGCTCGCTTTTTGCACGGCTTGACATTGACGAGTCCACCATCACCTGGCGCCGCGTTGTGGATATTAATGACCGCATGTTGCGTGAAATACAAGTCGGCTTGGGCAAGGATGAAGCGGGGTTCGAACATCGCTCCGGTTATGACATCACCGTCGCTTCCGAGATCATGGCTGTGCTGGCTTTAACCACAGATCTTGAAGATATGCGCGAACGTTTTGGCAGAATGGTCGTTGCCACCAACAGACGCGGCGAAGCCGTGACCGCCGAGGACCTCGGCGTGGCTGGCGCAGTGACTGTTTTGATGAAGGACGCCATCAAGCCAAACCTGATGCAAACTCTTGAGGGCACGCCCGCCTTCGTTCATGCTGGACCGTTCGCCAACATCGCACACGGACAGTCATCGATCATCGCCGATAGGATCGCGCTCAAACTTGTAGATTACGTCATTACTGAATCTGGATTCGGCGCCGATATCGGCATGGAAAAATTCTTTAATATCAAATGCCGTTATTCTGGCTTGATCCCGCAGGTGGTCGTATTGGTTGCAACTGTGCGCGCGCTTAAGATGCACGGCGGCGGACCGAAAGTTGTGGCTGGCAAACCGCTTGCTCCAGAATACACAGATGAGAATTTGGATTTGCTCCGCGCGGGTCTCCCAAACCTCGAACGGCACATTCAGAATGCGCTTAAGTTCGGCGTAAATGTTGTCGTAGCAGTGAATTCCTTTGCGACAGATACTCCCGCCGAAGTGGAACTCGTGCGCGAATCCTCGCTCAAAATGGGTGCGGTGGATGCGGTCGTTTCCACTCACTGGGCGGATGGCGGCTCGGGCGCAAAGAAATTAGCTGAGGCTGTTGTGAAAGCCGCAGAGATGCCCACCGACTTCAAGTTCCTGTATTCTTTGGAAAAAACCATCAAAGATAAGATCGAAACGATTGCACGCGAGATCTATCGCGCCGATGGCGTGGATTACTCCCCCGAAGCCGAAGAGCAGATCGCGCGCTACACCCGTCTCGGGTTCGATAAACTGCCGATATGCATGGCGAAGACCCACCTTTCGTTCACAACCGACGCGTCGAAGAAAGGCGCTCCTACTGGCTTCCGCATTGCTGTACGCGAGATCCGCGCGAGCGTTGGCGCCGGCTTCCTCTATCCGATCCTTGGCGATATGAGAACGATGCCCGGCCTGCCCACACGTCCCGTATTCTATGATGTTGATCTGGATCTGAAGACTGGCAAGGTAGTCGGATTGTTCTAAATAACCTACAAAAGAAAATCCACATATAATAATTGGACTCAACGTGTTGTTGAGTCCAATTATTTATATCTGTTATTTGAATATTTACTGCGTAGTGCCATAGCCCCACCGTTGGGACGCTTTATATGTACATCGGATATTATCCAAAAATTCCCTGGGACCTGTATGCAAAATCAACATGGCTATGTCATTCTGAGTAAATCCATAGCGGGCAACCGCCGCTATTCTATGCGAAATGACACTCTGTGTCATTAGTAGGAGCGGAGCGACGAAGAATCTCTACCCTGGCCCAAATTCACCCGATTTAGGGCAAAACGAGACCCTGCGCTCGCCCTTTCACTTCGTTCGGGGCTTCGGCTCAGGGTGACACATATTTAATTTGCATACAGGCTCTAAGAAGGTCACAAAATAAATGCCATCAGCCGGTTTCATTGTCTTAAGGGAGGGAGGCCACTGAACAATCCTTGCGATCAATGTGATATTTTTTTGAAAGCGATATAATTCATCAGATGAAAAATCAAACGGACAATTCGCTGACATTTCTTAGCGACTTAATTAAAAACAAGGATATAAGCGCATCAGATCTCGCATCGGCCTGCTACCGTCAAATAGAGCGCCTCAACCCCATGCTGAATGCTTTTATAACGGTGATCCCTCCAGATATGGATGCGCCTCCTCCAGCGGGACCGCAAAGCGAGTCGCTTTACGGTCTTCCCATCGCCGTGAAGGACCTCTACGATACAAAGGGCATCCGCACCACCAGCGGCTCAAAATTCTTCGCAGACAATATCCCAATAGAGGATGCCTTCGTAATCCAAAAGATCAAAAAAGCGGGGGCGCAGATCATCGGCAAAACCAATACCCATGAGATCGCGCTCGGCGTTACGAATAACAATCCGCATTTTGGGGCATGTAGAAATCCCTGGGATGTGACCCGGATTCCCGGTGGTTCCTCCGGCGGAAGTGCAGTTGCCGTTGCGACGGACATGGCTCTCGCCGCTCTTGGCACGGATACCGGTGGCTCGATTCGCATCCCGGCTGCATTGTGCGGCGTGGTTGGATTGAAACCCACCTACGGACGAGTGAGCCTGCGCGGCATCCTTCCGCTTTCGTGGAATCTGGACCACGCGGGACCGATCACGCGCAAGGTCGAAGATGCGGCGATAATGCTTGAAGTGATGGGCGGATACGATGAGTTGGATCCGGCTTCAGTTAAGACATTGCCCGGCGATTACACCAGTAATCTAAAGCATGGAATTAGAGGATCTAAGATCGCACTGGCAGTTGGAAATTATGTGGAAGGGTCAGACCCGGAAATATTGGCGGCGGTTCGTACATCTGGGCTGGTTTTACAGGAGCAGGGTGTGAGCATTACAGAGGTAAATATGGATTTTCTGCGCGAAGGCGCGCTTGCAAATGGACTCATGACCCAGGCTGATGGCGCGTCATTTCACCGTGAAAGGCTGATGGCGCACCCCGATTGGTTTGGCGCGGACGTACGCCAGCGGCTGGAAGCGGGAGCCGCAGTCACTTCCAGCGAGTATGCGCTGGCAAGGCGCACGCAGGTTGAGGTCAAGAGAAAGTGCGATCTATTATTCGAACAATATGATCTGCTCATGCTCCCCACTACGCCCATCCCCGCGCCTTTTTTGGAGGGAGAAAATGCCATCGAACGCGCCCGTCAGTTGACTCGCTTCACGGCGCCCTTTAATCTGACAGGTCTGCCCGCGCTTTCCGTGCCGTGCGGGTTCACAAAAGAAGTCCTGCCCATCGGTTTGCAGATCGTTTCGCGCTCATGGAACGAAGTGGGCGTGCTAAGGGCTGGTTATGCCTTTCAGGAAGTGACCGAGTGGCATATGATGAAACCGAAACTGGTTGTGCTTTAAATTTATGAAGAAATCAAGGCTTACAATCTGGGTCCTATTGCGCCTGCCGATTCTTGCGGCAGGAATGTATTTATTCCGCTTTCAAATCGCCACGGTCGTTGACGACGCGTTTGGCCCGGGGACAGCCATAGATTTTGCTGTATTCTCCGCGAGCACATTTTGGACTCGCTTTCTTATATATCTCGCCTGTGTTATCGCGCTAGTTTCAGGAACCTGGCTTGTAAAAAAATGGGCAGCTTCTGATTTTTGGGGTTATATCCTGATACTGGTCGGTACATTCAGTGTCATTTATTTTTCTTTCGCTTTTTTATTGTTGACAACCAGCCCCCTGCTAAAAACATCCCTTGTTACTTTAATTCTGGCGGCCAACACCCTGCCGATGAAATGGGTTACGAAGCGGGTGCTCAAAAGTAAGTTAATGGATATTTTTTTCCTCGCAGGCGTCGGGTGGTGTGAGGCGTTTTTTCCACAGGCTTATGTTTTATGGCTGATGGACAAATTCCAGGTGCAGAATTCCTTCAAGAAATTGTCATGGCTAAGCGGCGTGATGATCGCCCCACTCTTCTGGGTATTTTTGCTGACGCCCTACGACAACCAAAGAATTATTACTCTTGGTGAAAAATTTCATGCCGGTTCGGCAGTGGAAAAATTTGCGCAGGGAAATTTCAACTGGATCGAGTTCAACGCCGAACACAAACTTCTTTATGCGGTTGGGCGCGGAACCAATTTTTTGCTGGCCTTTGACACAGAACATCTCGACCAACCGCCGCGCAGGTCCAAAACAGATATTGGGAAAACCCAAAGTTTTGCTTTCAACCCGGATCTTCAAGAGTTGTACATTTATAAAGCCGACACACGCGAACTGCTTTATCTTGACGCTTTGACTTTGAAGAGTTTCCGCTCTGTGTCAATCCCTGAGCTCTCTCCGGGCGATGTGTGGGTGAACTGGCAACGCGGCACAGACAGCATCACTATCGCCTCTGAAGCGGACCTGGAAACTGGCACGCCTTTCGTGATGATTGGCCGCGCGAACGGCGACATCATTGCCACCCTGCCCTTGCCGCTGATCCCCACCAATGTCGCCTTCCACCCCGAACAGGATATTTTATATTTCAACTCGTTTCGAGATACATATTTGATCTCATGGGGCTTGAACTCGCATGAAGTGCTTCAAAATATTGAAACCAGCCCTCGCACAGACAGGTTGATCTTCTCCGCCAGCACATCGGAAGTGTTGATCGCTTCGCCGCTGGAGGGCGTCATCCTGCGTTATGATGCGCAGAGCCTGGAATTCAAAGGCAAAATCAAAACCAGCCTGGGCGACCGAACGTTAACGATTGACCCGCAAAGAAATCTGCTCCTGGTTGGAAATTTTGTTAACAATCGGATGCAGGTGATTGACTTGAACACCTACGAGCCGGTTGCAAGTTTTTACATCGGAGCGTGGATCCGCACGATCGCTTTGGATGTGGAACGGGGAATTGCATACGTTTCCACGGTGCGAAATTTATTCAAGGTCAAGTATGTTTCTGATGGAACTTGAACAAAACGCTTCATTTCCTTCTCTTTCAAACATCACATTTCTTCATTCTTCAAAAATCATTTCCCTGCGCCTTATTTTTTTTAGTGTGTTGCAATTCTGTTCAAACAACCATCCCGCAAGTTTTACACTGACTGACGAAACTATGTCGAAGGGTTGAGAAAGACAGCAAACCGGCCCAACTCAACCCTCCAACACATGGAACCGCAAAACAAAGCGAACCGTCAAAACAACGTTTGCGGGAGGTGGTTCCCAACTAATTTTAATCACACCATTTGATCTACGGTTTTCTCAATTCGCAAACACCCATTTTTTCATTCCAGCTACAGGCCAGATCCCCAACACAGCGGGATTCGCTATCATTGTGTTTTCCGCAAGTGTCTATGGGATCACTGCATTTCAATGTATTCACACGCACGGTGATACAACCCTCGCCGCCGAGTTGCACCTCAGCCGGTGTACAAGCTCCAATATCCGGGCTAAAGGTGTAACCAGGCGCACAACCGGGATACGTCCCGCCTGTGACAGCCTGACAACACTGGAAGTTTTCGTTGTATGAGTAGCCCGCCGCACAGCCTGCGTAGGTTTGGGAGGCGAGAGAAACACTGTCAATCCCAAAAGGTGCAGAGGTCTCTCCATTCGGAGGCGCGCAAATCCCAGCCAGCTCATCAAAATATAAACCAGCCGGACATAAACCGTTCGTATCTTTTCCAACCACACAGGTTTGCTGGCCACCTCTTTCCTTCATGATGTAACCAACGGGGCACCCAGCTACGCTCACCTGTGAAAGTATAGGCGTGTAATTACAGCTGCCTGTGGCTGCTGGGTCAAGGGTATAGCCGGAGTCACAGGCAGGGCTGACACCAGTAGTGGTGGGTGTGTTGGTGCAGGATGGATTGCAAACCGTGATCTCGTTCGTGGATTCAATCGCCCGCGGTCCAAGACAGGTCAGTTGCCTGATTCCGTCAATGACCGCCTCGGTACATTGGATGCGGGTTCCGCGTGGTTCCCAGACCGAGCCAAAGGAAAGTTGAACCTTTGCATAACCATCGCCTGCTGAACAATACTGGCTGATCACCTCGCCTTCCGGCAAAGCGCATCCATTAGAAATAATAGATCCTTTGGGAACAAAAGCCGATAACTGGCAATAAGGCGCGACCGGCTGAGGTTTCGTCACCACACAGCGAAAACCGACATCGCGTCCGCTGTCGCCCTGTTCATTGAAGCGGCGAATTGCCGGGGATATCTGGCTGGCAGAAGTCTCAAAAGAACTACCACGCACCACACGGTACTCGCCGCTTTGGGGGCCTGTCGGGTTGGAGGCCGGTGATTCAGTGTAAAAGTTCTCACTGTACCAATCGCCGACCCATTCATACACATTGCCGGCCATGTCGAATAAGCCATATGGGCTGACGCCATTCGGAAAAATATCCACATCTGAGGTGCGCCGAACACAATAGCCGAAATTCAACAAGTTACAAGATGGTTCAGCATTGCCCCATGGATAAAGATTCTCATTGATCCCGCGCGCGGCTTTTTCCCACTGTGCCTCGGTTGGCAGGCTGCCCTGCGTCCAGGCGCAATATGCCTGAGCCTGATCCCATGTTACACCAACGACAGGGTGGTTGGCAAATTGCGGATTGCCAAATACGGGGCCGCCCAATTCCGGTTTGGGTGTTGTACATGAGCCGACTTTTACACATTGCTCATACATACGGTTGGTCACTTTTGTCTCCTGAATCCAATACTCATCCAGTGTGACATTATGCGCGAACGCATTAATACCGTCGCCCATGGTAAAGTCCCCGGCGGGTATGTAGATCAAAGTGCTTCCATCCAGCCATTTCATTTTCGCGCCACTTTGCGGGCCCGCGAGCGCCACCGGCTCCAAAGTTGGAGTCAACTCAACGATTGGTGCGAGCGTAGCAGTCGGCGGGAGAGTTGTGGCAGTCACCACAATCACCTGCGGGGTCGGCTGAGCGCTACAAGCCGACAAAATGAATGCGAGCATCAAGGCATAGAAAAAGATCACATAGCGAGCTTTATTCATTCAATCTCCTTTTCCTTGTAAAAACAAGTCCCTCTTATTATAAAAGAAAAATGCACCACAAAATTTCGAAATTCTTCGGGGTTATTCAATTATCCTATCTTTTTTATCTCATCCACCGCCGCCGGATTCACCAGCGAAGAGGTGTCCCCCAACTCCAAACCCAAGTACGCCGCACGGATCATTCTGCGCATCACTTTGGCATTGCGCGTCTTCGGCAGATCAGAAACAAACAGGATGGCTTTCGGCGCGAGCGGCTTGCCCATTTCAGCGACGACCATCCTATATAATTCCTGACGAAGTGCCTCGGTCGCAACTAATCCGGGCTTGGTCACTGCAAAAAGAATCAGTTCACTCCCTTTGACATCATGCGGCACCCCAATCGCCGCCGCTTCCATAATTGATTCATGCCTCACCAAAATCGACTCAACCTCGGCAGGTCCCAATCGCTTCCCTGCGATCTTGATCGTGTCATCGGAGCGCCCAAGAATGTACCACAGCCCGTCGTTATCAATCACGGCAAAATCACCGTGTACCCAGACATTTTTCCACCGTGACCAATACGTATCAAGATACCGTTGTCTATCGTTCCAAAATCCGCGCGTCATCCCAATCCACGGTGCTTTGATCACCAACTCTCCCACTGCGTTGCGAATTGATAACCCGTTTTCATCCACCACATCCGCATCCATACCGGGGCAGGGCGAGGAAAAGGCGCAAGGCTTAAGTGGCAAAAGCGGATTGCCCATCACGATACCGCCAGAAATTTCCGTTCCACCTGAATAATTAATGATCGGGAGTTTGCCTCCACCCACCTTCTCGAACAACCACAGCCAAGGGTCTGGATTCCACGGCTCTCCCGTGGATGCAAAGCATTTCAGCGAAGAAAGATCATGCTTCTTGAAATGTTCATCTCCCTGCGGAATCAACGAGCGGATCAAAGTCGGCGAGATGCCCAGTTGATTGATCTTGTGCTTTTCAACCAACTCCCATAAACGATCAGGCGCGGGGAAATCCGGTGCGCCATCATAGATGAACATCGTCGCCCCGAGCAGAAGACTCCCGAACACCTGCCATGGGCCCATCATCCAGCCCATGTCTGTCATCCAATAAATAACATCCGGTGGTCGAGTAGACGGCGGGTCTCGATACGCTTCGCTACTCAACCCTACTCGACCATCGCCGCCGTACCGAGACCACCCATGAACATCCGTCCCGAAAGCCATATCCTGTGCGGCTTTGACGGGGAATCCGCAATGCGTGTGAACCGCGCCTTTTGGCTTGCCTGTTGTACCCGAAGTATAGATGATCATTAGTGGATCTTCAGCCGAGGTAACTTCTGTTTTGGCTATGTCACTTTGAACATTAACCAACTCATGCCACCAATGATCTCTTCCCTCTTTCATTTTTACATCCTGCCCGGTCCGCTTCAAAACTATCATATGCTTCAAAGTGCCAACTTGTTCCGCCACTTCATCTGCAATGGACTTCATCTCCACAGCCTTGCCGCGCCGAAATGCGCCATCCGCTGCGAAAAGTGCCTTCGCGTTTGCATCTCCAAGGCGGGAAGCAATCGCGCCCGCGCCGTAGCCGGAGAACAACGGCAAAATAATGCCTCCAATCTTCGCAATGGCAAGCATGGCAGCCACGATCTCAGGAGTCATTGGCATAAAGACTCCAATCGCATCGCCTTTACCAAGTCCAAGTGAGCGCAGCGCATTCGCGGCTTTATTTACTTCTTTATACAACTCTTTATATGTTAAAGATTTCGTCCCACCTTCTTCCCCCTCAAAGATGACCGCAGACCGTTGACCGTTAACCGTGGTCTGCTGTCCATCGTCCATCGTCCATTTATCCACACAATTATGGACGATGTTCATCTTCCCATCCACGCACCATTTTGGGAATTGAATCCCAGCAGAGAGATCAACCACTTTTGTATAAGGCTTATAAAATTGAATATCAAGAAATTGCAAGATCGCGTCGGTGAACCACGCCACATCACTCGTGGATTTTTGCATGAGTTCATTAAAATCTTCAATTTCATGCGCTCGCATAAATGCTGTTAAATTCGCATGTTCAATATGTTTTTGCGTTGGCTTCCAAACGACCTCGCCACCGAAGCCTGCACTGAGCGAAGTCGAAGTGGCAAATTGTTCAGTCATATACTGCTCCTCATTATTTGGCTAGGTTGATTCTACTGCAAGAACATTCAAAGTGAAGGAGCAATGGCTATCAGCGCATATTATTGGTTTAGCAATTTCAGTAAATCACTTCCTGTGTCGCTCTAAGCGAGCGTTCCCTTCGACAGGTTCAGGGCAGGCTCTGCGAGCGACACTTGCGCCGCACACCAGTGCAGGTGAGAGTCTCCGCCCAAGCCCGAAAGATTCTTCGCCGCCAGAAGAGCGCTGACTCCTCAGAATGACAAACCTGTGGGTTACTGAATTTATGCAGTACTCTGCAAAATCATTGAGTCATTCCATCACTCCATACATTTGATCGGGATTCAGGTATTGCGGGAAACGCTCCCTCAGCGAAGTCCGTGCTTCGTAGCACAGGTGACAGGCATCGGCGTAGGAAGAAGCGCGCGGAAGGTTGTACTCAGTCACCAGCGAGGCAGGTCCGCCTGCGAGCAAGAGTCCGCATATCGGGTGGGCATCCGCATTATATTTTTCGCAGATCTCTTTGAGCGGGGTCTCGAACAGGTTGCCAATTGAAATGCCCTGACAAATGTGAAGATTGCCCAGCGGATCAAGATGGACGCGGCCCGGCTCACGCAGGTCTTCATGCGGACAGGAATCGAATCCTTCCCAGGGATGGCAGGTCGCTTTTTCAACAAGCATTTCCACCGCCCGACCACGATACATGACCGCACCTTCGTCTTCAATTTGACCATGCGTCTGCTTTGCGTCTGCGTCAGGCTGCGCGATGCTGATTATGCCGGTTGGAATATTCAACATCTTTGCCGCGGTAAGCGCGTTCTGCGGGCGCTCGCCCAGAGTTTCATTGCAATGGAACAAGTCACTGCTCACGGTGAAATCCGCGAGACGCCCCGCAAATGGACGCAGCCATTCCTCGGCATCTGGGACAGAGTTTGCCCAATAGGCATTGGACACGATGCCAACGGAGAATCCCATGTCGGCGGCTTTGCGAACAGCCCTTACCAAAATGGCGTAATACAAAAACGGCTCTCCGCCTTCAAAATAAATTGAGGTGACACCCGCCTCTTTCGCCTGTTCAAGAATTTGTTCGATTTGCGTGAACGTAAGCGTTCCCGTTTGCCGCGGACTTCCCCACACAAAACAATGATCGCACTCATAGACGCATTGATAAGTAAGCAAAATATGTAAGCCTTCGAGTTTCATAAAGATCTCCTTACTCACTATAACTGTACGCATTCTACAACTGCGAGTCATGGGTCGAAAATCATGGAAATGTCATGTGATTTGTTTTTCAAAGATCGATCTTCACAACCACCATCTTCTGCGCGGCGCGCTCACAATCTGCGAGGATGGGTTTGCCTGCCGTATCCAAACCAACCTGGACATACTTTGCGACCTGCGGGATTTTTCGATAATAGTCAAACAGACTCTGAGCGACTGCTTTTTCTTCTTCGATAACCTGCCCGCGTCCTTCCACGCTGTTGCCTGCCAGCAGAACCCGAACCTTTGCCCCGCCCCGAAGATTCCGCCACCACGTCCGCTCGCGCCAACTGATGACCCACAAGATATTTCCATCGCAGACATAATTTGTCGGCGTCGAAATTGTTCTTCCGCTTTTGCAGCCTGTGACCGTGACCAACATCACACCCCTGCTGATCATTCCATGCAACGGTGATTTTAATAACCAGATCATCATCGGGTTGTACCACATGGCAACCTCCTTGAATAATTCTGACGCATCCTTTGCGATCACCCGCTTGTTCCAAACAGGGTATCGAAATAATTATGGCATTTTTGACAGGCATAGGCAAATGACGTTTGTCATCATTTTCAAGTAAGCACACCGCACATTCCATAATTTAAAGGCTATAATTTATTCAAATCAAAGTTCCCCTGGAGCCTGCCATGTCAAACGTCTTTGCATCCCCCCACCCGCTTGTTGCTCATAAACTATCACGTCTGCGAGATAAAAATACAGAACCCAAGAAATTCCGCGAACTGGTACGCGAGATTGCCGCACTCCTGGCATATGAAGCCACTGCCGATTTGGCTGTCACATCGCGCGAACTGGAAACTCCATTAGCGAAAATGACGGGCTCTGAACTGAAAGAAAAGATCGGACTCGTTCCCATTTTGCGGGCTGGATTGGGAATGGTTGAAGGAATATGGGAACTCATGCCTGTTGCGGAAGTCTGGCACATCGGTCTGTATCGCGATGAGCATACCCTGCGCCCTGTGGAATACTACAATAAGCTTCCCCTTGAACCCACTGTCTCAGTTTGTTTGATCCTTGATCCCATGCTAGCGACAGGCGGATCCGCCATTGCCACCGCGGAGGTGCTCAAACGCTGGGGCGTCAAGAAAATTAAGTTTGTTGGACTCATCGGCGCACCCGAAGGGATCAAAGCCATGCAAATTGCGCATCCCGATATCCCCATTTATCTCGCCGCGATTGACGACCATTTGAATGAACGCGCCTATATTGTGCCAGGACTGGGAGACGCGGGTGACCGTCAGTTTGGTACGGGATAATTTGGTAATTGGTGATTGGAGAATTAGAGATTGGAGATTGCATGGCTTATGACATGAAGTTGGCAGAGCGAATCCGATCTGAATTTGGCGAAATCCCTTTCGTTGAAAAGAAAATGTTTGGCGGAGTCGGATTTTTGCTTCAGGGAAATATGGCTTGCGGAGTGCATAAGGAAGATATGGTCGTACGAGTTGACCCTGCAATGCACGAAGCGCTCCTCAAAAAGAAGCATGCAAAACCTTTTGACATCACGGGCAAGCCCATGAAAGGCTGGTTGCTCGTGGAAGCGGACGGTTATAAAACAGCAAAACAACTCAGTGCTTGGGTCAAAGAGGGCGCTGAATTTGCATTGACGCTTCCGCCAAAATAAGAGATGAAGGCAATCGCTTTTGCTATCGGCTCCATATTTCTGATCTATATCTCACGCCATTCCCTGTGCGCGCCACGTTCGCATGGTTTCTATCGTTTCTTCGCATGGGAATGTATCCTTGCCCTATTTCTGCTCAACGTGAATTTCTGGTTTTACAAACCCTTCGCATGGAACCAACTCATCGCGTGGACTCTGCTCTTCGCATCGTTGATCCCGCTGGTATTCGGAGTCAACGCACTAAAGTCACGCGGGAAGCCCGCTGCCAACCGAGAGAGCGATCCGTCCCTACTGGCATTTGAAAAGACCACACAACTGGTCACGAGCGGTGTTTACAAATACATTCGCCATTCGCTTTACAGTTCGTTGCTTTTGCTAACGTGGGGTATTTTCTTCAAAAATTTTTCGGCAGCAGGAATTGTCCTTGCAATCGCCGCCACAGTTTTTCTGATTTTCACTGCAAAAGCAGATGAGACGGAGTGTATTCAATTCTTTGGCTCGGAATATCAAGATTACATGAAGCGCACAAAACGATTTATCCCATTTCTATTTTGATGACATGAAAGCCATGCTCCTGCGCGAGACCGCGGCATTCGCACAAAACCCAACTCCTCTTTCATTTGAAGATTTGCCTGAGCCGAAAATTGGAACGGGCGAGGTATTGATCCGCGTTACAGCTTGCGGGGTATGCCACACCGAGCTTGACGAGATCGAAGGCCGCATCAAGCCGCGTCTCCCAATCGTGTTGGGACATCAAGTGGTGGGAGTGGTTGAAGAAGGTGAGAATGTCGGTCAACGCGTGGGCGTGGCATGGATCGCTTCTGCCTGCGGGACATGCCAGCATTGTTTATCTGGCAATGAAAATCTATGTTCTGAATTCAAAGCCACAGGCCGCGACACGGACGGCGGCTATGCCAAGTATATGAAAGTCCGCGCAGACTTCGTCCACCCAATTCCAGGATCATTTTCTGATTCAGAGGCCGCGCCCTTGTTATGCGCGGGCGCGATCGGATATCGCTCATTACGATTAAGTAATATACAAAATGGACAGTCACTTGGCTTAATGGGATTCGGCGGATCGAATCATCTGGTACTTAAACTGGCAAAACATAAATTCTCAAATTCTCCTGTCTTCGTTTTTAGCAGGAATCCAGCAGAAAGAGAATTGGCCCTTTCGCTGGGTGCGGCCTGGGCGGGGGCTATTGATCAGAATCCGCTTGAGGTGTTGGATGCTGTGATAGACACCACACCGGTTTGGGGTTCAGTCACTGAAGCGCTGAAACGGATCAAGCCCGGGGGTAGAGTGGTCGTCAATGCCATCCGTAAGGAAGAAGTTGATAAGGAAGTGCTGATGAAGTTGGATTACCCATCGCAGTTGTGGATGGAAAAGGAAATCAAATCGGTTGCGAATGTGACGCGCGCGGATGTGCGCGAGTTTTTGCAGATCGCGGCGCAGGTGGATATCAAACCTGAGTTTCAGGAGTACGAACTAAAAGACGCCAATCAGGCGTTGATTGAGATGAAGCAGGGTAAAATTCGTGGATCAAAAGTGTTGAGGATGTAAACTTCGTCCTGAGCGGAGCCGCGCGCTCGTTGCGGCGTAGTCGCAGGACAGGTTACAAGGAAAGTGTAAATTTCTGTGGACCCTGCGCTTCGACTACGGGATGGAAGAACACCCCGCTCAGCGCGAAGTATCTTTTTCATAGAGGAAATCATGGATAATAGAAATGTTTACGATCTGAAATCCGTCAAACTGCCCTATCTCGCCGGCGGACTGTTGCGCCTGTTCGTTTCACTCGTTGAAGGTCCGCTCGGCGGGTTGGTGATTCCCAGCCTGCTGCAAAGCGCGGGCATTGAATGGCTGAGAAAACAAGTCATTGACGAGGCGCCGACCTATCATCCGATCCATTTCGCAGGCGCACTTGCACGGAAAGATTCAGCCGTGCCAGAAAAAGAATGGCCGCAATCTTCGGCTGTTGATTCACGCGGATTTCATTTTGCAACTGTATTCGATTACGCCAAAGCCTATCGCGACGGCAGGACTACGCCAGAAGAAGTAGCGATAAAATTATTGGACGCCATCGAAGCCAGTAATTCATCCACCCCGCCTTTGCGCGCGGTGATCGCCATCAATCGTGAGAATGTGATGAAGCAGGCACGCGAAGCCACGCAACGCATCAAAGCGGGCAAGCCGCTCTGTATTTTTGACGGCGTGCCTGTTGCAGTTAAAGATGAAGTGAATATGGCTCCATATCCCACAACTGTTGGCACGTCTTTCCTCGGCAAAACCCCTGCGAAAGAAGATGCGACGGTTGTAGCGCGCATGCGAGCCGCGGGCGCGTTGATGATCGGCAAAACCAACATGCACGAGATCGGCATCAATGTGACGGGATTGAATCCACATCACGGAACAACGCGGAACCCATACAACACCGATCATTTCACGGGCGGAAGTTCCAGTGGTTCTGGCACAGCCGTCGCGGCGGGACTTGTGCCCGTTGCCATCGGCGCAGACGGCGGAGGCTCGATCCGCATCCCAGCTTCGTTTTGCGGAGTCTTCGGATTGAAACCCACCTTTGGACGAGTCAGCGAACACGGCGCCGCGCCTTTATGCTGGAGCGTTGCTCATCTCGGACCGATAGCTGGCACAGCCGCCGATACAGCTTTAGCCTACGCTGTCATGGCCGGCCCTGATCTGCGCGACCCAAACTCGTTACACCAACCATTGCCTACGCTTGAGAATTGGGATCAACTTAATTTACGCGGATTAAAACTTGGCGTGTACAAACCATGGTTCCAGCACGCTGACCCGGAAGTGGTCGCAGCTTGCGAATCCATGCTCAAACGGTTTACAGACATGGGCGCAGAGATTCGCGAGATCGTCATCCCCGATCTGGAATTGAACCGCGTCGCGCACACTGTCACCATCGTGGGTGAAATGGTACAAGCCATGAGCTACACATACAAAGAACATCATCGCGAACACGGCCTGGACGTGAGACTGAATCTGGCATTGGGCCGCGCCTTCAACACGCAGGATTACCTGCTGGCGCAGCGCGCACGCACACGCATCATCAATAATTTCAACCGCGTTCTCGAAAATGTGGATATGATCCTCACACCCACCACAGCCATTGCCGCCCCTCCCATCCCTAAAGACGCACTGCCCAATGGAAATTCTGACCTGTCCACCACCATTGAGATCATGCGCTTCGTCACCGCCCCTAATATGACAGGCTTGCCCGCGATCTCGTTCCCTGTCGGCTACACCAAAAATGGATTGCCCATCGGTATGCAAGCCATGGGTCGCGCCTGGGAAGAACATTTATTATTGCGTCTCGCAGTCAATGCAGAACAGGCCGTGGAACGCAAAGAACCTCAAGTGCATTACAAGGTTTTGTAAAGCGGATTGCCAATCCGTCCTACTTTATCAATAGGAGACTCCCATGGCTGAATTAAAAACAAAAGTCAATAATGCCAGCGTAACTGCCTTTCTGAATAACATCGAAGACGAAGAAAAACGAGCGGACAGTTTCGAGATATTAAAGTTAATGCAGCAGGTCACAAAACAGGAGCCCAAAATGTGGGGTTCAAGCATTATCGGCTTTGGCAGTTATCACTACAAAGGCTCAAGCGGCCATGAAGGTGATTGGATGCTGACAGGCTTTTCACCGCGCAAGCAAAATCTAACGTTGTATTTGATGGGCGGTTTTGACAAACATACAGACTTGTTGAAAGAACTTGGCAAATACAAAACAAGTGTGGGATGTTTATATATCAAGAAACTGGATGATGTGGATAAAAAAGTTTTGAAGGAACTGGTCACTGAGTCTGTGAAAAGGATGAAGAAGCTTTCAAAATAAACAAACCTTTATTCGCCCTCGTCGCCGTCTCGGCGGCGAGGACGCCGCTAGGAGCAGATTGTGACATTGCAAAAAGATCCCGAGGGATTTGAACGAAAGATTCTCCACAAGTACGCTGACCTCGCAAACAGGCGCGTGCTTGAAGTTGGATGCGGCGAGGGCAGATTAACGTGGAAATACGCCCCCGCTTCATCCTTAACCGTTGGGTTTGATCCTGACCATGATGCCTTGCGTGTGGCCCGGGCAGACACACCTTACGACTTGCGAAAACATGTCCACTTTGCAAATGCCAGCGCGAAGCACATCCCCTTCTCCAATGAAACATTTGACATTGCCATCCTGGCCTGGTCACTCTGATGAATGGAACACGAGAGCATGGTTCATGCTCTGGATGAAATTAGAAGAACACTCAAACCAAATGGACTCTTAATTGACTTGCGCCCCGTGGAAGATCATTGGTCAGTTGAGGTCGTGTCAGGACAGGAAGTTCAAGTTGCAGGTCAGTTAACAGACATGCCCATCGGCAAAGCGGATGATGAGGCCGCGTTTAAAGCCATGAGGGAAGTCGAATCCCGCAGATGGTTCATCAAAGAAAAAAAAGAAGAATTTGCCTTTTTCTATTATTGGGATACACCCTCTGAAATGAAGGAATTCATGGAAGATGAATGGCAGGATTTTGAAAAACTGGAGGAGGCTGTTTATCAAAGAACAAAGTCGCTTTGGGCTTCGGCTAATGCGGATGCGCGCGTTCGAGTCCATGTAAAAATGCTGATCACACGCTGGAAGAAACTCTGAGTTCACAATTGTTCGAGCCGTCTGAGAGAAGTTGATATTGAATAATGAATCAACTTTCCAATATTCATGCAGGAAGGGCGATTGATGTGAGGAAGGTTCTTCACCACCGTCAGCCAACCTGTGGGGCATTTTAGCTGTGCCACCCTTCGCTATCGCTCAGGGAATCACGCTTGGCTGCGTAAGGTCACTTAGTAATATATCCACTGATCAAACCGTCCACATCACATGAAAAACAGAACCATCTCACACATCATTGAACCACAACTCGTAATCGAAGGTGCGGGAGTTTTATTACGGCGCTCCATCGCCCCGCGCGCGAGCAACGAATATGATCCCTTTCTGCTCTTCGATCACTTCGCATTCAACAACCCCCTTGAAGGACCCATTCGCGGATTCCCCACCCACCCACATCGCGGAATTGAAACCGTCACCTACATGCTCGAAGGGTCGGTGAACCACCGTGACAGCCTCGGCAACGCCGGCAAGATCGGCTCAGGCGATGTGCAATGGATGACCTCCGGACGAGGCATCCTGCATGAAGAAATGCCCCGCCGCAGTGAAAATGGAAACATCTACGGTTTTCAACTTTGGGTCAACCTGCCGGCCTCCAAAAAAATGGGACAACCGCGCTATCAGGAAGTCAACTCGGGAGATATCCCAATCATTGAAAAAGACGGGGTTACGGTGCGTCTCGTGGCAGGGGAACTGGATGGGACTCGCGGCCCGGTGACTGAGATTGCCGCCTCGCCTCTTTACATGGACGTGAAGCTGGCACCTGCTTCGAGCTTCATTTACCCCATCCCAAGCGGACATACCGCGCTCGCGTATGTCTTCGAAGGCACAGGTGAATTCTCAGGCGAGGTCGTAGAATCCGTCAGCATGGCAGTCTTCAACGACGACGGTGACCAGATCGAGGTCAGGAGTGACGCCGCAGGCAGGGGCGTGCAATTCATGCTCATCGCAGGCGCACCGTTTAAAGAAATCATTGTCCCCTATGGACCCTTCGTCATGAACACGGTTGAAGAAATTCAGCAAACCATCCAGGAATTGCGCAATGGCACATTCATTAAGTGACATTACGAAGATGGTCGAGTCTTGTGTTGAGTGTGTCGAAACAAGGAGGCAGGTTTCAAGAAAGATTTTGCCATGCTCATCTCCGCCGTCGTATGGAGACCGGTATAAAGTGAGTTTTTAATCAACAGGAAAAAAACCTCCGAGGGTTCGTTTTTTTATGTCACAAGTTATGTTTAGCCCGCGCCTGGGAAAAGAAGGTCAAATAAGAGTTGGGTGCAGCGCGGCCATCTTTGACAAGGCGCGGGAGAAAGTATTGCTTACCCAACGCGCTGACAACGGACGCTGGTGCCTGCCCGGCGGCGCAATGGAAGCAGGCGAAAGCGCAGCAGAGGCCTGCGCGAGGGAAGTTTGGGAGGAAACTGGTTTAGAAGTGCAAGTAAAGCGCTTGATCGGGGTATACAGCAATCCAGATCAACTAGTCGTGTATCCCGATGGCACCAAAGTCTTTATGGTCGTACTCAGTTTTGAGGCAGAGATCATCGCAGGTGAATTAGGCTTGAGCCATGAGACCACCGCCTTCGGATATTTTTCACTTCCAGAAATGGAAAAGATGCCCATGCACGGCGAGCATAAAAGCCGCGTGGAAGATGCCCTGCTCGGCGGCGATGCATTCATGAAATAAAAATCCACCTTTTAACTACCTGAGCAAACGCGCCACGAAGTTAATCTGCCAATGTTCTCTTAATCTCAGGGCTTTTGCTCAACCTCGCTTTTCCATGTCACCCTCCCGAAAATGCGTCGGGGCAATGTGAGCGTTGGCGAAGGGTCTCTGCCTCTAAACGTAGAGATTCGTCGCTACGCTCAGAACGACAGTCGAAAGTCCTAAATCATTTTTATGATAAGGAGATAATATGTTTAGAAACTTATCAGGTTGGTTTTACAAGTGGACAAAAGGCTGGCTCATTTTTGTCTTTTTTATCCTGTATGGCTTCCTGGCGGGTTTTCTATTTCCCCTCATCCAGGGCATGATGCAGGATGGTCAGGGCGGGGTCCAACCGCTGGACGTGATGCTTTTTGCAAATCCTGAAAAAATCTTCAGTATGATCGAAAGATATGGCGAATATAACCGCCTGTTTTATCGCAACGTGGAACTCACGGTGGATCTTGTTTACCCGATAGTGTATTTATTCTTCCTGGGCTTGCTGATCTCGTGGTTATTCCAACGCGGCTTTGCATCGAATGATCCAATGCTAAAATACAACATCATACCAGTGGGTGCATGGTTCTTTGATTTGCTCGAAAACACAGTAATCGTAAACTTACTCTCAGTCTATCCTGCACAACCCGTTGCACTCGCATGGATTCTCGTGGTCCTGATCGCTGTCAAATGGCTGTTTGCAGGCGCAAGCATACTTTTGATCCTGATCGGCCTGGTGACGGCAATCAAGAACGGCTTCAAGAAACAAGAATAACCAGTCTAATCCGCAGATTGCACTACTTACACAGATTGGGAAAAATCGGCTAAATCTCCATACTGCGGATTATTTTCCTTTCTTATAATTGTTTCCACCACACGCCTGTGCATTCTGGCAGGATCACCCAATTATTATCCTGCACTTTATCGCCCAATTCATCACCGAAAAAAAGCGTGAAAGATACTCCGCTTCTTCAAGAGACTCAAATTTATAATCCGTGCGAATCCATTTATTTTGGAAACCCGCTTCATCCAGCCAGGGATAAAAATCCTTGAGATGTTCCAGCTTGATCGGAGACTCGTTCCCCGTCCCAAGTGATTCAAACAGGACGATGTAACCACCAGCCCTTAAGACTCGTTTCATTTCGCCCAGCCATTTTTCCAATTCAATCCGCGCCGAACTAGGATTCCAAACAGCCAGATAACTCAAACTCCACCCAGAGAGGACGAGGTCGGCAGATTGATCATCCACGGGCAGTTGACGATGATCGGCCACGTCCACCTGCCAGTTGGTTAATTCGCTGGCTGATAATTTCTCACGGCAGACTCGCAGCATCTCTTCAGATATATCGAAGGTGCGCACATGGGAAACATGCGGAGCGAGCATACATGCCAAGCGCCCCGTACCCGCGCCGAGGTCATAAACCAGGCGTTTTTCTAAAGAAATAATTTCCCGCAAGGCGCGCAGAATATTTCCCTGATAATCCTCACGAGAAATTAAAGCTTCGTATTTATCTCCTTCAGTTTTATATATTTCTTCCTGTGTAGGCATACAACAATTATAATATGCGTCATGATTCAACCCTCCCCCTCCGCACAAAAGATACAGGATTTACTTAACTCGCTCGGGTACAACTACACCGTGATCGAACATGCCGAGTCCACGCGCACAGCGCAGGAAGCGGCAGACCGCGCCGGCTGTGAGCTGGGACAAATCGTCAAATCGCTCATCTTTCGCGGAAAGACCAGCGGCCAGTCCATTTTGGTTTTAACCAGCGGCGCGAATCGCGTGGACGAAAAACGCATCAGCGAATATGCGGGTGAATCCATCAGCCGCGCAGACGCCGATTTCGTGCGAACCGTTACCGGCTTCGCAATTGGCGGCGTGCCTCCCATCGGGCATAACCAAAAAATGGAAACTTATCTGGATGAGGATTTTCTTCAATATCAAGTCATCTGGGCGGCGGCCGGCACACCCAATGCCATCTTTGAATTGAAAACAGGAGACCTGCAAAAAATGACGGGCGGGAAAATTGTACAGGTGAAATAAGGAATTCCATTATTCTCTATCGTTCCTACTCATGATAAAGTTTGGGGATATATTGGATAAAACCTCAATTCTCTTGTCAATGTGAGGAGAGCGGTGATCGCGTAGAGCGAGTGTTTTTCTCGCTCGTATCGGGACTCTACCCGACGCCGCAATCCCAGGATAGCAGGGAAATTTGGGGTATTGGCCACGCGGATTAGACCTATCCTAATGGAGAGTCGAAACACAGGTTGTCGAGACCCTAGTGGAAGAACGCTCAACGGATATTACGTTATCTAACACTTGCCTCCCCAAAATGCGGGGACTAGCGCAATCGGGGATTTGACTGTATGCTTGCCGTATAATTAATTAAAGGTATCATGCAGGGAAGGGGTAATCGCTCAAATGAAACAAGTCACTATCGAAAATCCTGTTCTAAACTCACCCTTTCAAGAGCCGAAGCGACATTTTCGCTTTACGGAAGATGGAATCACGGATGAGATTGCCGAAGAGCAACGCGTCAGTCAGTACTTCGTGCCGATCCCGCGAACGAAGAAGAAAAGTGCGAAGCAATTATCGTTTGAAACCGACTGGACGGCTGACCGTGTGGAAGAAAACAACGAAAATTGTTCTTCTGCCAGATCGAAGCGCTGGAAACCGCAATTTGGATCACAGAGGTCGCGCCGAAGTATGGCGAAGCATGGGTGGAGAATTTACTGCGCCAGAAGAATCAAGAATCCAATCCATTGCTGTACCGTATAGCATTCAAAATGGCGACAGGGTCTGGAAAAACGGTTGTAATGGCAATGTTGATCGCATGGCAGGCTTTGAATAAGATTGCCAGTTCTCAGAATGCCCGTTTTTCAGATACGTTCCTGATCGTTACGCCAGGAATCACCATCAGGACCGCCTGCGTGTGCTGCTCCCCAATGATCCACAAAATTATTACAAACAGCACGACATTGTTCCGTCGGATTTGCTTCCTGAACTGGACAAGGCAAAATTCGTTATCACGAACTTCCATGCATTCAAATTCCGTGAGCGAATTTCGGCTGGCAAAATAACAAAGCAACTGCTTAAACAAACTAATGGAGTCAATCCATTTACCGAAACGCCCGATCAGATGGTGCGGCGTGTCTGCCGTGAACTGGGCAATAAGAAAAACATTATTGTGATCAATGATGAGACTCATCACTGTTACCGCCGCAAACCTGATGGTGAAGAAGACGAAGCGTTAAAGGGTGATGACCGCCGTGAAGCGGAGCAACGCGAAGAGGAAGCCAGAATATGGATCTCTGGCATCGAAGCGGTGAAAGCTAAATTGGGTGTAAAGGTTGTGTATGACCTTTCTGCCACACCGTTCTTCCTGCGTGGATCAGGCTATGCCGAGGGGACATTGTTTCCCTGGGTCGTCTCCGATTTCTCCTTAATTGACGCGATTGAATCAGGCATTGTGAAAGTGCCGCGTGTGCCCGTTGCAGATGACTCGATGGTGGGCGAACAACCAACATATCGTGATCTATGGCTTCGCATTCGTGAACACCTACCTAAAAAAGGGCGTAAGACCGAAGAACTCTCCATTGACCCAACCCTTCCTGTCGAATTGGAAGGCGCCCTCCAAAGCCTTTATAGCAATTACGAAAAGAAATTCGAACAATGGGAAGCCAACAAGGATGGCCACGAGCGGGACTGACTCCGCCTGTGTTTATCGTGGTTTGCAATAACACCAATGTTTCCAAAATGGTCCTTGATTATGTATCAGGCTGGGAAAAGCACCTCACCCCCAGCTCCTCTCCTGAGAGGGGCGGGGAGCAAACGATATTAGTGCCTGGCAAGTTGTCTTTGTTCAGCAACGTGGATCGTGGACAATGGATGGCGCGCCCGAATACGATATTGATTGACAGCCAGCAACTGGAATCAGGCGAGGGGATGACACCTGAATTCAAGAAGATAGCAGCAATTGAAATTGAAGAATTCAAGGAAGAGTATCGAGCACGCTTCCCTGGCAGGGACGTGGACTCACTTTCTGATGAAGATATTTTGCGCGAAGTGATGAACACGGTTGGCAAGGCGGGGAAACTTGGCGAAAGTGTTCGTTGCGTGATCTCAGTTTCCATGCTGACTGAAGGCTGGGATGCCAACACTGTGACCCATGTTCTCGGCGTCAGGGCATTGGGGACTCAACTGTTATGCGAGCAGGTGGTCGGTCGAGGGTTGAGGCGGCGCAGTTATGCGGTCAACAAAGATGGCATGTTCAATGCGGAATATGCCGAAGTGTATGGCGTGCCGTTTTCGTTCATCCCAAGCGCGGGGTCGGAAAAAGACCCAAAGCCAGGTCCAACACCAACGCGTGTGCGAGCGCTGGAGGATCGTATTGAATGTGAGATCAGCTTCCCGCGTGTGATCGGCTATCGCTATCAATTTGACAGTGAAAAGCTAACAGCCAAATTTTCAAATGATTCAAAGATGGCAATCTCCACAGCAGACCTGCCGACCAAAACCGAAATGTAATCCATCATCGGTGAATCGAGTTTCCATGAGTTGTATGGCTTGAAGGACGAACGCCTGAACAAAGTGGATTTTTATCTGGCGGCTTTGATGATGGGGAAGTATTTCAATGATGAGGGCAATACGAAGCCCTAGTTGTTCCCGCAGTTGTTGCAAGTGGTGCGTGAGTGGCGTGAAAAGTATTTGACCTGCAAGGATAACGCTTTCCCGCAAATGCTTCTGCTGGTGGCTTTTGGACATACCGCCGCAGAGAAAATCTATCAGGCAATCGTGACTTCCAATGAAGGCAGGCGGACTTTGCTTCCCATCCCACGCCCATATGACACGATCGGTTCCACCCGCTACGTGGAATTTGACACCGCACGCGATGTTACCGCATACGCGCAGATAAGTGCCATGTTTCGCATGTGGTGCTGGATAGCGGCTGGGAAGGCAAACTGGCTGAAGTTCTGGAAGACATGGATGAAGTTGGATACCTTGCTCTCTCGTGCGGCGCGTAAGGACTTTTACGATCTGCATTTCATTTGCCAGAAAATCTCCTTGCGCCAGTTATTGGATCTGGCTCCTCAAAAATATTCAACCGTTCGCGACTTTGAAGTGCAAACCGAAAAACCTTGGACCAATGTGTTTGTAATTTACACTAAAGTCATCGCGCACCCATCCGCACGCGGATCGCTTCCCGCAGTCAACACACCTGTGGAGGGGTCGCGCAAGATTACTTGTCCTCGTCCAAACAAAGCCCGCTCATAACCCGTGACTTCATAAATAGGATGTCCCATTTTCTTCAAGCCATCCATTGTCTTCTTTGGCATGCCTTCTTCGATGGCAACGCGTCCGCCTGCTTCGCCCACGTCAATGCAAAAACGTGGGAGGTCGAGCGCAGATTGCGGGTCAAGTCCGGTATCTGCCAAAGCAGATAGCACCTGCACATGTCCCTGCGGCTGCATGAATCCGCCCATGACTCCATAAGAAGCATACAAGGTCTCGCCCTCACCCTGTCCTTCGGACATCCCTCTCCCGGCGGGAGTGGGGAGTCGCGTCACCATTGCGGGAATAATAGTATGATACGGTCGCTTACGCGGCGCGAGCGCATTGGGATGATTCGGGTCGAGGCTGAAGTTATGTCCACGGTTTTGCAGGGTGAAGCCCCAGCCCTTCGGCACCATGCCCGTGCCAAAGCCCATGTAATTGCTATTGATGAACGAACACGCATTCCCAAATTTATCCACCACACTGAGATAAACCGTATTCGACGAAGCCACGGGTGTGCCGCGCTTCCGGTCAATAGTGGCGCGCTTCCTGTCAATTAATTTACGGCGTTCGTTCGCATATTCTTTTGATAACAACTCATCAACTGGAATTTTTGAAAAGGCAGGGTCGGCTACATACCAACGCGCATCCGCGAAGGCAAGCCGCAGCGCTTCGATCATCAAATGCATTTTTTCAGTGGATAACGACTCAAGAGATGCCAGGTCAAATCCTTCGAGGATGTTCAACGCGATGAGCGCCGTGATCCCCTGTCCATTAGGCGGACATTCATACACACGCAATCCGCGATAGTCCACGGATATCGGACTCTCCCAGGTGGATACATGCGACGCGAGATCATCTTCTGATAAACACCCGCCCGCCTCTTTTATCACGCTGACAATTGACTCTGCAATTTGACCTTGATAGAACCCCCGGTTATTTTCCCGCGCAACAACCGACAGAGTCTTCGCCAACCCCGGGTTGCGGAAAATTTCACCAGCCTTAGGAGCGCGACCATCTATTGTTAATTCATGTCCATTTAATGCAGACTTCAATTGCCTGTCTGCGCCGCGTGCCCAAAAGTAGGATGTCAACGGCGCAACAGGAAAACCTTCGTCAGCAAGTCGAATGGCGGGCGCAAGAATCTCACCCATTGAAAGTGACCCATGCTTTTCGATCAGATCACACCAGCCTGCACATGCCCCTGGGACAGTTACTGTATGCGCGTGGAACGGAGGCAATGATTCAGCGAGGAGTCCCTCTTTCTTTAGCCGATCAAGTGTCAGCGCGGCGGGAGCGCGGCCCGATCCATTCAAAGCCGTGACTTGTTTTGTGCGCGCGTCAAAATATAAAGCAAACATGTCACCACCAATTCCAGTGGAAGTTGGCTCGGTCACATTGAGCGCGGCGGCGGAAGCAACCGCGGCATCGGCGGCATTGCCTCCCTTTGATAGAATTTCAAGCCCCGCGGCAGTTGCCAGCGGCTGTGACGTGGAAACAATTCCACCGCGACCATAAATTGGAGAACGACTTGAATTGAAAATTGGAGTTGTCATTATTATCTCCTGAATGGTGGTTAAGGTCCCGAGGGACTAAAATAGCCCCCATTTGTGATCTTACAAATGGGGGGTGTGTCTCGCAGAGGCGGTGGGGATCGAGGTCACTCACTGGGCACGAAATAAACATCCGTCGGCTTCAACTTGGAGTTGCGCAGGAAGCGCGGCTTGACCTCCATGCCGATCCAATCGAGCGCGGGCGCAGCGGGGTCAACACCCATGAGGCGGGTTAGCAACAAAGTGTCCACACCCTCGAACTCGATCAAGGCCAGCACGAATGGACATTCGGGCAGGAACTCCTCCGAGCCGAAGTAACAGACGGTAAAAGCGTGCACGTGCGCGGGCGCTTCGGTGATGTCAATCCACTTCGTCTCGTTGCCCGAAAACATGTCGTGTCCGCGCGGGTTGGCGGTGGTGTATCCGCTTTCGGGGTCGCGTGAAGCAAGCAGTCGTTTATTCGTCAGCGCCGCGAACCACGGGCTGTCCTGTCCGTACGAATGCAGGTACGTGATCTTGTACTCCTGCTCGATCTGGATCGGTGCCATCTTCTTCAGGAATTGCAGCGCCTCTTCATCGGTACTAACCGGGAACGGAATGCCGTGGACGATGTAACCGCCCAGCATTTCTTCACGTTGTAAAGGTAATTTGCTCATTGTGTTCTCCTAAACCATTCTTCGTCCTGAGCGGAGGGCGTGTTCGCCGCCCGCAGTCGAAGGGTAGCTTTCTTGTAACTTGCCCTTCGACTTCAGAGCCTCGACTTACATCGGCTCTTCCGCTCAGGGCGGATTATTCATCTCTTTCCAGCACCGACACCGAGACATAGGTGCCAGTCCCCGCGTGGGAATGGATCGCGCCCCGCTTCGCATTCTTGACCTGGAGCTGGTCGTCGTTGAAATGTTTTTTGATCGTCCCTTGGAGTTGCCAGATCGCGAACACGCCCTGCATAAGTCCTGTCGCGCCGACGGGATGTCCGCAGGCCATTAGTCCGCCAGAGGGATTCACCGCACAGACGGGTTTGTCTTTTAGTTTTAAGCCATAGTCAATATTAGGCAAGAAGGCTTTACCCGATTCTGCGAACGGGCCGCCTTCGCCATAACGACATAAGCCCATGTCCTCATAGGTTTGCATTTCGCTTGATGTATACGCGTCGTGCAATTCAACGAAATCCAATTCATTCAACGGGTCTTGAATGCCCGCCTGTTTATAAGCCATGTTGCCCGCGGTGCGTCCCGCGCGGAACGAATGGACGCCAGGATAACGTGTGCCGTGATCCCAAAGTTTCCTGTAATACGCCTTCGTCTCGTCCGATGACTTCTCCTGCTCGGTGGCGTAGTCGCGCATGAAGGTGTCATAATCCACATGCGGACGGTCCGCCATGCGCATCATATCCGTGCCGCGCCCGATGCCAGTCACTTTCACCAGTGGCCGCGCGATTTTTGCGCCCGCGGCTTCGAGTTTCTTCAAGCCCTCTTCGGAACAGAGGATGGTCGCCGCCGCACCATCAGACATTACGCAGATGTCGAGTCTCGTCAGCGGCCATGCCACCATCGGCGAGTTGCGGACGTCCTTGATGCTGATACGCTGGCTCTTCTGCGCGTACGGGTTGTGCAGAGCGTTGTTGTAATTTTTCACGCTAACGTGCGCCATCTGCTCAACGGTCGTACCGAATTCCTTCATATGCCGTGTAACCATCATGGCGTAGTAGCCCGAATAAAAACCTCCGACGGGATAGTCAAACGACACATCGGAGGCTAATGCGATGAACTCATTTCCTTTCCACGTTTCCACATGAGACATGGTCTCGAAGCCGTAAGCCACACACACATCCATGTGACCCGAAGCGACAGACTTCCATGCTTCCTGGAAACATAGTCCGCCCGTTGCGCCGCCGCCCTCCACGCGATGTCCAGGCTTGGGACACAGCCCAAGATAATCCTGTGCCATGATGCCAGCCATCAGTTGTCGGCTGAAATGATCCGAGAAGTATGAGGCAACCGATCCGTCCACAATGCGTGTGAACGTCAGGAAGTCCAATCCAATATCATCAATGGCATAATCGTACGCCTCCTTGATGATCGCCTGGAAAGTCTTATCTGGTCGAGCCTTGGCGAACTTTGATACCCCGCCTGAAATTGCATAAACTGGTCTCATCAGCGAACCTCCTTTAAAGGTTGGAATGGGTTGATTTTACTGGAAAAAGCGGGGAAGGCAACCTGATTTTTGTCACCAGTGTTATCATCGGAAATATCATGGCTTATGGAGACAATCTATGAAGACTAAAGTTGCTTCGTTTGTGATTTCTATCCTCGCTGTATTGGTTGCTGTTATTCACTTGGTTTGGCCTGAACTAACAATTGACAGCATCACGATTGCTCTCATCATAATAGCAATTATTCCATGGCTTGGTTCATTGTTCAAATCGCTTGAATTCCCAGGGGGATTAAAAGTTGAATATCATGAACTTCAAAAAGCGGCTAACAAAGCCCAAAAAGCAGGCTTACTGAAACCAACATTAGATAAGAAATTAAAAAAGAAACCCGAATTTTCTTATCAACAAATTTCGACAGAGGATCCGAATCTTGCGTTAGCAGGTCTCCGTATTGAAATCGAAAAAAGACTATTGAGAATTGCAGAGTCCCATGGATTGGAAATTCGAAAAGGAGGGGTTGCTTCAATTGCCCGATCTCTCAAGGAAGACAATCTCCTGTCTGGAAGCGAGTACTCTGCGCTTTTAGATATAGTAGTTTTGCTTAATTCTGCTGTGCATGGTCACAAAGTTGATGCGGATGGAGCGAATTGGGCATTTGAAACAGGAAATCAGATACTCCAAGCCCTTGATGAAAAAATAAAGATTAAGGATGCAAAGAAATAATATCATGCACTCCCGACGCGCCCTCCTCTACATGCCAGGCGATAACTGGAAAATGATCACAAAATCCGTCACCCTCGGCGTTGACTCCATTTGCATGGATATGGAAGACGGCACAGCGGTTAACAAGAAAGCTGAAGCACGCGCCACGATAGCAAAGGCTTTACAGGAATTGGATTTTTGCAAGAGCGAAAAACTTGCGCGAATTAATTCAGTCGGATCAGGATGGGAAAAAGATGATCTTGAAGCCGTGCTTCCCTTTCATCCTGATGGGATCGTCATTCCAAAAGTCGAGTCCTTTAAGCATGTGGAATGGGCTAGCCAGATCATCGAAGCCGCTGAACTTGCAGATGGCTGGCCCATTAATTCCATTCGTATTTTGATCGGCGTCGAGACTGCCAAAGGGATTTTAAATCTTAAAGAGATCGCATCCCATCCGCGTTTGGACGCGATCATCTTCGGCGGTGAAGACTTCGCCGCTTCCATTGGAGCGACACGAACGAAAGATGCAATTGAATTGCTGTATGCACGACAAGCGGTGGTTGTCGCCTGTGCGGCAAATGATTTACAGGCAATTGATATTGTCACGATTGATTACAAGGATATCGAAGCCTTGAGGATCGAATCCGAATTTGGCGCGCGGCTTGGTTACAGCGGAAAACAGATCATTCATCCCGCACAGGTGGAACCAGTGCAAACTGCATTCACACCAAACGACGAAGCCATTGCCTATGCAAAGCGGATCGTCGAAACGTTCGAATCCAGTCAAAAAGAGGGCAAGGGCGCGTACTCGTTGGATGGGAAGATGATCGATATGCCATTGTTGAAGAATGCGAGGAAGGTATTGGAAAGAGCAAAAGCGTAATAGCATGACGATAGACAACAGACCATTACTTTGTGGCCTGTGGTCTGCGGTCTATTGTCCATCGTCCAGCATCTAATTCGCAAGGAAGGTATTCATTGTTATCCATTCTTTTCGGTCTCGTCGCTGCGCTCGGATGGGGCGCTGGCGATTTCACGGGCGGACTCGCCTCTCGCAAAACGGGCGCCTATCGCACGGTTTTTTATGGCGAGGTCATCGGCATCTTCATTTTGTTTTTTGTCATTATGGCTTTTGGCGAACCCATCCCCAATCGCAGAGCATGGCTTTTCGCCATGCTGGCGGGTGCGCTTGGCACAATGGGGTTGATCCTCCTGTATCATTCCATGACACTCGGCTTAATGAGCATTGCCGCGCCCGTCTCTGCATTGCTTGCGGCAGCGCTTCCTGTTGTCGTTGGCATCTTTCGCGAAGGTCTGCCCGAATGGATGACCTTCATCGGATTTAGCTTTGCCCTCTTTGCCGTGTGGATGATCTCACAAGGTGAAGGCGGCATCACAGACACGCTTCGCGTCTCGCATCTCTCTGACTTGAAACTGCCTCTGCTTGCAGGCATTGGATTCGGCTCATACTTTGTCTTCATGCACGAAGCCACAAACACGGGATCAACCATCTGGCCGATGATCGCATCCCGATTTGGCGGCTTGATCTTGATCACTGTTTACATGCTCACCACTCGTTCCACCTGGAAGGTAGAAGACCCTTCCGCGTGGCCGATCATCGCCTTGAACGGCGCTCTCGACATTTCTGGAAACGTCTTCTTCATTCTTGCGAGTCAATCTGGTCGTTTGGATGTCGCTGCTGTATTAAGTTCCCTCTTTCCTGGTGCAACCGTTATGCTCGCATGGATTTTCCTCAAAGAACGCCTCTCGCGCAATCAGTGGATTGGCATCGGTTCGGCCTTGACCGCAATCATATTAATGACGATTTAATCAAAATTCTGTGGTAAACTTTCGTCCGCTCTCTCCTTCGACTACGCTCAGGATGGAGAGCAAGTTTTTTGGGAAATTGTTTTGATCACTCTGAACTGTAAGCCCGATGAACATTACTCGGGCTTTTTTGTTGGGCGAGCCGATCTGAAAAGAAAGGCTTTGTTGGCAAGAAGTAAGTAAGCGGAGTCATCGAAACACCCCTCACATATGTCATTGCGAGGGCACTCTTTGCCCGAAGCAATGACGATTAGAAAAAGGATTACGATGACAACCGAATTTACTTCTTTAAACCTGCGTCCCGAACTGGAGCAGGCCATTCTTGAACTTGGCTATGTAACGCCAACCGCCATTCAAGCCGATATGATCCCTCTCATGCTTACCGGCGTGGATGTAATTGGCCAGGCCCAAACCGGCACAGGCAAAACTGCCGCCTTCGCACTCCCCATTCTTCACAACTACATACACCAACGACTGCCGCAAGCGCTTGTGCTCGCGCCTACACGTGAACTTGCAGTTCAAGTAGCCGCCGCCATAAACGATTATGGCAAGCATCTTAAAGTGCGCGTGCTGGCTGTGTATGGCGGCCAACCTTATGGTCCGCAGGTCAACCAACTCAAGCGCGGCGTGGATATTGTCGTTGGCACACCCGGCCGCATCATTGATTTAATGGCGCGCAAAGTTTTGGATCTGAGCATGGTTAAGTCCGTTGTGCTGGATGAAGCCGATGAAATGCTCAATATGGGTTTCATCGAGCCTGTGGAGGAAATTCTCTCTGCGACTCCCGCCATCCGACAGACCGCCCTCTTTAGCGCGACCCTGCCCGTGCGTATTCGCTCCCTCGCAGACCGCTTCATGCGTGACCCTCAATCTGTCACCGTTAAAAAGTCGACTCTCACCGTTTCCTTGACCGAGCAACGTTACTACCTTGTCCACGAAGGCGACAAACTATCGGCGCTGACAAATCTCTTCGAGATCGAACCCATTACCAGCGCGTTGATATTCGTCCGCACTCGCGTGGAAACAGGTCAATTGGCAGGTCAACTTTCTGCGCGCGGATTCCCCGCCGAAGCTATCAACGGTGACCTCGAACAAAATGCGCGCGAGCAAATTCTCGGAAGATTCCGCGCAGGCCAAATTAAAGTTTTGGTCGCCACAGATGTTGCCGCGCGCGGTCTGGATATTGATAATATTTCACATGTGTTTAACTATCATCTGCCTGATGATGCCGAAGTGTATGTCCACCGGATTGGGCGCACAGGCCGCGCAGGCAAGACAGGCATTGCCATTTCATTATTCGCGCCGCGCGAGAAACGCCGTTTGCGCGAGATCGAACATATGACCAAGCAGGCGCTCACGCTTGGAAAGTTACCCACCGCGGCGGATATTCACCAGCACCGTGAGAATGAAGTGTTGGAGAAATTGAAAGTCTGGCTCGGCCGCGGACGTTATCAACGCGAGCGCGAACTCGTGGCGCGTTTGGTTGAAGATGGTCACGACGCCATGGAAATTGCCGCCGCCGCTTTGAAGTTATCCCGCGCGGATGAGAAACAACGCCCTGTGGCGAATGTTACGGATGTAACAGTTTCCGAAAGTCGTTCCTCCTATCGTGGTGATCGCGAGTTTGGGCGTGGCAAGCCTCAGGGTAGAGATGGAAGGCGCGATCGCGTTGCGGGCAGACACGGTGACTCGGGAAATAAAAGGGTTTCGCATGAGGCTGGCATGGTGCGCTTGAAGTTGAATAAAGGCAAGGAGAATGGAGTTCGCCCGAATGATATTGTTGGCACGATTGCCCATCACGCCGATATCCCCGGTAGTTCCATTGGCAAGATTCGCATCGAAGAAAAATTCACCTATGTGGATGTGCCCGAAGAGTTGGCAGATAAAGTATTAAAGCATAACGGTAACTATCGCATCGGGAAAGATAAATTTAGTTTGGTGAAGTCGTAATATAAAATGAACGCTGAACTTCGCGTGTCGCTGCGACCTGTCTGCGTGTACGCACAGGCAGAGGCGCTTTTGTTATTCCCTGGCACCGCCCGCCAGGGCAGGTATGCCGAAGCAGTCTCCTAATAACGGGGGGGGCTTCCCTTCGACACGGTGAGCGAAAGTCGAACCGTCAGGACAAGCGTCGGAAAGAGCAAGTACCCTCCTCGCAACGACACACCGCACTGGCGTACGGCGCAAGTGTAATGAAAATTGCCATTTTCATTGACACATCCCTATCGTCATGATAAAGCATTGCCTTACACGGATACCAGTAAGTTCGCTTTGGAAGTACTACCATCGGCTCATGGGTTCAAATCCATGAGCCGTTTTGTTTTATCTGTTCTGGCGAAAGCACCGGGTCCTCCAAATTTTTTATTTGCCATAGAAGGCAAACAATGTCAGAACGTATTTCACAGGTACAGTCAAGTGGTTCAACGGAAGCAAGGGCTATGGCTTTCTTGCTCGCGACGGCGGCGCGGATGTTTTCGTACATTTCTCCGCGATCCAGGGTGATGGTTTCAAAAAACTCGAGGAAGGCCAGAAGGTTGAATTCACCGTTGAGGCAGGCCCCAAGGGTTCGCAGGCTAGTAATGTAGTTATAGTCAACTAATTCGCACTGAATACAAAAAACTCCCCGAGATAAAAGTCTCGGGGAGTTTTTGATTCATTGCTGCCGTACAAAAACCTGGCAGGGTAATCAATCATAAATATTGTTTTTTGCCCATATTTTCACATTTCAAATTTATGAGACAAACAGTAAAAGTAAGGTTAAAATCTAGCATTATCTACAGGGAGATTCCATGACTGAAAATATTAACGATCTCAACAAGGAAACCCGCGACGCATGGGAAGTGAATGCGGAAGTTTGGGATGCCCGCATGGGCGACGAAGGGTTCGTCTCGCTCACCTGCACTGGTGTGCGGCGCAAGTGTCGCGGCTCACCGTGTCGAAGCATCCTGCCCCACTATCCGCTAGCGCAAACTGTTGGGCGCGTGCCAGCGAAGTCTCACAAAGGGACACGTTGGGTGTGGCGGATGAGAATGTTGTGAAACGCAAAAAATTCTTTGACTTCGGAAGTTTGAAAGTGCGGTCTATGATTCACTCAACCAAAAATTTCATTGATTACTTTTCCAGCGTTCGCAAACGCACGCTCAACTACGTGCGCGTCGTCCCAACAGATCGGATCAATTGGTTGCCTAAAGAGGGAGAGTTCACTTGTGCCGATATCGTGCGCCACATCGCTTCGAGTGAGAAAATGTTCGTCGGCGTCGTGACGCAAAGCAAATGGGAATACGGCGGGCACGACGGCAATCAATCAAGTTGGGATGAACTCATCGCGTATCTCGACCAGACTCACACGGAAGCAATGAATGCTCTGCAATCTCTGCCTGACTCTGATCTCAATCAACCACGCCCCGCCCTTGATGGAAATGCGCAAATGAAGGTCTGGCGCTGGCTCATGGCAATGGCCGAACACGAGATTCATCATCGCAGTCAGTTAGCGATGTATCTGCTATTGATGGGAATCACCCCGCCGCACATCTACGGCTTGGGGGTGGAAGATTTAATTGCCAAGGCGACGGGGTGACAAAGTTCCAGCGCAGACAATCCAACAATGTTTCAGGATTGTTTGGTAAACTCATCCCCTTCGGCATTGGTCTCGCCGCGCACAACTTCGGCATCGGCACAGCCATGTGGCTTTTGCTCGCTGGCTCCATCGCATTCTTTATCGGACTTCCGAAAAAAAGGTCGCAGGCGGTGCCCTGAGTATCTCGAAGGGTCGAAAGTCACTTTGACCTTCGACTTTTGACCTTTCATTTCACATGACACCTGACACCTCAATTTATATTCACATCCCCTTTTGCAAACACCGCTGCGCCTACTGCGACTTCAACACCTACGCAGGCCAGGAAGATTCGATTCCTGCATATGTAAAAGCTTTAATCAATGAGATTGAATTTGTCGGACTTCGCGCTGAGCGGACACCGAGCGAAGGCGAAGTGGCAGTCGAAGCGCATGTGCATACCGTTTTCTTTGGAGGAGGGACTCCCTCGCTTCTTTCCGCGCCTCAATTTGATTCCATACTACAGGCATTACGCGCCGCCTTTACATTTACCGCTGATGCGGAGATCAGCATTGAAGCCAACCCAGGCACGATCTCACCCGAAAAATTAAATGCGATTCGCGCATCGGGCATCAACCGCATCAGCTTTGGTGTGCAATCTGCAAACACTGAAGAGCTGCGCATGTTGGAACGCATCCATGATTTCTTCACCGTGATCGAAGCTGTATCCTCCGCCAGAAAAGCAGACTTCGATAATCTCAATCTTGATCTAATTTACGGTCTCCCCGAACAGACATTATCCACTTGGCAAACCACACTTCAACGCATCGTTGATCTGCACCCCGAACACATCTCCGCCTATGCATTGACCCTCGAACACGGCACTCCCTTTGGACGATGGTCATCCAAAGGCTTGCTTCCTTTCCCAGACCCCGATCTCGCCGCCGGGATGTACGAATATGCCGAAGAATTTTTAGTGGGCAATGGATATGAGCAATATGAAATATCGAACTGGGCAAAAAACGTTGAACGTTTAACGTTAAACGTTCAACCTGCATTTGCCTGCCGCCACAATCTCCAATACTGGCGCAGTCTCCCTTATTTGGCTTTCGGCGCGGGCGCGCATGGATACGCCAACGGCTATCGTTATTCCAATGCCCTGCGAATCAAAACGTATATCGAGCGCCTCATTCATCCTTCATCTTTCACGCGAAGCGTTCATCCTTTCCCCCTCTCCCCCGCCACCGTCAACCAGCACAAGCAAACGCCCGTAGAGGATATGTCTGAATATATGCTGAACAACCTCAGGCTGACGAATGCCGGAGTCGCAGAATCAGATTTCAGGTTAAGATTCGGAAGCGGGCTTTTGGATGTCTATCCAAAGGAAATAGAAGAACTAATCCACAATGGTCTGCTTGAAAAAAAGACATCCGAGTCACAAATGGACTCGGATGTTTACAGGCTCACCAAGCGCGGAAGGCTATTGGGAAATCAAGTCTTCATGCGGTTTGTATAACTTCAATGGCTCAAGCCGCCGTCCTCGGCGGCGGGGACGCCGCCGAGAGCTAATGCAGATCATTTCTTCTTCACAACCTTCTTCACAATTTTTTTAGCGGCAACTTTTTTGGTAACAGGTTTCCTCGCAGCCTTCGGACGATGCTTCAACGCGGCATGAGCCGCCGCCAAACGCGCGATCGGCACGCGGAACGGGGAACATGAAACGTAGTTATTTCCAATCACGTGACACCATTCAATCGAGTCAGGGTCGCCGCCGTGTTCACCGCAAATGCCCACCTCAAGGCTTGGGCGGGTCTTGCGGCCCTCGTCAATTGCCCATTGCATGAGTTTGCCGACGCCGTCGCGGTCAATGGTCTGGAAGGGATTCTTGACGAGAATACCCTGCTCTTGATACGTGATGAGGAAGTTACGCTCGGCATCATCGCGCGAGTAACCATAGGTCATTTGCGTAAGGTCGTTCGTGCCAAAGGAGAAGAACTCAGCCTGATTTGCAACTTCCTGCGCCGTAACTGCCGCACGCGGAATCTCGATCATCGTGCCAAATTTATATTCAAACTTGATGCCCTTTTCCTGCATCACAGCGGATGCGATACGCAAGAGGCGCGGCTGGATCCATTCCAATTCTTTGACCGTGCCAGTCAGCGGGATCATCACTTCGGGTTTCACGACAATGCCGCGCTTGGTGCAATCTGCCGCAGCTTCGAAGATGGCGCGCACTTGCATCTCCACGATCTCAGGCATGACGATGCTCAAGCGCACACCGCGCAAGCCCATCATCGGATTTGATTCGTGCATTCCTTTGATCGCCTCAAGCAATTTCTCTTTTTCAGCGAGTCCCTGCCCTGACCCGAAGGGTGTCGAAGGGTCGCCTTTTACGCGCATGGTGACAACTTCTTCGAATAGTTTTTCTTCGTCAGGCATAAATTCATGCAAAGGCGGGTCGATCAAACGGATGATGACGGGATAGCCATCCATCGCTTCGAAAAGACCATCAAAATCTCTGCGCTGATGCGGAAGTAGTTCATTCAATGCGGCTGTGCGTTCCGCTGAAGAATCTGCGAGAATCATTCTCTGAACGATGGGTAAACGCTCGGGTTCAAAAAACATGTGCTCGGTGCGGCAAAGGCCGATGCCCACCGCGCCGTAAGAGCGGGCGCGCCGTGCATCCTTCGGGTAATCTGCATTCGCCCAGACTTGCAATCCGCGTGTTGGCGAGCCTTTCGGGGCAACGCGCATATCTTTGCGGGCGCAAATTTCATCCGCCCATTTGAGCAAGGTCATCAGTTCAACTTGTTCTTCTATCGAGGGTGTGGTCATGGGGATCCTGCCGACGAAGACATTTCCCGTTGTGCCATCTACAGAGATCCACTCGCCTTCCTTTACAACGGTCTCGCCGACATTCATCATGCGCTTGTCAAGATCGATCTTGATCGCAGAAGCGCCCACCACACATGGGATACCGAACTGGCGGGCCACAACCGCTGCGTGAGACGTGGCGCCGCCTTCGCTGGTCAACACGCCTCTTGACGCGATCATGCCATGCACATCGTCCGGCTTGGTGAATGGACGCACCATAATGACTTCCTGTTTGTGTTCTTTCGCCATCTTCTCGGCAGTATCGGCATCGAAATAAACCTGACCGACAGCCGCGCCCGGAGAAGCGTTTACGCCTTTCGCGATCAATGTGCCGGTTTTCTTTGCCTCTGCGATTGCTTCATCATTAAACTGTGGATGTAAAAGCGTATCCACATTTTCAGGAGTGATGCGCTCCACAGCTTCATCTTTCGTGATCAAACCTTCATTTGCCATATCCACGGCAATCTTCACAGCAGCTTGCGCCGTACGCTTGCCGTTGCGGGTTTGCAACATCCATAATTTGCCGCGCTCGATGGTGAATTCAACATCCTGTATATCTTTGTAATATTCTTCCAATTTTGCGGCGATCTTCATGAATTCATCATAGGCTTTGGGCATACGCTCTATCAACGTTTCAATTGGGTGTGTGTTACGGATGCCCGCAACCACATCTTCACCTTGCGCGTTGAACAGGAAATCGCCCAGCATCTTTTTATCACCAGTGGAAGGATTGCGGGTAAACGCCACGCCTGTCGCTGAGTCTTCACCCATGTTGCCAAAAGCCATAGTTTGAATATTGACCGCTGTTCCCAGAGCATGGGAAATGCCGGTCGCATTACGATAATCAATGGCACGTTTTCCATTCCAGGATTTGAAAACCGCCTCTGTTGCCAATTCCAATTGTTTGTACGGATCCTGTGGAAAATCAAATCCCTGCACTTGCCTGATGACAGCCTTGAACGCATCAACAATCTGCATCCAATCTTCAGCGGTCATATCCGTATCGAACTTATAACTTTTCTTGCGTTTATATTCCTTCAATGGATGTTCAAAAGCTTCATCCGGAATCCCCAATACCACCGAACCAAACATCTCCACCAAACGCCGATATGAGTCATACACAAAACGCGCGTTCCCAGTCAACTTGACCATGCCGGCGGCGGTCATATCTGTCAACCCCAGATTCAATACCGTATCCATCATGCCCGGCATGGAGAACTTCGCGCCGGAACGGCATGAAACCAACAGTGGGTTCTTTGGGTCGCCAAATTTCTTGCCTGTTTTCTTTTCAACTTCCATCAATGCTCTAAGTTCCTGTTTCCATAGCCCCGCAGGAAATTTCCCCAATTTTTGATATGCGTTACATGCTTCGGTTGTCACCGTAAAAAATGGCGGAACTGGCACACCCGCCCGTGTCATATCCAACAAACCCGAGCCTTTGCCACCCACCAAGGCTTTTACCGCATCCCACGAACCCAGGGCAGCCTTCTCAACCTCTTTCACTTCATTGAATAAATAGACCCATTTCTTCATGACGCCTCCAGCAAGGATTAAATTATTTTCACATGTTGATTGTGAAATATTTTACCAAAAACGGTCTAAATTCCATATGACAAATATCACCGGAACAACGGATTTCAATCCACTGTTTTATAAATTGTTCAAGTCAAGCTGTAAACCCATTGCAATGTACAGTTTGATATAAATCAGGGATAATACGGTATGGAAACAAGTATGTCAACTAGAATCCTTGTAATTGATGATGACCTGGCAATCACAGAATTAATAAGCATTTTGCTCAAAACGTACGGCTTTGAAGTATTTACAACCAACACCAGCGTCGAGGGTGTTAAATTGGTTGAGGAAAAAAGACCCAGTGTTGTGCTTCTTGATCTGATGATGCCAGATATGGATGGATGGCAGGTCTGCAAAGCTGTCCGCAAATTCAGCAAGGTGCCTATCCTTATTCATTCAGCTATCAACGATCCGGGCATGGTTGCCAGTGTTTTGGATGCTGGCGCGGATGGTTTTCTTGTCAAACCTGTGCCCGGCAGTGTGATTGTCGCACATATCCGAAAAATGGTCAGGCGGACAGGCAGGCTGGATACCTCCGAGCCAACAAATATTAATCCACAGTCGCTTCGATCCCAGCTTTAGTCTTTCGTTTTGCTCACGAAGTCCCGAATTTTCGGGAGGACAAGCTCGATTCTGTTAAGAAACATTGCCACCATCGCAAAGCGAGTGGCGGGCAATGTTATTTCACTTCAACATATTCAATGCTTCGGAAGTTTCCAACGCAAACTCCATCATCGGCATGTGACCGGCGCCTTTCAACTCTACAAACTGAGCGGAGGGCATGGCCGCCTTGATTTCCTTCGAACGGTCAATCGGAATTAAGGCGTCATGGTCGCCATGGATCACCAGCAAAGGAAAGATGAAAGCATGTCCTGAGCCATGTCGAAGGGAGGAAAGAAGCGGCAATAAATTCTCCCTTTCAGCCATGGCTTTGAGTGCGCCAATCAAAGCGGATGGTTTTTGTCTTTCCATCACAGCGCGCACTATTGCCTGCACATCTGCATTCGCAGAAAGTTTTGGGGTCATTGCATCAACCACTACACCCACCCCTTTCTCAGCAACCTCAGCCGCAGTCTTATATCGTCCTTCTTTACGGTCAGGCGGATCGCCTGCAGCCTGGGATGAAATTAATCCCAAGCCACTTACCCGATTTGGATATTTCTTTGCGAATGCCAATGTAACATATCCGCCCATCGAGTGACCTGCCATCGCAGTCTTCTCAATTCCCAGATGGTCCAACAAACCGGCAAGATCATCAGCCATATCAGACATAGTATACGGTGATTTTATCGTAGTAGATTGACCGAATCCGCGCAGGTCTGGCAGGATGATGTCAAATTTATCTTCCAGAAATGGAGTAATTTCATTCCATGAACTGGAATCCAGGGGAAAGCCATGCACAAGCATGAGTGGCATCCCTTTGCCGCGCCTTGTATAAGCCAGGTTTATTCCATTTACAGCAACTATATTCATTTTTATCTGCCTTTCTACTTTCTCATTGACAGGCTCAAGCCGCCGTCCTTTGCGAAGCATCCTGTGGACGGCGGCATTTTCATTGCAAATCTGGCAGATTGAGCCTGTCGAAATCTTGCGCCGAAGACGGCGCAAGGAGCAACCCGCAGTTTATTCCATTTATAGAAACCTTTTTCATTTCCACTTTACATCTACTTTTAACTTACTGCCCAATTTTGATTTATAAAAGATATGACCGTGATCCCGCCCGAATTCATACACGCGGCGGGTGATGTCCACGTCCGCTTTGCAGTATTCGGCGACTTTGTCCAACTCACCTGCGCGGAACCATTCCACTGATTGCATGCCGTCTGCTGTTTTAGTCAGGGCGAGGCTGGCGCTTGCAATGCTATCCAGGCTGATGCGAAAGCCAAGAATCCTTTGCAGGTCGAGGAGCAGGTCAAGGGTGGGGAGAGAGGCAAAGCGTGTTTCAGGCGCATACGGTTGAAGCACGCGATAATCAAATCCGCGCAGGTTGTATCCAACAATCTTTGTCCCTGATTTCAATTCTTCGATCAAAGCAGGGACATCCGTTTCCCAGTAAACAGAAAAATCATTGGTTTGCGTTGACCATGTCACGCCGCAGGCGACGCGAAGTTTTTCGATATTTTCACGTCCGCCAACATCTTGAAATAAGTTTTGCGTTTCCAGGTCAAAAAATACAGTGTTCATGATTCACCTATCGTACCTTTTGCCAGTTCTTCGCGCGCAAATAACAAAGCCTGTTCGCGATTTTCAATTTTTCCTGCAGCTTGATTCTCACGGATCGCCTCCAGCAACTGACCAACGAAAGGACCCGGCCTGAGGTTTAATTCCTTCATCAATTCATGCCCATCCAGCAAA